>Ga0105107_10000160_pt1 | contig 38620 bp, 30 predicted proteins | sample PPLLaktember2015_6_FD_79335 | JGI IMG/M metagenome (GOLD analysis project Ga0105107, IMG submission 79335) | Freshwater sediment microbial communities from Prairie Pothole Lake near Jamestown, North Dakota, USA - PPLs Lake P8 Core (1) Depth... | ecosystem: Environmental > Aquatic > Freshwater >...
CGTCTTCAGCATGAAGGCGAGCAACGCCCAGGTCGCGATCCAGGCCTACCGCCTGCTCGCCGCGCGCCTCGCGGAGCGCATGCGCCGCGCAGGACCCGCGAGCACCGGCCCGGCCGGCGCGCGCAGCGAGCCGCAGGCGAGCGAAGTCGCCGAGCCCGACTATCCGCTCCACGTCGGTGTCACCGAGGCCGGTGACGGCGAGGACGGCCGCGTGAAGAGCGCGATCGGCATCGGCTCCCTGCTCGAAGACGGCCTCGGCGACACCATCCGCGTCTCCCTGACGGAGGACCCGCTGAAGGAGATCCCCGTCGCGAAGGCCCTCGCGGCACGTTACGACGCGCGCTGGCGCGCGGCGTCCGAGGGGCCCGACGCGCGCTGGCGCGCTCCCGTCGAATCGAGCGTGCCGCCCGATCCCGGCGCGCCGTTCGTGCTCGACCCCTACGACCACGTCCGGCGCGACACGCGGGCGCTGTCGGTCGGCGGGATCGAGCTCGGCGCGAAGCATCCCGTGCGCGTCGAGCTCGTGCTCGGGCCGCCGCCGGCGGAGCGCGAGGCCGCGGCGGACGAGCTCGCGACCTCCCTCGCGCTGCGCAGCGAGATCGCCTGCGAAGGCCTGGTGCTGGACGTGCGCAGCGCAGCGGACGCCGCGGCGCTGCCGGCCCTCGCGGCGGCGCTCGCGCGGCGCGGCGTCGGCGCGCCGCTCTCCGCGCGCGTCGCCCCGGCGCAGGCCGCGGACGCCGCGTGCAGCGGCGCCGTCGTGCGCCTGATCGTGCGGATCGACCCCGAGACCGCCGACGCCGCGCTGGCCGACGCCGCCCGCGAGGCCGCCGCCGCGGGCCTGGCGCTCGAGTGGGCCCTCGACGCGCCCGCCGCCACGATCGCAGCCCTCGCCGACCGCGCCATCGCCGCCACGACGGCGGCCGGCGCGCGCGGGCTCCTGTTCTCGACCAGCGCGCGCCCCGGCGATCCGGCGCAGCGCTTCGTCCACGCGACGCGCGTGCTCGCGGCGCGCCTTCGGGCGCTCGGCCGCGACGAGATCCCGATCGTCCTGCGCGGAGCCGAGGGCGATGCGCCGAGGGGCGAGGCGCTGCTCCTCGCCAGCGCCACCGATCTCGGCGCGCTCCTCTGCGACGGCATCGGCGACGCAGTCTCCCTCCCCGTGACGCCGTTCGGCGACGCCGGCCGCGCCCTCGACCTGGGGTATCGCATCCTCCAGGGCGCGCGGCTCCGCACCTCGTGGACGGAGTTCATCTCGTGCCCGAGCTGCGGGCGCACGCTCTTCGACCTCGAGGAGACGACCGCGCGGATCAAGGGCCGCACGCAGCACCTGAAGGGCGTGAAGATCGCGATCATGGGCTGCATCGTGAACGGCCCCGGCGAGATGGCCGACGCGGACTTCGGCTACGTCGGCTCGGGCCCCGAGCGCGTGAATCTCTACGTCGGCAAGGAGCTGGTCGAGCGCAACGTGCCCCAGGCCGATGCCGACGACCGGCTGGTCGAGCTGATCCGCAAGCACGGTCGCTGGGTGGAGCCCGCTTGAAGCGGCTCGCGACGACGCTGCTCGCGCTCTCGCTCGTGGCGTGCAGCTCGATCCGCTACGCGGCCTGCGAGAAGCTCGGCCTCGAGAAGCGCGACCTGCTGCAGGGCGACGTCGAGCGGATGAAGGACCAGCAGCAGGAGACCGCGGAGCAGTTCCAGGACGCCCTCACCAAGCTGCGGACGCTCTACGGCTCGTCGGGCACCGACCTCGAGCAGCGCTACGACGCCACCAAGGCCGAGTACGAGGACTGCGAGAAGCAGGCGAACGAGCTCCAGAAGCGGATGGACTCGGTCCGCACCGTCGCGAACGACCTGTTCGACGAGTGGCAGGGCGAGATCGACGAGATGGGCAATGCGGCCATGAAGCGCGACAGCAAGGCGAAGCTCGTTGCGACGCGGAAGCGCTTCGAGTCCCTCGACGCCGCCATGAAGCGCTCCGAGCAGAGCATGAAGCCGGTGCTGAAGCAGTTCCGCGACCAGGTGCTCTACCTGAAGCACAACCTGAACGCCGAGGCCCTCGGGACGCTCTCGGCCGAGGTCACGGACATCGACAAGGGCGTCGCCGCGCTGGTCGAGCGCATGCAGCAGTCGATGCAGCAGGCCGACACCTTCCTTCAGCATCTCGAGCGCGCCTGAGGCGCCCGGCGGGGGCGGGTCAGCGGCGCGGCGGCGACGTGACGGGGGGCAGGGCCCCGTCCGGGCTCTCGCCCCGGGCGCGCGCGAGCCAGCCGTAGGCCTCGGATTCGCGCAGCCAGGGGTGGTCGCCGCCGAGCAGACCGCCCGCCAGCAAGAGCGCGATCGCGACCGCGAGCGCGCCTTCGGCCACGCCCAGCGCCGCGCCCCCGATGCGGTCGGCAAGGCCGAGGCCGACCGCGTGGAGCCCGCGACGCACGAAGGCGCCTGCGACCGAGACCGCCACCAGCGCCGCGCCCGCGACGAGCACGATCGCGAGGCCGCGCACCACCGCCGGTGAGAGATGCGCCGCGAGGCGCGGCTCGAGGGCGCGGGTGAGCGCCGGCTCGAAGGAGCGCACCGCGAGGATGGCCGCGGCGAGGGCGGCCAGGGCGAACGCCTCGCGCACGGCGCCGCGCAGCAATCCGCGAAACGCGAGCAGGCCCACGACCACGAGAGCGACGAGATCCAGCGGCGGCAACGGATTTCCTCCCGCGGCGAGTCTACTCTCGGCCCATGCCGCCGAACCAGCGCTGCGACGCCGTCGTGATCGGCGCAGGCCACAACGGCCTCGTCGCCGCCACGTACCTGGCCCGAGCGGGCCTGCGCACGCGGGTGCTCGAGCGCCGCGCCGTCGCCGGCGGCGCCACCGTCACCGAAGAGCTCTGGCCGGGCTACCGGATCTCGCGCGCGTCCTACGTCGCGGGCCTCTTGCGACCCGCGGTCGTGCGCGAGCTCGGTCTCGCCGGCCGAGGCCTGCGCCTTCTGCCGCGCGATCCCTCCTCGTTCACGCCGCTGCCCGACGGGCGCGCGCTCACGCTCGGGCCCGACGGCGCCGCGAGCCGCGACTCGATCCGCCGCTTCTCGCCGCGGGACGCCGAGCGCTATCCCGAGTACGAGGCGTTCCTCGACCGCACGGCGCGCGCCCTCGAGCCGCTCCTCGACGCGCCGCCGCCCGGTCTGCCGCGGCCGTCCCTGCGCGACCTCGTGACCCTCGCACGTGTCGGCGGCGGCCTGCTGCGGCTCGGCCGCGCGCTGCCCGAGGCGCTCGCGCTGCTCCTCGGCGCGGCGCGCCCCACCCTCGAGCGCTGGTTCGAGAGCGAGCCCCTGCGCTCGACCCTCGCGACCGACGCCGTGATCGGGGCCTGGGCGGCGCCTTCGTCCGCCGGCACGGGCTACGTGCTCTTCCATCACGTGATGGGCGAGACGAACGGCCATCGCGGCGTCTGGGCCTACGTCGAGGGCGGCATGGGCGGCCTCACGACGGCGCTGTGCGCGGCCCTGCACGAGGCCGGCGGCGAGCTCGAGCTCGAGGCGCCCGTCGCGCGCGTGCGCGTCGAGGCCGGACGCGCGCGCGGCATCGTGCTCGAGGACGGGCGCGAGATCGAGGCCGATCTCGTGCTCTCGAATGCCGATCCCGCACGCACCTTCCGCCTCGTCGCGCGCGAGGCGCTGCCGGAGGCGTACGCGCGCGGCATCGACGCGCTCGACTTCCGCAGCCCGACCTTGAAGATCAACCTCGCCCTCGACGGTCCGCCGCAGTTCCGCGTCGCCGGCGCGCGGGCGAGCGGCATCGGGCCCGAGCACCGCGGCACGATCCACCTCGGCGCGTACGATCTCGACGCCCTCGAGCGCTCCTTCGCCGCCGCCAGTGCGGGACGCCTGCCCGAGCGGCCGATGATCGAGCTCACGCTGCCCTCGGCGCTCGATCCGACGCTCGCGCCTGCGGGTCACCACGTGGCGTCGCTGTTCGTGCAGCACGTGCCCTACGCGCTCGAAGGCGCCGGCTGGGACGTCGAGCGCGACCGCTTCGCCGACCGGGTGCTCGCCCTCGTGGACGAGGTCGCGCCGGGCTTCTCGTCCCGCGTACTGCAGCGCGAGGTTCTGGCCCCGCCGGACCTCGAGCGCGTCTTCGGCCTCACCGGGGGCAACATCTTCCACGGCGCGATGTCCCCCGACCGCCTGCTCTCGCTGCGACCGCTTCCGGGCCACGGCGGCTACCGCACGCCGATCGAGGGTCTCTGGCTCTGCGGCGCGGGGACCCATCCGGGCGGCGGCGTGATGGGCGCCTGCGGCCGGAACGCCGCGGCCGAGATCCTGCGGGCGCGACGTCGCGCGGTCTGAGAACACTCGCCATCCGCCCGGGCCTTCGGCATGATCGTCTCGTGACCCCGCCCGGAAGCGACGGATGACCTTCCCACACCTAGGACTCGACCTCGTCGGACTCGTCGGCGTGGCCGTCCTCGTGCTCGCCAACGGCTACTTCGTGGCGACGGAGTTCGCGCTCGTCGCGGTGCGCCGCAGCGAGGTGCAGGTCTGGGTCGACCAGGGCCGGCTCGGCGCCAACTCGGTCCAGCGCGCGATCGAGCACCTCGACGACGCCATCGCCGCCACGCAGCTCGGGATCACGATCGCGAGCATCGGCCTCGGCTGGCTCGGCGAGCCCGCGGTGGCGTCGCTGGTGAAGCCGCTGCTCGAAGGGGTGGGCATCACCGGGCGCGGCGCGCTGCACGGCACCGCCACCGCGATCTCCTTCACGTTCATCACCTTCCTGCACGTGATCGTGGGCGAGCTCGCGCCGAAGGCGATCGCCCTCGACCGCCCCGGGCCGGTGGCGCTCGCCTGCGCGCGGCCGCTCCTCGTCTTCGGCCGCGTCTTCCGCTTCGTGCTGGTGGTGATGAACGGCGCCGGCAACGCGCTGGTGCGCAGCTTCGGCGTGAAGCCGGTCGGCGGCGCCCACCGCGTGCACTCGGCGGAAGAGCTCTCGCTGCTCGTCACCGAGGCGCGCGAGGCCGGCGAGTTCCGGCCCGAGCAGGGCCGCATCCTCGGCCGCGTGCTCCACATCGCGGAGCGCCACGTGCGCGACATGATGGTGCCGCGCGAGCGCGTCTGCGCAGTCGAGCGGGGGGTCGATCCCGAGGCGCTGCTCGACCGGATCCGCGAGGAGGGGTACACGCGGATCCCGGTCTACGACGGCGCGCTCGACAACGTCGTCGGCATCCTGCACACGAAGGACCTGTTCCACGTCTACGCGAAGACGCGCCTGGTGCTGATCGCCGACGCGATCCGCACGACGCTCGAGATCGCGCCGGGCGCCTCGATCGGCGACGCGCTGCGCTTGTTCCGCCGCACGCGCAAGCACATGGCCGTCGTGCGCGAGCCCGGCGGCCCCGTGCTCGGGATCGTGACCCTCGAGGACGTGCTCGAGGAGATCGTGGGCGACATCGAGGACGAGCACGACGAGCCCACGCCCGCCGGCACGGAGTGACGATCCGCCTCAGCGCGCCGGACGGTAGAGCGCGTAGGACTTCTCGAAGCCGAGCTTGCGCTCCACGAACACCTCGCCGTCGGGGAAGAGCGCGCGCATGCGGGCCAGCGGGAGCACGCGGGTGTGCTCGATCGCGTACGCCCAGTTCGGGCTGCGCGCGCGCCAGCGCGCGAGCATGCGCGCGCGCAGCGATTCGGGCAGGCGCCAGTAGAAGGGCACCCCGGTGTGGGCCTCGAGCGGGAAGGTGTCGCTCGGCGTCTGCACCCAGTAGGCGCGGCCGAGGCGTCGCACCTCGCCGGCGAAGGCGGCCTGGCGCGCCTCGTCGCCCACGTGCTCGATCACCGAGTTGCTGAAGGCGAGGTCGAAGCTCCCGTCGGCGAGCTCGGGCAGCGCGCAGGCGTCGCCGTAGCGGACGGCGAAGCGCGCGGGATCGGCCAGGCGGACGTCCGAGCCCGGCAGGTTCACGAGGGTCACGTGGAGGTCGTGGTCGACGAGGGTCCAGAGCGCCTCGGTGCCGCCGAGGTCGAGCACGCGCGCGCCGCGCGGCAGCGCGAGGCGTTGCAACATCTCCTGCATGCGCTGCGCGCGCCAACGACGGATGAAGCCGCCGCTCGCGTGCGCGTATCGGCCCATCCACTCGACGTATCGATTCACGCGCCCACCGCCTCCGTGCGCGCGCCGGCCGGCGCGCGAGGCAGAGCCTACCCGCCCGCCGCGTGGCCTCCTAGACTGCCGCCCCGACCGCCACGCACGGCGGCTCGGCGCAGGAGCAAAAGGAGGCACGGTGTCGCGGCGGGCGCTCGTCACGGGGATCACGGGTCAGGACGGGGCGTACCTCGCGAGGCTGCTGCTCGAGCGCGGCTACGAGGTCTACGGCGCCTACCGGCGCAGCGCCTCGGTGAATCTCTGGCGTCTCGACGAGCTCGGCGTGACGCGCGACGTGAAGCTCGTGCCCTTCGACCTGATCGAGCTCTCGAACATCCAGCGCACGCTCGAGAAGGTGCGGCCCGACGAGGTCTACAACCTCGCGGCCCAGAGCTTCGTCGGGCTCTCCTTCGAGCAGCCGCTCTACACCGCGGACATCGACGGCCTCGCGCCCCTGCGCATCCTCGAGAGCCTGCGCACGCTCGGCGCCGGCACGCGCTTCTACCAGGCGTCGACGTCCGAGATGTTCGGCAAGGTGCGCGAGATTCCGCAGCGCGAGACGACGCCCTTCCACCCGCGCTCGCCCTACGGCGTGGCGAAGCTGCACGGCCACTGGATCACGGTGAACTACCGCGAGTCCTACGGCATGTACGCCTGCTCCGGCATCCTGTTCAACCACGAGTCGCCGCTGCGCGGGATCGAGTTCGTGACGCGCAAGATCACGAGCGCCCTCGCGCGCATCCGCCACGGCCAGCAGGACTGCCTCGAGCTCGGCAACCTCGACGCGAAGCGCGACTGGGGCTTCGCCGGCGACTACGTCGAGGCGATGCACGCGATGCTGCAGCGCGACGAGGCCGAAGACTTCGTGGTCGCGAGCGGCGAGACCCACGCGGTGTCGGAGTTCGTCGAGCGCGCGGCCGAGGCCTGCGGCTTCGATCTCGCGTTCGAGGGCGAGGACGAGGCGCGGCGCGGGATCGACCGGCGCTCGGGCCGCACGATCGTGCGCGTGAATCCCGAGTTCTACCGCCCGGCCGAGGTCGACCTGCTGATCGGCGACCCGAGCGCCGCCCACGCGAAGCTCGGCTGGCGGCCGCGGATCGGCTTCCCGGAGCTCGTCGAGCTGATGGTGAAGTCGGATCTCGACCGCGTCGCCGCGGGGCGGCCGCTCCTCTGATGACCGCGCGCGGCGCCGATCCCGACGAGCGGCTGCTCCCGCTCCCGCCGGCGCCGCCGGGGCGCACGCTCGTGCTCGGGGCCGGCGGCTTCCTGGGCGGCCACGCCGCGCGCTGGCTCGCGGCGGCGGGCGCGCCGGCCCGGCTCTTCGACCTCGCGGTGGACTCGATCCCGGCCTGGGTGCGCGCGGCGCCGGACATCGAGACGGTGCACGGCAACCTGATGGACGACGCGGTGCTGCGTCGCGCCGTGGAGGGCGTCTCGCGCGTGCTCTGCTTCGTCTCGGCCACCGTGCCCGCGACCTCGCAGCACGCGGTCGAGCTCGAGCTGCGCGCGAACGTCCAGCCGACCCTGCGCCTGCTCGAGGCGATGCGCGACGCGGGCACGCCGCTCGTCGTCTTCCCCTCGTCGGGCGGCACGATCTACGGCGACGACCCGCCCGCGGCGGGCTTCGCCGAGGACGCGCCGGCGCGGCCCGTCGGGTCCTACGGTCTCGGGAAGCGGCTGCTCGAGGAGATCGTCGCGTTCGAGTCGCGCCACGGCGGGCCGCAGCACCTGATCCTTCGCATCTCGAACGCGTACGGGCCGATCGCCCACGGCCATCCGAAGCAGGGCGTGATCCCGGCCTTCCTCGAGCGCGTGCGCGCCGGTGAGCCCGTCCGGGTCTGGGGCGAGGGCGACGCGGTGCGCGACTTCGTCCACGTCGAGGACGTGCTCGGCGCTCTCGCCGCGCTGCTCGCGGCCGACGTCCGGGACGAGATCGTGAACGTCGGAAGCGGCGCCGGCCACGGCGTGCGCGAGCTGCTCGCGATCGTGAGCGAGGTCGTGGGACGACCGCTCGTGGTCGAGCGCGCGAGCGACGAGTACGCCGGCGTGCGCCGCAACGTGCTCGACGTCTCGCGGCTCCGCGCCCGCACGGGCTTCACGCCGAAGGTCGATCTCCTGAGCGGCGTCGCGCACGTGTGGCGCTCGCTCGAGCGCAGCCGCCGGGCCTAGTGGAGCAGCCAGACCGTGCGGGTGTCGTAGTCGAGGTCGCGCGGGCGCTCGCCGATCACCTTCATCGGGTTGCCGCCGACGATCGCGTAGGGCGGCACGTCCTTCGACACCACGGTGCCCGCCGCCACGATCGCGCCCTCGCCGATCGTGAGGCCCGAGAGCACCGTGACGTTGGCGCCGATGAAGACGTAGTCCTCGATCGTGATCGGCGCGACGATGCCCTCGAAGCGCGGCGACTTCACGTCGTGGGAGCCCAGGATGATCGTCGTGCGGTAGGCGATCGCGACGTTGTCGCCGATCCGCAGGTCCGCCATGCCGACGCCCGCGAACAGGCAGCCGATCTGCACCGTGCTGTTGCGGCCGATCCAGACGCGCCCGCGCCCGCCGTAGAGCTGGAGCCCCGTGTTGATCGTCGCGCCGGGCCCGATCTCCCAGCCGAGCACCGTGCGATAGAACGCCCGGCGCAGGGCGTGCCCCGGCATCAAGCCCACCACGCGGTTCGCGAGGAGGATCGCGAACGCGCGCACCCACTTCGCCACCGCCTCGCGCGGGCCCTCTCGCAGCTCGATCGGATCGCCGCGGCTCGCCATCAGGGTCCCGTCGGACGCGGCGCGAGCGAGCCGAGCAGCGCCTCGAGGCCGCCGGCCCGGAGCTCTTCGAATACGACGTAGCCGATTCCGGCGAGGAGCCCGCCGGCGAGGCCGAGCAGCAGCGAGACGAGCTTCTTCGGCCGGATCGGCTTCGGCTCCGCGGCGGGCTGCTGCACGACCGTCGCGTTGGTGAAGCGGCCCTGGTCGAGGGCCGAGTCGATGCGCGCCTCGGTGCCGCGCTTCAGGTACTGCAGGTACTTCGCCTCGCTCGTCGCCACGAGGCGCTCGACGCGCCGCGCCTCCAGCGCCTTGGCGTCGAGCTCGCGCATGCGTTTCGACGAGCTCGCGACCTGCGCCTCGAGCTGCGCGATGCGCTCGGCCACGCCGGCGCGCTCCGCCCGCGTGCGCCCGAGGTCGCGCGCAGCGCCGAGCATGGTGGGCGAGGGCGCGGTCTGGGTCTGGGCCGTACCGCCCCGCGTCTCGCTCTCGATCGCGGCGCTCGCGGCCGCGAGCTTGCGCTCGTTCTCGACCAGGAGCGGCGAGTCGGGCTTGTAGCGCTCGAGCAGGCGCGCGCGCTCGAGCTCGAGGGTGAGCTTCTCCTGCACCAGGCTCTGGATCACGAAGTCGCTCCGGCCCTCGGTCGTGCCGGTGCGCATCGTGGCCGGCTCGTGCTTCAGCATCGACTGGTAGCTGGCGATGCGCTGGTCGAGCTCGGCCAGGGTGCGCTGCGCCTCCACGAGCTGCGCGCGCAGGCCCGTGTCGATCGTCTCCTCCGCTCGGCGCTCCGACTCGAAGTCCGCCACGTCGGCCTCGCGCTTCAGCAGCTGCAGCGCGTCCTCGTGGGCCTCGAGCTCCCGCTCGAGCTCTCCGGCCTGCTGGTCGAAGAACTGCGCGGCGTCCGAGCGGCGGTGCACCTCGACGTGATGCGCCTCGTAGTTCGCGAGGATGCGCTCGAGCACGGTCTGCGCGAACGCCGGGTCCCCCGACTCGAAGCTCACCACCAGCACGTTCGAGTCCTTCATGCGCTCGACCGAGATCGACGACTCGACGGCGCGGAGCATGCGGTCGGCCCCGGTGGGGCCGGGCACGCCGTGGACCCAGGCGTAGAGGTCCTCGTAGAGCCAGATCGGTCCGAAGACGAGGCGCGTGAAGAATCCGGGCGACGCCTGGTCGAGACCGGTGTCGGCCATCGACTTCGTCAGCACCTCGCGGCTCGTCAGCACCGCGATCTCCGAGTTCACCTCTTCTTCCGAGACGCCGGCGGAGACGACGGTGGGCGAGCGCTCGGGGTCGCCGGCCATCGACCCGCCGTAGCGGTTCTTCTGGATCAGGATCGCCGCGCGGGCGACGTAGGTGCCGGGCCAGGCGAAGGCGATCACCTGCACCGCGACGAAGACCACGAGGAAGGCCGTCAGGAACTCGCGCCGGCGACGGCGGACGGCGCGGGCGAAGCCGCGCAGGGCGTCGGCGAGCTCCGAGACCGTCGCGCCCTCGGCTGCGCTGCCGTCGTCGTGTCGCCGTTCCGGATCGCTCATCGCTCCTCCCCACGCGCCCCGGCCGCCGCCTCGCGCACGCCGCTCTCGAGGGCCGCATCGAGCGCCTCCACGAAGCGCGGCCAGCCGAAGCGCGCGGCGGCCGCCGGCGCCTCGCCCGCGATGCGCTCGCGCAGGCCGGGCTCCGCGGCGAGCCGGAGCATCGCTGCCGCGAAGGCATCCGGCGAGGGCTCGGCCAGGAGTCCGTCGACCTCGTGCTTCACGATCTCGCGCGGGCCGCCGCGGTCGGCCGCCACGCAGGGCTTCGCCGTCGCCATCGCCTCGATCACGACCAGGCCCCAGTCCTCGTTGAAGGCCGTGAACAGCGTCGCGAAGCAGCGGCGATAGCGCGCGCGCATCTCGGCGTCGCTCGGGTGCACCAGGAACTCGATCGCCGGATCGCCCGCGGCGCGCTCGCGCAGCCGCGCGAGGTACGGCTCGCTCTTGCGATCCACGATGCCCGCGATGCAGAGCCGCCAGCGTGTCGGCTCCGGAGCGCGCTCGCGGAAGCGCCGGAAGGCGTCGATCGCGAGCTCCAGGTTCTTCGTCCACATGATGCGGCCCGGCACGAAGAAGGTGTGGTCGTGCTCGGCCACGGGCGCCGGCTCGAAGGCGTCGAGGTCCACGCCGGGATGCAGCACGCGCAGCTTCTCGGCGGGCGCGAGCCGGCCCGCGACGATCCGGCGCTCGACCTCGGCGCTGATCGGGAACACGCGCCGGTAGCGCCGCCACGCGATCCGGTCGACGGCGGCGAAGAGCACGCTCCCGGCGCGGATCGAGAGGCGCTCGAGCGGGCGGCGCTCGGCGAGGTAGGTGGCGCGGTAGTGGGGATCGAACACGATGCGCAGCGGCGTCAGGCAGAGGTTGAACGCCGGCACCGCGGGCCGGCGCAGGGTGACGAGGTCGCCGAGCCCCTCGCACACCACGAGCAGCGCGTCGAAGCCGGCGAGGTCGAGCCGGCGCCCGAGGATGCGCAACGCCGCGCCCAGCACCTGGAACGGGCTTCGCTTCACCGACACCCGGTCGAGCACGCGCACGTCCACCTCGCGCAGGCCCGGGAAGGTGGACTCGGGCTCGAAGCGGCTGGTGAAGATCACGATCTCGTGGCGGCTGCGGCGCGCGAGCTCGAGCAGGGTCCGCTCGGCCCCGCTCGTCAGGTAGACCCACGGGTAGTACACCGCCACGCGCAGTCGGCTCACGCTCGTCCGCTCCTCGTCCTCGTCCCGGGCGACATCCCCCGAATATGGGATTGCCGCTTCCGGGTCCCCATCCGACCCTGGCCGAGCCCCGGGGTTCCCCCCGAGCCGGGGGCCGGAATTCCTTCGGCATCCCGGACGTGCGACCGATGCACGAACGGGACCGACCACGGGCCTTCGCGCTACCTGATCGGGTTGCGGGGGCACCGACACAATAGCGTCGCTTCCGCCCCCGAAGGCGCGTAGGCTCGTGCCTTGCATTGGCGGCGAGGGGGGGACCGGATCGGGATCGCGCTGATTGGAGTGGCCGTCGTTTCTGCTGGACGGAGTTGCACGCGGATGAACCTGCCCTTTCGCCGACGCATGGTGAGCCTGTCGCACCAGGCTCTCGACCTCCTGACCTTCCTGCTCGCCTGCTGGGTCGGCTTCACGGCCGCCCTCGGTCCCGGCGAGCATCGCCTGGACACCTTCGTGCGCGCGGACCTGCGCCCGCTCGATGCCCTGGTGCTCCTCGTCGCACTCTGGGCCGCGATGGGCGACGAGAGCGTTCCGCGCGGCGTGCGGCGCTTCGACCGCATCCGCGCCCTCGGGCTCGACAGCCTGCGCCGGGCGGCCTTCGCCTCCGCCGCCCTTGCCCTCGGCGGCGCGCTGACCGGGAGCCCGCTGCTCACGTCGCAGCCATTGGTGCTCGGCTTCGGGGCATCGCTGGTCGTCTTCCGGCTCATCGCGCGGATCCTGACCCAGCAGTTCTTCGTGAAGCTCCGGCGCCGGGGGCGCAACCTGCGGGTGGCGCTGATCGTGGGCGCGGGCGAGCGCGCCGAGCGGATCGTCCGCGCGATCGAGGCGCATCCCGAGTACGGCTACCTGATCGAAGGCTACGTGGACGAGCCGGGCTTCCCGGTCCACGTCGACCTGAAGCGGCTCGGCATGCCGCGCGACCTGGAGCAGATCCTCTCGCGCACGCGCGTCGACGAGGTCTTCATCGCGCTTCCGATGCGCTCCCAGTACGACCAGATCATGCGCTGCATCGAGATCTGCGAGGAGCAGGGCATCGCGGTGCACCTGCCGGGCGATCTCTTCACGCTCGCGGTGGCCCACTCGCAGTCGTCGATGCTCGCCTCCACGCCGCTGATCAGCCTGGTGTCGAACGGCCCGATGGACGGCATGCCGTACCTGCTGAAGCGCACGGTCGACCGCCTCGGCGCCGCGGCGCTGCTCGTCCTGCTCTCGCCGGCGCTGCTGCTGATCTCCGCCGCGATCTGGATCTCGATGGGGCGGCCGATCTTCTTCCGCCAGCCGCGCGTCGGCTACCAGCGCCGCGTCTTCACCTGCTGGAAGTTCCGCACCATGGTCGAGGGCGCGGACGGCCGCATGGCCGAGCTCGAGGCGCTGAACGAGGTCGACGGCCCCGTGTTCAAGATGCGGCGCGATCCGCGCGTCACGCGCCTCGGCGCCTGGCTGCGCCGCACGTCCCTGGACGAGCTGCCGCAGCTCCTGAACGTGCTGCGCGGCGACATGAGCCTCGTCGGCCCGCGTCCGCTCCCGCTGCGCGACGTGAGCCGCTTCGACCGCGCGGCGCTCAACCGCCGCTTCTCGGTCTGGCCGGGGATCACCTGCACCTGGCAGGTGTCGGGCCGCAGCGACCTCTCCTTCGACGACTGGATCGACCTCGACCTCGCGTACGTCGACAACTGGACCTTCGCCACGGACCTGCGGATCCTGCTCCAGACCGTCGCCACGGTCTGGCGCGGGCGCGGCGCCTACTAGGGCGCGCCGGTGATCGCGCCCAGGCCGGCGGTCGGGTCCACCTTGTCGATCTCGTAGATCACGTTGAAGGCCGCGTTCCGCGGCAGGATGCGGTTGATGTAGAGGTCGACGTACATGCCGACCTTCGCGATGAAGCTCTTCGGCACGAACACCACGTCGTAGGGCCGCAGCACGGGGAGCGGCGCCTGGGCCTCGAGCGCCTCCGAGAGGTCGACGCGGTAGGCCTCGCGGCCCTCGTTCCCGCGGCGCAGCAGCACCACGCTCGAGAGCTCGGCGGTGTCGAGGGAGCCGCCCGCCGCGAACACCGCGTCGGCGACGGTGGTGCGGCCGTCGATCCGCACCATGGTCGGGGCCTTCACCTCGCCGCCGACGTAGGCCTTCTGCGACTCGAAGCCTCGCACGATCACGGTCACGTCCGGCTTCGAGAGGTGCTGCTCGTAGCGCGTCGTCAGGTCCTCTGCGACCTGCGAGGGCGTGTGGCCCGCGACCGGCACGTCGCCCACGAGCTGGAGCGAGATCCGCCCGTCCGGGCGCACCACGACCTCCTCGTTCAGCTCCGCGGTGTAGAAGAGCTTCACCGCGAGGTGGTCGCCCGGCCCGAGCACGTACTCGTCGGGCGGCTCGAGCACCGCGCGGTCGTCGGGGACCTTCGGAATGGTGCTGCAGCCCGCCGCAAGGGCGGCCGGCAGCATGAGCGCGCAGAGCGCGCGGCGGACCCGGTCTTGGCGCATCGACGGACCTCCCCCTATTCCGAGCTTCCTTCGGCGACGAGGCTCAGGATCGAGCCCGCCGGCAGAGACACCACCTGCTGCTTCGCCGTACGGCACGGGAAGCTCGCGGGCTCGATCTTCGAATCGGGCAGCACGCTCTTCGAGACCGCGGGCCCGTTGATCGCGTGGAGCGCCGGCGCAGCGAGGATCCGGCACTCGACCTTCGTCGGCGCGAAGCCCTCGAGCGCGATCTCCGTGTCGAGCGCGCCCGACACCGCGCGGTTCACGAGCATCGCCGTGAGGCGCCGGCCGTCGCGGCTCGTGGCGGCGCGCGCGAGCAGCGTCCGGGCGTCCGAGCGTCCCTTCACGATCCCGAGCGTTCCGGTCGAGAAGCCCGGGCTGCTCACATCGGTCTCGACCAGGCGCCGCTCGAAGCGGTCGTGGTAGAGGCGGTAGAGGTGCCAGGTCGGGCTCGTCACGAGCCCGCTGGGATCGTTCAGGATCAGGTTGCCGTACCAGCGGTGGATCGGGTTCGTGTACATCGTGGCCTCGACCCGCGGATCGCCGAGGTAGACGTCGAGCAGCGACGCCACGTAGACGGCCGACGCCTGGGTGCGCGTGTGGTCCACGTAGGCGGCGTGGCGGTCCGGCTTCGCCGAGAGCCCGATCAGGGTGCCGAACTCGGTGATCGCGAAGGGCGCGCCATCGTTCGTCGGCGAGCGCCGCTTCACCTCCTGCGCCATGGCGACGAGGTTGTCCCGGGTCTGCTCGGCGCCGGCGAACATCGCCCGGTACATCTCGTCGCGGTCGCCGGGCTTCCTCAGGTTCACCGCATCGTCGAGGATCACGGGCGCGTAGCCGTTGTGGAGCGCGAAGAAGTCGACCTTCGCGTCGAGGGCGTCGAGCATCTTCACGGTCCAGTCGCGGTTGCCGGCGTCGGCCAGGGGAAACGCGCCGGTGTCGAGGTGCGCGATCGCGCCGACGCGCGCGCCGGGCGAGGCGCCCCGGATCGCCGCCGCGAAGGCCGGCCAGTCCTTCGCGTAGCGCGCGCCGGGCTTGAAGATCGCCTTGCCGTTCGGCCCGCTCGCGTTCGGGCCCGAGAGGTAGATCTCGTTGCCCACCTCGAAGCAGCGCTGCGGCGCGCCCTGCTCGACGAACCACTTCGCGAACCCGGCGGCGTCCTCGGCCGTGCCCGTGCCGTAGTTCACGGTGATGCAGCCATCGGCGCCGAGCGCCTTCAAGAGGCCCAGATACTCCGGAAGGCCGAACCGCACGGGCTCGTCCTTGCCGTCGAAGGGGTTCCGGATCTCGCCCCGGCGCGACTCGGCGCCGACGGCCTTCTTCCAGTCGAAGTAGTCGGCGTGGATCCCGCCGGGATAGCGCACGAGCGGCACGCCGAGCGGACGGAGCAGCGCGAGCACGTCGGATCGCACGCTGCCCGTGCCGGGCTTCACGAGGCCGTTCGCGTCGTCGACCCACTCGACGTGCATGCCGAAGAAGTCGGGCGGGATCTCGCGCACGACGCTGCCGGCGCGCACCCGGACCTGCGCGGACCCGGTGCTCCCGACGATCGGCGCGACCGGCGTTGCAGCGGCCGGGGCCGGCGCCTCGCCCTCGAGCGCGACGAAGACGTCGTCCACCCAGGCCTTGCCGCCGGCCGGCCCGAGCACCTGCACGCCGAGCGTGAGGGTCGAGGCGTCGGCCGGCACCGTCGCGACCTTGCGTCGCTCGGCGAAGGCTGCCTGCTGCACGTTCGGGTCGAAGTCGTTGGTCGCGCCCTCGGGCGACCAGAGCACGAGGTTGATGCCGGCGCCGGTGCTCGCGACGTTCGCGCCGAAGGTGACCTTCTTGCCGCGGAAATGCGCGGCGTCGAGCACCTGGTAGACCATGAACGAGGTCGATCCCGTCGAGCCCTTCGCGCTCGGCGCGAGCTCGAGCACGCTGCGTCCGCCGCGCTGCACCACGCGGGCGGTGCCGTAGGCCGAGCCCAGGCTGCCCCAGCCCGGCGGCGCGGCGGGGTCGGAGGCCGGTGCTTCGAAGCCCGGATTCCCGAGCGCGCGCACCGCATCGCCGGGCGGGAGATCCGCGGCGCCGACGGGCGCGCCGGCGCAGGCGAGGGCGACGATCGAGAGCAGGATTCCGAGCCGTCCACGAGCCATCAACGAGCCACCTCCTGATACAGCGCGCGATACCGCGCAGCGACACCGGCCAGCGTGAAGCGCTCCTCGAAGCGGCCCCGCGCCGCCGCAGCCCGCTGCGCGGCGAGCGCAGGGTCGCAGAGCAGGCGCACGATCGCCGCTGCGAGCGCGGGAGCATCGTCCACCGGCACGATCTCCGCCGCCTCCGGACCGAGGGCCTCGACGCAGCCGCGAAGGTCGGTGCAGACGATCGCGCGACGGCTCGCCATGTACTCGAGCAGCGTGATCGGAAGCCCCTCCCAGCGCGAGCACAGGACCGCCACGTCGAAGAAGGGGTGGCAGGCGCGGCTCGGGAGCGAGCCCGTGAAGACGAGGGCGTCGCCGAGAGGGAGCGCGCGGGCCCGGGCGTGGAGCTCGGCCTCGATCTCGCCCGTGCCGACCACGACGAAGCGCGCCGTGGGCACGGCCTCGCGCACCCGCACCGCCGCCTCGAGGAAGGTCTCGATGCCCTTCTGGGGATGGAGCCGCGCGACGATGCCGACCCGCGGTCCGCGCTCGATGTCGGGCACCGCCGCGCGCACCTGCGCCGTCTCGGCCGCGCTCGGGATCGGCTCCGGGATGCCGTTCGGCAGCACCGGCACCCGCTCGCGCGGCGCGTAGCCGCCGTCGACCAGGGCGTCGCGATCTTCCTCCGACGAGGCGATCACGCGCTCCACGTTGCGGCAGACGAAGCGCTCCGCCGCCTTGCGCAGCCCGATCGTCGCGGCGCCGTAGTTGTGATGGTGGAAGCCGTGCTGGTGGTAGAGCAGCGGCACGCGCATCCCCGCGAAGCGGCGGGCGAGCACGCAGTAGAAGGTCGCCACGAGGCCGTGGCCGTGGACGACGGACACGCCCTCCGCGCGCGCGAGGCGCGCCACGGCGAGGGCTGGCCCGGGCCGGAAGCGCTTGTCGAAGGGCACGCCGTGGACGCGCACGCCCAGCGCCTCGACCCACGCGACGAGGGGCCCGCCCGCGCGGCAGGCGAGGACGGGCTCGACGCCGCAGCCGAGCAGGCCCTCGAGCAGGTTCCGCACGTTCACCTGCCCGCCGCCGACGAAGGACTTGTCGATCACGTGCAGGACCTTCAAGGCAGGTCCCGCGCCGCATGGGGGAAGAAGCGCGCAGCGAGCAGCCGCTCGGGCCGCGCGCGGCGCTGCAGCGCGCGGCGCGAGCGCCAGAACGAGGGCGCGAGGCGCAGGGCGTCGAGATAGCCGGGGAGCGCCGCGGGCGCGCGCAGCACGACGTAGGCGAAGCGCGCGAGCTCGTAGGGCACGAGCCGCGGCAGCGCCGCGAGGGCATCGCGCCCGCGCTCGCACTTGAGCAGCACCAGCAGCCGGTTGCGGAGCGCGAGGCGCTGCTCGCGGCCGCCGCCGCGGCGTCCCTCGGTCGCGCGCACCGCGTTCTTCCCCGCGCGCGCGTGGACCGCGACGAGCTCCGGCACGTGCAGGCAGCGCCAGCCGCGGAGCTGTGCGCGCCACGAGAGATCGAGGTCGTCGTAGTACGCGAAGAGCCGCTCGTCGAAGATCCCGCTCGGCTCGGCCACGTCCGCGAGCATCGCGCGCCGGTGGATCGCGACGGCGCCGGTGCAGCCGAAGACGTCCTCGGGGGCCGCGCCCGGATCGGGACGGGCCCCCTGGCCGCGATCGAAGACGCGCCGGAAACGGTCGAGGAAGAGGCCGCTCGAGTCGATGCGCCCGTCGGGCAGGAGGATCAGCGGGGCGATGGTGCCGACCTCGCGCGCGAGCCCCGGCACGAGGGCGGCGAAGCGCGCGACGAAGTCCGGCGGCAGCTCGGTGTCGGGGTTCAAGACCAGCACGAAGGGCGCGCCGCCGTGGGCGAGGGCGCGATTGTGGCCGCCGCAGAAGCCGAGGTTCCGGTCGGCGGCGACGAGCTCGCCCGGAAGCCCCGCGTCGAAGGCGGCGCGCACGCGCTCGCGCGTGTCGTCGGCCGAGGCGTTGTCCATCACGACGAGCTCGAAGCGCCGATCGCGCTGGGCCGCGAGGCTCGCGAGGCAGGGCGCGATCACCTCGCCGCTGTTCCAGGTGACGATCTGGATGGTGAGCACCGGCGCCGTTTCGCTCACGCCACGGCCTCCGGGCGCGCGCGCGCCGCCCGCGCATCCGGCGAAGGGCCCGTGCCGCGCAGCTCGGACAGCGCCGTCGCGTAGTCGCGCTCGAGGCCGTCGAGCACGACCTCGACGTCGTAGCGCGCGACGACGAGCGCCCGGCCCGCACGGCCGCGCTCCGCGCGGCGCGCGGGATCGCGCAGCAGCGCGATCAGGACCGCCGCGAACGCCGCCGGATCGTCGGCGCGCTCGCACTCGATACCGGGCCGGGCGGCGAGGCCTTCCATGCCGAGGCTCGTCGACACCACCGGGAGCGCGCTCGCGCACGCCTCGAGCAGCTTTCCGCGCATCCCGGCGCCGGAGTGGATCGGGTTCACGAACGCGAGCGCGTGACGGTACTCGGCCGCTAGATCGTCGACGCGGCCCGGCAGCTCGGCGCCGAGCGCCTGGAGCGCCGCGTGGCGCTTGCCGTCGAGGCCGGGCCCGACGAGGCGCACGCGCGCGCCCGGCACCGCGCGCGCGACCTCGGGCCAGACCCGCTCCATCAGCCAGAACGCCGCCTCGACGTTGGGATGATGGGTGTAGCTCCCGACGAAGAGCACCGGCCCCCGCTCGGGAGGCGACGGCGGCGGCGTGAAGGCGCGCGTGTCGACGACGTGGGGCAGCACGTCGACCTCGCGCCCGGAGAGCGCGGCCATGCGCCCGGCCTCGCCGGGCGTGATGCCGTAGAGCCGGTGGAAGCGGGGCAGCGCCTCCGCCTCGAAGCGCCGCACCGCGCCGAGCTCGAGGCCGATGTAGCACTGGTACGCGCTCTTGTGACGGAGCGGCACCGCCCGCAGGCGCTCGAGCGCGAGCGACATCAGCTCCTGCTCGGCCAGCACGCGCACGCAGCGTGCGCCGACGCCCCGGAGCAGGGGCTCGAGGTACGCCATCTCGACGTGGACGACGTCGAGGCCGCGCTCGGCGTCGAGCCCCGCGAGGGCAGCCTCGAGAGCCGGGCTGCGGTTGTGGCCCACGAAGTAGGGCGCATGGGCGAGCGCCCAGCGCGCCTTCTTCCACGGCGGGCTCGCGGGTCGCGGGAAGACGCGCTGCCGCACCCCGAGCGCGGCCATCTCGGCGATGGCGGCCTCCTCCTCGTCGCGTCGCCCGTGCGAGTGCGCGAGCACGTGCACCTCGTGCCTGCGCGCGAGATGCCGCGCGAGAGCGAGCACGCGCGTCACGCCGCCGACGCCTGCCGCGTGCACCGGGTAGGGATGGACGAGCGCGATCCTCACGCCTGCGCTCCGGATGCATCCGCCGCCGCGAGCGCCCGGCGGCCGAACTGGCGCTGGAAGATCACGGCCTGGATCCCGATCGCGAGCAGCGTGGAGGCGAGGAGCGCAACGGCGGCGCCCTCGATCCCGTAGCGCGGCACGAGCACGAGCAGCGCGGCGAGATTCGCGACGACGGTGACGGCCGTCATGGCGAGCATCGCGCGCTGCAGGCGCGCGGCCTGCATCGCCTGGCCGAGGGCTGCGTTCGCGCCGTGGAGCGGCAGCAGCGCGGCGAGGAGGCGCAAGACCGGCACCGCGCCCTCGAAGGCGGGGCCGTAGAGCAGCCGCACGAGGGGCGCGGCGACGAGCACGAGCACGAGCGCGACCGCCGCGCCGGCGCCGACGAGCAGACCCGTCGTCCGCAGCGTGGCGGCCCGGAAGCCCGCGGGCGAGAGCACGAAGGCCGCGGCGAGGCGCGGGTAGATCGCGGCCATGGCGGCGTTCGGGAGCAGGAGCGTCATGGCGTAGAGCGTCGCGGCGACGCCGTAGAGTCCCGTCTCGCCCTCGCTGCGCAGGGCGCCCACGACCATCACGTCCTGGCGGAAGTAGAGCATCGCGAGCGTCACGGTGGCGGCGAAGGGCACGAGCTCGCGGGCGAGGGCGGAGAAGGCGCCGGGCGCGTCGGCGGCGCCGCCGTCCGACACGGCCTCGGCCCGGGCGCTGCGCACCAGCCGGTGGCCGAGCACGAGCGCGACGACACGACCGAGCGTCACGCCGGCGCAGAGGCCGACCAGCCCCCCGCCGCTCGCCAGGACGATGCCCGCCGCGGCGAGCTTCACGGCGCCCTCCGCGCAGGCCACCGCCGCGAGGCGCGGATGGCGCTGCACGCCCATCAGCACGCCCTCCTGGGCGCCGATCCAGGCCGAGGGCACGATCGAGAGCGCGAGCCAGGCGGCCGCGCTCCACTGCGCGGCGGGCACCACGAGGGCGACGTAGAGCGCGAAGAGCAGGCTCGCGAGCGCGCCGCTCGCGAGGCCGAGCCGGTAGGCGACGGGCAGCAGCGCACCGGCGTGGCCACCGCGCGCCGCGACCTCGCGGGTCACGAGCGGCGGCAGCCCGGCGCCCGCGAGCGTCTGCGCGACCAGCGCGATCGCGACCAGCTCGACGTACTGGCCGAGCAGCGCGCTGCCCCCGAGCCGCGCCACGGCGATGCCGATCGCGAAGGAGAAGACGGGCACCAGCAGGCGCGCGGCGAGGGTCGCCAGGCCGTTCGCGACGAGGGAGGCCATCGCTAGCTCCGCCGCGGCGCAGGTCGCGCTTCGACCACCAGACGCTCGGCCCGGAGCGTGCGCTCGATCCAGCGCTGGAGCGGGCGCAGGGCGAGCCGGCTCGCTTCGACCGCTGCGGCCTTCACGCCCGTCGGCGGTCGCCAGCCGGCGGCGGCGCCGGCATCGGCGGCCGCGGCGCGGGCCGAGGCCGCGGGCTCGGCCGCGAACGCGCGCGGGCCGCCGAGGGCGCGCAGAGAGCGCACGGTCCGCCGCGCCGCGTGCCCGCTCCAGAGCGGGTCGGCGAGGCTCGCGACCGAGAGCAGCTCGAAGCCCGCCGCCTCGATCAGGCGCGAGAGCGTGGCCGGCTCGAAGTGGTGGACGTGCTGGTCGGGGCGCAGGTCGCGCCAGGCCGGCCCTTCGCTCTGGGCGGCGAGGGACGCGAAGTTCGGGACCTCCACCAGCAGGTGTCGGCCGACGCGCGGCGCCACCTCGTCGCGCAGGAACGGGAGTGGGGCGTCGAGGTGCTCGAGCACGTGGTGGAGCGTGACCACGTCGTAGCGCCGGCCGGCCGGGAGCTCGGCGAGGGAGGCCGCGATCGGCACGCCCACGCGCTCGCTCGCGCGGCGCCGCCCGTGCTCGGCGACCTCCACGCCCGCCGGCTCGAAGCCGCGCGCCTTCGCGTGCACGAGGAAGGTGCCGACGGCGCAGCCCACGTCGAGCAGGCTGCCGCGGAGGCCGCGCCGCGCGAGCGCTTCGAGCTCGGCCTCGAAGCGCGCGGCGTCGAAGGCGCGCGCGAGCTCCGAGTCGAAGTCGTAGCCCGGACCGCCCGCGACGAAGTAGTCGGCGCCATAGTCGAGGCTCGGCGGCGTCGCCGTCGCGACCAGGCCGCAATCCGCGCAGCGCGCGAGCAGGCCGCCCCAGAGCGGGAGGCGGCGCGCGTGGGCGCAGGGGTCGGCCCCGACGCGGGCGGGCGCGGTCATCGCGCCCCCGCGCGCGCGGCGCGCGTGCGCGCGCAGGCGAGCACGCCGAGCAGGAGACCCACGTCGCACCAGACCATCGAGCGCAGCGGCTCGAGGCGATGGCTGAAGTCGGCGAGCTGCGAGACCAGGAAGCCGGCGAGCGCCGCGACGAGCGCCGCGGCCAGCCACGCGAGCTCCGGATCGTCGAGCGCGGGCAGGCGGCGAAGCGCCCCGCCGAGGATCGCCGCGAAGAGCGCGACGAAGAGCAGGAGCGCGGGGATCCCGGCCTCCGCGGCCTCGAGCAGGTAGAGCTGGTGCACCGGCGCCGGGAAGTACGCCATCACGTTCTGCGGGTCGTAGGGCTCCATGGTCTCCGTGAAGTTGTTGAGGCCGGTCCCGAGCACGGGGTTCGCCGCGATCATGCGCAGCGCGATGCGGTTCAGGTCGAAGCGCACCTCGACGTTCCCGGCGTCGCTGCGCGTGAGGCGATCGTAGATCCGGGGCCCGAAGGCGATGCCGAGCACGAGCCCGCCCGCGAGACCCGCGAGCACGATCGCCCGAAGCCGCCGCGCCGAGAGCAGCCCGCGGCGGAGCGCGAGCGCGAGCAAGGTCGCGCCCGCGACGGCGGCGGCGATCCAGGCGCCACGCGAGAGCGTCAGCACGAGGCCGGCGGAGCCGAGCGCCAGCGCGCCCACGAGCAGCGCCCGCAGCGCCGCGCCCGCGCGCAGGGCGAGGCCGGCGGCGAGGAGCGGCAGCGTCACCACCAGGAAGGTCGCGTACACGATCGGGTGTGCGAAGAGGCCCGCGGGACGGAGCCGGCTCGCGCCCCCCTGCAGCGCCTCCTCGAGCACGACGCTGCTGCCGCCGAGCCAGCCCGCTCCGATCGGGCGTCCCGTCACGCCCTGCACCAGCGCGAAGCTGCTGTGCGCGATCACCTGCAACGCCAGCAGCGCGAGCACGACCCGCAGGTGATCGCGGCGCAGCAGCAGCGCCACGATGAAGGCCAGCAGGAAGGCGTGGAGCGTCGAGGCGATCTCGTACAGCGCGAGGGTCCGGTTCGGGGCAAAGAGCGTCGAGAGCGCGTACTGCGCCAGCAGCAGCAGCGCGATCACCGCGACACCGGCCGGGATCGGCTGGCGCAGGCGACCGAGCGCGAAGCCGAGGGCGGCGATCGGCGCCAGCGCGTAGAGGCAGAAGTCGGCGAGGGAGAGCCGCAGCCCGGGCCAGCCGCCGACGTGCGCCTGGTAGCCGAGGTAGACGTCCACGGGGATCGCGAGCAGTCCGATGCCGGCGAGGAGCAGGACGTCCGCCGTGCGGGCCGGCGCGAAGCGGACCAGCGCCCCGAGCCCGACCAGCCCGGCGAAGGCGCCGAGGAAGGCGCCGGCGTACTTCGGCGATCCGATCGACGCCAGCGCCACCAGGACGGCGAAGACGCCGGAGCCTGCGAGGAGGGCGAGGCGCGAGGCCGCCGATTCGCCCAGCGGGAGCGCCGCTCCGTTCCGTTCCGTTCCCGTCGCCAACCGCCGACCCCCGGTCGCAGGCCTGGATCCCGACCCTCCATCGCATCGGCATCTCGCTTGCGCAACCCGAGCGCGGAGTGGCACGCACGCATGGGGGATCCGGCCGAGCTGCCGGCGCGCGAGGGCGTTGGGGCGGCGGCCGCCCCAACGGGCAGCGCTGCGCACCGATGTCTCAGTCCCTCCGCCTTTTCTCCTAGGACCGCGGGCCGTGAGAGGACTACGATCCCGGGGAATGCCGAAGCCCCCCGCTCTGCTCGCTGCCGCTGCCGTGATCGCCGCCACGCTTTCGCTCGGGCCGCTGCCCCGGCGTGGCGAGCCGCCCCAGACCAACGCCTCGGCCGCCCCCGAGCCCTCGATCCCCGCCGCGGTCGAGCGCATGGCGGGCCTCGCCTGCGCCTCGCCCGCGATCGCCGCCGCGGTCGCGGCCGGCGGCGTGGCCGGCTGCCGGGCGGGCGTCGCCGACTCCGCCGCGCTCTTCGAGCCCGCCCTCGCCTACGGGACGGGCCGCGCGATCCCGGCGTCGGTGCCCGGCGACGGCAGCCTGCTCGGACGCGTGCGCCTGGCGACTCTCGGCAGTGTCGGCATCGACTTCGTCGCCTATCTCTCGTCGGGCCTCGCGGTCGCCGGCGTGCTCTGCTTCCCCGACGACGGCCAGCCCCATTCGACGGTGATCCACCTGCACGGCGGCTTCGGCGGGACCTTCGTGAACCCAGACGGCGGGGACATCCTCGGCACCTGCTACCGCTGGGCCGCGGACCATGGGCGGACCGCGTTCGTCCCCTCCTTCCGCGGACAGGACGGCGGGCAGGGCCAGGCCGAGCTCTGCCTCGGAGAGGCCGACGACACCGCAGCCGCGGCGATCCTGCTGCGCGGCCTCGAGACCACCGACCCCGATCGCATGGCGCTCGTCGGCGGCTCGATGGGCGGCTGCGTCGCCCTCAAGGCGGGCGTGCTGATCCCGAACCTGCGCGCCGTGGTGGCGATCGCGCCGCCGACCGACTTCGCGTCCTACCTCGCCTACCACCGCACGAGCTTTGCGCCCGCGGTCGAGACGCGCTGCGACGGCAGCACCGTGTCGTGGAACGACGGCGGGCCGGCCTACGCCGACACCGTGGACGAGATCATCTGCGGACACCCGGGCTGCAGCGACGCGGAGTACGCGATCCGCTCGCCGCTGCTCTCGGTCGCGAGCGCGACGAACCCGACGCTCGTGATCGCGGCGGGCGGCGACAACCTCGTCCCGCCGCTGAACCAGGTGCTCTGGTCGGCGCTGCGCAACACCGTGGGCGGGAGCGTCGTGGTGGACATCCGCGATCGCTGCTCGGCGGCCGCAGCGCCCGCGCTCGAGAAGGACGTGCTGCTCTACGTGCCCGGTGGCTTCCACCTGCTCGAGAACGACGTCGTGATCTCGGGCCTCCTCTACCTGATCCAGCTGCTCGATGCGCCCGGCCCTGGGATCTAGCGCACGCTCGCGGCAGCCCTGGCGCGGCGCACTCGGGCAGGCCGGGCTCGCGGGACTGGTGTTCGCGCTCACGCTGGCCGGCGTCGCGCCGCCCGCAAGCGCGCTCTGCGGCGACGGCGTGTTCGACGCGGGCGAGAGCTGCGACGACGGCAACCTCGCGAACGGCGACTGCTGCTCCTCGACCTGCGCGCTCCAGGTCTGCAGCGCGCCGCCCCAGCCCGCCGTCACCTTCGCGCCGATCGGGCCCACGGGCGTCGGCGGGCGCGTGACCGCCCTCGCCGTCGAACCCGCCCAGCCGCTGCGGGTGCTCGCCGGCACGCCGGCGTCGGGCCTGTGGCAGAGCGACGACGGCGGCGCGACCTGGGTCGCAATCGCGCCCTGGCTCGACGTCGCGCCGGTGAGCGCGATCGCGATCGATCCCGCGAATCCGGATCGCTGGCAGGTCGCGACGGGCATCCTCCAGGACTCGGGCGCGGTCGGCGACGCGATCGGCAGCGTGCGCACGGCCGACGCCGGCGCGAGCTGGGGCTTCGAGGCGACTCCCGCGCGCACGGCGTACACCGCCGACGTGATCTACTGGCCCGGCGAGCCGACCCGCCTGCTCGCGGCGACGGACCGCGGGCTCCTGCTCTCGACCGACGGCGGCGCCCACCTGATCGAGACGAAGACGGGCGACTCCTTCACCTCGGTGCGCGCCGACCCCTTCGACCTGCAGCACGCGTACGCGAGCGGCCGCAAGGGCCTCTACACCAGCACGGATCGCGGGGCGAGCTGGACCCTCGCGTCCGAGTGGCCCGGGATCGACGCCGTCGAGGGCGTCGGGGTCGCGACCGCGCCGCTCTCGGTCTCGCCCTCGACGCCCGGCCTGCTGCGGGCGGCGGTGCAGGACCTCGCGACCTTCGTCGACACCGACCGCGTGCTGCTGCTCGAGTCGAGCGACGGCGGCGCGAGCTGGCGCGAGCTCTCCGTGCCGGCGCAGCTCTGCCCGGTGAAGGATCTCTGCGGCTTCGCGAACGCGCTGGCGGAGCATCCGAGCGACCCCGGCCGCCTCCTGCTCGGTGGCGACCGCCTGTTCGCGAGCTTCGACGGCGGCAGCAGCTGGTCGGCCTTCGGTCCGGCGATCCGCGGCGTCCACGCGATCGTCGCGACCTCGTCGGGCGCCGTGGTCGCGGGACGCTTCGGCGTCGCCGTGGTGGATGTCGATTGGAACGGCGCCGCCGTGCGCAACGAAGGCCTCGCGATCACGCAGATCGTGAGCCTCGAGGCGTCGCCCCACGGCGACGGCGCGCTGCTCGCGGCGACGCGGGACGGTGGCACGCTCCTCGCCGCGGGCGATCCCCTGGCGTGGAGCGTCGTCTTCGGCGCGAACGAGGCGGCGAGCGAGGCGCGCTTCGATCCGTTCGATCCCGCCGTGCTCTATGCCGGCGGGCGGCGCGGCGCCTTCTTCCGCTCCGACGACGGCGGCGCGAGCTTCGCGCCGATCCAGGACGGCATCGACCTCGGCGAGCCCGCCGTGGACGTCGCGCCCATCGCACCGAACCCGCTCCGGGCCGGGCACCTCTACACCGGTCGCATGCAGCTCTTCGACTCGGTCGACCGGGGCGATCTCTGGTCCGTCTTCCGGCCGCCGGGCGCGCCCGAGATCGCGACGATCGCCCCCTCGCCCCACGACGACGACCGGGTCTACTTCGGGTTGCGCCGCGGCGCGCAGCTCTTCAAGGGCGACGGCATCCACACCGAGGGCTTCGTGCTGAGCGACGCGCTCGACGAGCGCATCACGACGATCCTGCCCGACCCCGAGCTCGGCCACACGATCTACGTCGGCACCACCAACGACGCGAGCCAGGCCGGCGCGCTCTACCGCACCACGGACTTCGGTGCGAGCTGGGAGGACCGCAGCTTCGGCAAGCTCCCCGGCGTGACCGACGTGGTGAAGGACCGCTTCGGCACGCTCTACGCGGCCACGCGCAAGGGCCTCTACCGCTCCTCGAGCGAGGGCTTCGTGTGGTCGCCCTTCGGCGAGGGCCTGCCGAGCCTCGACCTCGCGAAGCTCGCCCTGGGCGACGACGTGCTCTACGCCGGAACCCGCGGCCGCGGCGTCTACCGGTTGCCGATCCGGCCGCTCGTCGCCGTGGACTCGATCCCGCCGGAGCAGTGGCTTGTGGTGGACGGCGTGCTGCGCCGCGGGCCCTTCTACGGCGACTGGCCGACGGGCAGCGATCACACGATCGCGCCCTACCTGCTGCAGACCGCGGACACGCGACAGGAGTTCGTGTCGTGGAGCGACGGCGGAGCGCAGGAGCACTTCTTCACGGCGACGGGCGGGAACGACTGGCCGACCGTCGCGGTGCGCGTGCTGCATCGGCTCACGACCCAGGTCTCGCCCCCCGACGGCGGCACGCTCGTGGTCGATCCGCTCGCGGCCGACGGCTTCCATCCATTCCAGAGCCTGGTGCAGCTCGAGGCGGTGCCGCGGAGCGACCACCGGATCGCAGGCTGGTCCGGCGACACGAGCAGCGTCGACCGGCTCCTCGCCGCGGCGAAGATGGATCGCCCGCGCTCGATCACCGCGCTCTTCGAGCCGCTCCGCATCCGCTTCCACACCGAGCCCGAAGGGCTCGCGCTCACGATCGACGGCGTGACGGAGGCGGCGCCGCGGACCTTCCAGTGGGCGGCGGGCTCCCTGCACCCCGTCTCGGCGCCCGCGGAGGTCGACCTCGATCCGGCGGACGCCCTGGTGCTGGCCTTCGACCACTGGAGCGACCAGCTCCCGCGCGTCCACGACTTCGAGATGCGGAGCGAGACCTTCACCGCCGACGTGACGGCGCACTACGTGCCCTTCGTGCCACACCTCGCCGTTCCGGCGGAAGGCACTCGGACCGTGCGCACCCTCGGCACGCAGCACGCGCGACGCGAGGCGTCCCTCGTGCTGCGGCCCGCGCCCGGCGTCGCGCTGCCGCCGAGCCTCCAGCTCCTGCGCGGGGTGGCCGAGGGGTCGCTCGTGTTCGAGCTCGCACTGCCGCGCAGCCGCGTCGTCACGCGGATCGACACCTTCGTCGAGGGTCGCGCGCTCGGGGTGAACGGAGGCCTGACGGGCGACGGCCGCATCCGCCGCACGAAGCTCGCGTTCTTCAATCCGGGCGCGAGCGAGGTCGGCGTCGATCTCGTGCTCCACGCGCCGGACGGCTCGGCCCTGGCGGGCGGCGCCGACGTCGTGCGCGTGCCGCCGGGCGCGAGCCGCGTGGCGATGCTCGACGCCCTGCTCGGGCTCCCCAAGGACTACGAGGGCGCGCTGAGCGTCGACGCCGACGCACCCGTCGCCGTGCGCGTGCTCGCGCAGAGCGAGAACCTGCGCGAGCTCGACTTCTCCGACCCGATCCTGTGGCGCGCCTTCGACGCCTCGGACGAGGGCGTACCCGCGAGCCCGCGCAGCCAGCCCCTGCTCGCGACGCCGGACACGGAGCATGCGATCGTGCTCCTGAACCCGGGGAACGACGCGCTCGCCGGGCGCCTCGAGATCCTCGATCGCGACGGCGCCCCGCTGGCGGCGGAGGTCGACGGCGTGTCGCTCTCGAGCGTCGACTACGCGCTCGCCGCCGGCGCACATCGGCGGCTCCGGGTCCGGCTGCCCGGCGGCGCGCCCGGGAGCGAGACGGTGCCGCACGCGCGGATTGCGATCGTCCCGACCGGCGGCGGCGCGCCGCGGGTCCAGGCGATCGAGGAGCGGACGATCGGCGACTCGCGCTACGGCCCGCAGATCCTCGCGCGAAGCCTCCCGCCCGCGTCGACCCTGACGCAGCTCCGGCTGCCGGTGGATCTCTCGCGGCGCGACACCGGCCTCGTGGTCGCGAACCCGAGCCCGAGCCCGGCAACCCTCGCGCTCGAGCTGTGGAGCGGCGGCGGCGCGGCGGTCGGCAGCGCCGCGCTCGTGGTGCCGCCGGGCGCGCAGCGGCTCGTGCTTGCGAGCGAGCTCTTCCCCGCCGCGGGCGCCGCGTTCCACGGACAGCTCCGCGCGAGCGCCGACCAGGACGTCGACGTCGCGGGCTTCACCCGCGCCGTGAACACGCGCGGCGAAGAGGTGATCGCCGGCGTTCCGGCCCTCGATCCCGCGCCGGGCGCGCCCGACCAGACGCACGTCTTCGCCTACGCCGTCGACGGCGACACCTTCGCATCGGAGTGGTGGCTGCTCGGAGGCGCGGACGCGGACCTCGACCTGCGCGACGCCGCGGCACAGCCCCGCTTCCTGCCGATGGAGGCTCCGAGCACCCCATGAGCGCCCACCGCACGCCGCGCGGCACCTTCCCGCTCTGGCTCGCGCTCGCGGCGCTGGTCGCGCTCCTGCGCCCGGCGGGCCTCGTCGGCTGCGACAGCGTCCCGACGAGCGCCATCGACGTCGACTTCACGGTGCGAAAGCGCGTGGTGCCGCCCTTCCTGTTCGGGCAGAACCTCCAAACCATCGAGAACGGCGAGCAGGTGATCGCGGCCGACGGCTCCCTCGATCCGGAGATCGTGAAGCTCCTCGGCGACGCGCGGATCACCATGCTGCGCTTCCCGGGCGGCACCCAGGCCGACCACTTCATCTGGTGGCAGGCGGTCGGACCGCCGTCGCGTCGCGGCCTCCAGGCGAGCGGCAATCTCGACCAGCTCTACCGCCCGGTGATCGGCCCCGAGGAGTTCATCGAGCTCGCGAAGGCGCTGCGCGCGGTGCCGTTCATCACGGCCAACACCGGCAGCGGCAGCGGCGCGCTGATCGGCGCCTGGGCGCAGTACTTCAACTCCGTCGGCTTCCCCGTGAAGTTCTTCGAGATCGGGAACGAGCCCTACTTCCTCGGCATCAACGGGTCGGGCGTGCTCGGCCTCACGCCCGACGCCTACGCCGCGAAGGTGATCGAGTACGCGACGGCGATCCGGACCCAGGTTCCCGACGCGAAGATCTTCGGCGCCGGCGTGATCGGCCCCGCCGACTCCGAGAGCTACTGGAACTCGGTCATGCTCGGGATCGCGGGGCCTTACCTCGACGGTCTCTCGCTCCACAACGCCTACGCGCCGCTCTATGCCTACACGCCCGGCCCGAACCCGACCGTGCCGCCCGAGATCGAGCTCTACCGCGCGATGATGGGCGCGACCAAGGCGTTCGAGCGCACGTTGCGCGTGGTGTCGGACGAGCTCGCGCGCAACGGCCGCCTGATCCCGATCTTCGTCACCGAGTACGACGGGGTCTTCTTTCCCGAGGAGTCCCTCGAGCCGGCCTCCGTGACGCTCGCGCGGAACCCGACCCTCGCCTGCGCGATCTACAACGCGAGCGTGCTGCAGGTGATGATGCGCAACGAGCGCGTCCACGGCGCCCACCACATGTCGCTCGCGGGGCGCCACTACGGGAGCCTGGTCGGCGTGGACGGCGACGCCCGCTACCGCAATCCGCAGTTCTACGTGCACCGCGAGTACGCGAAGGAGGTGGACCACATCGTGGTCCAGACGACCGTCGACCCGAAGGGCGCGACCTTCTCCTCGGTGGCGGTGCGCGAGATCCCGGGGCAGTCGGCGGTGCCGGATCTCGACGTGCTCGCGACGCGCGATCCCGGGAGCCGCCAGTACGCGCTGTTCGTGGTGAACCGGCACCTGACGTCGTCGATCGGGGGGAAGGTGACGACGAACCTGCCGGCGGGGCTCACGGGAACGCGCTCGGTGCTCGCGGGCCCGCGCTACGACGCGCGCAACGACTCTGCCGATCCGGATCGCGTGTCGCTCCGGACCGAGGCCTGGAACGGCGGCGGGAGCTTCACCCAGGTCTTCCCGCCCGCGTCCCTCACGATCTTCCGCTGGTCCGAGCCGACGCCCTGAGCGGGGCCGGGCCGATCCGCGGAGCGGGCCTCAGCTTCGGCGCTTCGCGGCGAGGCCCAGCACGCCGAGGCCGAGCAGCAGCGCGACGCCCGGCTCGGGCACCGCGACCACCGAGAACGTGAAGTTGAAGGCGCCCGATCCGTACCCGCCGCCGCCGGTCAGGCCGGCGCCCGCGCTCGCGGAGGCAGCGATCAGCAGCTCGTAGGTTCCGGCCGCGAGCAGGCCGCTCTGGGACAGGGCGAGCGTGGGCGTGCCCGAGAGCGAGAACGGCGTCACGAGGTCGAATACGTAGCTTGCGTCGGGCGCGATGAGGCGCGCGCTCGCGTTGCCGCTGCCGCCTCCGCCCATCACGAACGGCGAGCCCGTGAGCACGCCCGTGAGCGTGAAGTCGAACGGCGTATCGACGGAGAAGCGCACGCGGTAGCTCGAGCCGGCGCTCGCGCCGCCGAGCGGGCTCGAGGCGGAGCCGGACGCGCTGCCCTGGCCGGAAAGCGTGTCGGCGCCGACCGAGGAGGTCTGGCTCGCGTTCGCGTTCTTGCTCGGGACGCTGGCGTTGGCCGTCGCGCTCCAGGCCTGGAACGGGGTCGCCGGGCTCGCGTTCTCGGAGTCGAACTGACCCTGCAGGCTGTTGCCGACGTTGGTCGTGAGCGTGCGCAGGTCCTCGACGCCGACGATCGGCGTCGCGCCAGCCCCGTGTGCCGCGAGCGCCACCGCCGCGAGAAGCACGCCCCACACGCCTCGGCGCAAAGGCGTCCCCACACCGGCGCGCTTCGCGCCGGACCCGTCCCTCGTCCACATGCAGCTTCCTCCTGCGGAGCCGCGCTCCGCAACCACGTCCACGTCTACGTCGAGCGACGGTGCAGTACCTGGCGGGATCAGAACAGGGGCGACTGGTGGAGGTACTCCCGCAGTCCCCGGATCTCCTCGCTCTGCTCGTCGATTTCGTCGCGCAGAAGATCGCGCATCGAGAGCATGGCGACGAGGCGTCCATCCTCGTCCATCACGGGCAGGTGTCGGCAGCCCACCCGGAGCATCTTCGTCATGGCCTCGTCGCGGGTGGTGCCGGGGGTGGCAGTGACCACGTCATGTGTCATCACTTCGTCCACCCGGAGCCGGTGGGGGTCGCGGCCGGCCATCACCACCCGCGTCATCAGGTCCCGCTCCGAGAACACGCCGACCACCCAGCCGTCGTGGGCGATCGCGATCGCGCCGACCCTCGCGTCCGTCATGCGGCGGACGACGTCCATGACCGTCATGTCCGGGGTCGCGCTGACGAGATCGAGGGGCTTCAGGAGCTGTCGGATGGTGTGCATGGGAACCTCCCAGACCGCCTCGCGGCGGTACGGCGATGGGTCGGGTCCCGTACGGGCAGGGCAGGATGCGGTGCAGCCACCGCGGAGCACGCGCCCGTACGTGACGAAGGCGGGCGGTCTGGCCCATCTGAACACGAATCGACCGGCAGAGGCAAGCGCAGCCGGAGGGGGCGTGGTGCCCGTGGGGCTCAGCGCGCTCCGGGCGCTCGCGCGGGCGCCGGCGCGGCCGGAGCCGTCCGGACCAGGCGCAGGCAGCGCTGCGCGTCGGCGCGCTCGGGATCTCGCGCGAGCACAGCCTTCCACTCGCGGACCGCGTCGTCGGGGCGTCCCATCGCGAAGAAGGTGAGGCCGAGCTGCACAGCCGAGGCGAGGTTCTCGGGGTGGGCGCGCAGCACGCGCCGCAGCTCGGCGGCGGCCTGGGCCGGGAGACCAGCGTCGCGCAGCGCCACGCCGAGGCGGTGCCGGATGTCGTGGAACTGCGGGCAGCGATCGAGGGCGCGGCGATAGGCCTCGATCGCGTCGCGCAGCTCGCCGGCCTCGCGATAGGCGTCGCCCAGGGCGGCGTGCAGGTTCGCGAGCTTGCCCTGGGTCGTCGGGTCGAGGGCGCCGGCGGGGAGCGCGCCGCGGCTGCCCGCAGCGGAGCGCGCGGCGAGGGCCCGCGAGCGCTCGAACTCGCCGCGCTGCTCGTACAGCGACGCCAGGGCGAGCCGCGCCTCGGCGTAGCCGGGGTTCAGATCGAGCGCGCGCTCGAGGCTCGCGATCGCGTGATCGAGATCGCCGCGCCGCTCGTGCAGCAGCCCGACCATGTAGTGGACGTCCGCGTAGCTCGCGCGCGTGCGCAGCAGGCGGCCGAGATGGTCGAGGGCTTCGTCGACGTCGCCGCGCTCGAAGCTCTGGCGGCCGCGAAGCCAGGCTTCGCGCTCGTCGGGAGAGAGCTCCCGCGTCTCGCGCATGGGATGGGACCGCGCTCAGTTCGCGTCGGGCACCAGGTCGGCGGCCGCCGCGGCGACCTCGCTGCCCTTGTAGTTCTCGAGGATGACTTCGAAGATCTGCTTCGCCTCGTCCTCGCGGTTCATGCGCTGGTAGCAGACGCCGAGGTTGTAGAGCGCGTCGGCGTCGAGCCCGAGGCCCGGATAGCGGTTGAGCACGTTGCGGAAGCGGTCTGCCGCCGACTGGTACTCCTCGCGCTTCATGTAGAACGAGGCGATGTCCATCTCGTGCTCGCCGAGCCGCGTGCGCAGCTCCTTCCACATCAGCTCGCCGTCGGTGGCCTGCGGCGTGCCGGGGTACTTCGCGAGCAGCGTGTCGAGGAAGCTCAGCGCCTGCCGCGTCGCCGTCTGGTCGCGCTGCGGGTCCTTCGCCTGGTTGTAGTAGCAGCGCGCGGCCTGGAGCAGCGCGTAGGGAACCTGCTCGTGGCCGGGATGAAGCTCGCTGAAGTCGCGGTAGTAGGAGAGCGCCTCGTCGTACTTCTCGTCGGCGTAGTACGAGTCGGCGATCTTCAGCTCCGAGAGCACCGCGTAGTCGCTGTAGGGATAGTTGTCGATGATCTGCTGGAACGACTCGATCGCCTTCGCCGAGTCCGAGTCGGGCAGGACGCCCATGATCTTGCCGCTGTGCTCGAGGTGACCCAGGCCCTGGCGGTAGAGGATCTCGGCGGATGCCAACTCCTCTTCCTCGGCCGGCGGCGCAGACGCGCATCCGGTGAGCACCGAGCCGGCGAGGATCGGTGCGAACAAGGCGGCGACCAGCGTGCGGGATGCGAAGCGCGACATGGACCCCCCTCCAGAGCAATTCTCCTGGCACTGCAGCAGGCTATCGGAGCCGCGCCGTCGATGTCAATTTGCTAGCCTGCGGCGCCCGCAACCGGAGGCTCCTGCATGGCGAACGAACATTCCGGCCACCTGAAGCTCGACCGGCGGCTGCTCCGCCGCCGCAATTGGATCGGCCAGCAGGAGCTCGAGAAGGAGCTCTCGAAGCTGCCCGACGTCTCCGACAAGGCCGTGACCCCGGAAGAAGAGGGCGAGAGCCCCACGGCGCCGCCTCCCTCGGACCAGCCTGCTTGAGCCGCGCCCCCGCGGCGCCTCGTCCCGCTGCGTGAGCGCTCCCGCTGCCGCTCCTCTCACCGTCCGGATTGCGGTGGTGAGCCACCAGAGCGCCGCAGTCCTTCCCAACCTGTTGGATTCCCTCGAGCGCGCCCGCGCCCGGGCGGGGCCCAAGGTGCGGGCGGAGGTCGTGGTCGCGGACAACGCCTCGAGCGACGGCAGTGCCGGGATCGCCCGCCGGCCCGGCGTCCGGGTCCTGCCCCTGGCCGAGAACCTGGGCTTCGGGGCCGCCGCGAACCTGGCCCTCGAGGGCGGCGACGCCGACTGGCTGGTGGTGCTGAATCCGGACCTCGTGGTCGACGACGGCTTCCTGGCGGTCCTCGCCGACGCGGCCGGCTCCCTCCCGCTGGACGTCGGGATCCTGGGCGCCGCCCTGGCCAACCCGGACGGCACGCCCCAGCCGTCGATCGGTGACTTCCCGACCCTGTCCCGCACCCTGGCATCGCTCCGCCGGCCTCGCTCCGAGCGGAAGTACCGGACCCTCGCGGCTCACGCGCGGGGCCCGGCGGACTGGGTGACGGGCGCGGCCCTCGCGGTGCGGGGGAGCTGCTGGAAGGCGATCGGCGGCTTCGATCCCGGCTTCTTCCTCTACTACGAGGACACCGACCTCTGTCGCCGCGCGCGCGACGCGGGCCATCGCACGCGCTTCGAGCCGGCGCTGCGCGCCGTCCATCTCTCGCCGCTCGCGCAGCGCGAGCAGCCGCCGCGCCTGGTGCCGGTCGTGCGTTACGCGCAGCTCCGCTACTTCCGGGCCCATCGGCCGGCGTACGAGCTCTGGCTGCTCGCGCTCTGCGTGACGCTCTGGAGCGTCGCTGCGTCGGTCTCGTCGCGCGCCTCCGGCGACGCGGCGGGCCACGTGGAGGGTGACGCGGCGATCGACTGGAGCGCCGTGCGGCGCGCCCTCCGCGCGGGCCTGCGGGGCGGACCGGGCCCGCGCCTCGGGCCGGGCGGGGCGACCCGGGCGGAGCCCGCGCGTTGACCGCGCCGGCCGCGTCGCCGGCCGCCCGCGCCGCGTCCCTGCTCGTCGCCGTCGCCCTCGCCGCAGGCCTGCTGCTCGCCTCCGGCGCCGTCGTCGTCGAGCGCCGCAGCGTGCTCGCGCCCGCGCAGATCGAGCCCGCGGGCGGCCACGCTTTCTTCGCGCCGCTCGCGCTGGCGCGCCCGACCTGGCTCTGTCCCTGCGCCGACGCGACGCTGTTCGAGGACGGCCGGCCGCTCGGCCCGGGAGACGGGCCGAGCGACGACGTGGCGGCGAAGGGCGGGGGACGCTTCTCGCGCGAGCGCCGCGGGATCGCGTTCTCGACGCGCGACGGCAGCGATCCACGCAGCAACGGGCGCCGCTACGAAGCGCGCGCGCCCCTGCTGCCGCCCGCCTGGGCGCTCGCCGCGCTCGCCATCGCGCTGCTCGCCCTGCGCCGCGACCTCGCCCTGCGCGGCCTCGAGGCTCTCGAGCGCTCGTCGCCGAGCCGTGTCGCCTGCTTGCTGGCGAGCGTGGCGCTCGTCTACCGCGTGACGATCGCGCTGCGCCTGGCCGACGCCTCGTTCGCGAACGTGATGGTCGGCGGCAGCCCGTGGGGCGACGCCTGGGGCTACTACGCCATGGGCGCCGAGCTGTCGGTGGGCGAGCGCTGGGACCCCGCCTGGTCGTACTACGGCGCGAACCGTCCCTTCTACCATGCGCTCCTCGGCGCGCTCTTCGGGGTCACGGGCCCGTCCGTCGCGGCCGCCCAGACGCTGCAGATCGGGCTCGGAGCGGCCGCCACCGGGCTCGTATTCGACGCCGTGCGCCGCCTCGCGTCGCGGCCGGTGGCGCTCGTGGCTGCGCTCGTCCAGGCGTTCTCGCCCTGCGATGCGCGCTACGCGCTCGCGCTCATGACCGAGACCCTCGGCAACGCGCTCGGCACGGGGGCGCTCTGGGCCGGCGCGGTCGGCCTCGAGCGCCTGCGCGTCGGCGTGGGCGGGGCCGCGCGAGCCTGGCTCGGGATGGGCCTCGTCCTCGCGTTCGCGAACCTCGCCCGCCCGGTGAGCCTGCCTGCCGTCGCGCTCCTGCCCCTCGCCGCCGCGGCGACGCTCGCGCGTGACGGCGTGCTGCGGGAGCGGCTCGCGCCGTTCCTGCGCGCGGCGCTCGCGCTCGGGCTCGGCGTCGCGCTCCCCGTCGGCGCCTGGGTCGCACGCCAGCAGATCGTCCACGGCATTCCGTCGCTGAGCGGCAACACCGCCGAGGTGCTGTTCGCGGCGACCTCGCCGGGCCTCGGCACATGGACCTCGGCCGTGCGCGACCTCGCGCCGCCGGGCGCGACGCGTGGCGAGCACTACGCGTTCTTCCAGGAAGGCGTGCGTCGGAACCTGCGCGAGCATCCGTCGTTCTACGCGCGGAACGCGCTCCACTACACGCTCGTTGCTGCGCGGCGTGGCGCTGCGCCGCGGCTCGCCCTCGTTCTCGTGCCCCTGCTGGTGGCCGCCGCCTGCCTGCGCCGCGGCGCGCGGCGCGGCGCCACCGTCGCCCTCGTGGTGGCGCTCGCGGCGGCCGCGCTCACGCCGACCGCGCTGCTGCGGGTCGCGCAGGCGCTCGCCCTCGCAGCGCCCCTTGCGGTGCTGCTCCGTCGCGAGCCGCTCGGGCTCGTCGCCTGCGTGCAGCTCGCGAGCTTCGCGTCGATGGGCCTCACGGCGATCGCCTACCCGCGCGTCGCCTACGGCTGCGCCTGGATGTCGGCCGCCTGCCTGGCCCAGCTCGCCGCCGGCGCCCTCGGGCCGGCGGCGCCGGCCGACCGGATTGCGACACCGGGTCGGATCGACGTGCCGGCGCGGCTCGCGCGCGCGCTCGCCTTCGCGGCGGCCGCCGTGCTCGCGCTGGGGGCGCTCGTCGTGACCGCGCGGAATCTCGGCGCGCCGCCGGCGAAGCCGTCGCCGGTGGTGGCACCCGACGTCGCGCAGGCCTGGCTCGCGCGCGCCCTCGCGGACGACGCCCTCGCGCCGCTGCGCCCCCACGCGGACGCGCTCCGTGCGCAGCGCGCGGCGACCTTCCCCGACGCCGCCATGCGCCTCGGCGCGTACGAGGATCGATCGGCCTGGTCGCCCCTCTTCGCAGCGCGGCCCTACGCGTTCCGCGTCGAGCGCATGCGCCCGGGCGTGCACTGCGAGGTCACGCAGCCCGGCCGCGCGTCCGGTCTTCCGCCCGCACGCGCGGAATGCGTGCTCGTGCGCCCGGAGAACCTCGTCCGCTGCCCCGGCGAAGCCGTCGCCGAGACCGCGCTCACGGAGCCGCTCGGTCGGATCGCGGGCCCGCCCGCGCTCTGGATCGGCGCCAGCGTGCGGCGTCCGAACCTCGCCACGAGCTTCGAGGTGGTTGCCGTCGTCGAGCGCGAGGCCGCCACGGGTCGGTGGCTCCTGCGTCGCGCCTGCGGCGCCGACGGCGCCGCGCAGGTCGCGCTCGTCGTCGCCGCGCTCTCGACGGACGGCGCCGCGCGGGGTAACGACTCGGCCGGAGCCACCGGCGCTTCCGGCCCGGCTTCCGCGGAGGCGCGGTGAACGTCACGTCGATCGAGTCCCGGCGGCGCTTCTTCGACCTCTCGCTGCGCGAGGCCTGGCAGCGCCGCGAGCTCTTGCGCGTCTTCGTCTGGCGCGCGATCGCGGCGCGCTACCGCCAGATGGCGCTCGGCATCCTCTGGTCGGTGTTCGAGCCGCTGGCGCTGCTCGGCATGACGACGGTCGTCTTCGGCCTGCTGCTGCGCGCGCCCACGAACGGCTATCCGTACCCGGTCTTCGCCTTCGCCGGCCTCCTGCCGTGGATGCTCTTCAGCCGCGCCACGCTCTCCGCAGCGGGGAGCCTGCTCGAGAACATCTCGCTGATCTCGAAAGTGTACTTCCCGCGCATCCTGCTCCCGCTCTCGGCGGTGGTTCGGGAGGCGGTGGACGTCGCCGTGACCCTCGCGATCGTCGTGCTCTTCGCCTGGGGCTTCGGCTTCGCGCCGACCTGGCGCCTGCTCGTCCTGCCGCTCGTGCTCGTGGGCGTCCTCGCCTTCGCCCTCGCGATCGGCTTCTGGACCGCGAGCGTGATGGTGCGCTTCCGCGACCTCCGCCCGGTGCTCACGATCGCGCTGCAGCTCGGGCTCTACGCGAGCCCGATCCTCTACGCGCCGAGCGTGGTGCCCGCGGCGCTGCGGCCGATCTACGAGCTGAACCCCATGTACTGGGCGATCCAGGCGTCGCGCTGGGTGCTGCTCGGGCAGCCCTTCGACGCCACGCCCGCGCTCGCGGCGTCGCTCGGTCTCGTGGCGCTGCTCTTCGTGAGCGGGCTCTACGTCTTCTCCGCGTACGAGCGCCTCGCGGTGGACGTGCAGTAGCGGCGATCAGCCGCCGGCGTACGGGCTCGCTGCGGCGAGCCGCCGGTAGATCTCGACCACCTTCGCTTCGGTCTTCGCAGGCGCGTAGTGCGCCTGGGCGTGGGCGAACCCGCGGCGGCCGAGGGCCTCGCGCGCCGCGCCGTCGGCGAGCAGCTCCGCGATCGCGTCGTGGAAGCCCGGCTCGCTGTTCTCGACCAGGCGCACGACGCCGCCCGCGAGCTCGGGCACGGGC
>Ga0105107_10000161_pt1 | contig 38573 bp, 31 predicted proteins | sample PPLLaktember2015_6_FD_79335 | JGI IMG/M metagenome (GOLD analysis project Ga0105107, IMG submission 79335) | Freshwater sediment microbial communities from Prairie Pothole Lake near Jamestown, North Dakota, USA - PPLs Lake P8 Core (1) Depth... | ecosystem: Environmental > Aquatic > Freshwater >...
CGGCACGTAGCTGAACACCGAGCCCTGGTCCGGATCCTCACCGCGCATCGTCTTCACCCCCTCGCGTCGCTTCAAGCACGACGCGAAGGGGGCTCAGCGGGCGTTTTTCAGCATCCTGCTAGGCGGCAAACTCGAGGCCCGCGAGCTTGCGCGTCGCGACCACCGTATAGATCGCGCGCAGCCGGCCGTCGGCGTCGAGCTCGGGGACGATCGCAAAGCGCCGCGCCAGGTGCGGGAGCGCGTGGTCGAACTCGGCGACGATCGCGGGGACGCCGTTCAGCGTCACCGGGCGGATCCGTGGCAGCACGCCGCGCCCGATCTTCACGTGGAAGCGCGCGACGCGCGCGCGACCGCGCACGAGCTTGCGCGCCGCGGCGAACTCGCCGCCGCCGTCGTTCCAGGCGACGACATCCTCGGCGAGCAGGCTCTCGATGCCGGCGGCGTCGCGCTGGGCGAGGTGCAGCAGGAAGCGACCGAGCGCGTCGCGCGTGCGCTCCGTGAGCGCCGCGCCCGGGCGCGTGCGCCCGTGGTCGTAGGCCGCCATCGCGCGGCGCGCCCGGCCGAGGGTCTGGCGCACGTTGGCCTCGCTCATGCCGAGCGCCTCCGCGGCCTCCCGGCCCGCGTACTCGAGGACGTCGCAGAGCAAGAGCACCGCGCGCTGGCTCGGGCTCAGCGCCTCGAGGGCGAGCAGGAAGGCGAAGCTCACGCTCTCGAGCAGCTCGTAGCGGCCGGCCGTGGCGCTGGGCTCGGCCGCGGCCGGTGCGGGGAGAAGCTCCGCGAAGCGGTCGGTCTCGATCGGCGCGGGGAGCCACGGGCCGACGTAGGCGTGTCGCTTGCGCCGGCGCAGATGGTCGCGCGCGAGATTCAGGGCGACGCGCACGAGCCACGGCATCCAGGGCAGGTCGCTGCGCGCGGGCGGGCGCTCGAGGGCGCGCGCGAAGGTCTCCTGCACCAGGTCCTCGGCGTCGGCGACGCTGCCCGTCATGCGGTAGCAGAGCAGGAAGAGCGCGCGGCGCTCGGCGCGGAAGGCCGCGTCGAGCGCCGCCGGCGAGCCCCGCGGCGCCGCGGCCTCGCTCACGCCATCCCCACGCTGGCACCTGCGGCGAAGGCGCTTGCCGGAGCCGCGCCTGCGACACCGCGTCGCGACGCCTCCGCCGCGCTCGACGCGAGGCGCCCGGCCTCGCGCCCGCTCGCGAAGCTCGCGTCGGCGAGCTGGCTGCGCGGGCCGACCCAGTCGCCCGCGAGGAAGAGGCCCGGGCGCGCGTGCAGCGCGATGCCGGGGCGTCCAGCCTCGCCGCCCTGGGACGCGAGCGGCACGCCGTGCGCGACCGGCAGATCGCGCATCAGCTTCTTCGCGACCACGCGCTCGCGCCAGCCCGGCTGCATGCGATCGAGCAGCCCCTCGAGCTCGGGCTCGAGGCTCGCGCGCTCGGGCGACTCGCCCGGCGCGAGGTAGCGCGCGACGTGGATCAGCGCGCCGCCCGCAGGGCCGAGCTTCGCCGCGCCGGTGTGCACGGAGAAGTAGAAGGGCTCGTCCACCCCGAGCAGGAAGCGCGCCTTGGGCCGCGGCAGCGACGAGAGCGCGACGTCGAGGCAGGCCGCCCGCGCCGGCACCGCCTCGCGCGCGTGGCGCGACAGCACGGCGTTCGCGCCGCCGTCGACGAGCGCGCTCGCCTCGGACGGGCCGAGGGCCAGCACGACCGCCGGCGCTGCCAGCGTCTCGCCGCTCGCGAGGCGCACGCGCCAGCCCGCGCCCGCGCCGACGCCCGCGGGCTCGACGCCGACCACCCGGCTCGCGGTGCAGATCGAGACGTCGGCCTTGCGCGCGGCATCCTCGAGGCCGGAGACGAGGGTGCGCCAGCCCCCGTCGAGGTATCGCACGCCGCCCGCGAGGGCGCGCTGGATCTGCCGCAGCGCCGCGCCGCCGCTGTGCTGGTCGGGCGCGTTGGCGTAGCTCGAGACCCGGGTCAGGGCGCCCGCGACGAGGCGCGAGCCTTCATGGCGCAGCAGACGCGCGAAGGTGTCGCGCACGGGCACGGCGTCATAGGGCGCCGGATCGAGGCGCCCGAGGCCCGCCAGGAAGCGCGCGAGCTCGAGCTTCTCGGCGAGCGAGACGAGGCTGGTCGAGAGGATCGACACGAAGCCCGTCGGCAGCGCGTGCAAACGTCCGCCGCGGAGCGCCATCGACCCCGCGGCCGGCGGGATCCCACCCGTGACCTCGATCCCGAGCTCGCGCAGCACCTCGGCGCCCGTCGACTGCACGTAGAGCGCGTGGGGTCCCATGTTGAAGACGAAGCCGCTCTCTTCCCGCGTGCGGGCGCGGCCGCCGAGCTCGGAGACGGTCTCGAGCAGCGCGACGCGCGCCCCGGGTCCCCGCTCCCGCGCGGCGTAGGTCGCGGCCGTGAGCCCGGCGATGCCGCCGCCCACCACCACCACGTCGAAGTCGCTCGCTCCGCTCCCGTTCGTGCCGATTCCCATCGTGGCCTCCCTGGGGCCGGCTCGGCCCTCACCCCTTCCACGCCCAAGGCCGGCGCGTTGTGACAGGGGGCGGAGGCCTCAGCGGATCGAGGCCATCACCCGGTCCCCGCCCGGGGGGTCCATGTCGATCGCGAAGGTCTCCATCACCCGGGCGACCGTCATGTAGAAGCCGATCGCCAGCACGAGCTCGACCAGCTCCCGGGGCGGCAGCTTCGCCGCGAGGGCGCGGAAGGTGGCCTCGCTTGCGCCGACGTCGCGCACGACCTCGTCCGTGAATCGCAACACCAGGCGCTCGGTCTCGTCGAAGCAGGGCGCCGCGGTGTCGCCGCGCTCGAGGGCCGCGACCTGCTCGTCACTCGCGCCGACCGCCTTCGCGATCGGCACGTGCTGCACCCACTCGTACTCGGCGTGCGAGAGCTTCGCGACGCGCAGGATCGCGAGCTCGCGCAGCTTCCCCGGGAGTGCCTGGCGCCCGAGGATCGTGCCGCCGAAGCGGAGGAACGGCTTGAAGTTGGCCTCCGCATGGGCCACGAGCTTGAAGATGTTGAGCGGCACCGCGAGACCGGCCATGGCCTCGCGCACCTTCTCGGGAGTCGCCTCGGACTTCGGATCGACGTAGGGGATGCGGGCCACGGAGCCTCCTCGGAAAGACGGGGATGCCTGCGGCAGCCTGTCACAGGCGCGTGGCGGATGGCAAGGAACCGGCGGCGTGCGCGAAAGGCGCGGTCGGGCCCGCGCGGCGCCGGTAGGCTGTGCGCGTGGCCGCGCCCCGCGCTCCGACCGACGCTCCGCCCGCCGTGTTCCGGGCGCGGGACCTGTGCAAGGTCTACCGCATGGGCGAGGTCGAGGTGCACGCGCTGCGCCACGTCGATCTCGATCTGCTGCGCGGCGAGCTCGTGGTGCTGCTCGGCCCTTCGGGCAGCGGGAAGTCGACCCTGCTCAACGTGCTGGGCGGCCTCGACGTGCCGACCAGCGGGACCGTGCACTTCCTCGACCACGATCTCACCGCCGACGACGAGGCCGCGCGCACCCGCTACCGGCGCGAGCACGTGGGCTTCGTGTTCCAGTTCTACAACCTGATTCCGAGCCTGACGGCGCGCGAGAACGTCGCCCTCGTGACCGAGATCGCGAGCGACCCGATGCGCCCCGAGGACGCCCTCGAGCGCGTGGGCCTCGGCGACCGCCTCGACCACTTCCCGGCCCAGCTCTCCGGAGGCGAGCAGCAGCGCGTGGCGATCGCGCGCGCGATCGCGAAGCGCCCGGACGTGCTGCTCTGCGACGAGCCCACGGGCGCCCTCGACGCCGCGACCGGGACGCGCGTGCTCGAGGTGCTCGAGCAGGTGAACCGCGACCTCGGCACCACCACCGCCGTGATCACCCACAACGCTGCGATCGCCGACATGGCCGACCGCGTGATCCGGATGCGCAGCGGCGAGATCGTCGAGGACCGGCGCAACGCCGTGCGCGCCCGCGCCCGGGACATCGTCTGGTGACGGCGCTGCGGCGGAAGCTCGTGCGCGACCTCTGGCACCTGCGCGGGCAGGTCGCGGCGATCGCCCTCGTGGTCGCCTGCGGCGTCGCGACGGTCGTGACGACGCGCACGTCCTACGACTCCCTGGTGCGTGCGCAGCAGGCGTACTACGCGAGCCACCGCTTCGCCGAGGTGTTCGCGAGCCTCGAGCGCGCCCCCGACGCGCTCGCGCGTCGCCTGGCGGCGATCCCCGGCGTGGCGCAGCTCGAGACGCGCGTCGTCTACGACGCGACGCTCGACGTGCCCGGTCTCGAGGAGCCCGCGACGGGCCGCCTGGTGTCGATCCCCGAGCGGCGCGAGCCGATGCTGAACGACCTCCATCTGCGGAGCGGACGCTGGATCGAGCCGGGGCGCCGCAGCGAGGTGATCGTGAGCGAGGCCTTCGCGAACGCGAACCGCCTGCGGCCGGGCGACACCCTCGGCGCGGTGCTGAACGGACGCTGGGAGCGCCTGCGCATCGTCGGCATCGCGCTCTCGCCCGAGTACGTCTACGAGATCCGCCCCGGCGACGTGCTGCCGGACGCCCGCCGCTTCGGCCTGATCTGGATGAGCCGCGCGGCGCTGGGACCGGCCCTCGACCTCGACGGCGCCTTCAACGACGTGGCGCTGAGCCTCACGCCCGGCGCGAACGAGGAGGCGGTGATCGCGGCCCTCGATCGCGAGCTCGAGCGCTTCGGCGGCCTCGGCGCCTACGGCCGCCGCGACCAGGTGTCGAACCGCTTCGTCTCGGACGAGATCGCCCAGAACCGCGTCTCGGGCGTGGTGGTGCCGACGATCTTCCTCGGCGTCGCCGCGTTCCTGCTGCACGTGGTGCTGCGCAGGCTGGTGGCGACGCAGCGCGGGCAGATCGCGGTGCTGAAGGCCTTCGGCTACCCGGACCTCGCGGTGGCGCGACACTACGTCGAGCTCGCCCTGGTGGCCGTGCTCGCCGGCTCGGTGGTCGGAATCGCCGTCGGGGCCTGGCTCGGCCGCGGCATCAACACGCTCTACGCCGACTTCTATCGCTTCCCCGCGATGCCCTTCGAGCTCGGCGCCGACAGCGTCCTGCTCGCGGTCGGTGTCGCGGCGGCGGCCGCGCTGCTCGGCGCGGCGGGCGCCGTGCGCGGCGCGCTGCGCCTGCCGCCGGCCGAAGCGATGCGACCCGAGGCGCCCGCGCGCTTCCGCCACGCCCGCTTCGAGCGGCTGCGCGCGCTGCGCCGCCTCCCGACGGGCGCGCGCATGGTGCTTCGGAACCTCGCGCGCAGGCCGGGCCGCGCGGCGCTCTCGACCCTCGGCATCGCGCTCGCGGTGGGCCTGCTCGTAGTCGGGCGCTTCTTCCTGGACGCCATCGACACGATCGCGGAACGCCAGTTCCGGATCGTGGAGCGCAACGACGTGAGCGTCGTGTTCAACCTCCCGCTGTCGCAGGACGCCCGCTTCGCCCTGACGCGGCTGCCGGGCGTGCTGCGCTCCGAGCCGTTCCGCGCCGTGCCGGTGCGTCTGCGCTTCGCCCACCGGAACCGCCGCACCGTGCTCCTCGGCCTCGCGCCCGGGACCGAGATGCGACGCCTGGTGGACGAGCATCTCGGAGTGGTCCTGCTCCCGCCCGACGGGCTCGTCCTGACGCGCCGGCTCGGCGAGGTGCTCGGCGTCGCGCCGGGCGATCGCGTCACGGTCGAGGTGCTCGAGGGCGAGCGCCGGGTCGAGCCCGTCGTGGTCGCCGGGCTGGTCGACGAGCTGATCGGCTTCGCGGCCTACGTCGACGAGCGCGCCCTCACGCGCCTGCTGCGCGAGGACCGGACGGTCTCGGGCGCGTGGCTGCGGGTGGACGACGATGCGCTCCCACGGCTCCACGCCGAGCTCAAGGCGATGCCGGCGGTCGGCGGCGTGACGCCGCGCAAGGTCGCGCTCAAGAGCTTCGAGGAGACGATCGCGCGCACCTCCGGCATCTTCACGAACGTGCTCGTCGCCTTCGCCTGCGTGATCGCCTTCGGGGTGGTGTACAACGCCGCGCGCATCGCGCTCTCGGAGCGCGGGCACGAGCTCGCGAGCTTGCGCGTGCTCGGCTTCACACGGCGCGAGGTCACGTTCCTGCTGCTCGGCGAGCAGGCGCTGCTCGTGGCGGCGGCGATCCCGCTCGGCCTCCTCCTCGGGCGCGGCGCTGCGGCCTGGATCGCGAGCGCGTACCAGTGGGAGCTCTTCCGCCTGCCGTCCGGCGTCTCGGCCCAGACCGACGTGTTCGCGACGCTGATCGTGATCGCGGCCTCCGTCGCCTCGGCGGCGGGCGTCGCGCGCCGGCTCGCGCGCATCGACCTCGTGAGCGTGTTGAAGGCGCCCGAATGACCCAGACGCGCGTCGTCTTGCGGCGGGGCGCGGTCTTCGCCGGCGTGGCCGCCGCGGCGCTCGGCGTGCTCTGGCTGCTGCGCGCGCCCGCGCAGCGGGTCGAGATCGGCCAGGCGACGCGCGGCCCCCTCGTCGTGACCGTCGACGAGGAGGGCACGACCCGGGTGCGACAGCGCTACGGCGTCGCCGCCCCCGTCTCGGGCCGGCTGCTGCGGCTCGCCCTCGACGAGGGCGACGCCGTCGCGGAGGGCGACGTCGTGGTGCGGCTCGATCCCGCGCCCCTCGACGCGCGCACGCTGCAGCAGGCCCGGGCCCGCCGCGACGCGGCGGCGGATGCCGAGCGCCAGGCGGCGGCGCGGGTGGCGCAGGTGCATGCGCTACGGGCTCAGGCCGTGCGCGAGCGCGAGCGCGCCCGGCGCCTGGCGGCGGCGGGGACGCTCTCGGCGCAGGCGCGGGAGGCCGCGGAGCTCGAGCTCACGAGCCGCAGCCGCGAGCTCGAGGCGGCGGATTTCGCCGCCCGCTCGGCCGCCCACGAGGCCGAGGTGGCCGAGGCTGCGCTGCTCGCCGCCGGCGGCGAGACCGGGAGCGGCCGGCCGACCGTACTCGAGGTGCGGGCCCCCTCGTCGGGCCGGGTGCTGCGCGTCTTCGAGGAGAGCGAGCGCGTGGTCGCCGTCGGAACACCCCTGCTCGAGATCGGGGATCCCGGCGACCTCGAGGTGGTGGTCGACCTGCTCTCGACCGACGCCGTGCGGGTCGCCCCCGGCGCGGCGGTCGCCCTCGAGGACTGGGGCGGCCGCGCACCCCTTGGCGGCCGCGTGCGGCGGGTCGAGCCCTCGGGCTTCACCAAGATCTCGGCCCTGGGCGTCGAGGAGCAGCGCGTCAACGTGATCGTCGATCTGGTGGAGCGGCCGCCCGAGGGCTTCGTGCTCGGCGACGGCTATCGGCTCGAGGCCCGCATCGTGGTCTGGCAGACGGACGACGCGCTTCAGGTGCCATCGAGCGCGCTCTTCCGCCGGGACGGCGTCTGGCACGTCTTCCGGGTCGAAGGCGGCCGTGCCCGCCTGCGCGGCGTCGAGGTCGGGGAGCGCAGCGCCTCGGACGCGGAGGTGAAGGCCGGGCTCGAGGCGGGGGACGAGGTCGTGCTGTACCCGAGCGACCGGGTGGAGGAGGGCGTCCGCGTCGAGCCGCTGTGAGCGCCCGGGCTCGCCGGGGTCGCGCAGCACGCCGTCGAGGGCCGCCGCCCTCGCGGAGCGCCACCGCGACGTCGTTGCGCCTTCGTCACCTCGACGAGATGCCGCGTGATCGGCAAGGTACCGGTACCCGCTGGAGGCGACCGTGATCACCGGCATGCCGCGCATCGCGATCGCCGCGCAAGACTTCGCGGGAACCGTCGCCACCTTCCGCGATACGCTGGGCATGCCCGTCGTGGACCTCTCGGAGTGGAGCGTTGCCGACCTCGGCGCGAGGCTCGCGATGTGCGTGCCGCCCGGCGGCAGCAACGTCGAGCTCATGAGCCCGGCGGATCCCTCCGCGCCGCTCAGCCAGAGCCTGGAGCGCTTTCTCGCGCGGCGCGGCGGCGGCCTCTTCGCGCTGATGCTGGAGGCGCCCGACCCCGACGCCGAGGCGGAGGCGTTGCGGGAGCGCGGGCTCGACGTGCTGCCGCTGATGGCCGGCGCAGCCGGCCGCGACGTGCATCCGCGCTCGACGCACGGCGTCCTGATCCGCGTGTACCCGACCGGATCGTTCCGCGCCGAAGAGGGGCAGGTTCGAAGGAACGAGCCTCGGGCTCTGGGGCTCTCGGGCGTCGTCCGCGTCGTCGTCGCGGTGCGCGATCTCGAGCGCGCGCTGGACGTCTACGCCCGCCGCTTCGATCTGGGCGCGCGCGGTCCGATGGCGGATGCGCGGCGCGGCGTCGCCGCGGCGATCTGCACGCCTCCCGCGGGCGGCTCGATCGAGCTCGTCGAGCCCACGGATGCCGGTCGGCCCTTCGCCGCAGAGATCGCACGGCACCTGAGCTGCGTCGGCGAGGGCATGTTCGCCCTGGTCGTGCAGGCGGGCGATCCGGCGGCGGTCGCCGCCGCGCTCGGACAGCGGGGGTTCACGGCGAAACCGTTCGCGGAGAGCGACGCGGTGTTCGAGATCGATCCCGGGAGCCTGTTCGGCGCGCGCCTGCTCGTCGAGGCCGCGGCTTCGCCCGCGCCGATCGGCTGACGCGCCTCGCGTCGGGCGGCGCGATCCTCGCTCGCGCGCCGTGGCTCGCGATGGAGCGCTCAGGTGAGCCGAGGCGTGGCGTAGCGCAGCACGGCGACGAAGTGACAAGCGCTGCCGGCGAGCACGAACAGGTGCCAGACCACGTGCGCGTAGCGCAGCCGCTCCCAGGCGAAGAAGATGACGCCGACCGTGTAGAGGAGGCCGCCGGCCGCGATCCACGCGAGGGCGCTCGCCGGTAGCTCGCGGGCGATCGGCCCGACCGCGACCACCGCGAGCCAGCCCATCCCGAGGTAGAACGCCGTCGAGACGTGCGGGAAGCGCATCCCGAGCAGCAGCTTGTGCAGGATGCCGAGCGCCGCGAGGCCCCACACCACCGCGCACAGCGTCCAGCCGAAGGCGCCGCGGAGCACGCCGAGCAGGAACGGCGTGTAGGAGCCCGCGATCACCAGATAGATCGCGATGTGATCGAAGAGCCGGAACAGGCGCTTCGCGCGCGACGGCGGCAGCGCGTGGTAGATCGTCGACGCCAGATAGAGCAGCACCAGACAGCTTGCGAAGACGCTGCATCCGACGACCTGCAAGGCGTCGCCTCGCTCGGCGGCGGTCCCCACGAGGATCGGCAGGCCGATCGCGAATGCGAGCAGGCCGGCGCCATGGGTTGCGCTGTTGGCGATCTCTTCGGCGAGCGAGAGCCTGCGCTCGTGCTTCATCGCGCGCAGTCTACCAACCGGCCCCCATTCCGCTGGCCCGTCTCCGCGCGCGGAGCGCCTGGCTACGGAGCGCGGACGCCTCTCGCGGCGCCGGCGGCTGCGGCGGCGGGCGCGATGCGCCAGAGCTCGCCGTCCGTCGCGTCGGTGACGACGTAGAGCGCGCCGTCGGGCCCCTGTCGAACGTCCCGGACGCGCTGGCCGCGGTCGCCGAGCAGATGCTCCTCGCCCGTGACGCGGTCGCCTTCGAGCGTCAGCCGCACCAGCGCTCGCGCGATCAGACCTCCCACGAACAGATCTCCGCGCCAGGCCGGGAAGGCGTCGCCGGTGTAGAACTGCGCGCCGGACGGTGCGATCACCGGATCCCAGTAGTAGACGGGCTGCTCGAAGCCCGGCGGCGCGGTCGCTGCGCCCCGGATCGGCGCGCCCGTGTACTCCTCGCCGTACGCCTGGAGCGGCCAGCCGTAGTTCCGCCCCTTCTCGATCCGGTTCAGCTCATCGCCGCCGCGGGTCCCGTGCTCCACCACCCAGAGCCTGCCCGCAGGATCGAAGGCCGCCGCCTGCACGTTGCGGTGGCCGAGGGTCCAGATCGCCGGGCGGGCTCCCTCGCGGCCGACGAAGGGATTGTGCTCGGGCACGCTGCCGTCCGGCCGGATGCGCAGGATCTTGCCCATGTCACTGTCGAGCTGCTGCGCCTGGGGCCGCATCTTCTGGTCCGATCGCTCGCCGAGCGTCACGTACAGCATCCCGTCCGGCCCGAAGGCGAGGCGCGAGCCGAAGTGCTTGTCGCCGTCGTAGGTCGGCTGCGCGCGGAAGATCACCTCGACCTGCTCGAGACGGCGTCCGTCGGCGGACAGCACCCCGCGCGCCACGCTCGTCGCGTTGCCGCCCTGTCGGGGCTCGGTGTAACTCCAGTAGAGCGTGCGGTCGGCGGCGAAGCTCGGGCCGAGGGCGACGTCGAGCAGGCCGCCCTGGCCCTCCGCGTCGACCTCGGGGACGCCGGCGATCGCCTCGCCGAGCTCTCCCGCGGCAGAGACGAGGCGCATCCGGCCCGGCTTCTCGGTGACGAGCAGATCGCCCCCGGGCAGGGGCTCCACCGCCCACGGCTCGTCGAGACCTCGTGCGACCACCACGACCTCGACCGCGACGTGCGACGGCGAAGCGCAGGCCCGGGTCTGGCCCGCGAAGGCAGGACGCTGGCTCGCCGCGTTGGGCTCCCGCGTGTCGACCGGCGCGCAGGGCGGCGCGCCCTTTCCGCGCGCGTCGTCCTGGGCCGGGGCCGCGCCCGGCGACGCGAGCGCGAGGCTCGCGAGAAGGGCGAGGTGCGCGGCACGCATCGTCTACCGCTTCAGCTCGATGACACCACACGCGATGCGCGCGCCCGCGTCGCCGGTGGGCTGGCTCGTGTAGTCGTCGGGCTTCGCATGCACGACCAGCGCGCGGCCCGCGACGTCGTGGGCGCCGCCGTCGCCGAGGCTCAGACCGGAGAGGTGCCGGTCCACCTTCGCCACGCCGCCGTCCGACACGAGATTGTCGATGTCCCCGGCGTGATGGGGCCCGGCTTCGCGCTTGCCGTGCGCGGCTCCGTCCGGATTGAAATGTCCCCCGGCGCTGCTCGCGTCCGCCGCGCTGCAGTCGCCCTTCTCGTGAATGTGGAAGCCGAACTCGCCGGCGCCGGGCAGCCCGCTCACGGTTCCCGTCAGGTGGATGCCGTCGCCCATGGGGACGATGCCGATCTCGCCGCCGGCCTCGCTGCCCGACTTGGCGGCGAGCGTCACCACCGCTTCGGTTGCAGCGGCCTTCGTCTGCGCGTCCGGAGCTGCGGCGACGTCGGTCGACGCCTCGCGGTTCGATCCGCAGCCCAGGGAGATCAGGGCGGCGACGGCGAACGCGATCTTCTTCATGGTGTCCTCCGGGTCACGGTTCCTGCAAGCTAGGAGAGTGCCCCAGCTCGATCGACGCCTCCCGGCCGTCGATCGGCGTTGCGGCTGCCCCCCCATTGCCGGGGTCGGACTCCGCCCCATGGCGCGGAGATTTCGCTATTTCTTCCGCGCCCTGCGGCCCGAGGTGCTGCCGATTCCCATGTCCGCCCCCGTGCCGAGCCCCAACGCCAGCGTGGTCCTGCGGGACGTCTCCCTCGCCTTCGGGCAGCGACGCGTCTTCGAGGGCCTCTCGTGCGCGTTCCCCGCCGGGCGAATCAGCGTGATCCTCGGGGGAAGCGGCTCGGGCAAGAGCACGGTGCTGCGGATGATCGGCCGGCTCCAGCGCCCCGACGCCGGCACGATCGAGGTCGCCGACTGCGAGATCACCCACCTCTCGGAGCGCCGCATGAACGAGGTGCGGAGCCGCGTCGGCATGATGTTCCAGGGCGGCGCGCTGCTCGATTCGCTCACGGTGTTCGAGAACGTGGCGCTGCCGCTGCGCGAGCGCGGGATGCGCGGCGACCTCGCGGCGGAGGTGAAGCGCAGGCTCGACGCGGTAGGGCTGCCCGACTCCGGCTCGCTGCTGCCGAGCCAGCTCTCGGGCGGCATGGTGAAGCGCGTGGCGCTGGCGCGGGCCCTCGTCGGCGACCCCTCGATCGTGCTCTGCGACGAGCCCTTCTCGGGCCTCGACCCGGTGAACGTGCGCCGCGTCGAGGCGCTGCTCGGGCGCCTCGCCCGCGATCTCGGCATCACGCTGATCGTGACCTCGCACCACATCGCGTCGAGCCGCCGCATGGCCCACCAGATCGTGTTCCTGCAGGACCGCCGCGCGGTCGTGGGCTCGGCGGCGGAGCTCGAGGCGAGCGACGACCACCGCATCGCCGACTTCTTCCGCGCCGACGGCGACGGCGCCTTCGCGCCGCAGGAAGGCGAGGCGGCATGAGGGCCCCCTTCGTCGAGGAGACCGGTCTGCGCTCGCTCCGCTTCGTCGAGCAGCTCGGGCAGACCACCCAGTTCGTGCTCGGAATCCTGCGCGCCGTCTTGAGGCCGCCGGTGCGCATCCGGCGCTTCGTGAACGAGCTCTACGACATCGGCGTGCTGTCGCTGCTGCTGGTCGCGGGCTCGGGCATCGCGGTCGGCATGGTGCTCGGCCTGCAGGGCTACAACACGCTCGTCCGCTTCGGCGCCGAGGAGTCCCTCGGCGCGGTGGTCGGCCTGTCCGTGATCCGCGAGCTCGGGCCGGTGCTGACCGGCCTCCTCGTCACGGGCCGCGCGGGCTCGGCCATGGCTGCCGAGATCGGGTCGATGGTGACGAACGAGCAGCTCGACGGGCTGCGCATGATGGCGATCGACCCGATGCACATGGTCGTGACGCCGAAGGCGCTGGCCATGACGTTCGCGATGCCGCTGCTCTCGGCGATCTTCATCGCAGGCTCGCTGCTCGGCGGCTACGTCGTCGGCGTGCAGCTCCTCGGCCTCGACGGCGGCGTCTACATGACGAGCCTCGAGGACGCCGTCGACTTCGGCGACGACGTGGTCGGGAGCCTGCTCAAGGCGTTGGTGTTCGGCGCGCTGGTCGGCATCATCGCTACGTTCCGCGGCTACCACGCGCAGCGGAGCGCCGCCGGCGTGAGCGCGGCCACCACCTCGACCGTGGTCGTCTCGTCGGTCGCGATCCTCGTCGTGGACTACTTCATCACCGCGCTCTGGGGCGTGTAGGAAGGGACCTGGAGAAGCCATGAGCCAGTCGCCCACCCGGGACTTCGTCGTCGGCCTGTTCGTGCTCGCGGGCCTCGCCGCGATCGCCTGGCTCTCCTTCCAAGTCGGGGGAATGTCCTACCGCGGGCCTCTCGGCATGGAGCTGATCGCGACCTTCGACGAGATCGGCGGTCTGCGCGATCGCGCGCCCGTCATGATCGCCGGCGTGAAGGTGGGGCAGGTGAAGGAGATCGGTCTCGACGCCGACGGCACCCGCGCCCGTGTGGTGCTCGACGTCGATCCCGGGCTCAAGCTCCCGATCGATACGGCCGCTGCGATCCGTACCTCCGGGGTCCTCGGCGACAAATTCCTGGCCCTCGAGCCCGGCGCCGAGGAGGAGATCCTGAAGCCCGGGGAGGAGATCGACCGCACCGAGAGCGCGCTCTCCCTGGAAAGCCTGATCGGGAAGTTCGTCGTCAACTCGGACGAGGAGAAGAAGACGAAATGAGCCTTCGAGCCAAGCAGTCGGGTCTCGGCCTCGCGCTCCTGGCGGCCGCCTCGCTCTTCACGGCCTGCGCCACGCCGGACAGCCCGGGGGACCCCTACGCGGATCCCTGGGAGCCGATGAACCGCAAGGTCTTCGCGTTCAACGACGGCCTCGACGTCTGGGTGCTCGAGCCCGTCGCCCGCGGCTGGGACAAGGTGATGCCGGATCCGGTGGAGGCCTCGATCCACCGCTTCTTCGACAACCTCCGCTACCCGGTCGTGTTCGTGAACGACTTCCTCCAGGCGAAGCCCGAGTGGGCGATCATGGAGACGTTCCGCTTCCTGGTGAACAGCTCGATCGGCGTGGCCGGCTTCTTCGACCCCGCCACGCCCCTCGGCCTGATCCGTCGCGAGGAGGATTTCGGCCAGACCCTCGCGGTCTACGGCGTGCCGAGCGGGCCCTTCCTCATGTTGCCGCTCCTCGGCCCCTCGAATCCGCGGGACGCGGGCGGGATCGCGGCCGACGCCGCCATTCCGGGCCCGCTCTACCTGATCCCCTTCTGGGCGACCGCAGCGTCGAGCACCGTGAACATCGTCAACCAGCGCTCGCGCTTCCTCGAGGACGTCGCGGAGGCAAAGCGCTCCTCCGTCGACTACTACGCGTTCGTCCGCAACGGCTACATCGACTACCGTCGCAACCAGATCAGCGACGGCGAGCCCACGTCGGACCGGTTCCGCGAGTCGCTCTACGAAGACATCATCGATGAGGACGAGTAGATGCTCCGTGCCACGACCCTGGCGGCCATGATCTCGATCGCAGCCTTCGCCGCCACGCCGGTCGCGCTTGCGAACGCCACGACCCCGCAAGCGCCGGCCACCTCCGCCCGCGACACGGTGGACGCCGCCTCGAAGCGCGTGCTCGAGGTCCTGAACTCGGGCGCCAGCGAGGACGAGAAGCTCCGTGCCCTCGAGAAGATCGGCGACGAGTACTTCGACCTCGACACGGTCTCCCGCCTCGTCCTCGCCAAGAACTGGCGCCGGCTCGACGCCTCCCAGCAGGCGGAGTTCACGCGCGAGTTCCGCCAGCTCATGCTCTCGACCTACGGGCGCCGGATCGACGAGTACGGGAACCAGACCGTGCAGATCGTGTCCGAGCGCGCCGAGGCGAGGGGCGACGCCACGGTCATGACCAAGGTCGTCGGCGGCAAGGAGAAGGACTACCAGGTCAGCTACCGGCTGCGGCCCCGGGACGGGCAGTGGCGCTTCATCGACATCGTGGTCGAGGGCGTGAGCATCGTGTCGAGCTACCGCTCCCAGTTCCAGGAGCTGATGAGCCAGGGCGGCCCCGAGAACCTGCTCGCCAAGATCAAGGACAAGAACGCCCGGGCCGCGGCGGGCGAGAGGATCGAGGCCCCCACCGACGGGGCCACCGCCACCGGGTCCTGACCCGGGAGCCCGGCCCCGACCCCGCGCCCGGGGTCCCCAATCCGTTTGCCGCTGCTACGATGCGCGCCGCGCCAGCCGGCTGACTCGCGGATCAATCGGGCCCGCCGCGGCGCAGCCCACATCCCCCAGCCGACGGCCCCCCCGCCAGAGTGCGCGGCCGGGCGCCCTCCAGGAGAACGATCCATGAGCGACATCCGGTACGACGGCCGCGTGGCCATCATCACGGGGGCCGGCGGCGGCCTCGGCAAGACCTACGCCCTGATGCTCGGCAAGCGCGGCGCGAAGGTCGTCGTGAACGACCTCGGCGGAAATCCCGACGGCACCGGCGCTGGCACCACCATGGCCGACGCCGTGGTGAAGGAGATCGTCGAGTCCGGCGGCGAGGCGATCGCGAACTACGACTCCGTCTCGACGCCCGAGGGCGGCGAGGCCATCACGAAGGCCGCCGTCGACCGCTTCGGCAAGGTCGACATCGTGATCAACAACGCCGGCATCCTGCGCGACAAGACCTTCGCGAAGATGACCCAGGACGACCTGCGCGCCGTGATCAACGTGCACCTCGAGGGCGCGTTCTACGTCACGATCCCGGCCTTCCGCGTGATGAAGGAGAACAACTACGGCCGCGTCGTCTTCACCGCGTCGGCCGCGGGCATCTTCGGCAACTTCGGCCAGACCAACTACGGCGCCGCGAAGATGGGCCTGGTCGGCCTCTCGAACGTGCTCGCCCTCGAGGGCGCGAAGAACAACATCAAGAGCAACGTGATCGCCCCGATCGCGAAGACCCGCATGACCGAGGCCCTGCTCGGGCCCCTCGCGGACTCGGTGCAGCCGACGCAGGTCACCCCGCTCGTCGCGTACCTCGCGAGCGAGCAGTGCCAGCTCAGCCACGAGGTGTTCTCGGTGGGCGGCGGTCGCTTCGCCCGGATCTTCGTGGGCCTCACCAAGGGCTGGTACGCCGGCAAGGGCAAGGTGCCGAGCCCCGAGGACGTGCGCGACCAGATGGACGTGATCCGCAACACGGACGGCTACATCATCCCGGGCAACATCGGCGACGAGATGAAGCTGCTGCTCGAGTCGCTGAAGGGCTGAGCGCGCCGCGACCGGGCGCACGAAGCCTCGAAACACACGCACGCCCCGGCCTCGCGAGAGGCCGGGGCGTCTTGCGTCTCGGGCGTCCGCGCGGGTCAGTCGATCATCGCGACCGCTTCGACCTCGACCAGGAGCTGCGGCACCGCGAGCCCCGACACCACGACGTAGGTGCTGGCCGGCCAGCTCCCGGGCTTGAAGAAGCGCTCGCGCGCCGCCGCGATCGCCGGCCGGTACTTCGCGTCGGTCACGTAGACGTTGATCTTGACGATGTCGTCCATCGAGCCGCCCGCGGCGACGACCACGCTCCGCAGGTTCTGGAACACCTGCTCGGTCTGGGCGGCGGCGTCGCCCTCACCCACGATCTTGCCGCTCGCGTCGAGCGCCACCTGGCCCGAGATGAAGAGCGGAGTCCCGGTCTTCTTCACCGCGTACGAGTAGCCGCTCGTCGGCGCCATGTTCGGCGGGCTCACGATCTGCTTCGACATCCGGACCTCCTCTGCGGCACGCGTCGCCGTCACACCGGCTCGGCGGCCGGCGGCCCCTCGTGGAGCTCCTTCACGTAGAGCTCGCGCACCTGCGCGGTCAGCTCCTCCGCCGAGAGCGCGGCGAAGCGCTCCGGCGGGATCTCGTCGAGCACCCGCATCCGGATCGGGTGCCGTCCCTGCAGCACGAAGCCGCGCTTCGGCAGCGCGTTGCCCGTGCCCTCGAGCACGATGGGCAGGATCGGCACGCCCAGCTTCTTGGCGATCTCGAAGGCGCCCGTCTTGAAGGAGCGCAGCCGCCCGTCCACGGAGCGCGTGCCCTCGGGGAACATCATGATCGGGTTGCCCGCCCGCAGCGTCTTCTCGGCCGCGCCCATCATCTGGATCACGCTCGCCCGATCGCCGCGCTTGAGCTCGATGTAGCGGTTGAGCCGCATGTTCCAGCCGATGAAGGGCACACGGAAGTTCTCGATCTTCGACACCCACTTGAAGTGCACGAAGAGCCGGAACATCACCAGGATGTCGAGCAGCGACTGGTGGTTCGAGACCATCACGTAGGCGACGCCCGGACGCACCCGCTCGCGGCCCTCGACCGTCACCGGCCAGGCCGGGTTGAACCAGGTGTAGAGCGAGGCCCAGAAGCAGGTGAAGCGGTGGAGCAGCACGAGGCGCCGGTCGAAGGGCGCCGTGAGCGCCCAGATCACCACCGCCACCGGGAAGAGCACGATCGAGGTGGTGGCGAGGAAGATCCAGAAGAGCGTGGAGAATACGCGGCGCGACACGCCGCCCTCGTAGCATCGGGCGCGCGGCCGGGCCAGGGTCGGCGCGCTAGCGTGGCTCGACGGGCGGTCGGGCCGACGGGACCGGACGGCACCCGACGCCAGCCGACGGAGCGCGACGCAGCAGGAGGGACGGGCAGGGCGATGTCGACCTCCGAGGCCACGACGCGGGGCGTGCGGGTGACGGTGCGCGCGGTGCACGTGCCCGAGCGCTCCGACCCCGAGAACGCCGAGTGGTTCTTCGCGTACACCGTGACGATCGCGAACGAGGGCGACGACACGGTCCAGCTGATCTCGCGGCACTGGATCATCACCGACGCGGAAGGCGCGGAGCAGGAGGTGCGCGGCCCGGGCGTGGTGGGCGAGCAGCCGGTCCTGCGGCCCGGCGAGAGCTTCGAGTACACCTCCGCATGTCCCCTCGGCACCGCCCTCGGCTCGATGCGCGGCACGTACCAGATGGTGACCGAGCGGGGCGACAAGTTCGACGCGACGATCGCCCCGTTCTCCCTGGCGGCGCCCTACGTGCTGCATTGAGGGCGCCGCCGTCGCGTCGCCGGCGCCCGCGCGATTCGTGACCGCATCTGACGCGCGGCCGGTGCATGCTGCGGCCCATGGAGCCCGCCTTGTCGCCCGCGCCTGACACGCGTCCCACGCGGGACGCCGGCCCGTCGCTGCGCATCATCGCCGGCGCCCGCGCCACGGAGCAGGCGCTGCTCGATGAGGTGGCGCGCCAGGTCGAGGCCGCCCGGCGCGACCCTTCGCTGCTTGCGACGCCGGTCCGGGTCGTGGTCCCGTCGCGCACGCTGCGCGAGCACGTGGCGCGAAGGCTCGTCGAGCGCTTCGGCGGCGCCGTGCTCGGCGTGGCGGTGCAGACGCTCCACGGTCTCGCCCGCGACGTGCTCGAGCGCTCCGGGGCGCGCGTCGCCCTGGCCGACGATCTCGCGCCGGTGCTCGTGCGCCGCGAGGCGCGGGCCGAGCCCGCCCTGAGCCACGTCCTCGACCTGCTCGAGGACGGGTACGGCAGCGTCGTCGGCGTCGTCTCCGACGTCCTGAACGCGGGCTTCCTCGCGCCGCACGCGGAGGCGATCGAGGACCTGCTGCTCGAGGAGGCGCCGCCCGAGAGCGATCCCCTGGAGATCGTGCGCGCGCGCGCGCTGGTTCGCGTCGCCGCGCGCGTCGCGAGCGGGCTGCGCCGTCACGGGCTCGGTCACGGCAGCGTGCGCTTTGCCGAGGCGGGCGCGCTGCTCGAGGGCGACGTCGACGCGTCGCTGCTCCCGGCGCGCGCGGTCCTCGTCCACGGCTTTGCCGACGCGACGGGCGTCGCCCTGGGCCTGCTCCGCGCGCTCGCGCGGCGCGCGCCCTTCACGCTCTTCGTCGACGATCCGCCCGATCCGGGGGCCGCTCCGGGGGCAGCAACGCAGCCGGGCCGGCTGGTGCAGCGCTTCCCCGAGCCGTTCGTGGCGGCGCTCGAGACGGTCGCGCGTCCGGTGCGCGTCGGCGTCGCCTCGCCGCCGCCGCCGACCCTCGCCTGCCTCGAGGCGCCCGGGCCCGACGCCGAGGCGCGCGCCGTCGCGGAGCGCGTGGCCGACCTGCTCGGGGGCGGCGCGCGGCCCGAGGGCATCGCGATCGTCGCCCGCACGCTTGCGCCCTTCGCGCTGCCGCTTCGCCGTCATCTGCGGCGGCTCGGCGTGCCCTTCTCGTCGCCCGCGGCGGTGTCGTGGGGCGAGCGCGCCCGTCGGGCGGCGGCGCTGATCGAGCTCTTGCGGCGGGGCGGCGACGCGTCGCCCGAGCGCTGGCTCGAGGCGTCGGCCCTGGCGCCGCGCCTCCGGGCCGACCTCCGCCTCGCCTTCCACCATCTCGGCTTCGCCCGCCTGCGTGACGTGGCCGCCTTCTCGGCCTCCGGCGGCGCGCTCACCTTGCCCGGGGTCGTCGCCTTCGACGGCGACGAGGACGACGACGAGGTGCGGCGCCGGCGTCGCACGCTCCCGCGCGCCGAGCTCGAGGCAGCGACCGCGCGCGCGCGGAGCTTCGTGGAGGCCGAGGCGGCGCTCGCGGCGCCAGCGCGCCTGGACGCGCATGCGGCGCGCCTCGCCGCCGCGCTCCGCGGCGCGCTGCTGCCGCGTCGCGCGGCGGCGACCGCGGCCGCGAGCGTCGTCGCGGAGCTGCTGCGCGAGATCGAGGAGCTCCCGCGCGAGCTGCCGGCGGCCTTCGAGCTCGACGGCCCCGAGCTCGTGGCCCTGATCGAGTCGCGACTCCGGGCCGCCGCCGAAGAGCCCCTCGGCGGCGCGGGGGCCGGCGTCGCGGTGCTCGATGCGACCGCAGCGCGCGGGCTCGTCTTCGACCACCTGTTCCTGATCGGGGTCGAGCGCGACGTCTTCCCGCGCGCCGTCGCCGACGATCCGCTGCTCTCCGACGGCCTGCGCCGCGTGGTGCGCGCGAAGCTCGACGATCTGCCCGTGAAATCCCTGGGCTTCGACGAGGAGCGGCACCTCTTCGCGCAGCTCCTCTCCGCCGCGCCGGCGGTGACGCTTTCGTGGAGCAGCGTCGGCGACGACGGGAAGCCGCGCTCGCTGTCGCCCCTCGTCGAGCGGCTGCGCCTCGCGCGCGGCCTGCCCGAGGCCGAGGCCGTGCCGGGGCCCTTCGCGCCGCCCGATCCCGAGCGCGGCGCCCGCGGACGCACCGCCTGCGAGCACGCACAGCTCGCGGCGATCGGCGACGCGCGGCGGCTTGCCGCGCTGCTGCCTCTCGCCCTCGCCGAGGGCGTTGCCGACGCCGCGAGCGCCGATGCGCTCGCGGGCGCGCGGCTCGCAGTCCTCGCCGCCCACGAGCCCCCGCGCTCCGAAGCTCCGACCCTGACGCCCTACCTCGGTCTCGTCGGCGCCGTCTCCGGGACGGATCCGCGCCGGAGCCCGCCCGCGATCACCGCCCTCGAGTCCATCGCGCGCTGCGGCTGGCGCGCGTTCCTCGAACGCGTGCTCTTCCTGGAGCCGCTGCCCGATGCCCTCGGCGCGCTGCCCGGGCTCGACGATCGCCTCGCCGGCATCGTCGTCCACGAGGCGCTCGATGCGGTCGCCCGACCGCACGACGGACACGGCGCAGGAATCGACGCAGCCGCTCGGCCGGGCGAACGCCGGAACACGACGCTCGAAGCGGCCGCGTGCGCGATGCCGACTCCGGTCGCGTGGCCGGACGACGACGAGCTCGACGCGCTCCTCGTCGCGACCGCCGCGCGCGTGCTCGAGCGCGAGGAGATCCCGTTCCCGGCGCTCGCGCGCCCGCTGGCCGAGCGGGCACGCGCCGCGGTGCGGCTCGCCCGCGACGACGATCGCGAGCGCGGCGCGCGGGTCGCCGGCGTCGAGGTGACGGGCGAGCTCGAGGTCCCCGAGACCGTGGCGCCCCGGGACGAGGCCGGCCGCGCGCTCTCGATCCGCTTCCGCGCCGATCGCGTCGAGCGCGACGGCGATGCGCTGGTGCTGGTCGACTTCAAGACCGGGAAGCCCCTCAGCACCGCAAAGACACCGAAGAAGCGGGACGAGCATCTCGCCAAGGCCACGGCCGGCGGCATCGCGCTCCAGGCGTCGGCGTACGCGGCGTCGGCGGCAGCGCTCTGCGGCCGCCCCGCCCTCGGCCGCTACCTCTACCTGCGGCCCGGCGACGAGCTCGAGCGAGTCGCCCTCGACGTTCGCTCGGACGACACGGCGTTGGCCGAGGCGTTCTCGGCGTCGCTCCGCACCGTGCTCGCGGCGCGCGCAACGGGGGCGCTCTTTCCGCGGGTCGTGGACGCGCAGGGCCGCGAGCCCGCCGCGTGCCGCCACTGCGCGGTGGCGGAAGCCTGCGTCCGCGGCGACTCCGGCGCCCGCGCGCGGCTGCAGCGCTTCTTCGAGCCCGAACGCGGCGCGCCGGCGGCCGGGTCGGAGCCCGAGGCATTCGGGCCCGCACGCGCGCTCTGGAGCCTTCGGCGGGAGGGCGACGGATGAGCGAGGCGGAGCTCCGGGAGCGCGACGGCCGCGCGCGCAGCGAGGCGAAGCTCGAGTTCACGAGACCGCTCGTGCTCGCGGCCGGCGCCGGCACGGGCAAGACCACGACGCTCGTCGCGCGCGTCGTCGCCTGGTGTCTCCGCAGCGGCTGGGAGCGCGCCGAGGCCGCGCTGCGCGGCGATGGCGGCGACGCGCCCGACGCCGATGTCGTCGCCGCGCGGGTGGTGAGCCGCGTGGTCGCGATCACCTTCACCGAGGCCGCCGCCGCGGAGATGGCGAAGCGCGTCGGACGGAGCCTCTCGGACCTCGCAGCCGGGAAGCTGCCCGAAGGCTTCGACGAGCGTGCGCGCAAGGTGGAAGCGCGTCCGCCCGAGGACGCGCTGCCCGTCGACCCGGCGCTGCGAGCGTCGCGCGCGCGTGCGCTCCTCGGCGTCCTCGATCAGCTCGTGGTCCGGACGATCCATGCGTTCTGCCGGCGCGTGCTCGCCACGCACCCGCTCGAGGCAGGGATCCATCCGCAGTTCGAGATCGACTCCGACGGCGCGCTGCTCGCCGAGGAGGTGCGCGCCGTGGTCGAGCGGCGGCTTGCGCAGGCCTACGACGCCGCGCAGCCCGATCCGCACTGGCTCTTCCTGGCGGCCCGGGGCGTCGGACCGGCGGAGATCGCCGAGGCGCTCGAGTCGGTGGCCGGGGCCGGCGTCCCCGCGTCCGCGCTCGTGCAGCCGAGCTTCACCCCCGCGTATCTCGAGCGCGTCCGAGCAGACCTCGAGAGCGCCCTGCGCGCCTTCTTCGATGCCGGAGGCGGGGCGCTGGTGAAGGTGCCGAAGGGGCAAGTCTCGATTCGCGTCGTCGAGGCGCTCGAGCGGGCACGCGAGATCACCGCGGGCCTGCGCGACGCGCGTAGCGCCGACGCCTGGGTCGACGCTCCGGAGGCGTTCGTCCGCGCCGGCGTGGAGGAAGCGGCAGCGGTCGTTGCGGAGTGGGCGGGCGGTGAGCTCACGAAGGCCGGTGAGAATGCGCTCGGACCGCAGCGCGGGGGCGTCGTCGCGGCCTGCGCGACGCTCGCGCCGCTGCTCGCCCACGCGGTGGCCTTCGATCCCGCCCGCTTCGAGCACGGCCGCGCCGCGCTGCATCCCTTGCTCGAAGAGCTCGAGGCGCGCCTCCACGCCCGCGGGCTCCTCTCCTTCGACGCCCTCCTGCGCCGGACCCACCGCCTGCTGCGCGACCGGCCCGAGGTCGCCGCGCGGCTTCGCCGTGGCATCGATCAGCTGCTGGTGGACGAGTTCCAGGACACCGACCACGTGCAGTGCGAGATCCTCCGCATCCTCGCCCTCGAGGGGCCGCGCGCGGATCGGCCGGGCCTGTTCCTGGTCGGCGATCCCAAGCAGTCGATCTACGGCTGGCGCAACGCCGATCTCACGGCCTACGACGCCTTCGTGGAGAGCGTCGTCGCGGGCGACGGCGACCCGGCCTCGCGCGGCGAGCGGCTCCCCCTCGCCCGCAACTTCCGCTCGGCGCCGCCGCTTCTCGACGCGGTGCAGGCGCTGCTCGAGCCGCTCTTCGACGAGGTGGCCGGCGTGCAGCCGCCCTTCCAGCGCCTCGTGGCGTCGGAGGAGACGCAGGGCCTCGCGCCCCTCGCCGACGATCGCATCGCGGCCGTCGAGCGCTGGATCTCGTGCGACGTCGATCCCGACGGTCCCACGGCCGTGCCGACGACCGCGGGGCGTGCCGCCGAGATCGAAGCGGAGGCGCTCGCACGCGACCTCGCGCGGCTCCACGCGACGCAGAAGGTTCCGTGGAAGGACGTCGCGATCCTCCTGCGTGCGCTCTCCCAGGTGGACGTCTATCTCGAGGCGCTGCGCAGGGCCGGGATTCCATACGAGGTCGCGAAGGATCGGAGCTACTACCGGCGTCGCGAGGTGATCGAGGCGGCGGCGCTCGTGCGCTGCGTGCTCGATCCGAACGATCGCCTGGCCCTCGTGACCTGGCTGCGCTCAGCGAGCGTCGGCGTGCCCGACGCGGCGTGGGTGCCGCTCTTCGCGCGGGGGCTGCCCGATCGCGTCGCAGCGCTCGAGGAGGCCGACGAGGCGTCGCTCGGGGAGCTCACGGGGCTGCTGCGCGAGGTGGCGCGCAGCCTTGGCGCGTCGGTGCCGGGCCTCGAGCGGATCGCGGGCTGGGAGGAGTCGGCCGCCGCCGCGCTGCGCGCGCTCGCGGTGCTGCGCGCGTCCCATGAGCGCGATCCGGCCGACGTCTTCGTGGAGCGCCTGCGCCGGCTCTCGGCGCTCGAGATCACCGAGAGCGCGCGGCCCCTCGGCGTCTTCCGCGCCGCGAACCTCGACCGCTTCTTCGCCGAGCTGACCGACGAGCTCGCGCGGCACGGGGATCCGAGCGGCCTCCTGCGGCGCCTCCGGCGCGACGTCGCCGAGGGGCGCGAGGCCGAGGCGGGAGCGCCGCGCGAGTCCGCGGCCGACGCCGTGCAGGTGCTCTCGATCCACGCGGCGAAGGGCCTCGACTTCGCGAACGTCTACTGCCCGCAGCTGCACAAGGGGGAGCTCGGCGATCGCGACGAGGCCGGGGCCACCGAGGTCGCGAGCGTCGGCGACGGCTTCGCGCTCCGCCTCTTCGGCGTCCCGGGCCCGGGCTGGCAGGAGCAGCGGGAGCGCCGAGCGCTCCGCGGCGCGGCCGAGCGCGTGCGGCTGCTCTACGTCGCGCTGACGCGCGCGAAGCGGCGTCTCGTGCTGGCCGGGCTCCCGCGCGGGCTCGCGAGCCGCGGCGGCGGGGCGAGCGCGCTCGGCCTGATCGCAGAGCGCAACGCCGAGGTCGGCGCCGACGCGGAGCGCGCGGCCGCCCTGCTGGAGCGCGGCGTTCGACACGATGATGTGTCGGGTGTCCGCTGCCTGCTCGCCGCCACGATCGCCGACGAGCCGCGGACCGACGAGGAGCGAGCGGAGCCGGAGGTCCCGAGGCGTCGCGCCGACGCAAGGGCCGTCGCCGACGAGTCGCGGCGCCTCGCCGCGGCGCGCGCCGCGGCGGCAACCCACGCCGCACGGCCCCGGACCGCCCCCGCCTCGCGCGAGGGCCACGAGGCGACGCGGGAGCGGCTGGAGGCATCGAGCGCCGAGACCACGGCGCGCCCCGCATCGGAGCCCGACGACGAGGCCCGCGCGCGCGCGAAGCTCCGGGGCACGGTGGTCCATCGCGCCCTCGAGCTGATGGACTTCGCCGCCGACCCTGCCTCCGAGCTCGCGCGTCTCGAGCCCGCCCTCCGGGCCGCGGCCGACGCCGGGGACGAGGTCGGCGCGCGCGCCCTCCACGAGGCGACGGAGCTGCTGCTCGCCTTCGCCGCGGGCGAGCTCTTCCCCCGTGTCCGAGGTCTCGCCGACCGGATCGTCGCCCGCGAGCTCCCGATCTGGGTCGACGCGGCGCTCGTGCCCGCCGCGGCCGATGCGTCGTCGCACCCGGTCGATGCCTTCGCGGGCACGATCGATCTGCTCTATCGCGACCCCGGCGGCCGCCTCGTCGTCGGCGACTGGAAGACCGACGCCGCCCTCGACGACGAGGCGCTCCGCGCGCGCGCCGCGCGCTACGCAGCCCAGGGTCGAATCTACGTGCGGGCGGTACAGGCCGCGCTCCGCCTCGACCACGCGCCCCGCTTCGAGCTCTGGTTCCTGCGCGCCGGCCAGGTCTGGGACGCGAGCACGGACGCCCCGCATCCCGTCGACTGAGGTCGCGCGGAATCCGGCGCCGTGATCGCGTGCCGGCCCGTGCCCACGCGGAGCCCCCGGCCTATCCTCGCGCCTCCCGAGCGCGCCCTTCCCGGGAGGTCCCTTGGCCGCCGAACCCATGCCGACGCCCCCCGGCGCCGGCGCGACATCCCCGTCCGCCGACGCGCCCGTCAGCTATCCCGGCGCGCGGCGGCCCGACCGCACGCGCAGCGTGGTCTCGACCGGACTACGCCTGGCCGTGTACGAGTGGGGCGCCGCCGCGGCGCCGCCGCTGCTGCTCGCCCACGGCGGCTTCGACTTCGCGGGCACCTTCGACGTGTTCGCGCCGCTGCTCGCCGAAGCGGGCTGGCGCGTCGTCTCCTGGGACCATCGCGGGCACGGCGATTCGGAGCACGCGGCGCTCTACTCGTGGCAGGCGGACATGCGCGACGCGGTCGCTGTGCTCGACAGCGTCGCGCGCGGTCCCGTCCCCTTCGTCGGGCACTCGAAGGGTGGCGCGATCCTGACGAGCCTCACGGAGGCGGCGCCCCATCGCGTGTCGAAGCTCGTGAACCTCGACGGCCTGCCGTCGCGCATGGCTCGCCCCGACGTGGCGGACCACGAGCGCACGCGCCTCATGGCCGAGGAGCTGACGGGCTGGCTCGACCACCGGCGCCGCGCGGCGACGGCCGAGCGCAAGCCCGGCAGCCTCGACGACCTCGCGCGCCGCCGCCAGCGCATGAACCCGCGGCTCTCCCTCGAGTGGCTGCGCTACCTGGTGTCGGTGGGCGCGCGGCACGACGCCGACGGCTGGCGCTGGAAGATCGACGCCGCCCTGCGCTTTGGCGGCTTCGGGCCCTGGCGCCCGGATTGGGCGCTCGAGCGCCTGCCGGGTCTCTCCGTGCCGATGCTCGGTGTCGTCGGGCTCGTGCCGGAGGCCATGGGCTGGGGCACGACGGCCGATTCCGTCGCGCCCTTCCTGCCACCGGGCGCGCGGCTCGAGCTCTTCGCCGACACCGGACACTTCGTACACATCGAGAAGCCGCGCGAGGTCGCGGACCTGGCGCTCGACTTCCTCGGGAGGCCGCGATGAGCGCGGCGCCCGAGCTGCTCGTGCACGTGAAGATGCGCGTGGCGCTGCACCGCCTGCGCGGCGCGCTGCCGGGCGCGCTCGCGCCCGACGCGCGGCCCGGCGCGGGACGCGCGCTGCTGCTGCTGCACGGTCTCGGCGAGCGCTCGCCGGAGCGCGTGCCCGACGAGCTCGCGCTCTGGCCCGGCCCGGTGGACGCCCTCGACTTCACGGGCCACGGCGCGTCCGACCTGCCCGCCGGCGGCGGCTACACCGCCGAGATCCTGATGGGCGATGCCGATGCCGCGCTCCAGCGGCTCGGCTGCGCGACGCTCGTCGGCCGCGGCATCGGCGCCTACGTGGCGCTGCTGCTCGCGGGCGCGCGGCCGAAGCAGGTGCGCGGCGCGATCCTGCGCGACGGCCCGGGCCTCGCGGGCGGCGGGCCCCGGCCCTCCACCACGTCGATCCCGTGGCCCGGCCCGAACGAGAGCGGCCCGCCGGATCCGCTCGCCCTCGCCGAGCTCTCGCGCGACGTGCGTCCGCCGGAGTACGCGACGGCCTTCGTACGCCAGGCGGCGCTGCTCTCGGGGCTCGTGCGCCCGCTCTCGCTCTGCGTGACCGAGCGTGCGACCTGGCTGCGCGCGGTCGCGGAGGAGCCCGGCGCCGAGGACACGAGCCTCGCCGAAGCCCTCGCGCACTACGCGCGCCTCGAATGAACCTGCGGTCCCGGGGCGCGTCCCCCGAGCGAGGAGAGCCCTGGCGATGGAGTCGTCCGTGATCCGCCGGCTTCCGTGCATCGCGCTGCTGGCGGCGGTGGCGCTGGCGTGTGGCGGCCAAGAGGACGCCGCGCCCGCCGCGCGGCCCGTGGTGCTCGCGAGCGTCGACTCGCGCGATCTCGCGGAGCGGATCGAGGCGACGGGAGAGCTCCTCGCGAAGGAGCACGCCGAGCTCGCAGCCGAGGTCGGGGGGCAGGTGACCGCGATCCAGGCCGAGGAGGGTCAGGCGGTCGTGGCGGGACAGGTGCTGCTCGAGATCGACCCCGAGCGGCGTCGTCTCGAGCGCGACACCGCCGCGGCGCAGCTCGCCGAGGCCCAGGCGAACCTGGCGGAGAGCCTGCGCACGCTGAAGCGCTTCGAGCTGCTCCAGAGCCGCGCGGTCGAGTCCCAGGCCAAGCTCGACCAGGTGAAGACGGCGGTCGCGACGGCCCGCGCTCGCGTGGACCAGGGCCAGGCGCAGCTCCACATGGCCGAGCGCGCGCTGCGCGACTCCGAGGTGAAGGCGCCCTTCGCAGGCCTCGTGGCGCGGCGTCTGGTGAGCCGCGGCGACTACGTCTCGGTCGCGAAGCCGCTCTACGAGCTGGTGTCGCTCGATCCGATCGAGGTCGAGTTCCACGTGAGCGAGGTCGATTCCGGGCGCGTGAACCTCGACCGTCCCGTAGGGGTGCGCGTCGCGTCGCATCCCGACGTGGTCTTCCAGGGGCGCGTCACGATGGTGGCGCCGACGATCGATCCGAAGACGCGGACCTTGCGCGTGAAGGCGCTGATCGCGAACGCCGACGGGCGCCTGCGGCCCGGCCTGTTCGCGCGCGCCGACCTCGGCGTGGCCGAGCGCAAGGGCGTGCTGCTCGTGCCGGAGGAGGCGGTGCTCCAGCGCAGCGACGGCGCGGTCGTGTTCCGCGTGGGCGAGGGCAACCGCGCGGAGCGCACCGTGATCGAGACCGGCGCGCACCACGGCCAGGAGATCGAGGTCACGAAGGGCCTCGCGGCCGGCGACCGCGTGGTGCTGCGCGGGCACGCGACGCTCGCCGACGGCATGACGGTCTCGCCCCGGCCCGAGGGCGACGCGTCGGTCGCGGCGGAGCCGCGCGGCCGCCTCGGCGGCGGCCACGGCGAGTCGGGGTCGATGGCGCCGTGAACCCGATCGATCTCTGCATCGAGCGTCCGGTGCTGACGCTCATGATGACGCTCTCGCTCGTCGTCTTCGGCGTGCTCGGCTACCAGCGCCTCGGCGTCGACCAGTTCCCGAAGATGGAGTTCCCGGTCGTGATGGTCTCGGCGACGCTCGAGGGCGCGAGCCCCGAGGTGGTCGAGAGCGACGTGACCGACGTGCTCGAGGAGCAGCTCAACACGATCGCGGGAATTCGCTCGCTGCGCTCGACCAGCACCCAGAGCGTCTCGACCATCAGCATCGAGTTCCAGCTCGACCGCGACATCGACACCGCCGCCCAGGACGTGCGCGACAAGATCGCCCGCGCCCGCTACGCGCTGCCGAAGGACGTCGAGCCGCCAGTCGTCGACAAGGTGAACTACGCGGACCAGCCGATCATGTGGATCCCGCTGAACAGCGATCGCCCGCCCGTCGCGGCGAGCGAGTTCGTGCGCCAGCACCTGAAGCCCGTGTTCGAGACGATCCCCGACGTCGGCTCGGTCGTGATCTTCGGCCGCATCGATCGCAACATCCGGATCTGGCTCGACGGCGAGGCGCTGCGGGCGCGCGACCTCGCCGCCGGCGACGTGCTGGCGGCGCTGAAGCGCGAGCACGTCGAGGTGCCCGGCGGCACGGTCGAGAGCGGGCCGATCGACTACAGCGTGAAGACCGACGCCGAGTTCCACTCGGTGGAGGACCTCGCGGGCCTGGTCGTCGCCTACCAGGACGGCGCGCCGGTGCTGCTGCGCGACGTCGCCCGGGTCGAGGACGGCGCGGAGGACTCCTACACCCTCGCGCGCTTCGACGGCAAGCCCGCCGTCGGGCTCGGCCTTCGCAAGCAGTCCGGCGGCAACACCGTCTCGGTCTCGGACGAGGCGCAGAAGCGGATCCGGGCGCTCCAGCCGACGCTGCCGGCAGGCATGTACTTCACGGAAGGCGAGGGTCTCGCGGACTTCTCGGTCGCGATCCGCGAGTCCGTGGCCGAGACGCAGTTCGCGCTGATCTTCGGCGCCTTCCTCGCCGTGCTCACGGTCTGGGCCTTCCTGCGCCGCACCCAGCCGACGCTCATCATCGCGACGGCGATCCCGCTCTCGCTGATCGCGACCTTCGGCGTGCTCTGGGTCGCCGGCTACACCCTCAACACCATGACGCTCCTCGGCCTCGCGCTCGCGGTGGGCGTGGTGGTGGACGACGCGATCATGGTGCTCGAGAACATCGAGCGGCACCGCGAGCAGGGCGAGGGGCCGTGGGCGGCGGCCTCGAAGGGCACCAAGGAGATCGCGTTCGCCGCGACGGCGGCGAGCTTCTCGATCGCCGCGGTCTTCCTGCCGGTGATCTTCGTGCGCGGCCTCGTCGGGAACTTCCTGTCGGAGTTCGGCCTCGTGGTGGCGGCGTCGGTCCTGATCTCGCTGTTCGTGGCGCTGACGCTCGTGCCGATGCTCGCGGCGCGCATGACGCCGCCGAAGGCGCGCGCCCACGGCAGCGTCTACCACTGGCTCGAGCGCGCGTTCGTCTGGATGGAGACGAGCTACAGGCGCCTCCTCGACTGGAGCCTCGCCCACCGCAAGGCCACCCTCGCGATCGCCCTCGCATCCTTCGTCGCCGCGCTGGGCTTCGGCGCAGGGCTCGGCGCCGAGTTCTTCCCGAACGCCGACCAGGGTCGGATCTTCGCGCGCGTCGAGACGCCGCCGGGCACGAGCCGCGAGGCGACGCTCGAGTTCATGAAGAAGAACGAGGCCTGGATGCTCTCGCAGCCCGAGGTGGCGGGGATGTTCTCGGCGGTCGCGATCGGAGGCTCGAGCGGGCCCGGCGCGAACAATCAGGGCGTGATGTTCGTGATGCTCACGAGCCGTAAGAAGCGCGAGCGCAGCGCGCAGGACCTCGTGCGCGAAGCGCGCGCCGCCTTCGCCGAGATCCCCGGCCAGAAGACCGCCGTCTTCGACATGTCGTCGATGGCGGGCGGCGGGCGCGGCGGCGGCGACTTCGAGGTCGAGATCCAGGGCAACCTCGACCTGGTCGAGCTCGACCGTCTCGCGGACCAGCTGGTGCTCGGCCTCGAGCAGAAGGGTGGCTTCGTCGATCTCGACAAGTCCCTGAAGCTCGGGCTGCCCGAGGTGCGCGTGGTGCCGGATCGCGAGAAGGCGGCGGCCCTCGGCGTCGACGCCCAGAGCCTCGCGACGACGGTGCAGGCGATGGTCGGCGGCCTCGACGTCGCGACCTTCAAGGAAGCGGGCCAGCGCTACGACGTGCGCGTGCGGCTCGAGAAGAAGGATCGCGACGACCCCGAGGCGATCGAGAAGCTCTACGTGCGCGGGCGCGACGGCCAGCCGATCGAGCTCCGGAACCTGGTCCGGATCGAGACCGGCGCCGCGCCGAGCGAGATCACGCGCACGAACCGCCAGCGCAGCGTGTCGATCTCCGGGAACCTGCAGGGCAAGCCGCTCGGCGAGGCGATCGAGGACGCGCGCGCGATCGCGCGGCAAATCCTGCCCGAGGGCACGCAGCTCGAGCTAGCCGGCCAGGCCGAGGCGTTCCGCGAGGGCGCGCAGCAGCTCGCCCTCGCGCTCCTGCTCGGCGTGCTCGTGATCTACATGGTGCTCGCGGCGCAGTTCGAGAGCCTGATCCACCCCGTGACGGTGATGCTCGCGCTGCCGCTCTCCCTGTTCGGAGCCCTCGGCGCGCTCTACCTCGGGCACTTCGTCGCGCCCGGCATGACGCTGAACCTGTTCAGCATGATCGGCATCATCCTGATGTTCGGCCTCGTGACGAAGAACTCGATCCTGCTGGTCGAGTTCGCGAACCAGCTCCGCAGCCAGGGCATGGAGAAGACCGAGGCCATGCGCATGGCGGCGCCGATCCGGATGCGGCCGGTGCTGATGACGGCGATCTCGATGGTGCTGGGCGTGGTGCCGGCGGCGCTCGGCCTCGGGCCGGGCTCGGAGACGCGAGCGCCGATGGCCGTCGCGGCCGGCGCCGGGATGCTCTCGTCGACCTTCCTGACGCTGATCGTGGTGCCGACGTTCTATCTCGTGCTGGACGATCTCGCGGAGAGGGTGAAGCGCAGGATCCGGCGGTTGCTCGGACGCGAGGCCGCGGCCCCGGATCGCACGGCCGGAGCGGGCTCGGCCGGCCGCTGAGGGAGACACGCGCCGGCGGGCCCGAGCGGCCCGCCGGCGTCGCATCCTCGTGTCGAGCGCGCGCCGTGGCGCGATGGACCGCTAGTAGTCGCCGCGTCGACCGCCGCCGCCGCCCCCGCCGCCGTAGCCACCGCGGCCTCCGCCACCGCCCCCGCCGCCGTAGCCGCCCCGGCCGCCGCCTCCGCCGCCGCCATAGCCGCCGCCTCCGCCGCCGCCCGAGCGCTTGTCGTGGGCTTCGTTCACGCGCAGCGTGCGGCCGCCGAAGTTCTTGCCGTCCAGGGCGGCGACCGCCGCGGCGCCGCCGGTGTCGTCCATCTCGACGAAGCCGAAGCCGCGCGGCCGGCCCGTCTCACGGTCGTTGATCAAGGAAACCGAGGACACGGTGCCGTGTTGCTCGAAGAGCTGGCGGAGATCCGCCTCGGTGGCGCTGAAAGGAAGGTTGCCGACGTAGAGTTTCTTGCTCAAGGCCCGTTCACTCCGTCCCCTGGCGCGAGGCGCGGGGATGCCATCGGTCGCTACCGGTCCGGCCCGTCCGTCTCGGAACCACCGAAAGAAGCCGACACACGCGGCCGTCGCGGGACGAACGAGCGTCGTCGGGAGAAGCGTTGGTGACCTGGATCACGAGTTGCGTGGGGAGCACAGGGCGTCGCGAACCCACCGGGAGGAAAACCCTCGATGATTTCTCTAGCACACGACTCTTGCCCCGCCACGGCGCACGGCCGTCCACGCTCTGCGACGCGCGCTAGCCGCGCAGGGGGGCGAGACACCCGGTGCGCGCGAGGATCGGGTCGAGGTCGGCGCGGTCTTCGAGCGCGGCGTAGCGGCGGCGCAGCACCGCGAGGGACTTCGCGTGGTACTTCTGCGGAGCCTGGGTGAACGGGCGTCCATCGAGGGTGCAGGTGAGCGCGTCGGCGCCGGCGGCGAGCGCGCGCTCGTTCGCGAGCGTCCAGGGAAAGAAGACGGCGCCGACTTCGTCGTGGAGCAGCGGCGCCAGCGTCGGCTCGAGCCGCGCCCAAGGCTCGAAGGGGCCCTCGGCGCGCGGCGCGAGCATGCGATCGATCCAGGCGCACACGCGCGGCGCGCGGGCGCGCAGCAGCGCTCCGGGCGTGGGATCGGTGGCGCACTCGTAGAGCTGCGCGAAGACGCCGAAGTCGGCGAGGGCGGGCCGTGCACCGAACAGGTAGGGCCGCGTCGCGAGATGCGGCTCGAGCAGCGCGACCTGACGCGCGAAGCTCGCCTCGATCGTGGACAGCGTCTCGGGGCTCGATCCGACCAGTGCGAGGCGTGGCGCCATGCGCGCCTCGATCGTGCGCGCGGCGCCTTCGATCTGCTCCTCGCCCGCTTCCGGGAACGTGGCGCGGGCGATGCGTTCCGCTGCCGACGCCCGATCGGCGGCGTAGGTCCACCGATAGTGGAACATCGGCTTGTTGCCCCACTCGTCGCCGTACTCCTCGAGCAGCGCCGACAGGAAGGCGAGGGTGGGGTCGTCGGGCTGGAGCGCGGGCTCCGGAAAGCGCGCGTCGAGGGCCTCGAGAATCGGCGTCGAATCCTGCATCACCTCGCCCTCCGGCGAGACGATGAGGGGGATCAGCGGCAGCTTTGCGAGCTTCTGGAACTCGGCCATGCGCGCCGCGCTGCGCACGATCCACTCGTGCGGGACGCCCTTGTAGCGGAACGCGGAACGCACCTTCACCGAGTACGGCGAGAGCTCCATGCCGTAGACGCGCCAGACGTCGCTCATGCGCCCACCGGCTTGGTCCGCGCGAGCTTGCGCGCGCGCAGCCAGGCGCCGAGACGGTGGTAGGCCGGGGTCGGGCTCGCATCGCTCTTCGGCTCGTAGGGGCCCGTGAGGTACGGCACGTACATCGAGCGGCGCAGGCTCGGGGCGCCCTCGCGCGTCGAGCGCGCGACGCGATGCCAGAGGCGGCCGTCGTGCACCGTCAGATCGCCCGGCCGGGTCTCGACGCAGATCTCGTCGGGGTCTTCGCCGTGCGAGACGAAGTAGGGCTTGCGGAAGCACATCGACCAGAAGCCCTGCGTGTGGCTGCCGGGGATCAGGCGCAGCCCGCCGTTCGCACGATCGCAGGCGTCGAGGTGCAGGCCGACGTTCAGGAAGCGCACCGGCATGCGCCCGTAGAAGAGGTCGCGCAGCCCATCCGTGTGCCAGCCGAGGCGCGGATAGGTGCTGCCCGGGACGTTCAGGTAGCGGTTGATCACGACGCCGTCCTTCTCGTCGTCGCCGATGCGCGCGTCGGCCGCGACCAGTCGGCGGATCGGCTCGAAGCGAGCGTCGCGCACGAAGCGCCGGATCGGCTCCGAGAACATCGAAGCGAAGGCGAGGCGCTGCACGATCGGCTCGTTGCGGAGGCCGCGTCCGAAGAAGAGAGGGATGCCGTAGACGCTCTCGCGTCGCTCCGCGAGCCACTGCTTCTCGATCCGCTCCATCTCGCTTCCGATCATCGCCACCTCGTCGGGCGTGGCGACGCCCTCGAAGTGGAGGAAGCCGTGGTGGTCGAGGAACGCAGCCTGCGTGGGCGTGATCTCCGCACCGAGCTGGAAGCGGCTGTCGATCGGCGGCAGCGCGGCGGGGGCCGGCGGTTGCATGGGCGCTCTCTCCTTCGCGCGACCAGTCTACCCGAGCGCGCCGCGTCCGGGCTGGCAGGCCCACCCCCCGCGTGCTCCAATCCGTCGAGGGAGGCGGAGCATGATCGGCGTCGAGGCCGTCCGACGACGCTTCGCGCAGGAGCTGCGCGATCGTCTCTCCCTGCGCACGCCGGGCCTCCACGAGGCGCTCGCGTCCGTCCCGCGCGAGTACTTCCTCGGCCCCGGGCCCTGGCTCGTGTTCCGCGTGCCCGAGGGCTACACGTCGACGCCCGACGCCGACCCGATCCGCGTGCTGCAGGACGTCGCCGTCGGCCTCGATCCCCTGCGGCTGGTGAACAACGGCATGCCGAGCCTCGTCGCGGGCCTGATCGACGGCCTCGACGTGCGGCCCGGCGATCACGTGGCCCACGTCGGCTGCGGCACCGGCTACTACTCCGCGATCCTCGCCGAGCTCGTCGGCCCCACGGGCCAGGTCACGGCCTACGAGATCACCCCCGACCTCGCCGCGCGCTCGACCCGCAACCTCGCGGGCTGGAAGCACGCGCGCGTGGTTTCCGGCGACGCGTCGCGGCTCGCGCTTCCGCCCGTGGACGCGATCCTGATCAACGCCGGCGCCACGCATCCGCGTCCGAACTGGCTCGACGCGCTCAAGCCCGGGGGGCGGCTCATGCTGCCGCTCACGGGCATCCGGGCGTCGGGCGGCGCGTCGCGCTTCGGGCGCAATCTCGCGGGGCGGGTGCTGCGCGTGAGCCGGACGGGCAGCTCGTTCGAGGCGCGCTTCGTGGACCGGATCGGTCTCTCGCCGCTGCTCGGCGGCCGCGACCTCGCCCACGAGCGGCTGCTCGCCGAGGCGCTCGGCCGGGCCGGCGAAGAGGACGTGCGCTCGCTGCGTCTCGACGCCCACGATCGCGGCAGCCATTGCTGGCTCCACGCGCCGACGTTCTGCCTGTCGCGGCGCGAGCCGGGGACCGTCGGCGGAAGCTAGTCGGGCTTCACGCGCACGACGTAGTTGCCGCGCTCCTCGTCGAACTCGAGGTCGATCAGGCCCTGGGCGCGCGCCTGCTCGAGCAGCGCGGTGAAGCTCGGGAAGCCGTAGTACTCCTCGTTGAAGCCCGGGTGCACGCGCCGCAGCGTCTGCTTCACCATCGAGCCCCAGATCACGTCGTAGTCGCGCGCGAGCGAGCGCACGATCTCCTGCAGCGTCTCGAGCGCTTCCTGCTGCTTGTCGGTGGTCTTCGGCGCGCCGGCCGCCGGCTTCGCGCGGCGCGGCTTCTCGGCCTCGCGGATCAGGTCGTCGTAGTAGATGAACTCGTCGCAGCTCCCGATCAGGAGATCGGAGGTCGAGCTCTTCACGCCGCAGCCGACGACGCGCTTGTCGTTCTCCTTCAGCTTGGAGACCAGCGGCGAGAAGTCGCTGTCGCCCGAGAGCAGGGCGAACACGTCGATGTGACCCTTCGCGTAGCAGAGGTCGAGGGCGTCCACGACCATGTGGATGTCGGCGCTGTTCTTGCCGCTCATCCGCGACTGCGGGATGTCCACCATCTCGATGCCGTGGGAGTGGAACTCGCGCACCGCGCTCCGGTACTTGCCCCAGTCGCAGTAGGCGCGCTTGAACACGATGCGCCCCTTCTCGAGCAGACGCTTCATCACGAGATCGATCTTGAACTCGCCCTTCTTCATGTCGCGCACGCCGATCGCCAGGTTCTCGAAGTCGATGAAGACGGCGATCAGCGGGACCTCGGCCACGGGCGCTCTCCTTCGTGGAATCGTTCGTCGTCGCGAGCCGCCCCACGGTAGCGCCGCGCGGCGGGTATGCTCGGGCCGGAGGATGCGATGGCCGAAGGCCCTTCGCGCCGTCGCGGGCTGCGGCTCGCGCTGGCCTCGCTCGCGCTCTTCGTCGTCGTCGTGGTCGCGCTGCTGGCGCTGGCTCCCCGGCTCGCGCGGCGCGTGATCGAGCAGCGCGCCTCGGCCCTGTTCCCCGGCGTCGTGACGATCGGCGCGATCGAGATCGGCTGGTGGGACGCGCGCGTCAGCGCCGAGGACGTCGACGTCTGGGCGATCGACGCCCCCGCGGCGCCGCTCCTGCGCGTGAAGCGTCTCTCGCTGCAGGTCGACCTCCCGGCCCTGCGCCGTCGCGATCTACACGTGCGCGAGCTCGTGCTCGAGGATCCTGATCTCCACGTGGAGCGTCTCGCGGACGGGCGCTTCAGCGTGGAGGATCTCCGGTCGGAATCGGCCCCGGTCGCGCCTGCGGTGGAGGAGGAGGCGCCGGGCGACGCCTGGCAGTTCCACCTCGACGCCGTGCGCCTGGTCGGCGGGCGGGTCCGCTTCCGCGACCTCAGCGTCGAGGGCTCCGACGCCCTCCCGATCGCGATCGACCGCGTCGCGCTCGACCGCGTGTCGCTGCGCGAGGGGCCGCTGGTCGAGCCGGCGACCCTGCTCGTCGAGGCGCGGGTCGCCGGCGCGCCGGTGCGGCTCGAGGTCGCGGCGACGTCGCTGCTGCCGCGGCTCGCCTTCGAGGCGACGCTCGTCGTCACGGGCATGCCGCTCGGCGGCGTCGCGCTGCTCGGCGAAGCGACCGGCCTCGAGTCGCTGCGCGGCAGCGTCGACGCGACACTCCACCACGCCTTCGAGACCGACGCCAGGAGCGCGCTGCGCGGCTCGCTGACCCTGCACGATGTCGCCGTCGGCGGCGCCGCGCCGGCCGGCGCGGGCGCCGGGGACCCGCCGCCCCTCGGCTGGAAGCGCCTCGATGCCGAGATCGAGAGCGTCGACCTGCGGGCGCGCGTGGCGCGCCTCGGTCACGTCACGATCGCCGGCGCGACCGCCCTCGTGACGCCCGGCGGCGACACCCTGCTGCCGGCCCTCGCCCCGCGCACCCCGACCCCGCCGGCGCTGCCGCCCGACACCACCGCGCCGCCCCCCACGCCCTACACATGGAGCCTCGGCCGCCTGGTGCTCGAGGACGCTCGCATCCATGTCCGCGCGGAGCAGGCGAAGGCCCTCGACGTGACGGTGACCCTCCGGGCCGACGGCGTCGACGGGGCGCTCGCAAAGCCGTTCCCGCTCAGGCTCGAGGCCAAGGCTGCGTCCGGCGTGGCGACGCTTCGCGGCGACGCCCAGGTCGAGCCGCCCGGCTTCCGCGGCACGCTGCGGCTCGCAGGGCTCGATCTCGCGCGCCTGCTCGAGTCGGCGGGCCCGTCCGTCGCCGCGCAGGCGGCGCTGGTGCGCGGCGCGCGGGCGGGCGCCGACCTCGAGCTCGAGCTCCCGGCAGACGATCTCGCGCAGGCGGCGGCGCCCGACTGGGTCGCCCGGGGCAGCCTCTCCCTCGCGGCCCTGGCCCGCCCGCCGGACGCGAAGGGCGAGAAGGCGAGCCTCACGGTCGGCTGGGACGACGCCACGCTCGCGCTCGGCGAGCTCCGCGTCGCGAGCCCGCTCGCGCCGGCGGAGCGCCGCCCGGACCCGACCTGGCGCGGACGCGCGAAGCTCTCCGTCGCCGGCGCGGAGGGCGTGATCGCGCCCCGTCCTGGCGAGCCCGGTCTGGTGCTGCGCGGGCGCGCGCTCGATCTCGACCTGCGCGAGCTGCGCCTGCCCGACCTCCTGGGCGACCGGGCCGCTGGCGCCTGGAGCGCGCGCGGGCAGATCGCCGTCGCAGGCCTCGCCTTCGCGGACTACGCGCTCGAGCGCGAGTCGGAGATCGGTGTCGCCTGGGAGCAGCTCGAGGGGCGGATCGACGAGCTTCGCCTCGTGGCGCCCGAGACTGGCGTGGGAGCCGCGCCTGCAGCGCCGCGCCTCGAGCGCCTGGCCCTCGGCGAGCTGCGCGTCGCGGCGCCGTGGCTCCGCCTGACGCGAACGAAGACGGGCTTCTCGATGCCCGCCGCGCTCCAGGGCGGGACGGGAGACGCGCCGCCCGCGGAGCTCTCCGCCGCGACGGTCGCGCTCACGAAGGGGAGCGTGCGCTTCGTCGACCAGACGGTGTCGCCCTTCTACGACGTCGACTTCGCGGACCTGCGCCTCGACGCGCGCGCGCTCCGCTCGCGGGGCCCGACGCTCGACGGCGTCGTGCTCACGACCCGGAGCGTGCGCGACGCGAGCATCCGGATCGAAGGCGGCGGCGACGCCGAGGGCCTCACGTTCGTGGCGCGCGCGAACGACGTCCCGCTCCCCCCGCTCAACCCCTACGCCACCGCGCTCGGATACGACGTGCGGAACGGCGACGCGAGCCTGGTGTCGAGCATCTGGATCGGCACCACCGGAGTCGAGGCCAAGAACTGGCTCACGCTGCGCAAGCTCTCGGTACGCGAGCTCGTCCCGGGAACTTTCGAGAAGATGGCCGGCGTCTCGCTCTCGCTCGCGCTCGACGTGCTGACCGACGGGGACGGCAGGATCGAGCTCACGCTGCCGGTCTGGTGGAACGCCGAGGGCTTCGGTCTGCAGGCGAACGAGACCCTGCGCGCGGCGACCCGACAGGCGATCGTCGGCACGCTGCTGCTCCCGCTGCGAAGGCTCGGCGCCGTCGTCGGCGGGAAGAAGGACGCGCCGCGCATCGAGCCGCCGCCGCCGATCCCCTTCGCCGCCGGCAGCGCCGAGCTCTCCCAGGAGGCCGAAGCGCGCGTGCTCGAGCTCGCCCGCTTCCTCGCGAGCCACCCGGGCGTGGCGATCGTGCTCGAGGCCCACTCGTCCGCCGCGGACGGGTCGGACGACGCCGTACGGCGTGGCCTGGCCGAGCGCCGCCTCGCGCTCGTCGGGGATCGGCTGCGCCAGACGCACGGCGTACCGGCGCGCCGCGTCCGCACGCTGACGGTGGAGGGCGCGAGCGAAGGCGACGAGGCCGAGGTGCGGATCCGGCTCGACAAGGCCTGAGTTGTGCTCCCTTGATTGGGCCTCGGCACGCTGCGTGCTCTCCCGGCGGTACCGCTGTTCCCGCTGCAGGCGGTCCTTCAGTTCACAGACCTTCGCCACCACCTGCTGGCTGCGCCTGCCCGCGCTCCAGCCCGTGATCCTC
>Ga0105107_10000163_pt1 | contig 38436 bp, 36 predicted proteins | sample PPLLaktember2015_6_FD_79335 | JGI IMG/M metagenome (GOLD analysis project Ga0105107, IMG submission 79335) | Freshwater sediment microbial communities from Prairie Pothole Lake near Jamestown, North Dakota, USA - PPLs Lake P8 Core (1) Depth... | ecosystem: Environmental > Aquatic > Freshwater >...
AGTCGCCTCGACGCGCTGTCGCGCCTCGCCGGCATCACGCGCGCGCCGCTGCGCCTCGCGCCCGTCGAGCTCGAGCCCCTGCTGCGCCGCGCCTTCGCCGAGTCGCGGCCCGGCGGCCCTCGCGTGGCGCTGACCGTAGATCCGCTTCCGGAGCGCGCGACGGCGGACCCGGAGCTGCTGAAGACGGCGTTCACCGAGCTCTTCGACAACGCCCTCAAGTTCAGCGAGCCGCGGCCCGAGCCCCGCATCGCGGTGGGCGGACGCCAGGAGCCCGACGGAACCTTCGTCTACTGGGTGAGCGACGACGGTGTCGGCTTCGACATGCGCTTCGCAGACAAGCTGTTCGGGGTGTTCGAGCGGCTCCACGGGCGCGACGAGTTCCCCGGTGCCGGCGTGGGGCTCGCCATCGTGCGCCGCGTCGCCGAGCGCCACGGCGGCCGCGCCTGGATCGAGGCCGAGCCCGATCGCGGCGCCCGCGTGTTCCTGACGCTTCCCGAGCCGCGGGAGGCCGCCTGATGCGGTCGATCCTGCTGGTGGACGACAGCGGCGAGGACCTCGACATCGCGCTGCGCGCGCTGCGGCGCGCGAACCTCTCCCTCGAGGTGCGCACCGCCCGCGACGGCGACGAGGCGCTCGCTGCGCTCCACCTTCGCGGCGACCCGCCGGATCGCAACCTCCGGCTGCCGCGCGTGATCTTCCTCGACGTGCGCATGCCGCGCATCGACGGCTTCGACGTGCTGCGCGCTCTGCGCAGCGCTCCCCACACGCGCTCCATCCCCGTCGTGATGGTCTCGACCTCCGCCTGGCCCGAGGACGTGCGGCGCGCGTACGAGCTGGGCGCGAACAGCTACCTGGTGAAACGGTTCGACCGCGAGGACCCCGGGGCCTTCATCGCAGAGGCCGCGCGGTACTGGGTCGAGCTCAACTCCGTACCGAAGGCAGGGTAGGAAGATGGCTACACTTTCCGCACTGGTCATCGACGACGATCCCGAGTTCCGCAGCAGCATGGCTCTGCTGGTGGGCCGCGAGGGCTTCCGCGTGCGCGAGGCCTCCTCGCTCGCCAGCGCCCGCAGCCGCCTGGCGGAAGCGCCGCCCGACGTCGTGCTCGTCGATCTCCAGCTTCCCGATGGAGACGGCCTCGAGCTCACCGCGGAGGAATCGGCGCGCGGCACCACCTCCTTCGTCGTCATCACGGGCAACGCGAGCCTCGACTCGGCGGTGGACGCGCTGCGCAGGGGCGCCCTCGACTACCTGACCAAGCCCGTCGACAACGCCCGGCTGCGCGCCATCCTGTCCCACGTCTCGCGCGCGGCGGCGCTGCGCGCCGAGGTCGCCTCGCTGCGCGGCGAGCTGCGCGAGCTCGGCCACTTCGGGCCGATGATCGGACGCTCGAAGGCGATGCAGGAGGTCTACGACCTCGTGGCTCGGGTCTCCCCGACGGACGCCTCGGTGATGGTGATGGGCGAGAGCGGCACCGGCAAGGAGCTGGTCGCCCAGACCATCCACTCGCTCAGCCGGCGCAAGGATGCGCCGTTCGTCGCGATCAACTGCGGGGCGGTCTCGCCCAACCTGATCGAGAGCGAGCTGTTCGGCCACGAGAAGGGCAGCTTCACCGGCGCCGATCGCCGGCGGCGCGGCTTCTTCGAGCAGTCGGACGGCGGCACCTTGTTCCTCGACGAAGTGACCGAGATGCCCCCCGAGCTGCAGGTGAAGCTGCTGCGCGTGCTCGAGTCGCGCACGGTGACGCGCGTCGGCTCCACGGAGGCGATCCCGGTCGACGTCCGGGTGATCTCCGCGTCGAACCGCGACCCGCGCCAGGCGGTGGAGGAAGGCTCGCTGCGCGAGGACCTCCTCTACCGGCTGAACGTCTTCCCCATCCACCTGCCGCCCCTGCGCGAGCGCGGCGAGGACATCGTGCAGCTCGCCGAGCACTTCCTGGCCGCCGTGAACCGCCGCGAGGCGAGCGAGAAACGCTGGTCGGAGGCCGCGTTGGCCCGTATCCGCGAGCTGCCCTGGCCCGGAAACGTCCGCGAGCTCCGCAACGCGGTGGAGCGGGCCGCGATCCTGGCGGATCGCCTGATCCAGCCGGACGATCTGCCGGTGCCGCATGCCGCGCTGGCGGCCGCCGTGGAGTCTTCCGCCGATGCGGTGCTCCGCATTCCGGTCGGCTCCTCGATCTCGGAGGCGGAGCGGCGGCTGATCCTCGCCACCCTCGAGAAGCTGGGCGGCGACAAGAAGCAGGCGGCCGAGGTGCTGGGCATCAGCCTGAAGACGCTCTACACGCGACTCTCCGTCTACGCCGCTTCCGCACAGACCTGAGCCGCGGGTCGCCGGAACACGAAGGGCGCCGGAACCGCGAGGTCCCGGCGCCCTTGTGGTGTGGGCGTGCGCCTCCCTAGACGGGTGGCCGGCCGCGCACGGCCGCCGACACGCCGGCGACGATCATCAGCACCAGGAACACGAAGAACAGCACCTGCGCGATCTGCGATGCCGCGCCCGCGATGCCCGTGAATCCGAACAAAGCGGCGATGAGCGCGATCACCAGGAACGTCAGAGCCCAGCTGAGCATGACGAACCTCCTTTCGCAGGAACCCAGGAGCAAGGGGCGTGCCGAGCGCGGAAACGCAGCCGGCGAGCGCCCGCATATCCTCGTGTCACCCCCGAGCGGCGAATTGTAGAAGGCACATTCCGCGGCGAGGTGCAGATCCTGCCCTGTCGCACGTTTCGGATCGCGCGCTGGGCCCGCCCGAAGACGGCACGGCGGTTGCAGAAGATCCCTTCCATGAACGTCGTGCTTCCCCCGCTTCCCTACGCCAAGGATGCGCTCGAGCCCTACGTGAGCGGGCTCACGATGGAAGTCCACTACGAGAAGCACCACCGCGGCTACGCGGACAAGCTGCGCAAGCTGCTCGCGGGCAAGCCCGAAGAGAACGCATCGCTCGATCACCTGGTGCGCACGACCGAGGGCGACGTCTTCGACAACGCCGCCCAGGTGTGGAACCACACCTTCTTCTGGTACAGCCTGCGCCCCGGCGGGCGAGCTCCGCAGGGAGCGATGCTCGCGGCGATCGAGCGCAGCTTCGGCGACCTCGCGGAGCTCCAGAAGCAGCTCGCGGAGGTGGCCACGGGCCACTTCGGCTCGGGCTGGGCGTGGCTGGTGCTCGACCCGCGCGATCGGCTCCGCGTGGTTTCGACGCGCGACGCCGAGAATCCGCTACGCGGCGGCGCCCGTCCCATCCTCACGATCGACGTGTGGGAGCACGCCTACTACCTCGATTACCTGAACGACCGCGCGCGCTACGTGCGCGGCGTCGTCGAGAACCTGCTGGATTGGGAGTTCGCCGCGGAGAACCTGCGGCGGGCGACCTGCGGGGAGGACCCCCTCCCCGAAGCCGACGTCGCTGGAGCCGCGAGGCCCCGGGGCGAGACGAGAGGAGAAGAAGGATGAGCAAGCGGAACCGCGAGATGCAGGCGGGCCGGCAAGGCGATCGCGACGATCAGCGCGAGCGCGAGCCTCAGGACCCGGGCCGCCAGCGCCCCCAGCGGCAGCCGGGGCAGCGCGAGCAGGACGACCAGGACGACGACGACGAGCAGCAGCGCGAGCGCTGAGCTGCGCCGTTTCGAGACGGCGGGTGCCGGGTCCACGGTGGGTTCGGCACCCGCTTCCGATTTACCGCCGAGCGCTCGAGGCGCTGGACTGGCGAGTGGAAGAGAGAAGGAGAATCCCATGACCAAGAGAGATTCGACGAGCCGCTGGCTCGGCGCGGGCCTGCTGTCGCTGGGCCTCGCGCTCGGCAGCGGCCCGGCGCTGGGCGCTCAGGCCTCCGATCCGTGGCTCACGACGAAAGTGAAGGTTTCGTTGCTGACGGCCGAGAAGGTCGATGGTCTCGACATCGACGTCGACACGGTCGACGGCCGCGTGACCCTGCACGGCAAGGCATCGACTCCTGCGGAGCGCAGCGAAGCCGAGCGGCTGGCGCGCCAGGTCGAAGGCGTGCGCGAGGTGCGCAACCTGATCCAGGTCGTCGCGGACGCCGACGAAGAGGCGGTGGCCGTGCTCGACGACGATCTCCAGCAGCGCGTGACCGCGGCGCTGCGCGACGACCCCGCGCTGGCCGGCAGCCAGATCCAGGTCGAGTCGGTGAACCAGGGAGCGGTGCTGCTCGGCGGCAAGGCGCAGAGCCTGAGCGCGCACCTCAGCGCCCTCGAGACCGCCCGAGGGGTCGACGGCGTGCGGCGCGTCGAGAGCCAGATCGAGAGCCCCGACCAGCTCGCGGACGCCGAGCTGTGGCGCGACGCTCCCGCCGACGTGAGCGCCCGGGCCGGCGCGAGCAGCGCTCGCAGCACGGCGAACGATCTCTGGATCACCTCCGCTGCGAAGGTGCGGCTGATGGCGACCGACGTCTCCGCCTTCGACGTGAACGTCGACACGCGGGAGGGCGCGGTGACGCTGTTCGGCACCGTCCACTCCGACGCCGAGAAGCGAACCGCCGAGGCCGAGGTGAAGAAGGTCGACGGCGTGAAGAGCGTGCGGAACGAGCTCCAGGTGGTGCCGGCTTCCCGCGAGGACGCCGTGCAGCGCAAGGACGAGGAGATCCGGGAATCCGTGAGCCAGCGGCTCGGGGAGCGCGGCGAGCTCGCAGACGCCGACATCGACGTCGAGGTGAGCAACGGGGTGGTGCGCCTCACCGGGAGCGTGGCGAGCCAGGAGGACCGGCTGGCGGCGCTGACCGCCGCTCGCCGGGGCCCGGGCGTGCGCTCCGTGGTGGGCGATCTGAGGGTCGAGCGGAACTAACCCAGGGGCGACGGGCGAACCGCTCGACTCCGGGGGCGCAGTCCGGCAATCCCCTCGCCGGACTGCGTCCCCTTTTTCTTGTAAGGGTGTGGCTACCGATGGGCCTGCTGCGCGAGACCCTGCTCGAGTGGTGGCGCGACGACGCGCTTCGGCTGGGCGCAGCCCTCTCCTACTACACGCTGTTCTCGCTGGCGCCGATCCTGGTGGTGAGCGTGGCCGTAGCGGGGCTGGTTTTCGGCCAGGAGGCCGCCAGCGGGCGGATCGTGGCGGAGATGCGCGGCCTGATGGGGCCCGAGGGGGCGCGCGCGATCCAGACGATGATCGAGCGCGCCGCCTGGCATCCGGACTCGAGCTGGCTCGCGGCGGCCCTCGGGCTCGGGACGATCGTGCTGGGCGCATCGGGGGCCTTCGGCCAGCTCCAGTACGCGTTGAACGAGATCTGGAACGTCGAGGCCCCGCCGTCGCAGGGCTTCGCCCGCCTGCTGCGCACCCGCCTGGTGTCGTTCTCCATGGTGCTGGTGCTGGGCTTCCTGCTGCTGGTCGCCTTGGTGCTCAGCGCCGCGATCTCCGCGCTCGACGAGCTGGCCGGCGGCTACGGGGAGGCGCTGCAGCCGCTGCTGTCCGCCCTCGAGCTCGTCGGCTCCTTCACTTTGATCACCGCGCTCTTCGCCGCCCTCTTCAAGTTCCTGCCCGACACGGAGGTGCGCTGGTCCGACGTCTGGGTGGGTGCGGCGGTCACCTCGCTGCTCTTCGTCGCCGGCAAGACGGCGATCGGCCTCTACCTCGGCAACTCGGGCGTCGCCTCGGTGTATGGAGCGGCGAGCTCGTTGGCGGTGATCCTGGTCTGGGTCTACTACTCCGCCCAGATCCTGTTCCTGGGGGCCGAGTTCACCCAGGTGTTCGCTCGGCGTCGCGGTCGCGCCCCCGGCGATCAGGGCTGAGCGGCCCGGAGCGCGGGGAGCGCCCGGGCTCCCCTCGAACGCGCGTGCCGGCCGCTCGGCGGCGCGGCCTCTGCCTCCACGCCGCGCAGGATGCGCCGCAGCGCCTCCTTGCGTCGCATTTCGGCCAGCACCTCGGCCGCGCGCAGCCGCAGCGGCGCCTGGCCCGAAAGGGTGGCCCACCAGCGCAGCCCGGGGCACTCGACACACTCGTGACGCCCCGGAGGCAGGTCGTTGGTGAAGCGGGAGCCACGCCCGGCGGCTCCGCGCGCGCGAGCCTGGTTGAAGGCGCACTGGCGCTGGGTGATGCGCGCGCGAAGCGGGGGACAGTCCCAGAGCTCGAAGTCGGTCTCCATTCTCGATCTCCTCTGCCGCACGCCGGCCGGCCCGATCATTGCTCCCCCCGCAAGCTGCAAGCACCGCGCCAGGGCTGCGGGCCGCCCGGTCGGCGCGCGCGCAGCCGTTCGCGCCGCTGCCGTTCGTCGGGTTCTACAAACCGGCGATCGAGCGCGGGCATCGTCCCCGCGAGGGCGCGCGGGGGCGCGGCACGGTCCTTGCTCCGTGCATCGGCGAAGGAGGCAAGAACCATGCGACGTACCTTGTTCGCGGCGGCCGCCGCCGTCCTGGTGGGATCCGCCGTCGGAGCCGAGCCCGGAATGAAAGTGACCATCGTCGACCTCGACACGACCCGCGGCGGCGGCTCGGCGACGGTCAGCGTCGAGGTCTCGGACATCCAGATGGTGGACCCCGCCTCGGTCAACGGGCGGGTCGAGAAGGGCGAGGGGCACCTCCACTATCGGGTCGGAGAGGGGCCGGTGGTCGCCACGACCGCCACCAAGCTGAGCTTCCACGAGCTCCCGCCCGGCGAGCATCGCATCGAGGTGACGCTGGTCGGCAACAACCACCAGCCGATCGGGCCGCGCGAGGTGCTCGAGGTCACGGTGCCGGCGGGCAAGCCTCGTTGAGTCAGCGGAGCTCCGGCAGCACCCGGCTCTCGTAGAACTCGAAGAACCCCGCCTGGTCCGGCCCCACCTGGTGGACGTAGACGTGGTCGAAGCCCGCGTCCTCGTACTGCCGGATCCGCGCGAGGTGGGCGTCGGCGTCGGGTCCGCAGAGGATGGCGTTCGAGACGTCCTCGGGGCGGACGTTGGCGACGACCTCTTCGAAGAGCGCCGGGGTCTTCAGCTCCCAGAGCAGATCGTCCTTGCCCTTCAGGCCCGCAGTCGGCCAGTAGCGATGGGCGATGCGCTCGGCCTCGGCCGCGTCCTCCGCGTAGCAGACGGTGAGCTGCCCGAAGCGCGGCTTGCGCCGGCCGGCTTCGGCGCGGAATGCCTCCACCAGCTCGGAGTCGGGAGAGGTCGCGATCAGGCCGTCGCCCGCCCGCGCGGCCAACGTCGCGGACGCGGGACCGCTGGCGGCCACGTAGATCGGGGGTGGCTCGTCGGGCAGCGTGTAGAGGCGCGCCTCGTCCACGCGGAAGAACGTTCCGGTCTCGCTGGTCGACTCGCCGGTCCAGAGGGCGCGGATCAGCCCGATCGCTTCCTCGAGCATCTCGAGGCGCGTCTCTGCCGGCGGCCAGGCCTCGCCGAAGATGTGCTCGTTCAGGTGCTCGCCGGAGCCCACTCCCAGGAAGAAGCGGCCCGGCATCATCGCCCCCGCCGTGGCTGCGGCCTGGGCCACCAGGGCCGGGTGCAGGCGCCGGATCGGACAGGTGACGCCGGTGCCGAGGCGGAGCGTGCTCGTCGCCTCGGCGATGCCGCCGATCACGCTCCACACGAAGGGGCTGTGGCCCTGGCGGGACACCCACGGGTGGAAGTGATCGGAGATCAGCGCGAACGAGAAGCCGGCGGCTTCCGCGCGGCGGGCGAGATCCACCAGCTCCCGCGGGCCGTGCTCCTCACTGGACAACGCGTAGCCGAGCTCGAGCATGTTGCCTCCTCGTCTGTTCGGGCCGAGCCTCCCTCGACGCCGTGGCGCGGCCGCGCAGCAGGCGCGCGATGGCGCGCTGGGCGGCGGCCTCGAAGACCAGGTCCCAGTGGCGGCTCCAGCCCGCGAAGCCGTGCAGGAGCACGATCGGTCGGCGCCCCGGCGAAGGCGCTCGGACGGTCCTCTCCAGGAAGCCCGCGAGCTCGGCGCCAACCGCCGCACGCAACATGCCGAAGCCGTCGATGGCCGACTCCTTCCCGTGTCATACCAGGAAAAGGCAAGCCGCGTGCCAAGCAGGTTGGCACCTCGCTTGCTTCTCTACAGCGCGACAGGAGTGAAGGAGAACCCGATGACGCGACAGAACTGCGCCCACCCGAGCTGTCGCTGCGACGTCGAGACGGCGTTCGGCCGCTATTGCAGCGAGGCGTGCGCCGCCGCGACCCGCAGCGCGTCCGCGCGGGAAGAGCCGTGCCAGTGCGGACATCCCCACTGCGGATGACTTGTACATTGCAGAAACCCCGACCCCGGAGGAAACATCCATGTCTCGCTCGCCTCTTCGAACGCTGCTCGGCCTCGCCGCCGGCGCCACTCTCACAGCCGCCCTTTCCGCGTGCTCCGACCGCAGCCCGTCCGACGCTTCGATCACCGAGTCGGTCGACAACCGGCTCGAGGCGGACCTCAGCCTCGCGGCCTACGACCTCGAGGTCGAGACCCGCGACGGCATCGTGACGCTCGAGGGCACCGTCCCCGGCGAAGCCCAGCGCATGGCGGCCGAGCGGGTGGCCCGCAGCACCGCGGGCGTGCAGGGCGTGACCAATGAGATCGAAGTCGCCGGGGCGGCCCCGGCTCCGGACGTCGGCGCGCCGGGCGCGCCCCGCGAGCCGCTCGAAACGGACTAGCCGAAGGGCTCGACCCCCGCGAAGCGTCCGCGGTATCGTTCGGCCCGGGAGAGCCGCCGATGCCCGCCGCTGCCGCCGAGGGCTTCCATACGTTCCGCCGCGAGACGCGGGGGACCCGCCAGCGTCCTCGTCCGCATCGTGGGCGAGGGCAGGTCGAGCATCTGGCGAGAGTCGCCGAGCGCAGCCGGGACTGACGAGCGACGCCAATGGGCAGCCCCCCGCGCAAGCTCAGCGTACTCGCCACGGGTCTCGTCTTCGGCGAGGGCCCGCGCTGGCACGAACGTCGCCTGTGGCTGTCCGACATGCACGCGAACCGCGTGGTGACGGTCGACGAGGACGGCCGCGTCGACCGCATCGTACGCGTCGCGGGGCGCCCCTCGGGCCTCGGCTGGCTGCCCGACGGCCGCATGCTGGTGGTGTCCATGGACGACCGCAAGCTGCTGCGGTACGACGGTCGCTCGCTCGAGACCCACGCCGACCTCTCGGATCTCGCGGAGCACGAGATCAACGACATGGTGGTCGACGAGCAGGGCCGCGCCTACGTCTCCCAGTTCGGCTTCGACCTCCATCACCAGGGACCGTTCGCGAAGACGGACATCCTGCTGGTCGAGCCCGACGGGCGGGCGCGCCGGGCGGCGGGCGATCTCGCCTTCCCGAACGGCATGGTGATCACCCCGGACGGCAAGACGCTGATCGTTGGAGAGTCCTTCGCCGCGCGGCTCACCGCCTTCGACGTGGCGGAGGACGGCAGCCTCTCGAACCGGCGCGTGTTCGCGAAGCTCGAGGGCGCGACGCCCGACGGCATCTGCCTCGACGCCGAGGGTTGCGTCTGGCTGGCCTCGCCCCCCAGCAAGGAGTGCCTGCGGGTCCGCGAGGGCGGCGAGGTGCTGGAGCGCATCGCGACCGAGACCCAGGCCATCGCCTGCATGCTGGGCGGCAACGACCGCCGCACGCTGTTCGTGCTGACCTCCGAGTCCATCGATCCCGACGAGTGCCTGAAGAAGAAGAGCGCCCGGGTGGAGACCGTGAAGGTGGACGTGGCCGGGGCGGGGTTGCCCTAGCATGCGCCGCGTGCTGATCGGGGGCGCCGCGCTGGCGCTGGTGCTCGCGGCCGTCGTGGGGTTCTGGCTGCTGCGCTCCCTCGATGCGCGCGTCGCGCGCACCCTCGAGCGCGTGGGCAGCGAGCTGCTCGGCAGCGAGGTGACGGTCGGCGCGGTCGACGTCGAGCTGCGCGCGGGACGCGCCACGGTCCGGAACCTCGAGGTCGCGAACCCGCGCGGCGAGGGCACCGGCTTCTCCGACCGCCCTGCCTTCGGCGCCGGCGAGATCTCGGTCAGCCTCGACGTCGCGAGCCTCACCGCCTCGCCGATCGTGCTCAGCGAGGTGAGCGTGCGCGAGCTGTTCGTGAACCTCGAGGTGACGGAGGGCGGCCTCAACGCGCTCACGCTCAGCCGCAACGTCGACCGGGCGCGGCCCGAGCAGGCGGACGCCGCCGCCGAAGAGCCGGAGCCCCGCCGCTTCCGGATCGGGGCGCTCCGCTTCGAGGAGGGCACGCTGCGCGTGGACGCCAGCGCGGTGGGTCGCGAGGTCCGCGAGATCCCGCTCGAGGGCTTCACGTTGCGGGCGCTCGGCGGCCCGGAGGGCGGCACGCCGGGCGTGCTCGGTCGTCAGGTGCTCGGCTCCTTCCTGAACGCCGTGCTCTCGAAGGCCGCCAACGACCGCGTCAGCGAGCTGCTCGAAGGGCAGCTCGACCAGGTGAAGGAACGACTCGGAGAGGTGCTGAAGTCGATCTTCGGCGCCAAGAAGAAGAAGGAGGAGTGATTCCATGCTTCCCAACGTCGCTCTCGCCGTGGCCACCCTCGGCCTGCTGCTCATCATGGTGCTGGTCTACCGGGAGGTCGGCGGAGAGCTGAAGCCCTTCGACAAGACGTCCTTCGGAGGCGGCGCGCTGGTGATCCTGCTCATTGCGATCGTGCACATCGCCGCCACGGCCGGGGGCGCGGCTCACTGACGGCCGGGGCCCCGGACCCGTTCCTGGTCGCGCTCGGCGCCGGGCCAGAGGACCGCTTCGCGATCGTCCACGTCGACGACGTCGGCATGTGCGAGGCGAGCGTCTCGGCCTTCCGGGAGCTGCTCGGGGGAGGCGCCCCGCTCGCGGCCTCGACGATGGTGCCGTGCGGCTGGTTTCCGGCCGCCGCGGCCCTGTGCCGCGACCACCCCGAGGTCGACATGGGCGTCCACCTCACGTTGACCTCGGAGTGGGACGCCTACCGCTGGGCCCCGATCTCGACGCGCGATCCCGCCTCCGGTCTGATCGACGCCGAGGGCTGCTTCCCGCGGGCGGTCGCGCCGGTCGTGCGCAGCGCCGAGCTGGGCGCCGTGCGCGGCGAGCTCGCCGCGCAGATCGAGCGCGCCCTCGCGGCCGGCATCGACGTCACGCACCTCGACTGCCACATGGCGGTGCTCTTCAACGACCGCTTCCTGCCGCTCTACGCCGAGCTCGGCCGTCGCTACGGCCTGCCGCTCTTCAACGCGCGCTGGGACGGGCGCCTGCTCGAGTCGATCGGCGTGCAGTCGGAGTCCGCCGGGCCGGCGCCCGGCTTTCCGGCCTTCGCCCGCGCCTGGATGTCGCCGCTCGACCGCCCCGACGAGGACGCCTTCGAGCGCACGCGGCGCGCGATCCGCAAGCTCCCGCCGGGCCTCAGCTACCTGATCTTCCACCCCGCCTGCGACGGGCCCGAGCTGCGCGCCATCGCGGCGGACCACCGCGCGCGGGTCGCCGACTTCGAGGTGCTGCGCAGCGGCAAGCTGGCGAGCTGGCTGGCCGAGGAGGGCGTGACGCCGCTCTGCTTCCGCCGGCTGCGCGAGGCGATGCGCAGCGCCTGAAGGCCGGCTGCGCGCTACCCGACGGCGAGCTGGCTCAGCAGCCCTGCCAGCGCCGAGCCCCCGAGCAGCTTCCAGAGCGCGACGTGGTAGCGGAGCGCCGCCAGCACGGCCGCGGCGGTGATCGCTGCGGCCAGGGCGTCGAAGCTCGCGAGCTCGGGAACGGAGAGCTGGAAGAGCCCGAGGCGAACCTCGCGCACGCGGCCGAACAGCGTGTGGAGCGCGAACCAGATCGCGAGGTTCAGGATGACGCCGACCACCGCGGCGGTGATCGCCGCGAGCGCGCCGCGCAGCGGGCGGCTCCGGCGCACGCGCTCGACGTAGGGCGCGCCGAGGAAGATCCACAGGAAGCACGGCACGTAGGTGACCCAGGTCGTCAGCAGCGCTGCGAGGACGCCCGCCTGCCAGGGGGCGAGCGATCCCGGGTCGCGCCACGCCGCGAGGAACCCCACGAACTGCACCACCTGGATCAGCGGCCCCGGCGTGGTCTCCGCCATCCCGAGCCCGTCGAGCATCTCGCCGGCCGAGAGCCAGCCGTAGTGCTCGACCGCTTGCTGCGCCATGTAGGCCAGCACCGCGTAGGCGCCCCCGAAGGTCACGACCGCCAGCTTGCTGAAGAAGAGCGCGATCTGGCTGAACACGTCTCCGGGCCCGCGCCAGGCGAGCAGCGCCGCCACGGGCCCGAGCCAGAGCGCGAGGCAAACGGCCGCGACGCGCAGGGCTCGGCCGACGGTCGCGCGCGTGTGCTCGGGCGCCGCGTCGCCGAGCAGCGAGTCCACGACGCCCTCGCTTCCGCCCGCCCCGCTCGGCTCCGGCGGGCGGAAGGCCTCGGGAAGCCAGTACGCGCCCAGCAGGCCGACCCCGGCGGCCGAGAGCACGAGGGCCGGGAAAGGAACCCCGAACAGGAAGATCCCGAGGAACGCTGCCCCCGCGATCCCCACCTGCAGCGGATGGCGGAGGGCGCGCTTGCCGATCCGGATCAGCGCCTCGAGCACCAGCGCCAGCACGGCCGCCTTGATGCCGAAGAAGAGACCTGCGACCCAGGGCGACGCGCCGTGAAACGCGTAGACGAGGCTCAGGCCCAGGATCGCGAGGAAGCCCGGGAGCACGAACAGCGTGCCGGCGACGAGGCCGCCCGTCGTCCTGTGCAGCAGCCACCCGACGTAGGTCGCGAGCTGCTGGGCCTCGGGTCCGGGCAGCAGCATGCAGTAGGAGAGCGCGTGCAGGAAGCGCTCTTCCGACAGCCAGCGCTTCTCTTCGACGAGAATGCGGTGCATGACCGCGATCTGGCCCGCTGGCCCGCCGAAGCTCTGGGCCGCGACCCGCAGCCAGACCCGCAGCGCGTCGGTGAAGGGAACGGCCGCCAGGCGCACCTCCGATGCAGAATCTACAAAACGCACGGGTGGCGCGGTCGGTGCTCGAGTGCGGGGAGATCTGGCCTGGCACCCGCGTTGCAGAGTCGGTCGCAGGGAGGTCCGCGCTTGCTCTCGAAGTCGCACCCTGCGGTCCGCGTGTCGCTGCTGGCGGCCGCAGCCTTGCTGATCTCGCAGCCTGCGTTCGGCCTCTGGCCCGAGGCCCAGGAGCCGCCCGCCCCGGAAGCTTCGCGCCCGACCTGGAACGCGGGGGAGGCTCTCGCCGTCCGCCTGGCGCAGAGCCGCGGCCTCGCGGGCGCCCGGATTCGCGTCGAGGGTTCTGGCGCGGAGCTCGCGCTGCGAGGCATCGTGCGCGACGACTCCCAGCGTCAGCGCGCGCTCCACATCGCGGCGCACACTCCCGGCGTGGGGGGCGTGCGGGACGAGCTCGCGGTCGATCCCACCCTGGCTGCGCCCGACCCGGTACCCGACGACCGGCTCGCGCGCGCGGTCGCCGAGGCCCTCGCCGCGGATGGCGCGTTGAGCGCCCGCGCCGGAGAAGGCTGGCTGTTCGGCTGGCGCGTCGAGGGATCGGACTGGGCGATCGACGTCGAAGTCGACGACGGCGACGTGCTGCTCGCGGGCACCGCTCCCCTCCAGCAGCACATCCACACCTTCATCCTCGAGGCGCGGGACGTTCCGGGCGTGCGGAGCGTGCGCTCCGAGATCACGCTGCGGCCGAATCCCGAGCCGGCGGACCCCGTCCATTCGCCCTGAAGCCGGCGGACCGGGAGACGCGCAGGGCCGGCGGCTGGCCGTCGCCTGCGCGGTGCTCTTCGCCGTCGTCGCGGCGCACGCGCTGGCGGAGACCGCGCGCGACACGCTGTTCCTGAACGGCCTTCCCGCCGAGCGGCTGCCCTTCGCGTACCTCGCCATCGCGCTCGGCGTGCTGCTGGGCGGCCGCGCCGTCGAGGCCGGCCTCGCCCGCCGCTCGCGGGTCCGCGCCCTGCAGAGTGTGCTCGTCGTCGGCGCGCTCGGCCACCTGGCCTTCGCGGCGCTCGCGACGCGGAGCTCGCCGCCGCTGCTCTACGCGCTGTACGTCTGGTGCGGGCTCGTCACGACCCTGCTCGTGGTGCAGTTCTGGCTCCTGCTCGGCAGCGCCTTCGACGTGGGGAGCGCCAAGCGCGCCTTCGCCTGGGTCGCCGCAGGCGGCGTGGCCGGCGCGGCCGCGGGCGCGGCGCTCGCGGCGCTGCTCCTGCTCGCCCTTCCAGTGCGCGCGCTCCTCGTCGCGGCGGCCCTGTTCCTCGCCCTCGCGGCGCTCGGCACGCTGCGCCTGCCCGGCGCCGCCGCGCCGGCGCGGCGCGGCGACGCGCGAGCGGCGCCGCCCCTGCGCGACGTGCTCGCGGATCCCTACGCCGCCCGCTTGCTGGCGATCGCGTTCCTGCTGGCGCTCGCGACGACGGGGGCCGACTACCTGTTCAAGTCCGCGGTGGCCGCGGAGCTTCCGCCCGAGCGGCTCGGTCACTTCTTCGCGCGGTACCACGCGGCGGTGAACGTCGGCGCGCTCGGCCTCCAGCTCGGCGCCACCTCGTGGCTGCTCCAGCGCCTCGGCGTGACGCGGGCGCTTCTGGTGCTGCCGGGCCTGCTCACCCTCGGCGCCGGAGGCGTGGCGGTGCTCGGCGGGCTGGCTCCGGCCCTGGTGCTGAAGGGCGTCGACGACCTGCTCCGGCCCTCGCTCCACGGCGCCGGCAGCGAGATCCTGTTCCTGCCGCTCTCGGATCGCCTCCGCGGCGAGCTGCGCGGGCTCGCCTCTTCGCTCGGACAGCGGGGCGGGCAGGCCGCCGCCTCCCTCGCGCTGCTCGCGGCGCTCGGCGCCGGGGCATCGCGCAGCGCCCTCGCCATCGCGATCGCCGGTCTCGGAGCCGCACTGTGCGGGGCGATCGTCGGGCTGCGCGCGCCCTACGTCGAGCACTTCCGCAGGGGACTGCGCGCGCTCGGAAAGGACGCCCCGGTCGAGGTGCCGCGCCTCGACCTGCAGGCTCTCGAGATCCTGATCGGCGCGCTCTCGTCTCCCGATCCCGACGAGGTGGCCGCGGCGCTCGACCTGCTGGGGGCGTACGACCGGCATCGGCTGGTGCCGGCGTTGATCCTCTACCACCCCGAGCCCCGCGTCGTGGTGCGCGCGCTGGCGCTCTTCGCCCACGACGCGCCTCCGACCGTCGCGCCCCTGCTGCCCTCGCTGCTGCGCCATCGCGACGCCGAGGTGCGGGCCGCTGCCTTCGTCGCCCTCGCGGCGCGCCGCGAGCTCCCGCCCGAGGACGAGCGTCGGGTGCTCGACTCGCTGCTCGATGCCGGCCCCGGCGCGCGCCCCGCCCTCGCCAGCGCGCTCGCGGCCCTCGAGCCCGCGCGCGCCCTGGCCTGGCTCGAGCCCCTCGTCCGGAGCGGCGACGAGTCGGTGCGGGCCGCCGTCGCGGAGGGCGTCGCGCGCGCTCCCTCGCCCGCCCACCTCCCCCTGCTGGTCGACCTGCTCGCGTCGGCGGCCGCCCGCGAGCCCGCGCGCCGGGCGCTCTGCGATCTCGGAGCGCCGGCGCTCGCTGCGCTCGCCGCGGCGCTCCGCGACCCGTCGACACCGCGCCGTGTACGCCGGCACGTCCCGCGCAGCATCAGCCGCTTCGGCGGCGTGCCGGCGAGCCGCCTGTTGACGGAAGCCCTGGGCGTCGAGCGCGACCCGGGGGTGCGCTTCAAGATCCTGCGCGGGCTCGGCCGCCTGCGCGCCGAGGACCCCGAGCTGCCCGTCGACGCGGCCCCGATCCTCGCCGTGGCGGAGGCGTCACTGCGCCGCGCCGTCGAGATGCTCGCCTTCGAGCTGGCCGTACGGGTCGCCCCCGGAGACGCGGAGCCGACCGCCTTGCTGCGCCGCCTGATCCTCGAAAAGGAGGGGCGGGCTCTCGAGCGCGTGTTCCGGGCGCTCCACATCCTCGATCCGGCTCTCGAGTACCGCGCGCTCTTCGAGGCGCTGCGCGGCGAGGATCTCCGCGCGCAGGCGTCGGCCCGCGAGGTGCTCGACCACGTCGTGGAGGGCCCGCTGCGCGACGGCCTGCTCGCCGTGGTCTCGCCGGCTCCCGCGGCCGAGCGGCTGGCGGGCGCGCTGGGCTTCCACGCACCGGAGGGCGCCGAGCCGCTGCTCCCGCTCGCCAAGGGCGACGAGCCCCTCGACGTGGCGGCCTGCAAGCTGCTCGCGGAGCCCCTCTGGATCGCCATGGAGCGCGACGAGGACCCGATCCTCGCCGCCCTCGCGCGCAAGGCGCGACCCGGAGGCCGCGATGGCGCCCGTTAGCGAACGCACCGCAGCGGCCGCCACGCTCGAAGGCGACGCCGCGGCGGCGACGCTCGAGCGCGCCGTGGCGCTGCGCCGGATCCCCGGACTCGAGGATCTCGACCCCGATCTGCTGACGACGCTCGCCGCGCGCACCGAGCTGCGCCGCCACGCCGCCGGACGCTCGCTGGCGGGGCGCGCCCTCGCTGCGATCCATCTCGTGCTCGAGGGGCGTGTGCTCGAGAGCCGCGGCCGCGGCGCCGAGCGGAGCGTCGAGCGCGGCGGTCTGGTGGGTGACCTCGGCGCGCTGTTCGAGGAGTCCGGCCCGTTCCGCGCCTTCGCCGCGGTCGAGAGCGTGACGCTCGCGCTCCCCCTCGAAGACTTGATCGACCTCTGCGAGGAGCACTTCGGGCTGCTCGTCGCCGTGATGCGCGCGGCCGCGCGGGCGGCGCTGGCCAGTGGACGCCGCGAGGGTACGCACGGAGCGGCGCCCCGGGCGCGCGGCGGGCTGGAGCTCGGCGACCGCATCCTCGCCCTCGCCGCGAACCCGCTCTTCGCCGAGGTCGCGGTGCACACGCTCGGTCGCATCGCCGCCGACGCGAAGCCCCGCGCGCTGGCGGCCGGCGACGCGCTGTGGAGCGAGGGCGACGCGGCGGGCTGCCTGGTGACGATCCTGGACGGCTCTCTCGCCTGCCGGGACGCGCGCGGCGGCTTCGAGGTCGGTCCGGGCGCCCTGCTCGGCCTGCTGGAGGCGCTCGCGGGCGTGCCTCGGAGCTCCGCCGCGAGCGCGGCGACCGCGGTCTCGGCGCTGGTCCTCGAGAGCAGCGCGCTGCTCGACGCCATGGAGGACGACTCGGACCTCGCGGTCGACGTGCTGGCCGCCCTGGTCCGCTCGCTGTCGCCGGCGCGGAGCGACGCCCCGTGAGCGCCGCCGCCGCGCGCAAGCCGGGCGCCGCCTTCGCGGCGCTGATGAGCGTCTACTTCTTCCTGGTGGTGACGAGCTTCTGGGTGCTGAAGCCGCTGAAGAAGGGCCTCTTCATCCGCGCCTACGATCAGACGGGGCTCTCGCTGGGAGGCATCCAGCTCGCCAGCGCCGAGGCCGAGCAGCTCGCGAAGCTCGCGAACCTGGCCGTCGCCTTGCTCGCCGCGCTCGCGTTCTCGGCGCTCTCGCGCCGCCTGCGCCGGCAGTCGCTGGCGCTCGTCGTCACCAGCGCCTTTGCGCTCGGGCACCTGCTCTTCGCGCTGCTCCTGCGCGAGCCGGGCGCCGCGACGGTGTGGTCGTTCTATCTCTACGGAGACCTGTTCAGCACGGCGATGGTCGTCACGTTCTTCGCGTTCCTCAACGACGCGGTCGACTCCGGCGCCGCCCGGCGGCTGTACGGGCCGATCGGCCTCGGCGGCGTGCTCGGCGGGATGCTCGGCGCTGGCGCGGTGGCGACCTGGATCGAGCGCTTCGAGCGGCCGAGCTGGATGCTCGCCTGCTTCGCGCTGGCCCTCGCCATCGCCGCCGTCGCCTGGGCGGCCGGCCGTGCGGCCGGCGCCGCGCAGGACGCGGAGCCCGAGCCGCCCGAGCTCTCAGGCGGGGCCCTGGCGGGCGCGGGCCTCGTCGCCCGCTCGCCCTATCTGCTGGCGATCGTGGCCATCGTGGCCTGCTACGAGGTCGTCTCGACCCTGCTGGACTTCCAGTTCACCAGCAGCGTCGCCCTGCGGCTGGACGGACCCGCGATCGACGGCCACTTCGCCTCGGTCTTCGCCGTGACCAACGCGACGGCCCTCGGCGTCCAGCTCCTGGTGACGCCCCTCGTCCTGACGCGCCTCGGCGTCGGGGCGGGGCTGCTGGTGCTGCCGGCGGCCGCCCTGCTGGCCGAAGGCGCCTTCGCGGCGGCGCCGACCCTGGCGGCGGCGAGCTCGCTCAGCGTCGTCGACAACGGCCTCAACTACTCGATCCAGCAGTCCTCGCGCGAAGCGCTCTACGTCCCCGCCTCGCGGGCGGAGAAGTACCAGGCCAAGGCGGTGATCGACATGGTCGTCCAGCGGGCCGCCAAGGTGGTGGCGATCGCGGTGAGCCTCGCGGCCACGTTGGCCGCCGGGAGCGTCGACGGCCTGCGCTGGCTGGCGCTTCCCGTGGCGGCGGTGCTGGTCGTCTGGATCGCCTGCGCGGTGTTCGCCGGCAGGCGCTTCCGCGCGCTGGCTCGAGAGGATCGCTGATGCGCCGCCCGCTCCTCGCTCTGCTCGTGCTGGCCGCCGGCTGCGCTTCCCGCGGCGCGAGCCCCGCCGCGCGGTGCGCCGACGCTCCCGGCGTGCGCTGCATCGTGGCGGGTCCGCACTACGCGGCGAACCCCGCGCTGCGCTGGCTGCTCGGCGACGACTGGCGCGACGTGTGGACCACCCCCGCGCCGATCCCGATCCTCGACCTCGCCGAAACCGCCGGCGGGCTGAGCCCGGTCCGCGTGGTCGGTAACTTCCAGAGTCAGGGCCTCGCGCTGGCCGGCGGCGACGGGCGGTCGTACACGTTCCGCAGCACCGACAAGGACGCGTCGCGGCATCTCGGCGCTCCGCTGCGCTGGGTGCCGTTCCTGGCGCGCGCCTATCGCGACCAGACCGCGGCCGCCCACCCCGCGGCGCCGGTCGTGGCCGCGCCGATCGCCCGAGCGGCGGGCGTCCTGCAGCCCGAGCCGCGCCTGGTGGTGCTGCCCGATGACCCGCGCCTCGGGGAGTTCCGCGCGCGCTTCGCCGGCCGGCTCGGCACGTTCGAGGAGTACCCGACCCCGTCCGCCGACGGTGGAGCGGGTAGCTTCGGCGCGCGCGAGATCGTGAGCACCGAGGAGCTGCTCGAGCGCCTCGAGCGGAACCCCGCCGAGAGCGTGGACGCCGCCGCCTACCTGCGCGCGCGGCTGGTCGACCTGGTGCTCGGCGACGTCGATCGCCACCCCGGCAACTGGCGCTGGGCCCGACTCGCGGGCGATGGCCCCTGGCTGCCCGTCGCCGAGGACCGCGACCTCGCCTTCGCCCGCTTCGGGGGGCTGCTGATCGGCGCGGCGCGCCCGGTCTATCCGATCCTCGCCAGCTACGACAGCGAGTTCGAGATCGCGCGCCTCGTCCACCAGGCGCGCGCGACCGATCCCCGGCTGCTGGCGCCGCTGCCGCGCGAGGCCTGGCGCGAGGCGGCCGCCGCCGTGCAGGCCGCGCTGCCTGCGCGCGTCGTTGCGGAAGCGGTCGCGCGCATGCCTGCCCCCTGGTTCGAGCAAGGCGGCCCGGAGCTGGAGGCACTCCTGCGTGCGCGGATCGAGCGGCTCGGCGATGCGGCCGACGCATTCTACCTGCGCCTCGCCGCCGAGCCCGAGATCCACGCCACGGCGGCTCGCGAGGAGGTCTCGCTGCAGATCGCGGACAGCGACGCCGTCGACGTGACGGTCCGCGCGGAGGGGATCGACGAGCCGGTCTTCGAGCGGCGCTTCCTGTCCCCGGAGACCGAGGTCGTGCGGCTCTGCGGCTTCGTTCCACCGGACCGGGTGACCGTCGAGGTCGCGGCGGCGGTGGGAAGCCGACCCTCCTTCCAGGTCCTCGAACGCTGCGAGCCGGCGCGTCCCATCGCCCCGCCCGGCGCGGAGTCGGCGGACGCGGGGGAGGACGACGACTGAAGTCTCAGGCGCTGCGCAGGCGGAGGGATTTGATCAGGGCGATGGTCAGGAACGGCAGCACGAAGCCGATCAGCGTCGAGGCGATCAGCAGCGTGCCGAGCTGGCTGTAGTCGGCCGGCACCGTCACCGCGCCGGTCGCGGCGTCGCGCACCTCGCGGGTCACCAGGAAGAGCTGATTCAGGTACTTCGTGCCGAGCTGCGCCGCGGACAGGGCGAGGTTCGTGAACGAGGCCATCACCGCGAAGTAGGTCGCCTTGAGGCGATCCGGGGCGGAGCGCGCGATCCAGGCCAGCATCGGCACCATCGCGATCTGGCCGAGCGGCGACTCCAGCGCCGTGTCGACCAGCGCGATGAACCGCGCGTCCACCAGGCCGCCCGTGCGGGCCGCGGTCCACTCGTGGAGCCCGTAGTACATGCCCACGATCGGCAGCGCGAGCAGCGAGCCCGCCACGGTGAGCGCCGCCACGATGAAGAGGATCGAGCGCTCGGCCATGAAGCGCCGGAACACGAACAGACCCAACAGCGTCAGCACGCTCGCGATCAGCGAGAGCGAAGCCAGGAACGACTGGTCGAAGCCGAGCTCGTCGATCATCCACCAGGTGGAGCCCGCGCCGGGGCCGGGCAACGCGCGGAACACGAAGATCACGACCGCGGTGCCGACCAGCACGCTGCGCGACTCGGGGTCGAGCTCGGCGACGAGCCGTCGCATCAGGAACAGCACGATCGCGAGCGAGCTGGCGAACACGACCTCCTGGCCCGCCGGCAGCTCGCCGAGGCCGACGCCCAGCGACACCACGGCGAAGGCGAGGCCGCCGCCGAGGATCCAGAAGTTGACCGGGGGCCGCCCGGGATGGGCGTCGAGCATCGACGCGATGCGCTCCGCGGCGACGCCGCGCTCCGCCAAGCGCCGCGCGTCCCGGCGCCGGATGCGGCTGGCCAGGATCACCCCGACGACGGAGGAGACGGGGATCACCAGCGCGAGCTGGTAGACCAGCCGATAGATCCCGACCTTCTCGAGCTCGGGCAGCGAGTCGGCGTCCGCCAGCAGCACCACGTTCGCCGCCGACACCAGCACGCCGCCGGAGATGATCGCGACGCGCCCGAGGGTCTGCATCGTCGTGTGCATGCTGCGCCGCGCTTCTTCCGGGATGGGCCGCCCGTCCTCGTCGAAGCGTGGCACCGCCTCGACGGTCATCGCGTCCGCCACCACGTCCTGCAGCACGTAGCCGATCGGCGAGAGCAGGGCGGAGAGCACGAACCACGCCTCCGCCGGCATCACCCGCCGCATCGCGTCGGGGTCGCCGAGCAGGCCGATCATGATGAGCAGGCTGACGGCGACCAGCGAGGCGCCGAGGTAGACGAGGCCGGCCTTGTGGCTCCAGATCAGATCGACGAGGTGGCCGAGGGGCATCTTCAGCACCCAGGGCAGCCCCGCCCAGAAGCCCAGCGCCGCCAGGAACTCCGCCGAGAGGCCGAGGTACTCCTTCACGAAGAAGGTGCCGACGATCGCGGTCAGGCCGGAGATGCCCGCCGCGACGTAGACCATGAGGGGCGGCAGGTAGGAGAGCCGCATCTCGCGGCCGAGCGCGAAGAGGTTCTGGTCGAGCCAGCGCAGGGCCGCTCCGCGCGGTCGCTTCTCGGGAGACACCGGGGCTGGGAGGTAACCCAGCCCCCGGCGCGTGTCACCGGGGCCCGCCGGCCGCACCGGGCTCCGTGGGGCCCGGCGCGCCGCGCTGCCCTAGCTCGCGCAGCATGCGCGCCAGGCTCTGGCGATGGAGGCCCAGCAGCTCGGCGGCGCGGGTCTGGTTGCCCCCGGCGCGCGCCAGCGCCTCGCCGATGCGCGCGCGCTTGAAGTCGCGCAGCCGTTCGGCGAGGGGCCGGCCGTCGGGAGCGGCCTCCCCCGCGGCGGCGCCCGAGCGGCGCGCGCCGAGCTCCGCGGCCAGCCGGATGACGGAGCCGGCACTCATCACCACCGCCCGCTCGATCACGTTGCGCAGCTCCCGCACGTTCCCCGGCCAGTCGTAGGCGCAGAGCGCCTCGAGGGCCGCCTGGTCGATCGGCCGCACCTCGCGCCCCAGGCGCACGCTCTCGGTCTCGATGAAGTGCTGGACCAGCAGCGGGATGTCCTCGCGCCGCTCCCGGAGGGGGGGCAGCCGGACCGGAACCACGTGGAGGCGGTAGTAGAGGTCCTCGCGGAAGCGCCCCGCGCGCACCTCCGCCCGCAGGTCGCGGTTGGTGGCGGCCACGAGCCGCACGTCGACCCGTCGCAGCTCGTTGCTGCCGAGCCGCTGCAGCTCGCCCTCCTGGAGCGCCCGCAGCAGCTTCGCCTGGGCCGCCAGCGGCAGCGTGTCGACGTCGTCGAGGAAGAGCGTCCCGGCGTCGGCCAGCTCGAGGCGGCCGATGCGGCGCTGGCTCGCACCCGTGAAGGCGCCTCGCTCGTGACCGAACAGCTCGCTCTCGACGAGGTTGTCCGGGATCGCTGCGCACGCCACCTTGACGAGCGGGCGCTCCGCGCGCTCGGAGAGCCGGTGCAGCGCGCGCACCGCCAGCTCCTTGCCCGTGCCCGTCTCGCCGAGCACCAGCACGCTGGCGCCGGTGCGCGCGACCTGGGCGATCTGCTCGCGCGCGGCGGCCAGCATGGGCGCCTCGCCGATCAGCTCCTCGAAGCCGTGGTGGCGGGCGATCTCGCGCCGCAGCGTGACGTTCGCGCGCTGCAGGCGTCGCTGCAGGGCGGCGAGCTCGCCGAAGGCCTCGGCGCTGCGCAGCGCCAGCGCCGCCTGGGCCGCGAGGGTGCGCAGGTTCGCGCGCTCGTCGCGGCCGTAGGGCCGGCCGCCGCTGCGCGGGCCGAGCAGCAGCGCCGCCGCGCGCCCTTCCTGCGCCGGCAGCGGCAGCAGCAGCTCGACGCCGCGCTCCTCGAGCACCCGCTGCAGCGCGCGCGGAGGCCGCGGGCCGGCGCCCGGCAGCGGATCGCGCTGCAGCGGCTGGCCGCGGCGCACGGCGGCGGCGAGCGCGTCGGGAAGCTCGGGCGTCTCCGCTCCGTCGCCGAGCGCGCGGATCGGCCCCTCGGCGGCCCCCGCCACGAGCAGCGCGTGCTCTGCACCCAGCGCATCGCGCGCCGCGCCTTCCACGAGCGCGGCGACCCCGGCCGGATCGCGGACGCGGGCGAGCGCGCGCCCTGCCTCCCGGATCGCGCGGCGGTCGCGCAGCCGCTCCGGGAACAGCGCGCGATCGAAGAAGCCCTCGATGCGGCGATGGAGCGGCTGCGAGAGCGGCACCAGCGCGAACAGCAGGCCGAGCGAGAGGGCCGCGGAGGCCCAGGCGGTCTCCACGCCGAACAGGCGCTGGAGCGTGCTGAACGCGGCCAGGTAGGCGAGCGACGCCAGCAGCACCGCTGCGCCCACCGCGAGGCCGCGACGCGCGACGGTGTCGAGGTCGAAGAGCTCGTGCTGGAACGTCGCCCAGGCGATCGCCGGGGGCAGCGCACCCATGCCCGCGAAGAACGCCGCAGCCGCGCCGTCGCGCAGCCCCCAGCCCGCGAGCCCCGCCGCCCCGCTCGCGAGCGCCGCCGCGGCCACCGGGCCGAAGGCGACGACGCGCGCGCGCCGCCGGTGCAGCTCGTCGGCCGCGCGCAACCAGCTCGCCGCCGCGTTCGCGAACAGCCCGAGCCCGCCGACGGCGTACAGCGACGAGCTGGCGAGGGCCGCGCGGTAGGTGGCGAGGGGCTGCGCCTGGTAGAGAGCGGCGAAGGCCGCGAAGGCGAGCAGCGAGAAGGCGTACCAGCCGATCAGCACGCGCGGCGCAGCCGGGCCGCGCAGCGGCCCGCGCGGCTCCGGAAAGCTGGCGGCGAGGTGCAGCAGCGTGGCCAGCGCAGCGGTCGTCACGGCGAAGGACCACGGCTGGAAGCGGTGGAGCATCAGGTGGTCGACGGCCAGGAAGCCGAAGTTGCAGGCCACCGCCCAGCAGAACACGAAGAAGAGTCGCGCCTCCGCCAGGGCGGGGCGCGCCAGCAGGGGCGCGGCACCGATCAGCAGGAACAGGCTGCCGACCCCGAAGAAGAGCGCCAGCGGCGGCGCCTCGGCGCGCGTGAGCGTCCGCGTCGCGACCGTGACCTCGCGCACGGCCCCGTTCGGGCTCAGCACGCCGTAGCGGAGCGGCGCGCCCGGCCCGGCGCGCTCGGCAGCCTCCCAGACCTCGTGGGCGCGGCGCACGGGCGCGCCCTCGACGCGGACGATCTGGTCGAGCGCCTCGAGCCCGCTTTCGCTGAGCGTGCGGCGCAGCTGCGGCCGGAACGAGGGCGCCACCAGCCCACCCGCCTCGACGTAGAAGCCCGGGAAGGAGCGGCCGAGCTGCGCCTCGACGCCGCGGCTGGCGTCCCACGCCATCAGCGCCGCCAACGCCAGCAGCACTCCCACCGCGAGACGCACGTTGCGGTCGCTCACGACTCGCTCCCCAGCCCGAGGTCGCGGATCATGCGCGTCAGGCTCTGGCGGTGCATGCCGAGACGCTCCGCGGCGAGGCGCTGGTTGCCGCCGCTCGCCTCGAGCGCGGCGCGGATCTCGCGGATCTTGAACTCGCGCAGCTGCTCTTCCAGGCTGGCGCCCGACGCGGAGTCGGCGGCGGCGCCGGCCCCGCCGCTCGCCAGCGGCTCCGGCAGCTCGATCGGCCCCTCGCGATGCAGCACCACCGCGCGCTCGATGACGTTGCGAAGCTCGCGCACGTTGCCGGGCCAGGCGTAGGCCTCGAGCTCCGCCAGCGCCGCCGCCGAGAGCGCCGCCGGCTCGCGGCCGAGCTTGCGGCTCTCCGCCAGCACGAAGTGCTCGGCGAGCGGGCGGATGTCCTCGCGCCGCTCGCGCAGCGGCGGCAGCTCGATCGGCACCACGTGGAGGCGGTAGTAGAGATCCTCGCGGAAGCGTCGCTCGCGCACCTCGTCCAGCAGCTCGCGGTTGGTCGCCGCGATGACGCGCACGTCGACGTGGCGCAGCTCGCCGCTGCCGAGCCGCTGGACCTCGCCCTCCTGGATCGCGCGCAGCAGCTTCGCCTGCACGCCGAGGGGCAGCGCGTCCACATCGTCGAAGAACAGCGTGCCGCCGTCGGCCGCCTCGAAGCGCCCCGCGCGAGCGCGATCCGCGCCGGTGAAGGCGCCGCGCTCGTGGCCGAACAGCTCGCTTTCGAGCAGCGTCTCGGGGATCGCCGCGCAGGCGATCTTCACGAGGGGCCGCTCGCGGCGCGGCGAGAGGGCGTGGAGCGCGCGCACGATCAGCTCCTTGCCGCTGCCCGTCTCGCCGGTCACGAGCACGGTGACGTCGGTGGGCGCCACCTGCTCCACCTGGGCGAGGGCGCGGCGCAGCCCGGCCGCGCTCCCGACGATCTCGTCGAAGCCGTGCTCGAGCTCGATCTCGGCGCGCAGCAGCGCGTTCTCCTCGGCCAGCCTCTCCTGGAGCCGGCGCACGTCCTCGAAGGCCGCGACGTTCGCGAAGGCGGCCGACGCCGGCACCGCGAGCGCCTCGAGCTGCTCGAGGTCCTCGCGGGTGTAGAGCCGGCCGTCCTCGCGCGGCCCGCAGGCGATGCCGCCCGCGATCGCCTCGGCGCTGCCGGGCGGAAACGGCAGCAGCAGGCGCGCGCCGAGCTTCTCGAGGGCGTCGCGCACCGCGGCCGGGACGGGCGCGTCCGCGTCGTCGAGGTACACCGCCTCGCCCGCGCGACACGCCTCGAGCAGCGCGGCGTCCGCAGGCGGAGCGCCGGGGTCCCGGGCGTCGACCAGCAGCCCGCCCGCTCCCGCGGTCAGCACGCGCACGTCGCGGGCGCGCAGCCCGCGCTGCACGAGCTCGCGCACGGCGGCCGCCACCTCGGGCCCCTCGCGGAGCGCCGCGAGGCGCGGCCCCGCCTCCGCCACGGCCTCCTGGGCCGCGCGCGTCTCCGGAAACAGCGCGGCCGCCAGCGCGCGCTCGATGCGCTCCCCGAGCGGGCGGAAGGTAGGCACTCCCACGGCGACGGCGCCCACCGCGAGCGCCACCGAGACCCACGCCGCCGGCTCGCCGAGCCAGCGGCCGAGCGCCGCGAACAGGCCGAGGTACAAGAGCCCGCCTCCGGCGAGGACGGCCGCGGCGGCGAGGCCGCGCCGCAGCACGGCGTCGAACTCGAAGAGGTTGTGACGCAGCAGCGCGTAGGTGAGCGAGACGGCGAACACCGACACCGCCGCGCTCGTGAAGAGGATGGGCAGGTGGACGCCGGGGAGCGCCCAGGCCACCACGCTGTAGCCGGCGAACACGACCATGCAGAACGTCGGGCCGGCGAGGGCGACGCGCGCCTGCTGCCGCAGCCTCTCGTCGGGGGCGCGCCGGGCGGTGTCGACGACGTTCGCCACCAGCGCGAGGAAGCCGAACGCGTAAGTGAGGTAGGCGGTCGCGTCGAGCGCTTCGACGAGGCGCGGCGACCACCCCAGCGCGAGCGCATAGACCCCGCTCTGGAGGAGCAGCAGGGCGTAGACGCCGGCGATGAGCGGGCCCCGCCAGCGGCCGCGCAGCGGCCCCCGCGGCTGCGGGAAGGTCGCCGCCAGGTGGAGCAGGCTCGCCTTCGACGGCGCCGAGAAGGCGAGGAAGCTCCAGGGGAGGAGACGGCCCTCCATCACGTAGTCGGGCCCCGCCACGAAGAAGGTCATCGCGGCGGACCAGCAGAACAGGAAGAGCACCCGCGCCACCGGGAGCTCGGGACGTGCGAGCACCCCGATGGCCCCGGCCGCGATCACGAGCAGGCCGCCCACCAGGATCGGTACGATCAGGCGCTCGACCGCCTCCGCCTCGAAGCGGCGCGCTGGAATCGTGACCTCGAAGCGCTCGCCGCCCGGACGCGCGACCGAGTAATGGATCGCCTCCCCGGGCTCCCGACCCCGCAGCGCTACGGCGAGGTCCGGGCCGGTCGGGACCGGCCTCCCGTCCACCGCCTCGATGCGATCGCGTCCCAGCAGCCCGTAGGCGCGCAGCAGGTCCGGCTCGGGAGCGACGCTCTGGGGCGCGATCGCCCCGGAAGGGAAGACCAGGAACCCCGGGTAGGTCTGGCCGACCCAGGCCAGTGCGTTGCGATGGGTGAGCCAGGCGACGCCCAGCGAGGTTGCGAGAGCAGCAATCACCGCGATCCGCACCCAACGGTCCATGGCAACCAGTCTACTCCGGCACCGGGGAGCACCTGCAATGAATCGCGACGCTCCCGCAGCGAGCGGTTTCTTGCAGGAGGCATGCCTCCTGCACTGGAGCCCCGGCATGCCCAAGCGACCTGGCTCCAATCTCGCGGAATGGGCCGTCTTCCTGGCTCCGGCGATCGCCCTGGCGGTTGCGCTGGCCCTGATGGCGCTTCTGGCGCGCTGAACACACGCAATGTTTCGTTGCCAAGAGGAAACCGGGCGGTGCCCCGGCGGAGGAGAACCTGCTGTGCTGAAACGATTGGCCGCTTCGTTGGCTGCCTCGACCCTGATCTCCCTGGGGGGAATGCCCGCCCTTGCCCAGGTCGCCTGCGGCGACACCGTCGTGACGAGCGTGGTGCTCGCTTCGGATCTCGACTGCACCGGCACCGGCCTGGTCGTGGGCGCCGACAAGGTCACGATCGACCTCAACGGCTTCACCCTGCGGGGAGACGGCGACCCGGGCGACCTCGGCATCGACAACGCCGGCGGCTTCGACCGGCTGACGATCCGGAGCGGCCGGATCGAGACCTTCGAGGAGGGCGTCAGCATCGGGGGCGACGCCCAGCAGGCGAGCGTCGAGGACGTCGAGGTGTTCGGCTGCCTCGGCGACGGGATCGACCTGAACGACTCGGACGGTGCGCGGATCACCGGGACCCTCGTCACCGCGAACGGGGCCGCCGGCCTCCAGATCGGCGCGAACGCCACCGGCAACCGCTTCGAGAAGAGCGCGGCGGTCGGCAACGTCGGCCCCGGGGTGGAGATCCACGGCAGCGGCAACAGCGTGCTGAAGAGCGAGCTCACGCTGAACGGCGACGGTGTCGTGGTGCTCGGCGGCGGCAACACCGTCTCGGGGAGCAGCGCGTACCGCAACGAGGACGACGGCATCGAGGTGCGCGGCGACGCCAACGAGGTCGTCCGGAATGCGGCCTTCGGCAATCTCGGGGAGGGCATCGAGGTCACCGATGCCGCCGATGTCGTGCTCGAGCGGAACACCGCGTCGGGAAACGGAGAGAACGGCATCTGGGTCGACGGCGCCTCCGCCCGGGCGCGGCTGGCGAGGAACACCACGCTGGGGAACGACCTCCAGGGCATCCAGATCGACCCCGAGCCCACCGCCACCGTGCTGGAGCGCAACACCAGCAGCGGCAACCTGCTGGCGGGGCTCCAGGTCTACGCGGCCGGCACGACGCTCAAGAAGAACACCGCCACCGCCAACGGCGGCCGCGGCATCGCCGCCACCGGCGCGATCGACGCCGGCGGCAACCGCGCGAGCTTCAACCCCGACGCGAACTGCGAGGGCGTGGCCTGCCCGTGAGCGCTCCCTCCCACGCGCCGCGTCCGCGCGCTCGCCGAGCGGGGGTGGTAGCCTCGGGCGCGTGACCGAGCCCGCGGATCGTTTCCTCGCCGAGTGGCACCGCATCGTGACCGAGCGCGACGTCGCGGCGCTCGGGGCCGTGCTCGCGCCCGACGTGACGCTCGGCGCGCCGCCCTACTGGACGAAGCTCGCGGGGCGCGAGATCGTGCAGCACCTGCTCGGCCTGATCGTCCACACGATCGACGGCTTCACGTACCACCGGGAGTGGGCGCAGGGACGCGAGCTCGCCCTCGAGTTTCGCGGCCGCGTGGGCGAGACCGAGCTCCAAGGCATCGACCTGATCACGCTCGACGCGGAGGGTCGCATCCAGAACCTCGACGTGCTGATGCGGCCGGTAAACGGCATCGTCGCACTGCGCGAGCGCATCGCGCCGCGCATGGCCGAGTACCTGGCGCAGCGCTGACCCGAGAGGATGCGGAGATGCAGGGCGATCGCAGGGCGCAGAATCTGGCCGCGGTGGAGAACCACTTCCACAGCGAGGCGCTGAACGAGGTCGAGGCTGCGCTCGCGACGTTCACCGACGACATCGTCTGGGAAGCGCCGGCCCCGAACGGCCTCGATCGATCGTTCTCCGGCAAGGAAGCGGTCGCCCGAAACTACCGGGAGCTCTTTGCGTCCATGCGCGACATCGAGTTCCAATCCCTCCAGCGCTTCGCGACCGACGATCGCGTCGTGGACGACAGCATCGTCACATTCGAGATCGCGAAGGGCGGGTACTGGCATTTCCCGGTCGGCAGCAGGGTGCGGATGCGGCTGGTCCACATCTTCGAGATGCGAGACGGAAAGATCGCGCGAGAGATCGTGTTCGACATGGGCAAGGTCGACGAGGACCCCGCCAGCCGGCGCCCGCCCAGCGGGGCGTGAAGTCAGGCATCCGCGGGAATGCGCTCGTGGATGTAGTGGGTGATCCGGGGCTCGCCCGCCGCGCGGTGGAACACGCGGGCGATCTTCTGCACCTCGCGGTCGGCGGCGGTCATGCGCTCGTGCTGGCGCATGTGCTCCAGCCACGACTCGACGGTGAACGACTCGAGGTAGCGGCCCGGCTGGGCGGCGTCTCCCCACAGCCCCCAGCGCAGCGCGCCGTCGCGCAGGCGGATCCGCCCGAGCGCCCGCATCGCGCGGGCGAAGCGCTCCGCGTCGGCGGGATCGATCTCGTACTCGACGGTCACCAGCACCGGCCCGCGGTCGGCGGCGACGGCGACCCCGAGCTGCGGGTCCGGCCAGCGGGGCGCCGGCGTGAGGTCGGGCGCGGCGCCCTCCGGCAGGCGCAGGCGCCACACGAAGAGCCGTGAGACGGCCACGGCGGCTCCCGCGATCACGAAGGCGCGCGGCACGCCGACCGACTCGGCGGCTACGCCCCAGAGCGCGCTGCCGATCGCCATGCCTCCCATCAGCACCAGCAGGTAGACGGACAGACCCCGCGCCCGCACCCAGGCGGGCAGCACCAGCTGCGCGGCCGCGGAGAGGGTGCTGAGCAGCGTCAGCCAGCCCGCTCCGGCCACGACGAGCGCGGCGGCCGCCACCGGCAGCGTCGGCATCCCGCCGAGCGCGAGCATCGCGGCCGCGTAGCCGAGGGCGGAGAGCGTCGTCACCCGCTGCGGGCCGACCTTCGCGCGCAGCGCCGGCAGCACCAGCCCGCCCGCCACCGCGCCGCCGCCGAAGAACGCGAGCAGAACCCCGTAGCCGGCCGGCCCGAGCGCGAGCTGCTCGCGCGCGTAGAGGGGCAGCAGCGCCCAGACGGCGCTGCCCGGCAGCACGAACACCGCCACGCGCACGAGCACGAGCCGGAGCGGCGCGCTGTGCCGCACGTAGCGCAGCCCGGCGCGCATCGCGCCGATCAGGTCCTCGGGCGGGAGACGTCCCTCGCTCGGCGGCCGCCGCCAGCGCGCGACCGCGCCGATCACGCCCAGGTACGAGAGCGCGTTCGCCGCGAACGCGAAGCCGACGCCCGCCGCCGCCACCAGCAGGCCGCCGAGCGCCGGCCCGGCCGCCCGCGCCAGGTTCATCGAGATGCCGTTCAGCGAGACGGCGGCCGGGATCTCCTCGCGCGGCACGAGCTCGGGAACGATCGCCAGGAAGGCCGGCGCCACGAAGGCGCTGCCGACGCCGATCGCGAAGGTGAGCGCCAGCAGGCCGCCGATCCCGACGAGGTCCGCCAGCGCGAGCGCGGCGAGCGCGGCGCTGCACGCGACCAGCCAGAGCTGCGCGCCGAGCAGCAGCCGGCGCCGGTCGACGACGTCGGCCAGGGCGCCGGCGGGGATCGCGAGCAGGAAGAACGGCAGGCTCGACGCCGCCTGCACCATCGACACCCAGAAGGGCGTCGGCGCGAGGGACGTCATCAGCCACGCCGCCCCGACGTTCTGGATCCAGGTGCCGACGTTCGACGCGAGCCCCGCGATCCAGAGCGCGCGGAACACGGAGCGGCGCAGCGGCGACCACGGGCCCGGGTCGCCGGCCAGCGGCTCCGACGGAGGTGCGGCGAGGTCGCTCACGACGACCTGACTTTCGCACAGTCGGCCGGAGCCCGACGGCGCCGCGCCATAAGCCTCGCATAAGAATCGGGCGCCAGACTGACTTCGTCGGATCTCGACGGAGGCCAGCGATGAAACGGGTCCTGTTCGCCTGCGCCGGTCTGGCGCTCGTCGCCGCAGCGGCGGGCGCCGAGCAGCCGGCGGACTTCCAGGCGGCGTTCGCTGCCGAGGCGCAGCGCAGCGCGCCGGCCTTTTCCGGATTCTCGGCAGCCCGCGGGGAGGCGTTGTTCGGCGCGACCCACGGTCGCGACTGGAGCTGCGCTTCGTGCCACGGCGAGGACCCCCGTGCAGTCGGCGAGCACGTGGTAACCGGCAAGCGCATCGCGCCGCTCGCGCCCGCCGCCAACCCGGAGCGCTTCACGCGCCCCGACAAGGTGGAGAAGTGGTTCAAACGGAACTGCAACGACGTGCTGGGCCGACTCTGCACCGCGCAGGAGAAGGGCGATCTGCTGGCCTGGCTGATGAGCCTCGGAGGCTGAGGTGAGAGTGCCGACCCGCATCCGTCGATGGTTCGTGTGGAGCGTCGGGCTCGCGGCCGCGTTGCTCCCGGTCGCGCCCGCGGCGGCCGGCCCGTCGACGCGACCGCCGCCCCCGCCCATCTACGTCGAAGAGTGCGGAAGCTGCCACGTCGCGTACCCGGCGCGCTTCCTCGGCGCGTCGTCGTGGAGCGCCGTCCTCGCCGGGCTCGAAGCGCATTTCGGCGTCGACGCGAGCGTGGACCCGCAGGTGCTCGCTGCGCTGCGCGCCCACCTCGAGACGGCGGCACGGTCGCGGGAGACCGCGGCCGACGGAACGCCGCTGCTGCGCATCACCGAAACCGCATGGTTCCGACACGAGCATCCCCGGCCGAGCTCGAGCGTGTGGCAGCACCCCGAGGTGAAGTCCCCGGCCAACTGCGGCGCCTGCCACCGCCAGGCGGAGGTCGGTGACTACGGCGAGCGGAGCCTGCGCATGCCGAAGAAGGGAGAGGCGAAGTGAGCCAGCGCATCCTCGTCTGGGATCTGCCCACCCGGATCTTCCACTGGGCGCTCGCGACCTCGTTCCTCGGCGCGTTCCTCACCGCCGAGAGCGAGCGCCAGCGCGACCTGCACGTGCTGTTCGGGTACACGATGGTCGCGCTGATCGTCTTCCGCATCGTCTGGGCGTTCGTCGGAACGCGCTACGCGCGCCTCGGCGCCATCCTCTACGGGCCCGCCGCGCTGCGGCGCTATGCGACGTCGCTGCTGCGAGGCCGCCCGGAGCACTACGTGGGCCACAACCCGCCCGGCGCCCTCGCCATTCCCGCGTTGCTGGGCCTCTGCCTCGCCACGGCGGCTTCGGGTTGGGCGCTCTACGAGGAGGTCGGCGGCGAGTGGCTGGAGGACACCCACGAGGCGCTCGCGTTCGTCACGCTCGCGTTGGTCGGCGTCCACGTCGCGGGAGTGCTCGCGAGCAGCGTGCTGCACCGCGAGAACCTCGTCCGCTCGATGATCACCGGCACGAAGCGCGGGAGCGCCGCCGAGGCCATCGCGGGGCCGCGGCGGCTCGTCGCGCTGCTCCTCGTCGCCGCGATCGCCGCCGCCTGGGCGCCGGCCCTCGCGGGACGGGGTGAAAGGGGAAGCCGCGGGAAGCGGGTCGCCGTGGCCGAAGTGCAGCGCGAGGCCGGCGGCGCCCGCGCGCCGGTGCGCCTGCGCGATTGAAGTCGGGACGCCGCCCCGCCACCATGACGGCGAAGGGGCGTGCGTGAGGGTGCTGGTCGTCGAGGACGATCCGCTGCTGGGAGACGCCCTGCGGGTCGGGCTCGGACAGGCGGGTTTCGCGGTCGATTGGGTGCAGGACGGCCGCACGGCGTGGATCGCCCTGCGCACGAACCCCTTCGCGGCCGTCGTGCTCGACCTCGGGCTACCTGCGCTCTCGGGTCTCGACGTCCTCCGGCGGCTCCGCGCCGAGCGCAACGCCGTGCCCGTGTTGATCCTGACCGCGCGCGACGCGATCCCCGACCGGATCGCCGGCCTCGATGCCGGCGCCGACGACTACCTCGTGAAGCCCGTCGATCTCGGCGAGCTCGCGGCGCGGCTGCGCGCCCTCGTCCGGCGCTCGGCCGGGCAGGCGTCGCCGGTGCTGAGCCTCGGCGCCTTGAGTCTCGACCCGGCTGCGCACGCGGTCCGCTTCCGCGGGCGGCCGGTGGAGCTCTCGGCCCGGGAGTTCGCCCTGCTCCACGAGCTCGCGCGTTCCGCGGGGCGCGTGCTCTCGCGCGAGCAGCTCGAGCAGCGGCTCTATCCCCGAGGCGAAGAGCTCGGCTCGAACGCGATCGAGGTCCACGTCCACCACCTGCGCCGCAAGCTCGCCCCGGAGGTCGTCGTGACCGTGCGCGGCGTCGGCTACATGCTGCCGAAGGAGCCGCCGTGACGGGCGGCCCCTCGCTCCGCCTTCGCCTCCTCGTCGGCGTACTCGCCGCGGTCGCGCTCGCCTGGGTTGCCGTGGCGTGGGCGAGCTACGTGCAGTCGCGCCGCGATCTCGACGAGCTCTTCGACGCTCACCTCGCCCAGTCCGCCGCGCTCCTGATCGCGCAGCTCTCCGGCGAAGACGACGACGAGCTCGAGCTCGAGCACGTGCCGCGCCTCCACCCCTACGCACGCAACGTGGCGTTCCAGGTCTGGGAGCGCGGCAAGCGCCTCCGGATCCACTCGCGCTCGGCGCCGAACGTCCGGCTCTCACGCGAGGAGGAGGGATTCAGCGACGCCACGGTCGAGGGCGTCGACTGGCGCGTATTCGGCGCGTGGACGAAGGGTCGGCGCGCGCTGGTGCAGGTGGGCGAGCGGCGCGACGCGCGGGAGGAGGTGAGCCGCGAGATCGTCGCGCACCTGCTGCTCCCGCTCGGGGTGGCGCTCCCGCTCCTCGGGGGCGCCCTTGCGCTGGCCATCGCACAGGCCCTGCGGCCGCTGCGGGACCTCGCCGACGACATCGGGGGGCGCGACGCCAGGCGGCTCGAGCCGGTGGCCGCGGAGGGCGCGCCGCGCGAGGTGCGGCCCCTGGTCGAGCGGCTGAACACCCTGTTCGCACGGATCGCCGAGTCGCTGGAGCGGGAGCGGGCCTTCACCGCGGATGCGGCCCATGAGCTGCGCACGCCGCTCGCCGCGATCCGCGCCCAGGCCCAGGTGGCGCGCGAGGCCACCGGAGATGCGGAACGTCGGCGGGCCCTCGGGCTCGTGATCGCGGGCTGCGATCGCGCCGCGCGCCTGAGCGAGCAACTCCTGACGCTCGCACGGCTCGATGCCGAGGACGCGAGCCGGCGGTTCGGGCCTTGCGACCTCGCGGAGATCGCGCGCGACGTGCTCGGCGAGCTCGCGCCCGCCGCCTACGGGCGGGGCGTCGCGATCGAGCTCGAGGCGACTGCAGCGGCCCCCGTGCACGCCGAGGAGGGCCTGCTGCGGGTCCTGCTGCGGAACCTCGCGGACAACGCGGTCCGTTACTCTCCGGCCGGGTGCGCGGTGCGGGTGCGGGTCGAGAGCTCCGAAGCCGGAGCGATGCTCAGCGTGAGCGACGAAGGACCGGGCATCCCCCCGCCCGAGCGAGCGCGGGTGCTGGGCCGCTTCTACCGCGCGCTGGGGACGAGCGAGCCCGGCGTCGGCCTCGGCCTCTCGATCGTCGCGCGCATCGCGGCGCTCCACGGCGCGACGCTCGACCTCGGTGACGGGCCGGCGGGGCGCGGACTCGCGGTGCGCGTGCGCTTCCCGGCAGCCACCAACGGCTGATCAACGAGCGCTAAAGGCCGGCTCCGCGGCCCGGCGCCGACACGCGGCCCCGGTCCCCCAGCAGCGCCTCGACCTCCGCGAGGGTCTGGACGACGTGCACGCCGTCGACCTCCGGCTCGGGGTCCCGGCCGTGGGCGACCCACACCGCTCGCATCCCGGCGCGGGCCGCGCCCACTGCGTTGGCGTGGGTGTCGTCGACGACGATGCAATCGCGCGGCGCGGCCCCGACCCGCTCGAGCGCGAGGCGGTACGCGTCGGCGTGGGGCTTCGAAGCGAACGACATGTCCTCGATCGCGATCACCGCCTCGAAGGCGTCGGCCACGCCGAGCAGGCCGAGCACGTTGCGCGCGTGCGCGCGCGGCGCGTTCGTGAAGACGACCTTGCGCTGCGCGAGCCTCGCGAGGAGCGCGCGCAGCGCCGGGTCGGGCTGCACCAGATCCGAGAGGTCGACGCCGTAGACGTGCTCCAGGTACGGCGCCGGATCGATCGCGTGCCGCTCCATCAGGCCGCGCAGCGTGGTGCCGTGCGCTCGCCACAGCTCGAGCCGCAGCCGGCTCGCCTCCGCCGCCGCAAGTCCGTGGCGCTCGCGGATCCAGGAGTCGATCCGCGCGTCCGTCCGCTCGAGCACGCCGCAGCCGCGCGGGTAGAGCGTCTCGTCGAGGTCGAGCAGCAGAACCTGCACGGCGCCAGAGCCTAGCAGCGCGCCGCCCCCGGGAATCGGCCCGACGCTCGAGGCTACCCCCTCCCCGCCGACTCCGCCTCCACGTAGCGCCCGAGCGCCATGATCGGGAAGACGAGCCGGTAGAGGTGGTAGCGGATGTAGAAGTCCCCCGGGAAGCCGGTGCCGGTGAACTCGGGCTCGTCCCAGTTGCCGTCCTCGCGCTGGTGCTGCGCCAGCCAGGCGACGCCGCGCTCCACGGCGGGGGAGCGCCCGTCCGCGGCCAGCAGCGCGAGCAGCGCCCACGCCGTCTGGGACGGGGTGGAGGCGCCGCGCCCGCGCCAGGCGGCGTCCTCGTAGGAGCGCAGCGACTCGCCGAAGCCGCCGTCCGCATTCTGCACGCTCTCGAGCCAGCGCACCGCGCGGCGGATCGCGGGCGAGTCGGTCGGCTCGCCGGCGCGGACCAGCGCGGGCACCGCGGCGCCCGTGCCGTACAGGTGGTTGGCGCCCCAGCGGCCGAACCACGAGCCGTCCGGCTCCTGGGCGGCCAGCAGCCAGACGCGCGCTCGCATCGCTTCGGGCTCGCGGCCGCGGCCGTCCAGCGCCAGCATCTCGAGCACGTGCGCGGTGACGTCCGCGCTCGGCGGATCGATCACCTCGCCGAAGTCGCAGAAGGGCAGCTCGCGGCACACGGCGCGCGTGTTATCGGCGTCGAAGGCGGCGAAGCCGCCGTCCTTGCACTGCATGCCGAGCGTCCAGCGCACAGCGCGCAGGGTCGTGGCCTCGAGGTCGCGCTTGCGCTCGGGCCAGTCGACGGTGCGCAGCGCGAGGATCGCCTCGGCCGTGTCGTCGATGTCGGGGTAGTTGTCGTTCTCGAACTCGAAGGCCCAGCCGCTCGGCTCGAGGTGCGGGCGCCGCACCGCCCAGTCCCCGCGCACGCGGATCTCCTGCCCCATCACCCAGTCGGCGGCGCGGCACAGCGCAGGGTCGTCGCCCGGGAGCTTCGCGTCGCCGAGGGCGACCATCGCGAGCACGGTGTCCCACACCGGCGACTGGCACGCCTCCAGGCGACGCATGCCGTTCTCGCGGATCGCGAAGCTCTCGAGCCCGTCGATGCCCTTCTTCAGGGCCGGGTGGTCCAGCGGATAGCCGAGCAGGTGCAGCGCCATCAGCGAGTAGACCCAGGGCGGCTGGATGCCGCCCCAGCAGCCGTCGGCCTCCTGGCGGCGCAAGATCCACTCCGCGGCGACCGCCAGCGCATGGCGGCGCAGCCCGGGCAGCGGCCGCCGCTCGTAGAGGTGCAGCGCGCGGTCGAGCAGCCGGAAGCGGCCCGCCCAGTCGCGCAGCGAGGCGCCCTCGCGCGCCCGCGGCGCACCCGTGCGCAGCTCGGCGAGCGGGAGGCCCAGCGAGCGCGCCGGCCGGTGCGCCGCGACCACCGTGAGCGGCACGATCGTCTGGCGCGCCCAGCAGCCGAAGTCGTAGACGTTGAGCGGGAACCAGGAGGGAAGCAGGATCACCTCGGGCGGCAGCGCCGGGAGCTCGCGCCAGGACCACTCACCGAAGAGCGCCAGCCAGAGCCGCGTGAACACGCGCGAGCCCTCGATGCCTCCCGCGTCCCGCGCCAGCTCCGCCGCGCGCCGCATGTGGGCGGCGTCGACCGGGTCGCCCGCCAAACGCAGTGCGGTGTAGGCCTCGACGGTCGTCGAGAGGTCGGCGGGTCCGCCCGCGTAGATGCCCCAGCCGCCGCCCGGCTGCTGCTGGGAGCGGATCCAGGCGGCGGTCTCGCGGGTCTCGGTCTCGCCGCGGATGCCGAGGAACTGGCGCAGCATCAGGTCCTCGGCGTCCATGGTGACGTTCGTCTCCAGCTCGGCCTTCCAGTAGCCCGCCTGGTTCTGCAGCGAGAGCAGGTGCGCGCGCGCTCGCTCCAGCGTGCGGCGGGCGGGCGAGTCGGAGGGTCGGGTCAGCTGGGGCATGCGGATCTCCTGTGGCGGGTGCAGCTCGCGAGCGCGGCGCGGGCGGCGGCCTGGCCGCTGCGCACCGCGCCTTCCATCGTGGCGGGCCAGCCGGTGTCGGTCCAAGCGCCCGCCAGGTTCAGGCCGGGCAGGCCGACGTCCGGCCCCGGGCGCAGCGCGCGGGTGCCCGGCGCCTGGCGGAAGGTGGCGGCCGGCTCGCGCGTCGCGAAGAAGTCGAGGACGCGCACGCCGCGCGCCGCCGGCAGCAGCGCTTCGAAGGCGGGCAGGAAGCGCGCGCGCAGCTCTTCCAGCGAATGCCCCTCGTACTCGTCGGACGCCGAGAGCGACACCGCCAGGTACTGGCCGCGCGGGGGCCCCGCGGCCCGCGTGCGGTCGAACACCCACTGGAGCGGCGAGCCGAGCGCCGCGAAGAACGGGAGATCGGTGATCGCGCGCTCGAAGACGACGTGGAGGTTCAAGATGGGCGAGACGCCGAGGGCTTCGAGCCCGCTGGGGTCGAGCTTCCCGCCCGCGGGCAGCAGCGACGCCGCGTCGGCGTGGGGAACCGCCACGATGACGGCGTCGGCCTCGATGCGCTCCGCGCCCACCCGCAGCACCGGCCCGCGGGCGGCGGTGGCAGGCTCGATCTCGCTGACTCGGCTCCGCACGCGCACCTCGCCGCCGCCGCGGCGCAGGATGGCCTCGGCGGGCTCGGCGTGCAGCTCCTGGAGCGGAACTTCCGCGTAGCCGATGTCCGCGCCGTCGGCCTCGGTGAGGAAGCCGGTCTTCAGCACCTTCACGGCCAGCGCGAGCGAGGCGTCGCGCGCCGAGAGGTTCAGGGTCGGGCGGATCAGCAGGTCCCAGAAGCAGTCGATCGATCGCTCGCTCTCGCCGTTCGCGCGCAGCCAGTCGCCGAGGCGCTCGCCGTCGAGGGCGCGATCGTCGGGGTCGAGGGCGCCGAGGCGCCGCACGGTGACGGCGGCGCGCAGCCGCTCGGCGAAGGCGAGCGGCGCGAAGCGCAACAGGCTCGGCGCCAGCTGCGCGGGCGCCGGGAGCGGCGCCCGCCGGATCCAGCTCGCGGGCCCGCCCGGGGTCAGCACGGGCACCGCGAGCCGCCGCTGCAGCAGCACGCGGTGCGCGACGCCGAGCCGCTCGAGAAAGCCGCGGTAGGCGAGGCAGCAGCGCATGAACACGTGCTGCCCGTTGTCGACGGTGAGGCCGCGCATGCGCGCCGACCAGGTGGCGCCGCCGAGGCGCGC
>Ga0105107_10000164_pt1 | contig 38280 bp, 20 predicted proteins | sample PPLLaktember2015_6_FD_79335 | JGI IMG/M metagenome (GOLD analysis project Ga0105107, IMG submission 79335) | Freshwater sediment microbial communities from Prairie Pothole Lake near Jamestown, North Dakota, USA - PPLs Lake P8 Core (1) Depth... | ecosystem: Environmental > Aquatic > Freshwater >...
CAGTAGTTCATGGCGATGCCGACGCGCCGCTCGCCGGTGCGGTTGGCGCCGCCGCCGTGCCAGAGGCTGCCGTGCCAGACCAGCACGCTGCCGGCCTTCATCTCCGCCGGGATGCTCGGGTAGTCCGCGCCGTAGCGCGGCGAGTCGTCGGCCTTGTGGCTGCCGGGGACGAGGCGCGTCGCGCCGTTCGCCTCGCTGAAGTCGGTGAGGGCCCACATGGTGTTGCACACGATGGCGCGGTGGGGCTTGTCCAGCGGGATGAGCTGGTCGTCGGCGTGGATCGGCTGGGCGGTCTCGCCCGGACCGATGCTGATCGACGACAGCGACGAGATCAGGCAGCCGTCGTCCAGCACGCCCTCGACCACGGGAAGCACCTTCTCGTGCACGGGGATGCGCTCGTAGAGGGCGCCGTGCACCAACAGGTTGTAGATCCGCCAGGTGCGGCGACCCTCGAAGTCGTTCTGCGCGGGCTGGACTCCGAGCTCCCGCTCGAGACGCAGCAGGTCCTCGCGGAGCGCCGCGACCAGGTCGGGCTCGATCGCGCCCTCGAGGATCGTGTAGCCGTCCTTTTCGATCTGCTCCAGGGAGTTTCTGAAGTTCAAGGCCAGACCCCTTTCTGAAGTCAGTTGCCCGGGGCGAGGAGGACGCCGGGGTTCAGGATGCCGGCCGGGTCGAGGGCGCGTTTGGCGGCTTCGAGGGCGCGGGCGAAGAGCTCGGGGCGCTCGCGCTCGTACCAGGGGCGGTGGTCGCGGCCGACGGCGTGGTGGTGGGTGATGGTGCCGCCCAGCGCCAGCAGGGCGTCGCTCGCCGCGGACTTGATCTCGGCCCATTGCTCGAGCTCGCTGCCGCGCGTGCCCGGCGCGAGCACGCTGTAGTACGGGGCCGGGCCGTCGGGGTAGACGTGGGTGAAGCGGCAGGCCAGCGAGCCCACGCCGCAGACGCGCTTCAGCGCGTCGCGCGCGCGCTCCATCACGCCCTCGTGGAAGGACTCGAAGCGGTCCCAGGTGACCGCCGTCTCGAAGGTCTCGGCGATGACGCCGAGCGAGACCAGCACGTCGCGCAGGTAGGGGGCCTGGAGGAACGCCTTGCGCCAGGCGCCCGCAGCGCCCTCGCGCGAGGCCGCGTCGTCGCGGCGCGTGCGCCCCGCGTCGGCCGGAACCTCGCCGCCGGCGTCGCGGCAGCATTCGAGGGCGCGCGCCATCCAGGCGTCGAGGTCGTGATCCGCGGATTCGAAGCCGAGCACCAGCACGGCGGCGTCGCCCCCGCCGGCCCCCGCCGTCTGCGCCTCGGCGGGGTCGAGCAGCCGGCAGTTGGTCGGATAGAGCGCCGACTGGGAGAGCGCGCGCACCGCCCGCGCCCCGCGCAGGAAGCCGTCGGCGCCGGCGAAGCGCACCGACGCCGAGGCGCGCCGCGTGGGGCGGTCCTGCAGGCGCATCCAGGCCTCGGTGACGATGCCGAGGATCCCCTCGGAGCCCATGAACAGCCGGTCCGGGGCAGGCCCGGCGCCCGAGCCCGGGAGCCGGCGCGTCTCGACGACGCCGGTCGGTGTCACCACCCGCAGCGACTGCACGAGCTCGTCGATGTGGGTGTAGAGCGTGGCGTAGTGGCCGCCCGAGCGGGTGGCGATCCAGCCGCCGAGGCTCGAGAACTCGAAGGACTGGGGGAAGTGGCGCAGGGTGAGTCCGTGGGGACGGAGCTGGTCCTCGAGGGCGGGGCCCAGCGCCCCGGCCTGGATGCGCGCCGAGCGCGAGGTGCGGTCGATCTCGAGCACCCGGCCGAGATGGCGCAGGTCGATGCTGACGGCGCCGGCGTAGCCGTCGCCCACGGCGGGCTCGACGCCCCCGACCACGCTCGAGCCCCCGCCGTAGGGAATCGCCGCCACGCCGGCTTCGCCGCACCACTCGAGCAGCGCCTCGACGTCGGCCTCGCTGCGCGGCAACGCCACCTGGTCGGGCGGGTTGTCGAACTGGCGCCGGAAGGCGCGCACCACGTCGCGGTAGGACTTCCCGTAGCAGTGCCCCGCGCGTTCCGCCGGGTCGTCGCTGCAGAGCGCGGCGAGCGGACCCGGCGGCCGCACCCGGGGCGCGCGCAAGGTCAGCTCCTCGATGCGGGGCGGCGCGGCCGGCTCGAGGGCGACGCCGAAACGCTCGGCGAGGACGCGCGCCACGCCGCGCGCCTGCTCCTCGCTCGGCCCGGCGCCTTCGACGCCCCAGCCCCAGAACTTCCGGCGCGCCACCGGGTCAGGCACGCCCGGGCGCCAGCGCTTCGAGGATCCGCTCGTCGGGCAGCGGCTTGCCGTCGCTGCGCAGGGGCTGGATGCAGACGTGGTCCGCACCCGCGTCGAAGTGCTCCTGCACGCGCGCCGCGATGGCGCGCTCGTCGCCCCAGGCCACGATCGCGTCGACCAGGCGGTCGCTGCCGTTGTTCTCGAAGTCGGCGTCGCCGAAGCCGAGCCAGCGCAGGTTGTTCTGGTAATTGGGCAGGCGCACGTAGACGGCCATCGCCGCCCGCGCGGCCGCGCGCGCCTTCGTCGCGTCGGTCTCCAGCATCACCATCTGCTCGGGCAGCAGCAGCGCGCGCTGGCCGAGGATCTCCCGCGCGCGCCGGGTGTGCTCCGGCGGCACGAAGTAGGGATGCGCGCCGCGCGTCCGCTGGGCGGCCAACTCGAGCATCTTCGGGCGCAGCGCGGCGATCACCAGGGGCGCCTGCTCGGCGGCCTGCGGGCCCATGTAGAGGGCCTTCTGCATCGCGTCGAGGTAGGCGGTCATCGTGGCGACCGGCTTCTTGTACTCGTGGCCGCGCACGCCGGTGACGAGGTGCGCGTGGGAGACGCCCAGGCCGATCGCGACGCGTCCCGGCGCGAGCTCGCCGAGGGTCTGCTGGATGGCGCGCATCGCCATCGGGTCGCGGGCGTAGATGTTGGCGATGCCGGTGCAGAAGCCGAGCCGCTCGGTCTGGGCGGCGAGCCACGCGATCAGCACCAGCGGGTCGCGCCCCACGGCCTCCGGCAGCCAGAGGGTGCCGTAGCCCCAGTCCGCGACCCGGCGGGTGAAGGCCAGCGCCTCGGCCGCAGGCAGGCCGTCGAGCCAGGTCCAGACACCGAGCCGTCCGAAATCCATCGCATCCTCCGCCGCGCGAGCACCCGAGCGTACCAGAGGCGCGGCGCGGCCCGGTAGCCGGCGGGGAAGGCGGGGCGACCGCGGCCGGCTACGTTGTGCCCGCCATCGCGGAGGGTCTCATGGAACCGCACGCGCCTCGCCGCCTCGCCGTCGCACTGCTCGGCCTGGCCGCGGCCTGCGGGACGCCGGCGCCGGACAGCGCCGGCCCGCCGACGCCGGAGCAGCGCGCGCGCCGCGCGGCGGCCGCCGTCGACGACGCGCGCCTCGCCGGCGCGGACGCCGCGAGCGACGACTGGCTCACCCACGGGCGCACCTACGGCGAGCAGCGCTACAGCCCGCTGGCGCAGATCGACGCGGACAACGTCGGGCAGCTCGGGCTCGCCTGGTGGCTCGACACGCGCACCACGCGCGGCCTCGAGGCGACGCCGCTCGTGGCCGACGGGATCCTCTACACCACGGGGAGCTGGAGCGTGGTGTTCGCCGTCGACGTGCGGACGGGGAGCCTGCTCTGGAGCTACGACCCGCAGGTGCCGCGCGCCACGGGGCGCAACGCCTGCTGCGACGTGGTGAACCGCGGGGTGGCGCTCTACGAGGGCCGCGTCTACGTGGGCACCCTCGACGGCCGGCTGGTGGCGCTCGACGCCGCGACCGGAGCCGTCGTCTGGGAGGTCGTCACCGTCGACCCGACGAAGCCCTACACCATCACCGGCGCGCCGCGCGTGGTGAAGGGCAAGGTCGTGATCGGGAACGGCGGGGCGGAGCTCGGGGTGCGCGGCTACGTGTCGGCCTACGACGCGGAGACGGGAGCCCTCGCCTGGCGCTTCTTCACGGTGCCCGGCGATCCCTCGCTGCCCTTCGAGTCGCCCGCCCTCGAGCGCGCCGCTCCCACCTGGAACGGCGAATGGTGGAAGATGGGCGGCGGCGGCACGGTGTGGGACTCCCTCGCCTACGACCCGGCCCTCGACCTGCTCTACGTCGGCACCGGAAACGGCTCGCCCTGGAGCCGCCACGCGCGCAGCCCGGACGGCGGCGACAACCTCTACGTCTCCTCGATCCTCGCGCTGCGCCCCGACACGGGGGAGCTGGTCTGGCACTACCAGACGACGCCCGGCGACACCTGGGACTTCACCTCGACGCAGCACATGATCCTGGCGGATCTCGTGATCGGCGGGCGGCCGCGCCAGGTGCTGATGCAGGCGCCGAAGAACGGCTTCTTCTACGTGCTCGACCGCAGGACCGGAGAGCTGATCTCGGCCGAGAAGTTCGCGGAGGTGACCTGGGCCGAGCGCGTCGACCTCGCCAGCGGGCGGCCCGTCGAGACGGCGACGGCGCGCTACCAGGGCAGCGACCTGATCGAGGTGAAGCCCTCGCCCCACGGCGCCCACAACTGGCACCCGATGTCCTTCAACCCCCGGACGGGCCTGGTCTACATCCCGGTCCACGAGATCCCGTACTTCTTCAAGCGCGACCCGAACTTCCGCTTCACGCCCGGCGCCTGGAACCTCGGCATCGACTGGAACGTGGGCGAGCGCTTCCCGCGCGAGCTGGTGTCGGGCCACCTGCTGGCCTGGGACCCGGTGGCGCAGAAGGAGGTCTGGCGCGCCCAGTACACCAGCCCGTGGAACGGCGGCACGCTCACCACCGCGGGGAACCTGGTGTTCCAGGGCACCGCCCACGGCAGCTTCGCCGCCTACCGCGCCGACGACGGCAAGCTGCTGTTCGAGGCGCCGGCCGGCACCGGCATCGTGGCCGCGCCGATCACCTACCGGGTCGATGGCGAGCAGTACGTGACCGTGATGGCCGGCTGGGGCGGGGCCTTCGCGCTCGCGGCCGGCGACGCCGCGGCGGCGGCCGGGGTGACCGACAACCGCGGGCGCATCCTCACCTGGAGGCTCGGCGGCACCGCGAAGCTGCCGGTCCAGGAGGCGGTCGAGCGCCAGATCGCCGCGATTCCGGGCGACCTCGACGCGGCGGCGGCGAAGCGGGGCCTCGGGCTCTACACGCGCTGGTGCAGCGTCTGCCACGGACCGGGCGCCGAGAGCGGCGGCGTGCTTCCCGACCTGCGCAAGTCGAACCCCGAGATCCTCGAGCTGGCGAACTTCACGCGCATCGTGCGCGACGGGGCCTTCCTGCCGCGCGGCATGCCGAGCTTCGGGGAGTTCCTGTCGCCGGAGGACGTGGCGGCGATCCGCCAGTACGTGCTGTCGCGCCGCGCGGCGCTGTTGGCGGAGGCGCCGCGCTGACCCGGGCCCTCAGCTTTCCGCGACGGCGGTGGTCCGGATCTCCCCCGAGCGCAGGCGGGCCCAGTAGTCGTCGAGGTCGGCTTTGATCTTGCCGGACAGCAGGAACACCCCGATCAGGTTCGGGAACGACATGCCGAGGATCATCAGGTCGCCGAAGTCCATGACGGCCTGGGCCGCGAAGATCGCGCCGAGCCAGGTGAAGAGCAGGAACAGCAGCTTGTAGCCGTAGATCGAGCGCAGCCCGAACAGGAATACCCAGCACTGCTCGCCGTAGTAGCTCCAGGAGATCATGGTGCTGAACGCGAACAGGAACGCCGTGAGGCACAGCACGTACTTGAACCAGGGGAACACCGTTTCGAACGCCCAGCTGGTCATGGCGATGCCGCTGCCCGCCTCGGGGTGCGCGTAGGCGCCGGTCACGACCAGCACCAGACCCGTCATGTGGCAGACGATCACGGTGTCGACGAAGGGCTCGAGCAGCCCCACGAAGCCCTCGCGCACCGGCTCGCGGGTGGCGGCCGCGGAGTGGGCGATCGGCGCGGAGCCGCAGCCGGCCTCGTTCGAGAACGCCGCGCGCCGGAAGCCCTGGATCAGCACGCCGGCGAAGCCGCCGAAGGCGGCGTCGGGCGAGAAGGCCTGGCGGAACAGGATGCCGAAGGCGGCGCCGAGCTGGTCGGCGTGGGATGCCAGCACGCACAGCCCGGCCAGCACGTAGATCGCGCACATCACGGGGACCAGCACGCCGGCGACCTCGCCGATGCGGCGGATGCCCCCGATGATCACCAGCCCCACCAGGAAGGCGAGCACGAGGCCGAACCCGACCGCGCCCCAGGTGCCGCCGAGGGCCGGGGCCACGTTGGCGAGCTGCGCGAAGCTCTGGTTCGCCTGGAACATGTTCCCGCCGCCGAAGCTGCCGCCGATGCACATCACGGCGAACACGACCGCCAGCGCGCGGCCGAAGCGCGGCCAGCCGAGCTCCGCGAGCCCCGCGTGCAGGTAGTGCATCCCACCGCCGGAGACGTGTCCGTCCTCGCGGGTCACGCGGTACTTCTGACCGAGCGTGCACTCGGCGAACTTCGAGGTCATGCCGAGGAAGCCGGCGAACACCATCCAGAACACCGCGCCCGGCCCGCCGACGCCGACCGCCACCGCGACGCCGGCGATGTTGCCGAGCCCGACGGTGGCCGAGAGGGCAGCCGAGAGCGCCTGGAAGTGGGAGATCTCGCCGGGGTCGCCAGACTGGGAGTAGCGGCCTCGCACGCAGTCGACCGCGTGCCGGAAGCCGCGCAGGTTGACGAACTGGAAGCGCAGCGTGAGGAAGGCCGCGGCGAGACCCAGCCAGATGACGACCAGGGGCAGCTTGAGCTCGCCCGGCTGGCCGTCGTCCCAGAAGGCGACGTCGAAGAAGATCACCGCGAGATCGGCCCCACCACGAAGCGGGCGAAGAGGCCGTCGAGGAGCCCGAGCCACTCTGCCATGCGTTCCCCCCAATCCAATGGCATCGACCGGGGGGTGTCCTAGCATAAGCCGCCCCGATGGCCGCACTCCACCCCGCCGCGCCCGACGGCGCACGCCGGACCCTCTCGGAAGCGGCCTCCAAGGAGCTGCTGGCCGGCTACGGGGTGCCGTTTCCGCGCGAGCGCCTGGCGGCGGACCCGGACGCGGCCGCGCAGGCCGCCGCGGAGCTCGGGGGGCCGGTCGCGCTGAAGCTCTGCGGCGAGGGCATCGCCCACAAGACCGAGCGCGACCTGGTGCGGCTCGGCCTCGCGGGTCCCGCCGCGGTGCGCGGCGCCGCCGCGGAGCTCCTCGCGAAGGCGCGGCCGGAGGACGGGCCGGTGAGCCTGCTGGTGGCCGAGATGGTCAGCGGCCGCCGCGAGCTGATCGCCGGCCTGGTGCGCGACCCGAGCTTCGGGCCCTGCGTGCTGCTCGGCCTCGGCGGCGTGCTGGCCGAGGCGCTGCGCGACGTCGTGTTCGCCGCGCTGCCGCTCTCGCGCGCGGAGGCGTTGCGTCTGCCCGGGCGGCTGCGCGCGGCCCACCTGCTGAGCCAGCCGTTCCGCGGCGAGCCGGCGGTCGACGCGGACGCGCTGGCCGACGTGCTGCTCGCGCTGGCGCGCGTCGGCGAGGAGCGTCCCGACGTCGCGAGCGTGGACCTGAACCCGCTGATCGTGCGCCAGGGACGGCCGCTGGCGGTGGACGCGCTCGTCGAGCTCGGCGAGCCCGCGGGGCCGGCGCCGCTGCCGCCGGCGCGCAGCGACGCCGAGGTGCTGGAGCGGCTGCGGCCGCTCTTCCACCCGCGCGGCGTGGTGGTCGCCGGCGTCTCGACCCATCCGGGCAAGTTCGGCTTCGTCGCCCTGCACAACCTGCGCCGCTACGGCTACCGCGGCGAGGTGTTCCCGGTGAATCGCGAGGGCGCCGAGGTGCTCGGCGCCCCGACCCTGCGCGACGTGTCGGAGGTGCCGGAGGGTGCGGCGGACCTCGTCTTCGTCTGCACGCCGAACCAGGCGAACGAAGAGCTGCTGCGGGGCTGCGCGAAGCGCGGCGTGCGCGCGGCCTTCGTGGCGAGCGGCGGCTACGGCGAGGGCGGGGCCGAGGGCCGCGCGCTCGAGGAGCGCCTGGTGGGCCTCGCGGAGCAGCTCGGCATGGTGGTGGCCGGGCCGAACGGGCAGGGGCTGATCTCGACCTCGGAGTCGATGTGCGCCCAGATCGTGGCGCCGTACCCGCCGCCCGGGCGCATCTCCGTGGCGAGCCAGAGCGGCAACCTCGTGTCGAGCTTCCTGAACTACGCGTGCCTCACCGGCATCGGGGTGGCGAAGGCCGTCTCGGCGGGAAACTCGGCGCAGCTCGGTGTCGCCGACTACCTCGACTACTTCGCTGCAGACCCCGAAACCGCCGTGGCGCTGATCTACCTCGAGGGCGTGCGGGACGGCCGCCTGCTGCGGCGCGCCATGGAGCGGCTGACGGCGGTGAAGCCGCTGGTGCTCGTGAAGGGCGGCGCCGCGGCCGAGGGCCAGCGCGCGGCGGCGAGCCACACCGGGTCGCTGGCGAGCGACGATCGCGTGTTCGACGGCATCTGCCGCCAGGTGGGAGCGCTGCGCGCGCCGAGCGTCGAGCACGCCTTCGACTGGGCGGCGAGCTTTGCGACGCAGCCGCTGCCGCGCGGCCGCCGCACCGTGGTCTTCACGACGGCGGGCGGCTGGGGAGTGCTGGCGGCCGACGCATGCGCGGCCGCGGGGCTCGAGCTGATCGCGCTGCCCGACGACCTGCGCCGCGCGATCGACGCGCTGGTGCCGCCGCGCTGGAGCCGCAACAACCCGGTGGACCTCGCCGGCGGCGAGACCCGCGACACGATCCCGCAGGTGCTGGACCTGATCTGCGCCCACCCCGGGGTCGACGCCGTCATCCACCTCGGGCTCGGCATCCAGGCCGGCCAGGCCCACGCCTTCCGCTCCGGCCCCTTCTTCCCGGGCCACGGCCTGGACCGCATCGTCGAGTTCCACGAGCGCCAGGACCGCCGCTACGCGCAGGCCGCCCGCGAGGCCTCGGAGCGCCACGGCAAGCCCGTGCTGAGCGCCACCGAGCTCACCTACACCGACCGCGCCTACGGCAACCCGGGCCCCGTCGGCGTCCGCGAAGAAGGCCGCCTCTGCTACCCCAGCGCCCACCGCGCCGTCGCCGCGCTGCGGGCGCTCTGCGACTACGCGGACTACTCGTCGCGCGAGAGGTAGGTGTACTCCTCGAGGCCCTGCAGGTAGCGGCGGCGGAGGCGGGTGGATTCCTCGATGGTGATCTCGCCGCGGCGCAGGGCGGTCTCGGTGGTCTGGCGCACCTTCTCGATCAGGTCCTTGCGGTCGTACTCGACGTAGTCGAGCACGTCCTGCACGGCCTCGCCCTCGACCACGTGGTCGACGTGGTAGCTGCCGTCCTCGTCCATGCGCACGTGCACGGCGTCGGTGTCGCCGAACAGGTTGTGGAGGTCGCCCAGGATCTCCTGGTAGGCGCCCACCAGGAAGATGCCCAGGTAGTAGGGGTCCCCGTTCAGGGGGTGCAGCTCGAGCACGTCCTTGACGTCGTGCTGGTCGATGAACTGGTTCATGGTGCCGTCGCTGTCGCAGGTCAGGTCGGCGATCACACCGCGCCGCGTGGGCTCCTGGTCGAGCCGGTGGATGGGCATCACCGGGAAGAGCTGCTTCACGGCCCAGTGGTCCGGCACGCTCTGGAACACGGAGAAGTTGGCGTAGTAGGTGTCCGCCAGCCCCTTCTCCAGGTTGCCGAACTCGTCCGGCACGTAGGGCAGCTCGCGGGCGATCCGCAGGATCTTCTCGCAGCACGCCCAGAACAGCCGCTCCACCCGCGCGCGGTCGCGCAGGTCGAGCGAGCCGTGGGCGAACAGGGTCGCGGCGTCCTCCTTGAGCTGGAGGGCGTCGTGATAGGCCTCGATCACGCTCTTGCGCGAGACGTTCTGGTAGACCTCGGCGAGGTCGCGGATCACCTTCTCGTCGGTTTCCGAGGTCGGCTCGAGCGGCCGTCCGTTGCGCAGCTCGTTGACGCCCAGCACGTCCACGATCAGCACGGAGTGGTGGGCGACCATCCAGCGGCCGGCCTCGGTGACGATGTCGGGATGCGGGACGCCCGCCAGGTCGCAGGCCGCCTGGACCTCGGCGATCACGTCGTTCGCGTACTCCTGGGAAGAGTAGTTCTTCGAGGAGTGGAAGTTGGTCTGGGAGCCGTCGTAGTCGACGCCCAGGCCGCCGCCGACGTCGAGGATCCGCGGGCTCGCGCCGAGCTGGTGCAGACCCACGAGGATCCGGCTCCCCTCGCGCAGCGCGTCGCGGTGGGCGCGGATCGCCGTGATTTGCGAGCCGATGTGGAAGTGCAGCAGCTCCAGGCACTCGAGCATGTTCTCGGAGCGCAGCCGCTCGACCGCTTCGACGATCTCGGCGGCCCCGAGGCCGAACTTGGAGCGGTCCCCGGTGCTCTCCACCCACTTACCGGCGCCCTTGGTGGTGAGCCGGGCGCGCAGCCCGATGTGCGGCCGGATGCCGAGCTCGGAGGCGGTCTTCAGCACCAGGTCCAGCTCGTGGTAGCGGTCGATCACGATGATCGGCGTGCGGCCGAGGCGCTGGGCCAGCAGCGCCGTCTCGACGTAGGCGCGGTCCTTGTACCCATTGCAGATGATGAGGGCGCCCGGCGTGTCGAGCTGCGCGAGCGCGATCAGCAGCTCGGGCTTGCTGCCGGCCTCGAGGCCGATCGAGTCTTCGGCACCGAAGCGCACCATCTCCTCGACCACCCGCCGCTGCTGGTTCACCTTGATCGGGTACACCCCGCGGAAGCGGCCCTGGTACTGCGATTCGGCGATCGCCGTGTTGAAGGCCCGCGCCAGCCCGCGGACGCGCGCGGCGAGGATGTCGGAGAAGCGCACCAGCATCGGCGTGCGCACGCCGCGGCCCTTGAGGTCGTGGACCAGGGAGAGCAGGTCGATGGCCGGCTTCTCCGGGCCGCGCGGGCGCACCTCGACGTGGCCCTGCTCGTTCACCGAGAAGAAGCCGCGCCCCCAGTTGGGAACGTTGTAGAGCTCGAGGCTGTCGCGAACGGTCCAGGCGCGCATGGCGCAGGCCCTCCCAGGCAGGAGGCAGGCAGGAAGGTGGGTGCCCTCACTCCGTCGCGCCGTCGGGGACGCGGCCGATCGGAACGGACTTATCTATAGCGTTTCAGCGCCGCACCGGTACGGGCGCGTCCTCGCCCGCGTCCGCCAGCGGCTCGTCGCGCTCCTCTCCCGTAGCGAGGTCGCGCACCTTGACGGCTCCGCGCTGGAGCTCGTCGGGCCCGAGCAGGTGCACCCGCGCCGCACCCGCCCGGTCGGCATTCTTGAGCGCGCGCTTGAGAGGAATGCCCAGCACCAACTCGACCGCGCGCCCCTGCCGGCGCAGGCTCGACGCGCGGCGGATGGCGGCGGCGCGCAGCCGCTCGTCCTGCGCGGCGTCGGGAATCGCGACGACCACGTCGTCGAGCGCGCGCGGGAGCGCCGGGAGCAGGCCCCGGGCCTCGAGCAGCTCCACGATCACCGCGTCGCCGAAGCCGAAGCCGGCGGCGGGAAGCGGCCGGCCTCCGAGGCTCTCCAGCAGCCGGTCGTAACGGCCCCCGCCGCAGACGGCGCGCAGCTCGCCGGCCGCGTCGAAGGCCTCGAACACCACGCCCGTGTAGTAGGCGAGGCCGCGGACGATCGAGGCGTCGAACTCGACGCGCGGCGCCACGCCGTAGTCGCCCAGCAGCTCGAAGAGGCGCTCGAGCTCGGCCAGGGCCTCGGCCGCCGCCTCCGGCAGGTAGCGCCGCGCCTCGCCGAGGTCGCGGATCGACAGGAAATCGACGAGCCGGTTCGCGCTGCCGGGCGCCAGCCCGACCTCGCCGGTGAGCTGGGACACCACCGCCTCCCGGCCGATCTTGTCCAGCTTGTCCACCGCGACGCAGACCGGCGCGAAGCGGCCCTCCGGCACCGCCTCCCGCACCAGCGCCTCGAGCAGGCGCCGGCTCGAGACGCGCACCTTCACGTCGCCCGGTGCGACGCCGAGCCGGTCCAGCAGCGCGAACACCGCCGCGATCAGCTCGGCCTCCGCCTCGACCCCGGCTACCCCCCAGAGGTCCATGTTCCACTGGTAGTGCTCGCGGCGGCGGCCGCGGGTCATGCGCTCGTAGCGCCAGCACTGCGGGATCGAGAACCAGCGCAGCGGCAGCGAGAGGCTCCCCTGGCGCGCCATCACCATGCGGGCCAGCGAGGGCGTGAGCTCGGGCCGCAGCGCCAGGTGCCGGTCGTGGAGGGTGAAGTGGTAGAGCTGCTCGACGATCTCCTCCCCGGCCTTGCGGATGAAGAGCTCCGCGTGCTCGACGACCGGCGCGTCGACCTCCTCGTAGCCGAAGCCGCGCGCCACCGCGCGGAAGTGGTCGAACAGCCAGCTCCGCAGGCGGAGGTCCTCGGGGTAGAAGTCGCGCGTCCCGCGCGGCGGCTGGAGCATGCTGGGCGCGGGTTTACCACACGCGCCCCGACCTGCTACACCGACGGGTCCCGGCGGAGGGGCGAGGAGGCATCCATGGCTTCGAGAGGTATCGCGGGCTGCGGGCTCGCCCTGGCGCTGAGCCTCGCTGGCTGCGGGAGCAGCGGCGAGCTCCCGAACGGGCTGCTGCTGGCGATCTCGCGCTTCGAGAAGGGCGCCGGCGGCGCGCCGAAGCCCCACTCGGAGCTGGTGTTCCTCAGCCAGCGCGGCGGGAAGTGGGTTGCCGAGACCCACGAGGACCCGAGCGCCCCGGTGTTCCACAAGGCGCTGCTGTACCAGCCGCCGGGCGGCGCACTCGGGATCCTCACCCTGGGCGGCTCCGCCCCGGGCGGCCCGGCGGCGCTCAAGCTCTGGCACCGGAAGGCGGACGGCTTCGAGCGGGAGACGGTCTGGGAGGCGAACTTCGGCGGCAAGTTCAGCCGTATGCGCGACGCGGAGCTGGCGGACCTGGACGGAGACGGCTCGCCCGAGCTGGCGGTGGCCACCCACGACCAGGGCGTGGTGGCGGTGGTGAAGCCGAGCCCGGGCGGCGGCTTCGCGGTGACCGAGCTCGACCGCGAGGCCGACACCTTCGTGCACGAGATCGAGGTGGGCGACCTCGACGGCGACGGCGCGATCGAGGTCTACGCGACGCCGAGCGAGCCGAACCGCCTCGACGGCACGCCACAGCCCGGCAAGGTCGTGCGTTACGTGCCGAAGCTCGGCCAGGGCCGCACGCTGGTCGCGGACCTCGGCCAGCGCCACGCCAAAGAGATCCTGGTCTCGGACGTCGACGGGGACGGGCGCGACGAGCTCTATGTGTCCGTGGAGGCGGCCGAGGGGGGGAACCTCGAGATCCGCCGCTACGACGCCGGCACGGACCCGACGGGCGGCCGCACGGTGGCGACGCTGGAGGACCCGATGTGCCGTTTCCTGGTGGCCGCGGACTTCGACGGCGACGGCAAGCGCGAGATGGTGGCCTCCGCCAAGGACACCGGCGTCTGGCTGCTGCGGCCCGGCGCCGATCCGCAGGCCCCGTGGACCGTGTCGCTGATCGACGCCCGCTCGAAGGGCTTCGAGCACGCGACGCTCGCCGCCGACCTCGACGCCGACGGCGACGCGGAGCTCTACGTGGCGAGCGACGACGACAAGGAGGTCCGCCGCTACGTCTTCGCGGAAGGCAAGTTCCGGCGCGAGACGATTTACCGGCGCGAGGGCGGCGACTCGATCCTCACCTGGAACCTGACCCAGGTGCCCGTGTCCCTGATGCGGTAGGCCTCGGGCCCGGGCTCAAACGCCCGCCACGGCGCGCATGGCGTCGTGCGCGACGGCGATGGCCGCGTCCATGTTGCGGTCGAGGTCGAGCTCGGCGGGTCCCGGCCAGGGAGTCCGGTCCGACACCACGCAGATGCAGCCGGCGCGCACGCCGAACAGGCCCGCGAGGGTCAGCAGCGCTCCCGACTCCATCTCGCAGTTCAGCACGCCGGCGCTGCGCATCGCCTCGATCCGCTCGGCGTGCTCCCGGCCCCAGTAGCGGCCGGCGCTCATCGTGGCCAGGGACCCGTCGGGGCGCAGCACGGCGTTGCGCACGTAGAAGGCGTCGAGCGACCAGGTGATCCCGGCGCGGCAGCGGGCGCCGCGCGCGCGCGCGGCCGCCAGCAGCGCGCCGACGAGCTCGTGATCCGCGACCGCCGGGTACTCCGGCGCCACGTAGCTCCGCGAGGTGCCGTCGTCGCGCACGGCCCCGGTGGTCACCACCAGGTCGCCGAGCTCGAGGTCGGGAGCCAGCCCGCCCGAGTTCCCGACGCGCAGGAAGGTATGGGCGCCCACCTTGACCAGCTCTTCCAGCAGGATGGCCGTGCCCGGCGCCCCCACCCCGGTGGAGGCGGCCGCCAGGGGCAGCCCCCGCGAGCGCCCGACGACCACCCGGAACTCGCGGACCTGGACCGGCTCCCGGCGCTCGTCCCATCCTTTGGCGATCCGGTCCACCCGGGCCGGGTCCCCGCACAGGAAGACGTGGGGCGGGACGTCGCCCCGGCGGAGCCCCGTGATCGGCTGGGCGTCGCTCATGGCGGGCCGAGGGTCGGGGAGGTGCATCTCGGCCGCAACCGGGGGGTGCTCGGCGGCGTCTCCACTCAAGTTGGCCGCGGGGCTGCCCGACCCCTCTGCTGGCGTCCGTCCGGGGGGCGGGCTAAGGATGGGCGCCCCGGTCTGGGGTGCCCCGCGGGGCAGCGCGCTCCCCACCTGTTAGGATCGAGAGAGAGGTAAGGCGTGGCCAAGGCCCTGGTCATCACCGAGAAGCCGAGCGTCGCGCGCGACATCGTCGCGGCGCTGGGAGGCTTTCGGGAGCAGGACGGCTTCTGGGAGAGCGACGACTTCGTCGTCAGCTTCGCCGTGGGTCACCTCTTCGAGCTGCTCGAGCCCGAGGAGATCGACCCCAAGTACAAGCGCTGGACCCTCGCCGACCTGCCGGTCATCCCGCCGAGCTACCAGCTCAAGAAGAAGAAGGGGCAGACGGACCGCATCCGCACCCTCGAGAAGCTGCTCGAGCGCAAGGACGTCGACCGGCTGGTGAACGCCTGCGACGCCGGGCGCGAGGGCGAGCTGATCTTCCGGGAGATCGTGAAGTTTCTCGGCAGCGAGAAGCCGATCGAGCGGCTCTGGCTGCAGTCGATGACGCCGAACGCCATCCGCGAGGGCTTCCGCGTGCTGCGCCCGGACGCGGAGCTGCTGGGCCTGGCGGCCGCGGCGGAGTGCCGCGCCTACTCGGACTGGCTGATCGGCATGAACGCCACCCGCGCCCTCACCAAGCGCCTGAAGAGCCGGCGCGAGAAGACGGCCTGGTCGGCGGGCCGCGTGCAGACGCCGACCCTCGCGCTGCTGGTCGACCGCGAAGCCGAGGTGCTGGCCCACGTGCCGCGGCCCTACTGGCGCCTCGAAGGGCACTTCGAGCGCGAGGGCGCGACGTGGGTGGGCACCTGGTTCGATCCGGCCTTCGACGCCGGCGGCGACGACGAGCGGCGCGACGACCGCATCTTCGACGAGGCGCGCGCCCGCGAGATCGCCCGCGCCGCGGAGGGCCGCGAGGGCGCCGCCCGCGAGACGCGCAAGCCTTCGCGCGAGGCGTCGCCGCCGCTCTTCGACCTCACCAGCCTGCAGCGCGAGGGCAACCGCCGCTTCGGCTGGTCGGCGCGGCGCACGCTGTCCGCGGCGCAGCGCTGCTACGAGGCGCACAAGCTGCTCACCTATCCGCGCACCGATTCGCGCTGCCTGCCTTCGGACTATCGGAGCGTGGTGGGCGACGTGCTGCGCTCGTTCTCCGGCGGCGGCGAGCTCTCGCCCCACGCGCAGCGCCTGCTCGAGCGGGGTCTCGAGAACGAAGGCCGCATCTTCGACGACTCCAAGATCTCGGACCACTTCGCGATCATCCCGACCGGCAACCTGCCGACGAGCGCGCTCTCGGGCGACGACAAGCGGCTGTTCGACCTCGTCGCGCGGCGCTTCCTCGGCGCCTTCCACCCGCCGGCGCTCTGGGAGCGGGTCGAGCGCGTGACGGAGGTCGCCGGCCACTCGTTCCGCACCCGCGCGCGGGCGCTGATGGAGGCCGGCTGGCGCGAGGTGCTGCCCGCGCCCGCCGGCGGCGACGACGAGGAGGCGGCGGTGCTGCCGCCCCTGGTGCCCGGCCAGAGCGAAGCGGGCGGCGTGCCGGCGGCGCTGCGCAGCGTCGACGTGCAGGCCGAGGAGACGCGCCCGCCGGCGCGACTCAGCGAGGCGCGCCTGCTCTCGCTGATGGAGAACGCCGGCCAGGACCTCGAGGACGAGGACCTCGCGGCCGCCCTCCACGAGAAGGGCATCGGCACCCCCGCGACGCGCGCCGACATCATCGAGAACCTGATCGCCAAGGGCTACGCGGTGCGCCTCGGCAAGGCGCTGCGACCGACGGTGAAGGGCATTCGCCTGATCGACACGCTGAAGCGCGTCCACATCGACCGGCTCGCCTCGCCCGCGCTGACCGGCGAGATCGAGCAGCACCTGCTCGAGGTGGAGAAGGGTCGCCGCACCCAGGAGCGGTTCCTCCAGGAGATGGAGGACTACGCCCGGGAGATCGTCGACGTCGCCAAGAGCTTCGAGTACGAGCAGATCTACGGCGGGCTCCCGGCCCTCGGCCAGTGCCCGAACTGCGGCCGCGACGTCTACGAGCAGGCCTGGTTCTACCGCTGCGAGGAGCAGCCGGAGCGCGACCCCGATTGCCCGGTGCGCTTCTGGAAGGACACCTCCGGGCGCTACCTGGACCGCGGCACGGTCGCGGCGCTGCTGCGCGACGGCAAGACGGGTACCCTCGACGGCTTCACGGCCCGCGACGGGCGCAGCTACCGCGGCCACCTGGAGATCGACCGCGAGAGCTGGAAGGTGCTGGTGCGCAGCGAGGGCTTCTCCGGCGAGGGCGAGAGCACGCAGCCCGAGTACGAGGTGGACTCCTCGCCGCTCGGCCGCTGCCCGCTCTGCGAGGAGCACGAAGTCGTCGAGACGCCGACGCAGTTCGCCTGCGCCGGCCGGTTGAAGGCGCAGGAGGAGGACGCGCAGCGCAAGGCGGCGCGCGGGCCCGCCGCGCGCGGGAAGGCCGCCGCGGCGAGCGACGAGCCGGCGCCGCCGAAGCCCTGCGGCTTCGTGCTGCCGCGCACGGTCTGCAAGCGCGAGATCACGCGCGACGAGGCGCTGGCCTACCTGCGCAACGGGCGCACCGAGCTGCTCACGGACTTCACCTCGCGCTTCGGGCGGCCGTTCTCCGCGGTGCTGTTCCTGAAGGAGAACGGGCGGCACGGCTTCGAGTTCCCGCCGCGCGGCCAGGCCGCCGAAGGGAAGCCCGGCGCGGAGGCGCCCGCGGCCGAGGCGCCTGCGGGCCGGCCCGGTGGCCGGCGCCCGCGCAAGACTCCCGCCGCCCCGCCCGTCGAGCCGGCGGCAGATGCCGCCAAGCCCCGGCGCGCCGGTGGCAAGCGCGCGGCCGCGCGCCGCCCCGCGCGGCCGAAGACCGCGCGCGTCGTCCGCAGCCGCCGCAAGTCCGCCAAGGGCGGCGGCTCCGGCGCTTCGGAGTCCCCAGCGCGCCGCTGAGCGGGCGACGCGCTGCGGCGCGTTCCCCCCTCCACGCGACCCCAGGCCCTTCCGCGCAGCGGACCGGCACGCCGCGCCACGACGCGTTGCGGCAAGACCTCGTCCAGGCTCCCCCACCGGCGAATTTGTGTTGTTTTTGCCGGGGGGTTCCGGGTATAAGTGCGGGTTGCTGGACCTCCGCGGCGCCGCCGCGTACGGGGCCCCGGTCGCCGCCCGAGCGGCCGGACGCCCTGCGGTGTGAGCGGCGGGGGATCGGCGAAGTCGCGGTCGCTGCGGCGCGCCGGTGCCGGCCATGGAGGGGGAACATGAGGGGTGTTCGCGCAGCTTGTCTCGGCGCCGTCGCCGGGGTTCTCGCAGTCGGCAGCGCGCTGTGGTCTCCCGCCGCCTCGGCGGTGGAGGCGTTCGACGGTCGCGTCGAGGCCCACGGCTACTACGAGGCGCAGATCCGCTCGATCGTGCGCGACTTCGACTTCTCCGACGACTGGGACCTGACCCAGTTCTGGAACATCCTCAACATCGAGATCGAAGCGAACGTCGCTCCGGACGGCTGGGGCCCGTTCGACGTGATCTCGGTGTTCGGTCGCATCGAGGTCCGCTACGACTGCGTGTGGACCGGCGGCTGCTCGATGTTCGACTCCGCCGACGCCTACGCCTACAGCCGCTACGGCAAGCTCCCCAAGCGCCTCTCCGACGCGCGGCGCACCGGCTACCAGGGCACGCTCTTCATCGACGACGAGCGCAACTTCTACGACGTGCCCTATCGCCAGGTCGCCTACGGGGCCGACGACCGCCGCTTCCGGCCCGATGGCTCGCGGCGGCCGATGACCGTCTACCAGGCGCCGCAGTTCGCCAGCTTCTTCGGCGGCTCCTCCTACGGCCTCGACGGCATTCCCCAGCTCGGCCCGCTCAGCGACCCCGGCGCGGTGCCGCCGAGCGACGGCGTCGGCGGCAGCGACAACCAGGGCTTCACCTCGCGCGACGACCCGCCGTGGGTGTACTTCGCCGACCTGCTGCACGACGACTGCAACCGCTGGGGCGCGCGCTCGCGGCCCGGCACCCAGAACGGCAACGGCAACGGCGACACGCTGCTGCTGAGCCCCGGCTGCAGCTTCGAGGAGATCGGCGCCGTCGCGGACGTGCCCAACCCGCTGAGCAACAAGGACTTCAACCCGCTGATCGGCTCGTTCGGCTCCGGAGCGCTCCCCTACCGGCCCGCTCCCGAGTTCCGGGCCGACAGCGGGGCGCCGCTCGAGTACGCGCGCGGCAACTACTTCCCGAACTATCGGCTCCAGCAGCTCATCGACGACGGCGAGCTCTCCACGCTCGATCGCACCTTCCGGCGCGCCGAGATCGCCTGGAACCGCGGCCAGGCCCAGCAAGAGCAGAAGGAGCTGAAGGAGCTCTACGTCGACTTCGAGATGTTCGACAGCCAGCTCTTCGTGCGCGCGGGCTACCAGACGATCGTGTGGGGCAAGACCGAGCTGTTCCGCAACCAGGACCAGTTCAACCCCCAGGACATCGGCCTGGCCTCGCTGCCCAGCCTGGAGGAGTCGCGCATCTCGCTGTGGGCGCTGCGCGCGATCTGGTCCTTCTACGACGTCGGGCCGCTGAACGACGTGCGGCTCGAGCTGGCCATGAACTTCGACCAGTACCAGCCGACGGACGTCGGCGTCTGCGGCGAGCCCTACTCGCCGCTGGCGGCCTGCGCGCTGCCGGCGGGCCTCGCCGCCCACGGCTACGTGGGCCTCGGCCTCGCCGGCGCGTCGTTCCCGCCCGACCCGTGGAACGACGCCCACGGCCTCGAGTACGGCGCGCGCCTCGAGTTCCGCTGGGACCGCTTCAGCTTCGCGATCACCGACTTCTACGGCTTCCAGGACTTCCCGTACGTCGACCAGATCTTCAACTACAGCCGCAACGTCGATCCGATCAGCGGGCGCCCCCGCCACACCATGACGACGGGCAAGTGCCGCACCGGCAAGGAGTCCGCCTGCCTCGACGACGACAAGGCGCTGACCCAGCACTCGGTGAACCAGCAGCTCTTCGCGGCCACCTGCTTCAACACCCTGGCGGTGGCGCCGACCCTCGATCCCACCGCCTGCCTCGCCAACATCTTCGGCAGCCCGAACCCCACCCCGCCGAACGACCTGTTGCCCGTCTCGCCCCGGGTGGTCGTGGTGCTGAACACGATCGGGCGCGGCGACACCTCCGGGCTCGCGGTCGGAGAGGGAACCTTCCTGGCCGGCCTGATCGAGGCCCCCGATTCCGACGTCTTCCGCGAGCTGATCCGCCAGAACTCCTACAACGGCATGCTCCAGAAGATCACCGTCGACCTCAACACCGATCCCTTCGACGGCGACAAGCCCGACCTGGCGAACGTCTCCGAGAACAACACGCTGATCAACGAGCCCGACTTCGACGACACCGTGCTCGCCTTCTACGGCCCGACCTTCGACGGCTCGCTCTCCGGTCGGCTCACCGAGTTCCAGGAGGCGCTGCTCGGCTGCGGTCCCTTCTTCAAGACGAGCTGCGACCTCGACGGCATCGACTTCATGAACATGGAGGCGAGCGTCCTCACCCAGTCGTGGCCGAACGTCGAGGGGACCTTCCGGGACGGCAAGGCCTGGGACACGATGGACCGCGGCGTCGCGCAGCCCGGCACTGTCGGCTTCCAGGGCGGGCCGCTCTGCTCGCGCTCCGAGGGCGGCAAGACCTACATGCTGCCGGGCTGCCGCGGGCCCGGCGACGACGGCTACAACGTGCGGGAGGACGGCACGACCACGGGCATGTTCCATCCCCTCACCGGCCAGCAGTTCTCGAACGAGCTGGCGGCCTTCTCCTGGAACGTGCTGATGGGGCTCGTCGGCTTCTCGCTGCCCACCCGCGACTTCGGGACCGAGGGCCCGCGGCCGCCGGCGAACCAGGACGAGTTCGACGTGAACGACCCCTTCCGCAAGGGCGCCTGCTCGTTCCGCGAGCCGGGCTGGTGCGCCAGCGTCTCGGCGATCCTCGGCCTCACGGGCCAGGGGCGCCCGAGCATCCTCGCCGGAGGCAACGGGCGCTTCGGCCGGCGCGACTTCGTCTACCACTCCGGCGGCGTCGGCCTGCTGCGCGTCGACAAGTCCAACATCTTCGGCTTCTCGATGGACTTCGCCGAGGACGTGACGAAGTCGAACTGGGGCGTCGAGTTCACCTGGGTGAAGGACCTCCACGTCGGCGACAACAACTCCTTCGAGGGGGTGACCGACGGGATCGACCTGTACCGCCTGACGGTCTCGGTGGACCGGCCGACGTTCGTGAACTTCATGAACGCGAACCGCACCTTCTTCATCAACACCCAGTGGTTCTTCCAGTACACCGACGACTTCCAGCGCGGCTTCACCGGGCCGCTCTACCAGTGGGACATCTTCGGGGTGCTCGCGATCAGCACCGGCTACTTCCAGGACCGGCTGCTGCCCTCGCTCACGATGGTCTACTTCGTGCGCAACAACTCCTTCGCGGTCCTGCCGCAGGTCACCTATCGCTTCACCGAGAACTTCCAGGCGACCTTCGGCCTGGCGGCCTTCGCCGGCCGCGAGCAGGAGCGCGTGATGCCGATCAACGGCCTCGCGCCGGTGCAGGAGCGCTTCGGGCGCAACGCCTACAAAACCTTCGTCGAGCCCGGCCTGGCCGTGGTGCGCGAGCGGGACGAGATCTTCCTTCGCATCCGATACACCTACTGAGCTGAGCGGAGGACGCGATGCGCTGCCCCTCGATCTGCCGCTGGACCCCTGCGCGCCGCCTGCTGAGCCTGATCGCCGCCGGCCTCGCGGTCTTCGGACCCGGGCCGGCTGGCGCCGTCGAGGCCCTCGACGGCCGGGTCCAGGTGCATGGCTACTTCGAGGCCCAGATCCGCTCCCTGGTACGCGACTTCGACTTCTCCGACGACTGGGACCTCTCCCAATGGTGGAACGTGCTGAGCCTCGAGGTCGAGGCCAACCTGGCGCCCGACGGCTTCGGCCCCTTCGACGTGATCTCGATCTTCGGCCGCGTCGAGGTCCGCTACGACTGCGTGTGGACCGGCGCCTGCACGATGTTCGACTCGGCCGACGCCTACGCCTTCAGCAGCAAAGGGAAGCTCCCGAAGCGCCTGATCGACGCGCGTCGGACCGGCTACCAGGGTACCAGCTACATCGGCGACGAACGGCACTTCTACGACATTCCGTTCACGGAGGTGAGCTCCGCGCCGGACGACCGCCGCCTCCGGCCCGACGGCTCACGCAAGCCGATGGAGTTCTGGCAGACGCCGCTCGGCCGCGGCTTCTTCGGCTCGCTGTCCTACGGGCCCGACGGCGAGCCGCTGACCGAGGACGACCTCGGCTTCTTCTACTTCGGCGACCTGGTGGAAGGGCATTGCCGGCGCTGGGGGGCGCGCGCGCGGCCCGGCAGCCAGGACGGCCGCAGCACGGGCAGCACGCTGCTGCTCGACCCGAACTGCGACTACGACAGCATCGGCGCCAACCGCGCCACGCCCAACCCCTTCAACCCCAATGACTTCAACCCGCTGATCGGCGTCAAGGGCTCGGCCGCGCTGCCCTACCGGCCGGCGCCCGAGTTCAACGCGAACTCGGGCGCGCCGCTCCAGTACGCGCGCGGCGTCTACTACCCGAACTACCGGCTCCAGCAACTCCTCGCGGACGGCGACCTCACCCAGGTCTCGACGAAGTATCGGCGTGGCGAGCTGGCCTGGAACCGGGGCCAGTCGCAGCAGGAGCAGAAGGAGCTGAAGGAGCTCTACGCGGACATCGAGATGTTCGACAGCCGGCTGTGGCTGCGGATCGGCTACCAGACGATCGTGTGGGGTAAGACCGAGCTGTTCCGCAACCAGGATCAGTTCAACCCCCAGGACGTCGGTCTGGCGTCGCTGCCCTCGCTCGAGGAGTCGCGCATCTCGCTGTGGGCGCTGCGCGCGATCTGGTCCTTCTACGACGTCGGACCGCTGAACGACGTGCGCCTCGAGATCGCGATGAACTACGACCAATACCAGTCGATCGACCCGGGCGTCTGCGGCGAGCCTTACGCGCCGCTGGCGGTCTGCCAGCTCAACGAGGGCACCATCGCCCACGGCTACCTGGGCCTCGGTCTCGCCGGCATTCAGCTGCCGCCCGACCCCTGGAACAGTTTGCAGGGCATCGAGGTGGGCGCCCGCCTCGAGTTCCGCTGGGACCGCTTCAGCTTCGCGATCACCGACTTCTACGGCTACCAGGACATCCCCTATGTCGAGCAGATCTTCAGCTACAGCCGCAACGTCGACCCGGTGAGCGGCCGCCCCCGGCATACCATGACCACCGAGCGCTGCCGCACCGGCAAGGAGCCCGGCTGCCTCGATCCGGAGAACGCGCTCACACAGCACTCCGCCAACCAGCAGCTCTTCGCGGTGGCTTGCGCGGTGAGCCTCGCGGTGGCGCCGGACCTCGACCCGACCGCCTGCCTCGCCAACATCTTCGGCAGCCCGAACGCCACGCCGCCGAACGACGTGCTGCCCGTGTCGCCGCGCCTCGTGGTTGTGCTCAACACGATCGCCCGGGGAGACACGTCGGGTGGACTGACCGGAGAGGGCGCCTTCCTGGCGGGCCTGATCGGCGCCACCGACTCCGCCGCACTCAGCGCCGAGATCGCCCGGAACTCGTACAACGGGATGGTTGGCAAGGTCACCGTCGACCTGAACCTCGATCCCTTCGACGGCGACAACCCCGACATCGCCAATGCGTCGAAGAACAACCCGCTCCTGAACGCGAAGGACCGCGCGGAGACCGTCGACTTCTTCTACGACCCCGCGGGCCTGATCCGGGGCTCGCTCTCCGGCCGCCTCACCGACTGGCAGGAGGCGCTGCTCGGCTGCGGGCCCTTCTTCCGGACGAGCTGCGACCTGGACGGCGTCGACGTCCTCAACATGGAGGGCGGCGTCTTCTTCCAGTCGTTCACCAACGTGGCGGGCACCTTCGATCCCGATCGCAGCAGCTCGTGGGACACCTTCGACAAGAGCCGGCCGCAGCCCGGCACGGTGGGCTTCGCAGGGGCGCCGCTCTGCACGCGCTACGAGAACGGCCAGACCTTCATCCTGCCCGGCTGCCGCGGCCCCGGGGATGACGGCTACAACGTGAAGCAGGACGGCAGCACCGCCGGCCTGCTCCATCCCTTCACCGGCCAGCAGTTCGCCAACGAGATGGCGGCCCTCTCCTGGAACATCTTGATGGGCGTCGCGGGCTTCTCGATGCCGGGCGACGACGGCATACAGCCCCAGGACTTCGACGTCGACAACCCGTTCCGTCTGGGGGGCTGCTCGTTCCGCCAACCCCAGATCTGCAGCGCGGTGGCGGCGCTACTCGACCTCTCCGGCCAGCAGCGCAACAGCATCCGGGCCGGCGGCAATGGACGCTTCGGCCGGACCGACTTCGTGCACCACTCGGGCGGCGTCGGAGTGCTGAAGGTCGACAAGTCGAACGTGTTCGGCTTCTCGATGGACTTCGCCGAGGACCTCACCAAGTCGAACTGGGGGATCGAGTTCACCTGGGTCGAGGGGCTCCACTTCGGCGACAACGACGCCCCCGACGGGCTCGCCGAGGGCGTCGACCTCTACCGGCTCACGATCTCGGCGGACCGTCCGACCTTCGTGAACTTCATGAACGCGAACCGCACCTTCTTCATCAACACCCAGTGGTTCTTCCAGTACACCGACGAGTTCCGGTCGAGCTACTCCAGCGGCTACCAGTGGGACATCTTCGGTGTGCTCGCGATCGCGACGGGTTACTTCCAGGACCGCCTGCTGCCGTCGCTCACGCTCGTCTACTTCGTGAACGGCAACTCCTTCGCGGTGCTGCCCCAGGTCACCTATCGCTTCACCGAGAACTTCCAGGCGAGCTTCGGCCTGGCGGCCTTCGCCGGGCGCGAGCAGGAGCGCGTGATGCCGCTCAACGGCATCGCGCCGGTGGGCCAACGCTTCGGCCGCAACGCGTACAAGACCTTCATCGAGCCCGGGCTCGCCGTGGTGCGCGAGCGGGACGAGATCTTCCTCCGCATCCGATACACGTTCTAGACGCAGCCACCGGAGGTCCTGCATGCCTCGCACCGCGCGCTCTCTCGGATCGATCTCGGTCGCCGCTGCAATCGTTTTCGCCGCGGCGGCGCCCGCGGACGCGGTCGAGGCCTTCGACCGGCGCCTCCAGGTCCACGGCTACTACGAGGCGCAGATCCGCTCGATCGTGCGCGACTTCGATTTCTCCGACGACTGGGACCTCACCCAGTGGTGGAACGTCCTGAACATCGAGGTCGAGGCTGCGGTGGCCCCCGACGGCTTCGGTCCCTTCGACACGATCAACATCTTCGGGCGCATCGAGATCCGCTACGACTGCGTCTGGACCCGCGCCTGCTCGTTCTTCGACTCGGCCGATGCCTACGGCCCGCACATCGGCCGCTTGCCCAAGCGGCTCTCGGACGCGCGCCGCAGCGGCTATGCCGGCACCCACTTCACCGGAGACACCCGCCACTACTACGAGGTGCCCTTCACCGACGTGAACGGCACTCCCGACCGCGAGCGCCTGCGCCCTTCGGGCTCGCGCGTGCCGCTGGAGTTCTACCAGACGCCGATCGGCGCGCCGTTCTTCGGCTCGGGCTCCTACGGCCTCGACGGCATTCCGGCCTTCAACGAGTTCTTCCGGCTCCAGTCCAACGACGACCCGCCGCTGCTCTACTTCGAGCAGATGCTGCGCCCCCACTGCGACCAGTGGAGCGTGCGCGCCCGCCCGATCGGCAACGAGAACGGCCGCGGCGGGGCGGAGTTCATCCTGCTCGACCCCGCCTGCAACTACGACACGATCGGCGCCAACGCCGACAAGCCGAACCCGTTCCGCTTCGACGACGTGCATCCCGTGACGGGAGCGCGCGGCGCCGCGGCGCTGCCCTACCGCCCGGCGCCCGAGCTCGACTTCCGCTCCGGCGCGCCCCTCGAGTACGCGCGCGGCGCCTACTACCCGAACTACCGCCTGCAGCAGCTCCTGCGCGACGACGACATCGAGCCCTGGCAGACCAAGCTGCGCCGCTCCGAGGTGGCCTGGAACCGGGGCCAGTCGCAGCAGGAGCAGAAGGAGCTGAAGGAGCTCTACGCCGACGTCGAGATGTTCGACAGCCGGCTCTGGCTGCGGATCGGCTACCAGACGATCGTGTGGGGCAAGACCGAGCTGTTCCGCAACCAGGACCAGTTCAACCCGCAGGACGTGGCCCTCGGCTCCCTGACCAGCCTCGAGGAATCGCGCATCTCGCTGTGGGCGCTGCGCGCGGTCTGGTCGCTCTACGACATCGGCCCGATCAACGACGTCCGGCTCGAGTTCGCGATGAACTTCGATCAGTTCGAGCCCACCGACCTCGGCACCTGCGGCGAGCCCTACACCGTGATCGCGGCCTGCGCGCTCTCGGTCGGCCAGCTCGCCCACGGCTACTTCGGCGTCGGGCTCGCCGGCCAGCAGCGCCCGCCCGACCCGTGGAACGACGCCCACGGCCTCGAGTACGGCGCGCGCCTCGAGTTCCGCTGGGACCGCTTCAGCTTCGCGATCACCGACTTCTACGGCTTCCAGGACTTCCCCTACGTGGAGTCGCTGTACAGCTACAGCCGCAACGTCGACCCGGCGAGCGGGCGCCTCCGCCACACCGAGTCCACCGGCCGCTGCCGGACCGGGCGCGAGCCCGCCTGCCTCGACGCGGAGAAGGCGCTCACCGAGCACCCGATCAACCAGCAGCTCTTCACGATGGTCTGCGCCAACACCGTCGGGATCGCTCCGACCCTCGACCCGGCCGCCTGCTTCGCGAACGTCTTCAACAGCACGCTGCGCACGGCGGATCCGCTGCCCGGCGTTCCTGGGGCGCGCATCCTGGTGGCGCTGAACCTGCTGCTGCGCGGCGACACGAACAGCGGGCTCGGCGGCGCGATCACGCCGGGGCAGGTGCTCGGCACGGTGGGCGAGTTCCCCGCGGACGGCAGCGTGCAAGCCGCGATCCGGCGCTTCTCCTACAACGGGATGCTCGAGAAGGCGACCGTCGATCTCAACACCGACCCGTTCGACGGCGACCGGCCCGATCTCGCCAACGCCTCGGCGGACAGCCCGATCGTGCGCGAGGGGATCGACGGGAGCGTCAGCTTCTACTACGACCCGGCCATCATCGACGGCTCGCTCTCGGGCCGCCTCACCGACTGGCAGGAGGCGCTGCTCGGCTGCGGGCCCTTCTACCGCACGAGCTGCGACATCGACGGCATCGACCTGCTGAACGCCGAGGCCAGCGCGCTGGTGCAATCCTTCCCGGACGTCGACGGGACCTTCCGCGGCGAGGGCGCGCTCTGGGACACCACCGACCGGGGCCTCACGCAGCCCGGTACCGTCGGCTTCGAGGGCGGGGCGATCTGCACGCGCTTCGAGGGGGGGCGCACCTTCGTGCTGCCCGGCTGCCGCGGCCCCGGAGACGACGGCTACAACGTGAAGCAGGACGGCAGCCCTCTCGGCCTGCTGCAGCCCTTCACCGGCCAGCAGTTCCAGAACGAGCTCGGCGCGGTGTCCTGGAACCTGCTGATGGGGCTGGTCGCCCTCTCCCTGCCGGGGCGCGAGTTCGGCGACTCCACCGGGCCGCGCACGCCCGCCGACCGCGGCGACTTCGACGTGAACGACCCCTTCCGCGCGGGCGGCTGCTCGTTCCGCGAGCCCCAGTGGTGCTCGAGCGTCACCGCCTTCCTCGGCCTCACGGGCAACCGCCGCAACAGCATCCAGGCCGGTGGCAACGGCCTGTTCGGGCGCCGCGACTTCGTCTGGCAGTCGGGCGGCATGGCCGTCGCGCGCTTCGACAAGTCGAACATCCTCGGCTTCTCGATGGACTTCGCCGAGGACTTCACCAAGTCGAACTGGGGCATCGAGTTCACCTGGGTGGACGACATCCACCTGGCGGACAACAACTCCTACAGCAACGTCTCGATGACGGACTCCTACCGGCTCACCATCTCGGTGGATCGGCCCACCTTCGTGAACTTCCTGAACGCGAACCGCACCTTCTTCTTCAACACCCAGTGGTTCTTCGAGTACCAGGACGGCTACCGCCGCGGCTTCCTCAACGACGGCCCCTGGGACATCTTCGGCGTGTTCGCGGTCAGCACCGGCTACTTCCAGGACCGCCTGCTGCCCTCCCTGGTGATGGTCTACTTCGTGAGCAACAACTCGTTCGCGATCCTGCCCGAGGTGACCTACCGCTTCACCGAGAACTTCTCGATGACCTTCGGCGTGGCGGCCTTCGCCGGGCGCGACCAGGAGCGGGTGATGCCGATCAACGACATCAACATCGTGGGCAACCGCTTCGGGCGAAACGCCTACAAGTCGGCGGTGCAGAACGGCCTGGCGGTGATCCGCGAGCGCGACGAGATCTTCCTGAGGGTGAAGTACACGTTCTGAGGCAGCAGGACCGGGCTTGCTCGAGGGGCCGGGACGTCGCGGCGGGCGGTGGGCCCGCGCCCTGGTGGCTCGCCGGCGCGCGCGCCCTGCTTCGATACGGCTCCGGAAATCGCACCGAGGGCGAGCACGCATTGCCAACGTCCCTCGACCGATTTTTCTTTTCTGCTCCGGGGATCGGCTTCCGCGCGCCGGCACGCGGCATCGAGGAGCGGGGGGCGGTGGGCCCGCGGCGGAAGTAAAGCGGAGGCGGCGCTCGATTCGCGCGATGAGCACGGCGCGCGGGCCGCCGAGCCATGCAGCCGCGGGCCCACCGCCCCCCGCTCCGTAAAGCCCCCGCCGCGCGCTCGCCGTCCCCGCGCCCCCCTACCGCCCCTGCCGCGTCAGCGTGTCCGTGGACGTCAGCTTGCGGAGCTCCTTGGGGTCCGTGGGGAGCGAGCGCACGTCGTAAGACTCGCGGCGCCAGCCGCTGCCGCGGCCCGGGACGTAGTAGAAGACCGCCGCGATCGGGTCGAAGGCGTGGGCGCGCCCTCCGCCCGGCCAGTCGGGATAGCCGCCGCGATCGCTGCTGAAGCGGTGCGCCAGGATGCCGATGTCGAGCAGCAGGCCGTTGTCGCGCTTGCTGATGAAGTAGAGCGGCTGCTGGGTCTGCCAGTCGATCCAGAGCTGGACGGCGGCCACCTCGTCGGTGCGCCGCTTCGCGACGCCCTCGATCACCACCGCGTAGCGGAGGTCCCAGCGGTCGGTGGCCAGCGAGAGCCCGGACGGGCCGAAGTTGCGGTCCGGCTCCCCGGGCCAGCCCTCTCCGACGGCGTTCAGGGGCGCCAGCACCTCGCGCTCGCCGAGCAGGCGCCAGGTGTAGGCGTTGGGGCGTACGGTGAGGCCGACGAAGCCCTTCCGCAGGTGCTCCGTCGCGGCGATGTTGAGCCCGGCGGTCGGCTGGATCGAGTCGAGCTGCGGCACGCCGTTCGTCTCGCCCTTGCCGATCGGAACGGGCCCGCCCGCCGACTCGCCGGTCACCGTGTAGCGGGGCATGTAGAGGCCGTCGACCCAGGCCGTCGCCGCGCGGCGCGGCTTCCGCATCTCGGGCACGTAGACGAAGGTGTCGTCGGGCTCCTGCCAGCGGCGGTCCGCCTTCTGGGGCCGGATCTGGCGCCACGCCAGGTGACGCGCGTTGAACGGCTCGAAGAAGCGTCCGCCGGCGACGAACTGGGAGTCCTTCGCCTCGGGCGTCGAATAGCCGTCCGCGACCAGATCGGAGCGGTTGCCCGTACTGATCCAGAAGAACTCGCCCTCGTAGGTCTGGGAGCGCCCGAAGGGATCGAGGCCGAAGACGCTCGGCGCGTTGCCGGCGCCCAGGTCGAGGATGCGGAAGCGGCCCTTGGGGCCCGCTCCCCGGTAGCGGTGCGCGAAGTTCCAGGCCCACTTGAGGGCCGCGTCCGGGTCGCCGGGCGCGATCTGCTCGGGAGGGAAGGGCAGGCCCGCGACGTAGCCTTCCAGGTTCCCGTCGTCGAGCTTCACGCGGGACGCGAAGCGCTCGCTGGCTTCGCGGTAGAAGTCCGCGACGGGGTAGCGCCGGTGGCAGTGGCCGATCTCCATGCGCATGCCTTCGTAGAAGAAGGCCTCGCGGAAGCTCCAGATCTCGTCGGGAAAGAGCTGCGCCAGGGAGGGCAGGTCCTCGAGCCGCAGCACGTCGCCCTCGCGCAGCAGCGGCTGGCCGCCGTCGCCCCGTTCGCCGGCGCCGGCGCCGCCGCCCACGTCGGGGCAGCGGCCCTCCGGCGGCGGCGCTGCGTTCGCCGACAGCGATGCGGCGAGCAGCATGGCGAACCCCGAAATGCGTCGAAGGCCTCGAAGCCTCATGAACCCCGTACTCCCCTGCCGGAAGACCGGCGCGGCGCTGTAGCGCTCTGCCTCAATGTGCGAGTGCGCCGCTCTTCGCAGGCGCGAAATGCTTCCAACCCGTCTCCCACTGCTTTATGGTAGTGACATCTGGCAGTTCTGCGCGGGAGGGGCCATGGACCGCAGGACGATCGCCTCGTGCATCGCCTGGTGCATCGGTGGGTGGGTGGTGCTCGCGCCGCCGCACGGAGCCCGCGCCGCCGAGGTCGGCGGCATCGAGGTCGAGCTCCACGGCTACACCGAGCTCCAGCTCCGCGGCATCGCCCGCGACTTCGACGTCAACGACGGCCTCGACCTGACCCAGTGGTACAATATCCTGAGCCTGGAGGCGGAGTTCGACTTCGCTCCCGAAGGGATCGGCCCCTTTAGCGTGCTCCAGGCGTTCGCCCGCGTCGAGGTGCGCTACGACTGCGTCTGGACGCGCGGCTGCGGGCTGTTCTCCTCGGCCGACACCTACGGCGACCGCGCACGGCGCCTGCCGGACCGCCTCAACGACGGCCGCCGCGCCGGCTTCCGCCACTCCGGAACCGTCTTCAGCGGCGACCGGCGCTTCTACGCCGACATTCCGCGCGAGCAGCTTCCGTTCAGGTTCCGCGACCTCCCGCGCGGCTCGAGCACGCCTTCCTTCCTCTACAACATCGACGGCATCGACATCCTGTTCGACTCGCCCGGAGTGAACGGCGTCTTCGGCGACGCGGACGACCCGGCGCCCTTCTACTTCGAGGACCCCCTCGATCAATGCCGCTTCGCCTTCCGCCGCACCTCGGGGCCCGAGGGCGGGCTGGGCGTGCAGGACCTGCCCTGGAACCCCGACTGCAAGGTGCGCTCGATCGGGCGGCTGCGGGACAAGCCGAATCCGCTGCGCGCCGGCGACGTCAGTCCGCTCACGGGCATGGGCGGCGCCGGCGCCCTGCCGCTGCGGCCCGCGCCCGAGCTGCGCGGGGGGAGCGGCGCGGACATCTCGCAGGCCCAGGGCGTCTACTACCCGAACGCGCGGCTCGCCGAGCTGCTGCGCGACGACGGGTTCGACAACCCCGACCAGCAGTTCCGCCAGGAGGAGCTGGCCTGGAACCGGGGCGCGAGCCAGCAGGACGAGAAGGAGCTGAAGGAGCTCTACTTCGACCTGGAGCTGTTCGACAGCCGGCTCTGGCTGCGCCTGGGCAAGCAGCAGGTGGTGTGGGGCAAGACCGAGCTGTTCCGCAATCAGGACCGCTGGAACCCCCAGGACCTCGCGCTCGCCTCGTTGCCCTCGCTGGAGGAGTCCCGCATCGCCCTCTGGATGGCGCGCATGGTCTGGCAGTTCTGGACGATCGGGCCGCTGGAGGACGTGCGAGCCGAGCTGGTGATGATGTACGACCAGTTCGAGCCCACCGACGTCGGCCGCTGCGGCGAGCCGTACACGCCGAATCCCGCCTGCAACAAGACCTTCGGCCTGTTCATCCACGGCCTCGCGGGCTTCGGTGTGGCGGGCGAGCAGCGCCCGCCCGATCCGTGGAACGACGCCAGCGGCATCGAGGTGGGCCTGCGCGTCGAGTGGCGCTGGGACCGCTTCAGCTTCGCGATCACCGACTTCTACGGCTTCGCGGACCTTCCCTACTCCCATCCGATCTTCAGCTACTCGCGCAATGTCGATCCGGTGTCGGGGCGTCCCCGCCACACCGAGAACGAGGGGCGCTGCCGCACGGGTCGCGAGTCGAGCTGCCTGGACGAGGGCAACGCCCTCACGGCGCACAGCATCAACCAGCAGCTCTTCAACATGATCTGCGCCACCAGCATCGGCTTCACGAACCTCGACACCTCGGCCTGCGGGCAGACGATCCTCAACAGCACGCGCCGCACCGGCGACGACCCGAGCGTACCCTCCACCAGCGCCGAGCCGCGCGTGGTGGTAGCGCTGAACTCGGTGATCGCGGGCGACCCGTCGGGAAACATCCTGGCGGGCCTCGCCTCCTCCCTCGCCGGGCTCGACGAGCTGCCGACGGACTCCGTCGGCCGCCAGAGTCGCCAGCTCGCGCGCTTCGGCATCACGTCGGCGCTGCTGGTCCTGAACAAGGACGCCGCCGACAACGGCCCCGACCTCCCCGCGGACCACCCGCTGCAATCGGAGCCCGATTTCCTGAACACGGTCCAGCTCTTCTACGTCGGCTTCGACACCAGCCTGTCGGCGCGCCTCTCCGACGCCCAGGAGGCGCTGCTCGGCTGCGGTCCCTTCTACCACACGAGCTGCGACCTCGACGGCATCGACCTGATGAACGCAGAGGCGAGCGCCATCCTGCAGTCGTGGCCCGGCTTCGAGGGCACCGAGGGCGACTGGGACACCACGGATCGGAGCGTGGCCCAGCCCGGCACCGTGGGGTTCCAGGGGGGAACCGCCTGCACTCGCTTCGAGGGCGGACGGCAGTTCATCCTGCCCGGCTGCCGCGGGCCGGGGGACGACGGCTACGACCCCGACGTCGACGGCTCGGTCAGCGGCCTGGTGCATCCCTTCACCAAGCAGCCCTTCCGCAGCGAGATGGCCGCCTTGTCCTTTAACGCGCTGATGGGCTTCGTGGCGTTCTCCTCGGCGCCCGACGTCGACATCTCGGTCTTCGACCTGAACGACATCCTGCGGACCGACGGCTGCTCGTTCCGCAAGCCGCAGTTCTGCAGCAACGTGCATTCGATCTACTACGTCACCGGGGTGCGCCGCAACGACATCCTGGCGGGCGGCAACGGCCAGTTCGGTCGCCGCGACTTCGTGTGGAGCGGCGGGCGCTCGCTGGTGCTGCGCTACCAGAAGCTCAACGTGCTCGGCTTCTCGACGGACTTCGCCGAGGACCTGACGAAATCGAACTGGGGCATCGAGTTCACCTGGGAGGACGACGTCTTCGAAGGCGACAACGACGCCTTCCTCGGCTACCAGCCGGTCAACCGCTACAACCTCACGGTCTCCGTCGACCGGCCCACCTTCATCAACTTCCTGAACGCCAATCGCACCTTCTTCGTCAACACCCAGTGGTTCTTCCAGTACATCGAGGGCTACGAGCGCAGCTTCACCAACAACGGGCCGTTCAACGTGCTCGCGGTGCTCACCATCAACACCGGATACCTGGAGGACCGCCTGCAGCCGGCCCTCACGCTGGTCTACGACTTCGGCTCGAACTCGGCAGCCGTCATCCCGCAGGTGACCTACCGCTACACGTCGGACTTCTCCGCGACGGTCGGCATGGCGTTCTTCGAGGGCCGCGAGGAGCCGCGCGCGATGGCGCTGGTGCCGACCTCGCTCTTCAACCGCGCCGGACGCGGTCGCTACCGCGACTTCGTGGAGAACGGCCTCTCGGCGGTGCGCGACCGCGACGAGATCTTCCTGCGGATCCGCTATACGTTCTGAGATCCGCCCCCGGGGAGGTTCTCTTGCCCCGCCGCTCGATCGGCTTCCCCCTCGCGCTGGGGATCGTCCTGACGCTGCTGACCGCCGTCCTCGCGGTGGGCTGGCAGGTGCTGCTGGTCGGGGACTGGCGGCCGGTCGCCCAGGGCCTCACCACGCTGCACTGGGTGCTGATCGTGCTGGGCTCGCTGTTCTTCGTGGTGGTGATCGCCGGCCTGGTCTGGCTGTCCGCCTGGCTGGTGCGCGAGATGCGCCTGAACCAGCGCCAGCAGGCGTTCCTCGACGCCGTCACCCACGAGATGAAGACGCCGCTCGCGTCGCTGCGGCTCTACCTGGACACGCTCTCGCGCCACGACCCGCCTCCCGAGCGGCGTCGCGCCTTCCTGGAGCGGATGCAGGAGGACGTGCAGCGTCTCGACCACACGGTGGGTCAGGTGCTGGCGGCGACCCGCGCCGAGCTGCGCAGCCGCGCGCCCGCGGAGCCGCTCGATCTGCCGGCGCTGCTGCACTCGTCGGTGGAGGAGGTGCGCCAGCGCCACAGCCTCCCCGAGGACGCCGTGCGCCTGCTGGCGGGCCCGCCGGCCACGGCCGTCGGCAACCGGGCCGAGCTCCAGGTGGTGTTTCGCAACCTGCTCGAGAACGCCGTGCGCTACTCGGACGGCGACGTCGACGTGCGCGTCAGCGTGCAGCGGCTCGGCGGCGGGCGGGTTTGCGTGGAGATCGCCGATCGCGGCATCGGCATCGAGCGGCGCGAGCTGCGGAGGATCTTCCAGCGCTTCTACCAGGCGCGCCGCGACGTCCAGCGCCAGGCCCAGGGCCTGGGCCTCGGGCTGTTCGTGGTGCGACAGCTCGTGCGGCGCCAGGGGGGCGCGGTGGAGGCGCGCAGCGAAGGACCGGGGCGCGGCAGCCGCTTCCGCGTCACGCTGCGCACGGCGGCCCGCGAGGCGGCCTCGGCCGCGCGCCGCGAGCGGGCGGCCGCCGGCGCGGGGGACGCCCTCGCGGCGGAGGCCCGATGGCGCTGATCCTGCTCGTCGAGGACGAGGCGCACATCGCCGAGGCGATCTCCTTCAACCTCGAGGCGGAAGGCCATACGGTGGAGTGGCTCGAAGGCGGCCGCGCCGCCGTCGAGCGCCTCGGCGCCGAGCCGGCGCCCGACCTCGTGATCCTCGACGTGATGTTGCCGGAGATGAACGGCTTCGAGGTCGCGCGCCGCGCGCGGGCGGCGGGCAACTACGTGCCGATCCTGATCGTGACCGCCAAGGACGACGCGAGCGACCGCGTGCGCGGCATCGAAGAGGGCGCCGACGACTACCTGACGAAGCCCTTCAGCCTGGACGAGCTGCTGGCGCGCGTGCGCGCGCTGCTGCGGCGCCGCCGCTGGGATGGCGCAGCGCCCGAGGCGCCGGCGCGCAGCGAGCGCATCGGCCGCGTGACGGTGCACTTCGACCGCTTCGAGCTGGAGACGCCGGAAGGGACCGTGCGCCTCACGACCCGCGAGGCGGGCCTGCTGCGCGCGCTCCTCGACCGCGAGGGCGACGCCGTGCCGCGCGGGGATCTGCTCGAGAAGGTCTGGGGCCTGCGCGCGGAGACGCGCACGCGCGTGGTGGATACCTTCGTCCATCGCCTGCGGCGCTACGTCGAGGACGACCCGACCCGCCCGCGCCACATCGTGTCCGTGCGCGGCCACGGCTATCGCCTGGTGCGCTGAGGTCCGTGCGCTGGGCGGGTGGACGTGCCAACCTTCGAGGGTGGACGACGTCCTCCGCTTCCACGTGCAGCCCGAGCTGCACGACGCCTCGCTCCTGCTCGCATTCGAGGGCTGGAACGACGCGGGCGAGGCCGCCAGCAGCGCGGGCCGCTTCTTCGCGGACGCCGTGCAGGGCGCCCGCCTCGCCGACCTCGACCCCGAGACGTTCTACGACTTCACCGTCAATCGGCCGCGCGTGCACCAGCAGTCGGGCGGCGGACGTCGCATCGAGTGGCCGAGCGTCGAGTTCCGCTACGGCGCGCTCTGCGACGGGCGCGGGCTCGTGGTGGGCGTCGGCCCCGAGCCGCACCTGCGCTGGCGCCGCTTCACCGAGGAGGTCATGGAGCTGGCGCGGCGCTGCGCGGTGCGCCGCGCGGTGCTGCTGGGCGCCTTCCTCGCCGACGTCGTCTACTCGCGGCCCGTGCGCGTGTCCGGCTCCTCGAGCGAGCCCGAGACGGCGCTGGAGCTGGCCCTCGAGCCCTCGGCATACGAAGGGCCCACGGGCATCGTCGGCGTGCTGGCCGAGCGCCTGCGCGACGAGGGCGTCGAGGTGGTGAGCCTGTGGGCGGGCCTGCCTCACTACATCGAGGCCTCGCCCAATCCGCGCGGCGCCCTCGCGCTCGTGCAGAAGGCGTCGGCGTTCCTGCGCATGCCGGTGGACGACGCGCCGCTCCGCGAGGCGGCCGCCGAGTTCGAGGAGCACGTCTCGGCGCTCGTCGCATCCGACCCCGCGCTCTCCGAGTACGTGCGCGCCCTGAAGAAGCGCGAGTTCGCCCAGTAGCCCCGGGGCTCAGAGCGGGATCGACTGCTCCACGAGCATCACCGGGATGCCGTCGTCGATCGGGTAGAGCACCTTCCCGTCCTCGCGCACCAGGCCCTCGCGGATCGGCTGGGCGACGGGCTCGCCGCCGCGGGTGCGCAGCTCGCCTCCGCCGATCCGGCGGTTCAGGGCCTCGAGCTGCTCAGGGCTCGCGAGGCGCACCGGCTGGCGGGTCTCGGGGCACACCAGGATCTCGAGCAGTTCGCGGTCGATGGGCATGGCGGAGCCTCCTAGCGCAGCGCGCTCGACGAGTAGCCGAGGATGCGGCGCGCGACGATCAGCTGGTTGATCTGCTGCGTGCCTTCGTAGATGTCGTTGATCTTGGCGTCGCGCATCCACTTCTCCAGCAGCAGCTTCTTGGAGTAGCCGGCGGGACCGAGCAGCGCCACCGCCTTCTGGGTGATGCGCGTGACGGCGAGGCCCGCCTTGGCCTTGGCCATCGACGCCTCCAGGTTGTTGGGCTTCATGCGGTTCAGCAGCCGCGCCGCGCGCCAGGTCAGCAGCCGCGCCGCCTGGAGCTCGGCCGTCATATCGATCAGGTCGCGCTCCATGGCGGTCAGCTCACGGGGGGGCGCGTCGAAGCGCAGCCGCACGCCCTCGCGCGCCAGCTCCTCGGTCACGAAGTCGAGGGCGGCACGCCCCACGCCGACGGCCATCGCCGCCACGATCGGGCGGCTGGCGTCGAAGGTGGCCATCGCGCCCTTGAACCCCTTGTCGCCCGTCTGGGAGGGATCCGCCTTCTTGACCTTCTCGCTGCCCAGCAGGTGATCGCGCGGCACGCGGCAGTTCTCGAAACGCAGCGTCGCGGTGTCCGAGGCCCGGATGCCCAGCTTCTTCTCGAGGCCGACGAGCGTCATGCCCGGCGTGCCGGCCGGCACCACGAAGGACTTGATGCCCGCCCGCCCGGCGCTCTTGTCGACGGTGGCCCACACCACGACGAAGCCGCCCGGCACCTCCGACGCGCCCTGGCCGGCGGTGCAGAAGATCTTGGTACCGTTCAGGACCCACTCGTCGCCCTCGAGGCGCGCGGTGGTCTCGATCGCGGCGGCGTCGCTGCCCGCGTTCGGCTCCGTGATCGCCATCGCGCCCCAGATCGCGTGGCCGTCGCCGCGGAAGGGAGCCAGGAAGCGTTCCTTCTGCTCGTTGGTTCCGGCCGCGGCCACCGCCGAGCCGCCGAGGGCGGGCGTCGGCATCCGCAGGTAGAGCGCGGCGTCGCCCCAGCAGAGCTCCTCCGCCTGGATGCACACCTGCACGAACCCGTCCCCCTCGCCGTCGGCGCGGCCGGCCCCCTTGCGGCCCTCGCGCCAGAACCAGTCGATCCACTCGACGGGCAGGTCGTGCTCGTGGTCGTCGTACTTGCGCGAGATCGGGCGCATCCGCTCCACCGCGATCTGATGGTAGGCGCGCTCCGCTTCCCTCGTGTTCTCGGCCTTCTCGAAGGAGATGGGCATGTTTCCCTCAGACCAGCGCCAGCGCTTCGAAGCTGGCGTAACCCCGGGCGTTGCGCAGATGGAGCTCGGGCAGGTACTCGCGCGTGTAGCCGTGGCCGCCGAACACCTGCACGGCGCCGTCGGCCACCTCGAGGGCGATGCGCTTCACCTGCTCGTAGGCGAGCGTCGCCTCGCGCAGCGCGCTCTCGCCCCGGTCGAGCCGCCAGGCGGCCTCCCAGACCAGCAGCCGGGCGCCGTCGATCTCGATGGCCATGTCCGAGAGCTTGAAGGCGATCGCCTGGCGCGTAGCGATCGGGGCGCCGAAGGTCTGGCGCTCCTTGGCGTAGTCGCGCGCGACCTCGAAGGCCGCGCGCGCCAGCCCGACGCCGGTCGCGGCCAACGCCACGCGCCCGCGCGCCAGCAGGGCGCGCAGGTCGGCGCCCGCTTCGCCGCCGAGGCGCGCCGAGGCGGGCAGCCGCACGCCCGCGAAGCGCAGCTCCGCCGTCGGGAGCGCCAGCAGCCCCATGTTGCGCTCGCGCTCCGCCGAGAGACCGGTGGCGGCGCGGGGCACCAGGAACAGCTGCGCGGCGCCGGCTTCGGTCGCGCTCACCAGCAGCATGTCGTCGCCGTCGAGCCACGGAACCTGGCACTTGGCGCCGTCCAGCACGTACTCGCCGCCTTCGCGGCGGGCGGTGGTGCGCGGCCGGAAGGGATCGCTCCCGAAGTGGGGCTCCGTCAGCGCCAGCGCCCCCGGCCGGAAGCTCGAGGTCGCGAAGCGCGGCAGCAGCTCCTTGCGCTGGGCGTCCGTGCCGAAGTCGGCGACGGGCAGCGCCAGCAGCCCGGGCGAAAGGATCGCGAGCGCGATCGCGAGGTCGCCGTAGGCGAGCTCCTCGGCGATCAGCGCGCCCGCTATGGCGCTGCGCTCGCCGCCGCCCCCGAAGGCCTCCGGCAGCGCGTTGGCGACGAGCCCCAGCTCGTGGGCCTGCTCCAGCACGCCCTTCGGCAGGCTCGCGGTCTCGTCGGCCTCGCGGGCGCGCGGCCGGATCTCGTTGCTCGCGAACTGG
>Ga0105107_10000165_pt1 | contig 38103 bp, 33 predicted proteins | sample PPLLaktember2015_6_FD_79335 | JGI IMG/M metagenome (GOLD analysis project Ga0105107, IMG submission 79335) | Freshwater sediment microbial communities from Prairie Pothole Lake near Jamestown, North Dakota, USA - PPLs Lake P8 Core (1) Depth... | ecosystem: Environmental > Aquatic > Freshwater >...
GAAGATCGGGCTGTTCGAGGCGGGCAGCCATCGCGTGGTCGACGTTCCGCAGTGTCGCGTGCATCACCCGCGCGTGAACGAAGTCGCGGCCGCGGTAAAGCGCACCGTGCGCGCGCAGCGGACGCCGCCGTACGCCGACCTGCCCCATGCGGGCCTCGTGCGCGCGCTCCAGATCGTGGTCGAGCGCACGACCGGCCGCGCGCAGCTCGTGGTGGTGGCGAACGAGAGCGAGCCGGGCCCGGCCTCGTCGCGCCTGCTCGATACCCTCGCCGCGACGCTCGGCGACGCGCTCCAGGGCCTGTTCTGGAACGGCAATCCGACGCGTGGCAACGTGATCCTCGGGCCGGGGATGCGCCTCTGGTGCGGCGCCGAGGCGACACGCGAGCGGATCGGCGGGGCCGACGTCTTCTTTCCGCCCGCCGCCTTCGGGCAGAGCCACCTCGACCTCGCCGACCGGCTCGTGGCCCACGTGCACGCGCTCGTCCCGGACGGCGCGCGCGTGCTCGAGCTCCACGCGGGCTGCGGCGCGATCGGCCTTGGCCTCGCGGCCCGCGGGCACGCGGTCGCGTTCAACGAGCGCAGCGCGGCGGGGCTCGACGGGCTCGCGCGGGGCATCGCTGCGCTGCCCGACGCGGCGCGCGGGCGCGTCGGCGTGCTGCCGGGCGAGGCGGGCGAGCACGCGTCGAAGCTGCGCGACTGCGACCTCGTGATCGTCGACCCGCCGCGCAAAGGGCTCGAGCCCGCGCTGCTCGCGGCCCTCGTCGCGGCGCCGCCGCCGCGCCTCGTCGCCGTGAGCTGCGGGCTTCCGGCCTTCGTGCGCGAGGCCCGGGCGCTGCGCGAGGCGGGGATGCGCCTCGCGTCGCTGCGCGCCTTCGCCCTCGCTCCCTACACCGAGCACGCGGAGACGGTCGCGCTCTTCGAGCGCGTCTAGCGCCGGCCGGCGGCAACGCCGTCGAGGAACGCGAGCACGGCGGCGTTCCAGGCCTCGGGCGCCTCGAAGTAGGGCGAGTGGCCGGTCCCCGGGATCTCGACCACGCGCGCGCCCGGGAGGCGCGCCGCGGCGCTCCGCAGCGCGGCGGGCGGGAAGATCGGGTCCTCGGCGCCGACCACGAAGCAGAGCGGCAGCGAGAGCGCCGCGAGCGCCTCCGGCGCGTGCTCCGTGCGCAGGAGCTCCATCGGGATCGCGGCGGGCGGCGGCGCGCACAGGCTCGCGAGCTGGTCGTAGAGGAAGGCGCGCGCGGGGTCGTGACGCCCGAGCGCGTCACCGAGGGCCGGATGCCGGGCGGCCGGCCACGCCTCGACGGGCGGCTGCGCGGCGGCGCCGCGCACGTAGGCGTGGAAGGCGGCGCGGATCTCCTCCGTCGCGAGACCGCCGGAGGTGTCGGCGAGCACGAGGCTCGCGACGCGATCCGGCTGCGCGAGCGCGAAGTGGAGCGCCGTGAACCCGCCCATCGACTGGCCGACGTGGTGGGCGCGCGCGATCCCGAGCGCGTCGAGCAGCGCAGCGAGGTCGCGCGCCGCGCTCGCCGGGCCCGGCGCGCCGGTACTGTCCGTCGAGCGGCCGAAGCCGCGCTGGTCCCAGGTCACGACCCGGAAGCCTGTCGCGAAGGCCAGGACCTGCTGGAACCAGACCGCGTGGCTCCCGCCGAGGCCGTGGGTGAGGACGAGGGCCGGCCCGTCGCCGTAGCTCTCGTAGTAGAGGCGCTCGCCCTCGTGCTCGACGAAGCCGCGCGGCCCCTTCGCGAGCTCGCCGCTCACGGCCGCGCCGGGGCGCGCCAGGCGAGCGCCGCCTCGAGTCGATCGTTGCCCCAGAAGATCTCGTCGCCGACGACGAAGCTCGGCGCGCCGAAGATGCCGAGGCGCTCCGCGCGCTCCGTCTGGGCCCGCAGCGCAGCCTTCGCCTCGGCGGTCTCCGCCGCTGCGAGGCGCTCGGCGGCGGGCTGGCCCAGCGATTCGAGCAGCTCGGCGACGACGCTGCGCTCGGCGATCTCGCGATCCTCAGCGAAGTTCGCCTGGTAGACGCGCCGCACGAACTCCGGCAGCCAGGCCTCGCCGGCGAATCGCGCGGCGACCCGCGCCGCGACCAGGCCGCTCCGGGGGAACACCGACGGGCGACGGAACGGGATCCCCTGGGCCGCGCACAGGCGCTCGAGATCGCGCCACATGTAGCGGCCCTTCACCGGGTAGAGGTTGAAGGGCGAGTCGTTCCAGCCCTGCTTCGCGAAGAGCGGCCCCAGCAGGAACGGCCGCCAGACGAGGGCGACGCCCGCGGCGCGCGCCGCGGCCTCGACCCGCATCGCCGCGGGGTAGGAGTAGGTGCTCGCGAGCTCGAACCAGAACTCGACGGTCGCGGGCCTCAGCCGACGATCGCCGCCAGGGCCGAGCCGGCGGAGCCGATCGCGGGCGCGTCCGAGGGCGTGCCCAACCCGCCGCCCGCCAGGAGGCCGCCGAGGAGCACGACGATCAGGAAGACCACTGCGATCATCGCGATGTAGCCGATCACGCAGACCGCGATCGCCCGACCGGTGCTGGTGTAGTCGAGGGCCTGGCGCACGGCGACCACCATCGACGCGAGCTGCCAGAGGCTCGCGGCGACCATCAGGAAGGTCCCGATCATGGGCACGAGGCCCAGCACCGCGAACACGCCGGGCGCGGCCGCGAAGCCGGTGGTCCGGAGCAGCTCGCCGATGTCGGCGCTCGTGGAGGCCTCGGGCAGCACCTTGGTGCCGATCACCCAGATCACGAACGCCCAGACGCACCAGCCGATCAGCGCGCCGAGCGCCGAAGTGAGCAGACCGCTGGCGCCGCCTCCGCTCGTCCATGCGCCGATGCCGCTCGCGATCGCCGCGATCACCACCACGGCCATGGCCTGGGGGAGCGCGCTCTTGTCCGCCTCGATCTCCTCGTAGACCTGCGGATCGAGGCGCGCCGCCCCGATCGCCCGTTGCACCAGATCGGCCATCTGCCCACCTCCCCGTGTCGTGGATTTCGCGCCGCCCCACTTTGGCACATCGCGGCAGGACCTGTCGCGCAGAGTTGCGAGTCCGCCCGGCTCAGCCGCGAGACCAGAGCACGGGGTTCAGGGGCCCATCGGCGAGCCGCCCGGGCTCGAGGCCTCCGAGCCAGACGCGGCGGTCGAGCTCCTGATACGGGCTCGCGGGCTGCGTGATGCGGGCGCCGTCGGCGAAGTAGATCACCGTCATCACGGCGCGCACCCGATCGGTGGCATTCGCCCGCGCCCGGTGGAAGGTGAAGCCCGCATGGAAGCTCACGTCGCCGAGCGCGAAGGGGCCTTCGTCCACGGGGAGGCCCGCGGCCTCGACGCGCTCCGCCACGAGGCGCTCGCTCTCGTCGGAGATCGGGAGATCGCGGCCGAAGTCGTGGCGGTGGCTGCCGGCGCTGAAGGCGAGGGGGCCCATCTCGAGCGGCACGTCCTGCAGCGGGATCCAGGCCGTGATCGTGTGCTCGGTGTCGAGGGGCCAGTACTGCTGGTCGCAATGCCAGGGCGTGTAGCCGCCGCCGGGCTCCTTGTAGAGGGCCTGGTCGTGGTACATGCGCACGCCGTCGACGCCCATCAGCTCGGCCGCGATCCGCGCGAGCTTCCGGCCGAAGCAGAACTCTTTCGCGAGCGCGCTGCGCGTCCACAGGTTGGGCACCTGCAGGAACGCCTTGCCGTAGGTCGAGCGCTCGGCGAGAGGCTTGCGGTGGGCGCTCGCCTTTTCGACCTCGGCCGTGAGATGCGGCGCGTAGTGTCGCAGCGTCGCGGGCGCGAGGACGCGACGAAGCCTCGCGCAGCCGTCGGCGTGGAATCCGCGCACCGTGGCGTCGTCGAGCGGGTGGTGTCCGTCGAGGTCGCGCTGCAACGCGCCGCTCAAGTGTCGGGCCCCACGCGGCGGAAGAGCAGCTGCCCGCCGCCGCTCGCGACGAGCGCGCCGCTCCGCGACCAGACGCGGGTGCGATGGCCCGCGAGCCCCGCCTGGGAGACGTCCGTCCGCGCCTCGGCGAGGAGCCACGCGGAGCCCGACGCCGGACGGTGGAACTGCACCGCCACGTCGAGGCTCGGCGCGACCCAGCCCGTGAGGTCGAGGTGGTGCTGGGTCAGCGCCGGGAAGCCGAGCGTGTCGATCAGGATCAGCGGGCGCGCGGCGTCGAGGAACGGGTCGTCGAAGCAGGCGTCGGGACGGAAGCGCAGCCAGTTCCGGCCGACGGGCTCGCGCGCCGTGCGCGCGTCGGGCGGCTGCCAGCCGACGGGCCGGCGCTCGAGGTTTCCCCAGAAGGCGTGCGGTGTGCGCGCGGTGCCACGCAGCAGCGTGTCGACGTCGTCGAGGCGCTCGGGGTCGGGCACCTCGGGCGGCGGCGCGAAGTCGTGCTCGAGTCCTTCGCCTGCCGCGGTCGTCCAGACCTGCGCCTCGAGGAACTGCCGGCCGGCCTGGTGGAGCGTCACCCGGAAGAGCTCGGCGGCGCGCCCGCGCCGCAGCGCCTCGACGCGAACCTCCGCCGGCGCAAACTCCGCCACGCCGAGGAACTGGCACGAGAAGCTCGCGGGCCGCGGCAGCGCGGCCTCGCGGCCCGCCGCGCGCAGCGCGATCGCAGCGAGATAGCCGCCGTTCGGCCCCCAGATCCGCCACGCGGGCGACAGCGTCACGGTGTAGCGGCCGTCGGCGCCGTCGAGGCGGGTGTCCGCGTCGAGGCTGCCCACGGGCTAGGCGGCGGCCGGCTCGGGGAAGCGGATGTACTCCTCGATCAGGAGCAGCGCGAGCTCGCGGCTCGGCGGCGGCGGCGGGCCCTTCGGCAGGCGACCGCGCCGTCGCAGGTCGTCGATCAGCGTCTCGAGGATGCGCTCGCGCGTGAGATCGTCCGTGTGCTCCGCGACGGCGCGCCGCTCGGCCTCGTCGGCATAGCAGTACGCCTCCCACGCCACCGAGAAGCGGATGTCGTCCCAGCGGTAGCGCGTCACCTCGGCGTCGCCGTCGCGCACGCTCCAGCGCTCGCCGCCCTCGTGGACGAGACGCATCCCCGGCCGGATCGGCGGCAGCGGCTCGGGCGTCTCGGCCACGCGGTCGACGCCGTGGAAGACGCTGTCGGTGTCGAGCAGCGCGGCGGTGTCGTGCGCGGCGGGGATCGTCTCCGGCGCGCCGTCGCGACCGTCGGGGTAGTACGCGAACTCACCGCCCCGGCAGCCCCGGAACCACGCGACGCCGGTCGCGATCGGCATGCGCCAGGCCTCGAACAGGCCCGAGAGGTGCATCGCCACCAGCAGCCACTCCGGATCCTTCGTGCGGTTCGCGCCGCGGAACTCCGGGACGTCCGTGTGGACCGCCAGCTCCTGGCCCGGCACCAGCAGGTTCGCGTAGACGATCGCGGGCGCGACGATCGGCCGGTCGTAGAGCTTGCGCGCCGCCTCGACGAAGCCGTCGAAGTGCAGGAAGGGCGCGATGCCGGGCACCACGGGCTCGGCGTAGGCGTAGGTCTCGCGGAAGTAGTTCGTGCGCACGGCGAGCGTCTCGAAGCTCTCCTTGCGACCGAAGCGGCCGCCCGTCCGCACGTAGTTCATGGCGGCGTCGTGGCGCTGGAAGAGGCCGCGGCCGAGGTCCTCCTCGATCGGCTTCTGGCCGTAGAGGCCGTAGCTGCCGAAGCGCTCGCACAGGGCGACCATCGCGTCCGCCGCCGCGGGCTCGAAGAGCGGATCGAAGAGCTGGATGCGGGCGCGCGGCATGGGTCCTCCCGGGGTCGCGGCATTCTACCCCGGCCGCGCGGCGCGCCGCGCGTCAGTGCGCCGGGCGCCCCGCCCGAGCGGCACGCTCGAGGTGGATCGTCATCAGCACCTCGCTCGCGATGCCGGCCCGCACGTCGTGGGGCACGCGGGCGTCGAGCATCAGCATCTGTCCGCCGTGGAGGGCGTGGGATTCCGTCGGCGTGTGCACCTCGACGGCGCCGCGCAGCACGTGCACGCAGGTCAGACCGTCGACGCGATGCTCCTTCAGCTCGCCGCCGGGGTCGAAGGCGAAGAGGACGATCGTCATCGGACCGCGCCGGTGCACCGCGAGCTGCCGGTGGCCCGTGGTCGAGGGCACGTCCGTCGCGCGCAGCTCGCGCGAGGCCCGCGCCAGGTCGATCACGCGCTCGGTCCCGCGGAAGCGGTCGCGGGGGTGCTCGCGGGGGGCGGGATTCGTGAGGGAACGCGCCATGGGAGGCTCCTTCCTCGCTCGGCGCGCCGAGGGCGCGCGACGCGCGAAAGGTGGGCGGCCCGCCGGGACACCGGCATCACGGCGCGCTGCCCCCCGGATGGGACGAAGTCATCATGACACGCGCGGCCGGCGCCTGGCCAGCCGAACCAGCCAGACATCGCGCCCGCCGTCGGTGCTCGCCGCATCGCGGCCGAGAGGTCGAGGCCGACCACGCGGAAGCCTCGGGTCCGGAGGGCGGCCGCGTCCCCGCGATCCGCGCGTCGCCGTCGTCGCTCATGCCGTGCCGGTCACGGCTGCAGCGTCATGCGCCCGGGCGCCGACTCGCGCCGCCCCGTCGCCGGGACGACGCGCGACGCCTTCGCCAGGCCGAAGGCGGGCATGTTGTTGTAGACGCACTCGAAGTCGCCGGGACGCACGCGATAGGTCTCGTGCCAGATGCCGACGTCGCCGTTGCTGCCGACGGCCTCGTTGAATGCCTGCCACGCCGACAGGTGATGGCGCGTGCGGCTCGTCGCGTACTCCTCGAGCTGCTCGAAGCTGCGCCAGTACTGGACCATCAGGGTGGTGCGGCCGGCCCAGGACTCCAGGCCCAGGAAGCCCGTCTCTTCCTTCGGCAGCGTGCCGAGCTCGCGGATCATCCGCGCCATGGCGAGAGCGACCGGGAGCCAGCGGTGGAGCTTCCAGGGCCGGTTCACGCGCATGCCGATCAGGAAGACGCAGAACTCGCCGTCGGTCTCGGCGGTCACGCGCTCGCAGAGGACGTCCGCCATCAAAGGTCCCCTCCGGCGCCCGCGGGCCGCCGTCAGCGCGGGTCGAGGCGGAAGATCCAGACGTCGCGGCCCGGGTCGAGATCGTTGCCGTCGAGCGCGTACTTCTTCACGAACGCGGCCTTCGCGGCCTCGAGCTCGGCGGGCTCCGTCACCTTCACCGCGCGCCGCTCGTAGATCTCGTCCCCGAGCTTCACGCGCACCTTCGGGTCCATCGTGACGTTGCGTACCCACTGGCGCTCGCCGGGGTGCTCTTCGCCGCGGATCATCGAGGTCGGGACGTACAGCGCGCCGCCCTGCTGCGCGCACCAGACGTGGACGGAGTACGGATCCGACGGGTTGGTCTCGAGCTCGGCGTCCCGGATCGTCTCGGTGAAGCTCCAGTCGCTGACTGCCCCTTCGTGGACCGTGCCGGTGAGCGGGCCGCCGGCCAGCGGGCCGACGGGCCCGCACGCGGCGGCGAGAAGGGCCAGGACGAGCGCAGCAGCGAGAGGCGAGCGGTTCATGGGGCTCCTTTGCGATGGCAGGGCAGAACGTCTTCGCGGAGTCCGGGCGCGGCTTCGAGCCTCGGCCTCCGTCACTTCGTCGCGACGCCGGCGATCTGCGGCGAAAGATGGACGAACGCCGAGCGCAGCCGCCAGTGCTCGAGCTCGAGCTTCGAGAAGCCCCCGGACTCGAGCGTGCGCCAGGTCTCGCGGTCTGTCGTGCAGCCCTCGAAGACCCAGCGCCAGGGCGCGCGCAGGAGCGCTTGCAGGCGACGCAGGACGGTGCCGCGCGGCGCCGCGACGTGCTCGAGGAAGACGAATCGCCCGCCGGGCCGAAGCAGCCGATGCGCTTCGGCGACGACGCGAGCGGGGTCGTCGACGCTGCAGAGCACGAGCGTCGAGACCACGAGGTCCGTACAGGCGTCGGGAAGATCGATCGCCTCGCCGCGGATGCCGCGGATCTCGAGCGCGAGGTCGTGGCGCCGGGCGGCCTCGCGCAGCCGAGGGTGCATCGCGGGGCTGGGCTCGATCGCGACCACGCGCGTGCCCTTCGGGTAGTACCGGAAGTTCGCGCCCGCCCCGGGGCCGAGCTCGACCAGCGACGCCGGAATCGCGCCGAGGAGCTGCCGCTTCCGCTCGCCGAAGGCCTCCTCCAGGAAGTCGTCCATGCTGGCGAGGAACCAGGCGTTGAAGCGGGAGCGCAGCGAGTGGAGGTCGTTCGACATGGGCTCAGTCTGGCATGGCGCCCGGCGCAGCGGGAGGCCGCCCGCCTCGCAGCCGCCAGGCGACGCGCAGCATCGACCAGGGCCAGGCGACGAGCTCGCGCACGCGCTCGCGCAGGGGCGGCGCGGCATCCTCGGCGGAGCAGCCCTCGACCTCGATCCCGAGCCGGCGCAGCAGGAAGAGCGCGCGCGGCAGGTGGTAGCGGTCGCTCACCACGAAGGCCGTGCGGAGGCCGTGGCGGCGCAGCAGGGCAGCGCTCGCGAGGGCGTTCTCGAAGGTGTCGCGCGAGAGGTCGTCGACCAGGATGCGCGCGTCGGGCACGCCGGCGTCGAGGGCGATGCGGCGGATCCACGACGCCTCGGTCGGGGGGTGGGTCACCACGCCGCCGCACGCGATCAGGTAGCGCGCGCGTCCCTCGCGCAGGAGCGCCGCGCCGCGCTCGGCGCGTCGCACGAGGGCGGCGCTCGGCCGGCCGTCGGGCCAGACCGCCGCGCCGAGCACGATCGCCGCGTCGCGCTCCATCGGCGTGCCAGCATGCGCGGGCTCGCGCGACGGAGCAAGCGGCCCCCGCGACGCTAGGCTCGCGCGGCCGGAGGGCCCGCGTGCGGTCCGGAGGGCCCGCGTGCTCGTGATCTTCGTCGACGCCGATGCCTGCCCCGTGAAGGACGAGGTCTACCGCGTCGCGGCCCGCTACGAGCTCCAGGTGGTGCTGGTCGCGAACGCGCGCATGGGGTTTCCCTCCGGGCTCGGCATCGAGCTCGTGGTCGTCGGCCGCGACGCCGACGCCGCCGACGACTGGATCGCCGCCCACGTCCGGCGCAGCGACGTCGTCGTGACCTCCGACATCCTGCTCGCCGCGCGCTGCATTCCGCTCGGTGCGCGCGTGCTCGGGACCGACGGGCGTCCCTTCACCGAGGACTCGATCGGGAACGCCGTCGCGTCGCGGGAGCTGCACGCCGAGCTGCGCGCGATGGGCCAGCTCGGGGGCGGCCCGCGCGGCATCGCGCCGAAGGACCGCTCGCGCTTCCTGTCGCGCCTCGACGAGATGGTGCAGGCGGGCCTGCGCGAGCTGCGGCCCTGACGCGGGGCTCAGGACGCGGGCGGCGGCCCGGCCTGCAGCCACGCGAGCACGGCGCGGAGCACCACGAGCCCCACCCAGAGGCCCGCCGCGACGAGGGCGACCAGCGCCGCGGCGATGCCCGCCACGAGCCCGAGGCTCGCGCGCTCGACGGGGCCCGGCCGCGCGGCGTGCGCCTCGAGCAGCGCCACGTTGCGGCTGGTCGCGCGGAAGAAGATGTCGAAGACGTCCCCCGCGAGGGGGACGAGGCCGAGCACGACGTCGAGGCCCCAGTTCACGAGCATGCGCCCGATCACCGCGCGCGAGACGCCGCGCCGGAGCGCGAAGGCGATCGGCCACATCGCGAGGATGCCGCCGAGCGCATCGCCCACGCCGGGCACGAGACCGATGAGGCCGTCGAGGCCGATCCGCACCCGCAGCACCGGGATCTCGAAGCGCGTGTCGAGCAGGCGCGCGAAGGCGCGCAGGCGTTCGAGGTCGCGCGGATCGAGGGTCCTCACTCCGCCTCAGCCCACCACGTTCACGAGGCGTCCCGGCACCACGATCACCTTCTTCGGCGTGCGGCCGTCGAGATGCTTCTGCACGTTCGGCGAGGCCAGCGCCGCGGCGCGGATCGTCGCCTCGTCCGCCGACGCCGCGACCTCGATCTCGTCGCGGCGCTTGCCGTTCACCTGCACCGCCAGCGTGATCGTGTCCTTCACCAGGAGCGCCGCGTCGGCGACGGGCCAGGGCTCGTAGGCGAGGCTCTTCCCGTGGCCGAGGCGCTGCCACAGCTCTTCGGCGAGGTGCGGCGCGAAGGGCGAGAGCAGGAGCAGGAACGTCTCGGCGGCGCTCCGCGGGAGCGGCGCCTCCTTCGCCGCGTCGCGTGCGAAGACCATGAGCTTCGAGATCGCCGTGTTGAAGGCGAGGGCGTCGAGATCGGCCGTCACCCCCGCGATCGTGGTCGCGAGGAGCCGCCGCTGCTCGAGCGTGCCGTCGCCGGGAGCGAGCGCGCGCAGCGGCTCGCCCTCGCGATCTTCGTCGACGAAGAGCCGCCACGTGCGCTGCAGGAAGCGGTAGACGCCCTGGATGCCCTCGGTGCTCCAGGGCGCGGCCTTCTCGAGCGGGCCGATGAACATCTCGTAGAGGCGCATCGCGTCGGCGCCGTAGGACGCGATCACCTCGTCGGGATTGATCACGTTGCCGCGGCTCTTGGACATCTTCTCGACGACTTCCTCGAGCACGAGGCCGTCGATCGTCGGATGGAGCGGCACGCGGCCGTCGCCCCAGCGCACGTCGGCGATCGCGATCCAGCGCGCCTTCAGCTCGCGGCCGGTGTCGGGCGCCAGCGCGGCCTCGCCGTCGAGGCGCACCGCGCTCGTCGGGTAGGCGCGCGGCGTCGCGCGCGGATCGTCGGCGACGTTGTCGTCCCAGTAGCGGTAGCTGTAGCCGAGGATCATCCCCTGGTTCACGAGCTTCTGGAACGGCTCCTTCGTGTGCACGTGGCCGAGGTCGTAGAGCACCTTGTGCCAGAAGCGCGCGTAGAGCAGGTGCAGCACCGCGTGCTCGGCGCCGCCGACGTAGAGGTCGACCGGCATGAAGTAGCGCTCGGCCTCGCGCGAGATCGGCGCGGCGTCGTTCGTCGGATCGCAGAAGCGCAGGTAGTACCAGCAGCTCCCGGCCCACTGGGGCATCACGTTCGGGTCGCGGCGCGCGGGGCGGCCGGTCTCGGGGTCGGTGGTCTCGATCCAGCTCTTCACGCGCTCGAGGGGCGTGCCGCCGCCGCCCTCGGCGTCGGCCTTCGGACGGAAGTCGTCGAGCTCGGGCAGGAGCAGCGGCAGCGCGCTCTCGGGCAGGAGCTTCACCGTGCCGTCCTCGAGGTGGATCAGCGGGAAGGGCTCGCCCCAGTAGCGCTGCCGGCTGAAGAGCCAGTCGCGGAGCTTGTAGGTGACCGTGCCTTCGCCGCGCTTCTCGGCCTCGAGCCACGCGACCATGCGTCGCTTCGCCTGGGCCGTCGCGAGGCCGTCGAGGAAGCCGCTCGCGACGGAGACGCCGTCGTCCACGAAGGGCAGGGGCGGCTCGGGCTCGCCCGCGGACGCGGTCACGACGCGCGCGATCGGCAGCCCGAACGCCGTCGCGAACGCGAAGTCCCGCTCGTCGTGGCCCGGCACGGCCATGATCGCGCCGGTGCCGTAGCCCGCGAGCACGTAGTCGGCGATCCAGATCGGGATCGGCCGTCCGGTGGCGGGGTTCGTGGCGAAGGCACCGGTCGCGACGCCCGTCTTCTCCTTGGTGTCGGCCTGGCGCGCGCGCTCGCTCTTGCGGCGCGCGCCATCCACGTAGGCGTCGACGGCCGCGCGCTGCGCGGCGGTCGCGAGCGTGGACACGAGCGGGTGCTCCGGTGCGAGCACCATGTAGGTCGCGCCGAAGAGCGTGTCGGCGCGCGTCGTGAAGACCTCGATCTCGACGCCCGGGTGGCCTTCCACGGGGAAGCGCACGCGCGCGCCCTCGCTCTTGCCGATCCAGTCGCGCTGCTGCTTCTTGATCGGCTCGGGCCAGTCGAGGCCTTCGAGATCCTCGAGCAGGCGCTCGGCGTACGCGGTGATGCGCAGCATCCACTGACGCATCGGCAGGCGCACGACGGGATGGCCGCCGATCTCGCTCTTGCCGTCGATCACCTCCTCGTTCGCGAGCACGGTGCCGAGGGCCGGGCAGAAGTTCACGGGCACCTCGGCCAGGTAGGCGAGACCCTTCTTGTAGAGCTGCTGGAAGATCCACTGGGTCCACTTCACGTACCGGGGGTCGGTGGTGTCGATCTCGCGCGACCAGTCGTAGCTGAAGCCGAGCGACTGGATCTGCCGCCGGAAGTTGTCGACGTTGCGTGTCGTGGTGAGGCGCGGATGCGTGCCGGTCTTGATCGCATACTGCTCGGCCGGCAGGCCGAAGGCGTCCCAGCCCATCGGATGCAGGACGTTCAGGCCGCGCATGCGCTGGTAGCGGGCGACGATGTCCGTCGCCGTGTAGCCCTCGGGATGGCCGACGTGGAGCCCGTCGCCCGACGGGTAGGGGAACATGTCGAGCACGTAGTACTTCGGCTTCGACGGGTCGATCTCGGCCCGGAAGGTGCCGTGCTCGAGCCAGTGGGCCTGCCATTTCGGCTCGATCTGCTTGGGGTCGTAGGGCATGGGGCGGCAGGGTGCCCGCCGCTCCGGGGGCAGTCAACCAAGCGCGCCACCGACCCCGGGGCGCGGCTCGCGCGGGTCACGCTACGGTCGGCTCGTGAGCGCAGCGGCAAAGGAGAGCAAGCCGGCCGAGGTCTTCGTGGTCTCCGACGGCACCGGCGAGACCGCGACCGGCGCGGTGCGCGCGGCGATGCTCCAGTTCCGCACGCTCTGGCGCCTGCGCACCTACGGCGACGTGCGCCACACCCACCAGGTGCGCCACATCGTCGAGCACGCGGCGCGCGAGAAGGCCCTCGTGGTGTTCACGGTGGTGGACACCGGCGTCGCCGCGGCGATCCGCGACCAGGGCGCGGAGCTCGGCGTTCCGACGGTGGACCTGCTCGGGCCCCTGATCTCGAAGGTGGCCCAGCACCTCCACGCCGAGCCGCGCTCCCAGCCGGGCCTGCTGCACGGCTTCACCGACGAGTACTTCCGCCGCATCGACGCCGTCGAGTTCGCGGTGCGCCACGACGACGGCCTGAACCTGCGCACCCTGTTCGAGGCCGACATCGTCCTCACGGGGGTGTCGCGCACCTCGAAGACGCCGCTCTCGATGTACCTGGCGCAGCGCGGCTTCAAGACCGGAAACGTGCCGCTCGTGCCGGGCCTCGAGCCGCCGCGCGAGCTGCTCGAGATGGACCCGCGCAAGGTCATCGGGCTCACGCTCGAGCCCTCGACGCTCGTCACGATCCGACAGGCGCGCATGCGCACCCTGCGCGCGCCGCCCTGGACCAGCTACGTGGACCACGAGTCCGTGGTGCAGGAGATCCAGCGCGCGAAGCGGCTCTGTCGCGAGCGCGGATGGCGGGTGGTGGACTCGTCCGGGCGCGCGGTCGAGGAGACCGCGGCGCGGGTGCTCGAGCTGCTCGAGATGGACACCGTCACGCCCGCGTGACGCGGGCGACGGCTCGCCGGTGTCGCCGGAAGTGCAGCGGGGCCGGCGGCTCGCTGCCGCCGGCCCCGCGCCCACGCCTGCCCGGGCCGCGCGCGCGGCCGGGCCTCAGTCGGCCAGGCCGTGCTTCTTCTCGAGCTCCTTGTGGAGGCGCAGCGACTCGAGCTGCTCCTCGGTGAGGAGCGCGGTCGCGACCTTCGGGCGGAAGACCGAGTAGAAGGCCGGCACCACGACGATGCCGCCGATCATGTTGATGATCATCAGGATCGAGAGCAGCAGCGCCATGTCGGCCTGGTAGCGCAGGTTCGAGAAGCTCCAGAGGATGATGCCGCCGGTGATGGTCGTGGCGGTGAACGTCACGGCCATGCCGGTGGTGCGCACGGCGCGCCGCACGGCCTCGTCGATGTCCTGCGTGTCCACGCACTCCTGACGGATGCGGTCGACGATGTAGATCGCGTAGTCGACGCCGATGCCGACGCCCACCGACTGCACCGGCAGGGTGTTGATGTTCAAGCCGATGCCCGCGAATGCCATGTAGGCGAACGAGACCAATGTGGCCGTCGCGATCTGGATGAACACGATGCCGCCGGACGCGACCGAGTTGTAGGTGATCGAGTGCAGCACGAAGATCACGAAGAAGATCAGCAGGATGTTCGCGATGTGGCTGCGCTCGACCTCGTCGTTGATGGCGGCCAGGATGCCCATGATGCCGCCGGCCATCACGAACTGGACGCCGCGGGTCCAGGACTGCGTCTCCTGGTACTTGGCGAGCGAGTTCACGGCCTTCGTGTCCTGCACGATCAGGTCGGTCTCGTTCACCGCGATCGCGCGCACGCCGTACTCCTCGCTCTCCCACCACCACTCGACGTCGTCGTTGGTCCAGTCCGCGAGGGTGGCGGGCCAGGTGAAGGGATGGTCGTCGTCGGCCATCGACTCCTGCTCGTCGTAGTCGGCGATCGCGGCCTCGCGGAACTCGTCGAGCCAGGCCGGCAGGTCCTTGCCGCCCGAGACGTGGTTCGCGGGCTCGGACTTGTAGCTGCCGTCGGGCTGGCGGATCGAGATCTTGAGCGTGTGGTCGCGCGGCGACGGCAGCAGCGGGCCGAGCATGTAGTACCAGAGGTCGAGGAACTTCTCCTCGTTCCAGAGCGGCGCGTCGTGCTCGCCATGGTCCTTCTCGAGGCGCACGATCACCTCGCCGAGCGGATTGCGCTCGATGAAGGCGTTCGCTGCCATCACCGTCCGCACCAGCGTGTCGCCCTTGTGATCGGGATAGAAGAACGAGATGTTGCCGTCGCGCCCGTCCTCGGTCATGTACGGCCGCAGGAAGCCCGGCGGCCCGTTCGTCTGGAGCTGGAACACCATGGCGCGCACGGTGCCGGGATGCTCCGGGATGAAGCTCCACTTCGGATCGCCGTAGTGGTTCATCTGCCACGAGCCCTTCAGGAACGGCACCAGCGAGATCGACGCCCCGAGGTCGGTGTAGTCCTTCATCGAGCGCTCGAACTCCTCGAGACGCCGGATCGGAATCGAGTCGTTGACGGCGTTGTCGCGGTCGCCGTTGGCGTAGACCACGAGCGAGTCCACGCCGCCGAACTTCTCGGCCACCTTCGCGGTCGCGACGTTGAAATCCGAATCGCGCTGGAGCAGCGGCGTGCCGGGCTCCGATTCGCCCATCTGCGAGTGGTAGAGCGTGACGTAGGTGGAGCCGAGGAACAGGCAGATCGTCACGCCGGTGATCACGTACTTCCAGACCGGGTGCGTGACGGCGTTGCCGACCGCGCGCGTGAAGCGGATCATGAACGGCGGCAGGTAGTGCTCGGGCTCGTGGGGCGCCGGCAGCAGGCAGATCAGGATCGGGTGCGCGATCTCGACCGTGATCAGGATCGAAGCCACCCAGAACGCGCCGAACTCGCCGAGGTCGCGCATCTGCGGGATGGTCGTGAGCATGATCACGAGCAGGCCGGCGAGGTCCGTGATGATGCCGAGCGTGCCGGGCACGATCAGCTCGCCCATCGCGATCGAGGCCGCTTCGACCTTCGCCTTCTCCTTGTCGCCGTCGTAGCGAGGCAGCAGCAGCTCGTAGTCCTCGAAGAAGCGCTCGGCCATCTGCACCGTGTGCGAGATCGCGCGGGCCGTGATGATCATCGGGATCACGAGCACGAGCGGGTCGAAGTTGATGCCTCGCCAGCCGCAGTAGCCGAGGCCCCAGATCGCCGTCATCGCGCCGCAGATCGCCGGGATCAGGACGCCGTGGAGCCGACGGAAGTAGAGGAAGAGCAGCACGAAGATCATGGCCGCCGTCAGGATCACGTACATGCCGATCTCGAACGCGAAGCGCAGGATCCAGCCGCGCAGGATCGGCTCGCCGGTGATGTAGATCTCGGTGTTCGCGTCCTCGAACTCGGCCTTCACCTTCTGCACGTGGTCGAAGACCGCGCTGTAGATCTGGCGGTTGTTCATGCGGTCGGTCACGAAGCCGGCCGCGATCAGCGCGCCCTTCTCGTCCTTCGACACCAGGCGCCCGAAGATGTAGGGCGGGTTCTGGCGCACGAGCTCGCGCAGGGCATTCGCCTCCTCCTGCGTCTTGGGCACCTTCTTCATCAGCACGTCGGAGTTGATCGAGCCGTCCGGCCCGATCTCGACCACGCGCGTCGCGCGCCCGGCGACGGACTGGATCTGGTCGTGGTTCACGGGGTAGGGCGGGAAGATGCGATCGAGCTCGCGGTCGATCTCCTTGTCGTCGAGGCGGCCCTCCTCGGCGAGCTTGTCGCGCAGCGCGTCGCGCTCCTTGGTCTTCGAGTCGTATCCGACGCCGTCGATGTGCTTCGTGATCTTCGAGATCTTCTCGAGCGTCTCGGGCGTGAAGATGGTCCCGTCCTTCACGATCACCGCGACCGCGACGAGGGACGAGGTGCCGAACTTGCCGGCGAACTTGTCCTGGGCGTGGATGAAGGGGTGGTCGGGCCAGAGAGCGCGCGCGGTGGTGTCGACGCGTACCATCGGGCCCGGGACGTCGACCCCGAACACGTGCAGGATGGTGTTGAAGGTCGGATAGAACATGACCGCGGTGGACATCATCAGCAGCGCGAAGACGATGTAGCGATGGCTCACCAGAAAGCGGGCGAATCGGACGGAGTGGGACTCGGGGCGCGCGGAGTGGTGCTCGGCCATGGGGTCGCCTGCTTCCTTCCAGTCTCGGGTTCGAGCTCGAGTTCGGTCTCAGCGATCCGACACCGGGATCCGGTGACGGGATTCAAGGGCCAGCGCGGAACGGGCAGCCGGCAGCGGCTCCCGTCGCCCGGCCGTGACGGCCGGCGCGCGGGTCCCCGGAGGCGCCCCGGCGGCACGTTATTTCTTGCGGGGGTGCGCGGTCAAGGATCGAAGAGCCTCCGGAGCGAAAGCGAGACGGCGCGATGAGCAACGGCGCGCGGAAGCCCTTGCCCCGGGTGCTCCTGACCCAGCCTCTGTCGCCAACGCTCGCGGCCGAGCTCGAAGCCGACGCCTGCGTCGACTTTCTCGATCCCGGCCTTCCGCTCGCGCCGGCGGTCGCGGCGAGCGAAGGACTGCTCTGTCTGCTGACCGATCGCGTGGACGCGGCGCTGCTCGAGGCGGCGCCGCGCCTGCGGGTCGTCTCGAGCGTCTCTGTGGGGCTCGACCACGTGGACCTGGCGGCCGCGACCCGACTCGGCATCCCGGTCGGCCACACCCCGGGCGTCCTGGCCGAGACCACCGCCGATCTCGCCTTCGCGCTGCTGCTCGCCGCCGCGCGCCGCGTGGCCGAAGGCGACCGCTTCGTGCGAAGCGGCGCATGGAGCGCGGCGGGCGATCCGTCCGCCGCGGGCTTTCGTCCCGACCTGCTTCTGGGACGCGACGTGCACGGCGCCACCCTCGGCATCGTCGGCCTCGGCGCGATCGGCCTCGCCGTCGCGCGGCGCGCCGAGGGCTTCGGCATGCGGGTGCTCGGCTGGTCCCGGAGCGGGCGCGAAGCGCCCGGGGTGGTCGCGGCGACGCTGCCGGCGCTGCTCCAGGCATCGGACTTCGTGAGCCTCCACGTGGCCCTGACGCCCGAGACGCGGGGACTGCTCGGCCGCGAGGCGCTCGCGCAGATCAAGCCCGGCGCGATCGTCGTCAACACCGCTCGCGGCGGCGTGGTGGACGAGGACGCGCTCGTAGAGGCGCTGCGCTCGGGCCGCGTCGCCGCCGCCGGCCTCGACGTCTTCGCGCGCGAGCCGCTCCCGGCCTCGAGCCCGCTCCTCGCGCTCGAGAACGTCGTGCTGACACCGCACCTCGGCAGCGCGAGCGTGGCGACGCGCGAGCGCATGGCGGCCCTGGCGGTCGACAACCTGCGCGCGGGCCTGGCCTTCCGGCCGCTTCCGCGCTGCGGGAACCCGGCGGTCTACGAGACGGCGGCCTACCGCTCCCGCGTGCAGCGTGCGAGGAACGCGAGCGGCGACACGACGTGAGCGCCGCGGTGGCGGCTCCGGCCCTGCACCTGGCGATCGCCCGTCACGACTGCGAGCTCGGCCGGGCGCTCGGCGCGCCGCACGCGCTTCACGAGCCAGTCGTCGGCGGAGGGCGCGTAGGCGATCCGCACCCGGCACGGCGGCTCTGGCTCGCGACAGCGCTCGCTGCGTCCCGGCCGTGCGTCGTCGAACACGACCCAGATCTCCGCCCTCGCGTCGTCGAACGACTCGGCGACGTCGACCAGGCGCTGCTGCACCGCCGCCGACCACCACTCGCGACGGTCCCGCCCCCGCAGCACGCCCGCGTGCAGCACGTTGTAGCCGTCGACCAGCCAGATGCGCGGCGACGGCTCAGGGGCCGGCGCGTCCGGCGGCGCGTCCGACGACGGGCCCGACGGGCCCGCGCCCTCCGTTCCAGGCGGCGACATGCGCGGGCAGCTCCTCGGGCGCGACGGCGCGCTCCGCAACGTACCCGGTCGGCTCCGCCGGAGCGCGCCGCCCGAGGGCGCTGTACCCGAGGCCGATGCCGAGGAACGCGGCCGTCACGGCTGCCGTCTCCATCACCGCCCATCCCCAACGCTTCCACGTCCCCATCGCGACCTCCTTCGTTCGGATGCCGCGAGTCTCTGGGACGGGTGTGACGGGGACGGTCACGCGCGGGCTTGCAGGTGTGGGCCGCGGGGGTTACCCCGACCGCATGAGCCAGACCGCCGCGCCCGACGTCGTGCCCCTGGCCGTGGTGCAGATGCGCTGCTCGGAGCGGCCCGAGGAGAACCTCGCGAAGGCCGAGGAGCGGATCGAAGAGGCGGCGCGCCGCGGCGCGCGCGTGATCTGCCTCCAGGAGCTCTTCCGCTCGCGTTACTTCTGCCAGAGCGAGGAGCACGCGCGCTTCGGCCTGGCCGAGACCATCCCCGGGCCGAGCACCGAGCGGCTCGCGAAGCTCGCGGCCGCGCGCGGCGTGGTGATCATCGCCTCGCTCTTCGAGAAGCGGACCGAAGGCCTCTACCACAACACCGCGGTGGTGCTCGACGCCGACGGCCGCATCGCCGGCATCTATCGCAAGATGCACATCCCGGACGACCCGCTCTACTACGAGAAGTTCTACTTCACGCCCGGAGACCTCGGCTTCGCCGCGTTCCCGACCCGCCACCTGCGGGTCGGCACGCTCGTGTGTTGGGACCAGTGGTTCCCGGAAGCCGCGCGGCTCACCGCCCTCGCGGGAGCCCAGGTGCTCTTCTACCCGACCGCGATCGGCTGGCAGCACGGCGAGCCCGCAGAGGTGGACCGCGCCCAGCACGATGCGTGGGAGACGGCGCAGCGCGCCCACGCGATCGCGAACGGCGTCTTCGTCGCGGTCGCGAACCGCGTGGGCCAGGAGGACGGCATCCGCTTCTGGGGCCAGTCCTTCGTCTGCGATCCGTTCGGCCGCATCCTCGCGAAGGCATCGGCGACGGAGGAGGAGATCCTCGTGGTCGAGTGCGACCTGCGGCGGATCGAGGAGACGCGCCAGCACTGGCCGTTCCTGCGCGATCGCCGCGTCGACGCCTACGGCGACGTGACGAAGCGCTTCCGCGACGCATGAGCCGGCGCCCCGACCCGACACCGGCGAGCCAGGGCTATCGCTGGCCCGCCGAGTGGGAGCCCCACGCGGGAACCTGGCTGTCGTGGCCCCACAACCGGGATTCGTGGCCGGGCCACTTCGAGCCCGTCCCGGCCGCCTACGCCGAGATCGTGCGCGCGCTCCAGGGCCGCGAGACGGTGCACCTCTCCGTCGGCAGCGAGGCGCTCGAGGACGAGGCGCGACGCACCCTGCGCGCCGCGAGCATCGAGCCCGATCGCGGCATCGTGTTCCACCGCATCGAGACCAACGACGCCTGGGCGCGCGACCACGGCGGCGTGGTCGCCGTGCGCGAGCGCGACGGCGTCCGCGAGCGCGCGGTGCTCGACTTCGGCTTCGACGCCTGGGGCAAGAAGTACGGCCCCTGGGATCTCGACGACGACGTGCCGCGCCAGATGGCCGAGGCCCTGGGCCTGCCGCGCTTCGAGACGAAGATCGTGCTCGAGGGCGGCTCGGTCGACGGCAACGGCCGCGGCACGATCCTCACCACCGAATCGTGTCTCCTGAACCCGAACCGCGGGCCCGGCCGCACGCGCGAGCGCATGGAGCGCCTGCTCGCCGACTGGCTCGGCGCGACGAACGTGCTCTGGCTCGGCGACGGCATCGCCGGCGACGACACGGACGGCCACGTCGACGACCTGACCCGCTTCGTCGACGCCGGCAGCGTGGTGACCGTGGTCGAGGACGACCCGACCGACCCCAACCACGTCCCGCTGCGCGAGAACCTCGAGCGCCTGCGGGCGATGCGGGACCAGGACGGGAAGCCGCTCGCGATCGCGACCCTGCCGATGCCGCCGCCCGTCCTGGTCGAGGGGCAACGCTGCCCGGCGAGCTACGCGAACTTCTACCTCGCGAACGGCGCCTGCCTGCTGCCGACCTTCGGCGTCCCGGCCGACGCGCGCGCGGCCGCGGTCTTGCGTGAGCTGCTGCCGGGGCGCGAGGTGATCGGCGTGCCCTCCCGCGACCTGGTCTACGGCCTCGGCGCGGTGCACTGCCTGAGCCAGCAGGTTCCGCGCTAGACGCCCGCTGCGCGTGCCGCGGCCGCTTACCGCCGGGGCCCGCCACGACCTTGGCCAGGAAGCGCCGCTTTTCCGGTTCTTCCCCTCGTGAATCCTCTGAACGAGCGGTCAGCCCGTGATAGGCTGCCGGGCTCGACACCCAACCCGGGCTGAGGAGGACCCACCCGAGACGGGGCAGGGTGACCTCGGGACGGCGGGCGCGCGGTGCCGCGGAGGGAACACGGCAGATGGGGTTGCTGGAGCTCGACGAGGGGCATTGCTCGGGGCCGGCGGGCGCGGGACGCACGGGGCTCCTCGCCCTGCTGCTCGGCGCCCTGCTCTTCACGGGCGCGGGCTGCCGTGGCGGTCTCGTGTTCCTGAGCCCGCTCCCGAGCCAGCTCTCCCTCGCGGGCGACGTGACCGCCTCGCTGGTGCTCCCCCCGGGCCTCGTGCCCGGAAGCCTGCGCGTGCTCCTCGACGGCGCCGACGTCACGTCGGCGTTCCAGGGCGGCCGCCTGCGCCTGCGGGCCGTGCTGCCGGCGGTCGGCGCCGGCCAACACATGCTCGTGGCGGAGGCGCGGGCTCGCTTCCTGTTCTTCTTCACCCAGCCGGTCGGCGCCGTCCGCAGCTTCGAGACGATCGCGCTCGCCCACGGCGACGAGTGCGAGATCCTGAACGGCGTCGAGTGCCTGCTGCCCTATCCCTCGTCGCGCTTCCTGACGCCCGCGCCCACCGCGACGGGCTATCGGCTCTCGCTCCCGGCGAGCGGGATGCCGCACGCGAACCCGCCGCTCTCGCCCGCGCCCCTGAACCAGCTCGATGGCTTCGCGCCGACGGTGCAGATCCTGATGCACTTCCCGGGCGGCGTGAGCGTCGAGGGCTCGCGCCTCGCGCGCCTGCTGCCCCCCGGCTGCTGCGGCCAGCCCGGCGGCCCGCCCTGGATCGACACGCGCGTCGCCGACGAGCGCTCGCTCGAGGCCGACAGCCCGACCGTGCTGCTCGACGCCGAGACCGGCGAGCGCGTGCTCCACTTCGCAGAGCTCGATGCCCATGCGGCGGCCCTGCCGGAGCGCCAGGCGCTGATCCTGCGCCCGCTCCGCAGCCTCACGCCGGGGCGACGCTACATCGTGGCGGTGCGGAACCTGGTGCGGGACGACGGCACGCCCGTCACCGCCGAGGCGCCCTTCGCGGCGCTGCGCGATCGCCGCGCGAGCGACATCCCGCAGCTCGTCGCGCGGCGCCCGGCGATGGAGAAGCTCTTCCGCCGCCTCGAGCGCTCCGGCGTCGCGCGCCGGGAGCTCGTGCTCGCGTTCGACTTCGTGACCCAGAGCGATCACCAGCTCACGCACCAGATGCTCTCGATGCGCGACGACGCGTTCGCCTGGCTCGCCGGCGTCGAGGCCGACCCCGGCGCGAAGCCCTTCACGGTGACGGAGGTGCGGGACGTCAGCGCCTGCGCGACGCGCGCCGACGCGGTCTGGCGCGAGGTCTCGGGCACCTACCGCAGCCCGCTCTTCCTGCAGGGCCCGCCGATCCAGGATGCGAGCGCGCCGGCGCTGCAGCTCCAGGTCGACGCCGACGACGTGCCGGTGCAGAACGGATTCATGGACGCGCCGTTCACGGTCTCGATCCCGTGTGCGTCCCTCGATCCGGCCTCGACGACGCATCCGCTCGTGCTGGGCCACGGCGCCTTCGGCACCGGAGAAGGCTTCGTGCGCAGCATCCCGGGTGCGGTCGGCGCCGCGCAGGCGCGCTGGGGCCTCGGCACCTGGACGTACGTCGCGGGGGCGACCGACTGGCAGGCGATCTGCTGCGCCCCGGGCGGCCTGCTCTGGCTCGGCCTCAACGTGATCGGCATCGGCCAGAGCCAGCTCCAGAACTTCGAGGCGCTGCCCGACCGCACGAAGCAGGGCGAGCTCAACACGCTCGTGCTCGCGCGCCTCATGAAGCGCGGGATCCTGAATCGCGATCCCGCGTTCCACGTGCCCGACGGCCTCGGCGGCACGCGCGGCGTCTTCCCCGGCGAGCTCGACCCGGACAACGAGGCCTACTACCTAGGCATCAGCCTCGGCGGCATCTACGGCCTCTTCCTCTCGGCGCTCACGCCGGACATCGAGCGATTCCAGGTCGACGTGCCCGCCATCAACTTCACCCAGCTCCTGCAGCGCTCGATGCTGTACGCGTCGCCGCTCGTCGGCGGCATCTCGTTCGACTCGATCGTGCGCTCGATCGGGATCACGGATCCGCTCGAGACCCTGGTCGGTCACGGCGTGCTGAACGAGCTCTGGGTGTCGGGCGAGCCGGGCGGCTACATCACGCACGTGACGCGCGATCCGCTCCCGGGGAGCGGCGTCGGCGCGGACGGCAAGCAAGGCAAGCGCATCCTCCTCACCATGGCGTGGCTCGACAAGATCGTGCCGAACCTGAGCAGCGAGGTGGCGGCGCGCTCGCTCCGGCTGCCGCAGATCGAGGGCTCGCTGCTGCGGGGCATGCCGGAGCTGCCCGACGTCGCAGGCGGCGCCCTCGGGCTCGAGTCGGCGTTCCAGGTCTACGGCACGGGCAGCTTCGACCTCTTCGATCCCGCCCACGCGCCGGCGATCCCGCCGCTCGCGAACCAGGCGGCGAGCGACGGACGCTGCGACCCGCACGGCACGCGCTTCACGATTCCGGCGGGCATCGCCCAGACCCTCGACTTCCTGCGGCCCGGCGGTCGGGTGCGCAGCTTCTGCAACGACGACGGCCTGTGCAACGCGTCGGAGCCGTTCGAGATCCCGAATGGCGCGGCGCAGCCGTGCCAGCTCTGAGCCGCCCCGTCCCCGCGACCTCGCGTCCTTCGAAGGAGACTCCGTCCATGATCCGCACCCTGCGCTCGCTCGCGCTGCCGCTCCTCGTCGTCGCGGCGCTCTCCTCCCTCGGCGTCGGCGCCTGCGGCCACGCCACCTTCCGCTTCGTGACGCCGAAGCAGAGCCAGCTCTCGCTCGCGGGCGACGTCGCGGCGAAGCTCCTGCTGCCGCGCCGTGCGGTGCCGGGAACGCTCGCGATCACCCTCGACGGCGCCGACGTGACGAGCGCCTTCGCGGCCAGCGGCAAGCTGCTCGTCGGCACCCTCCCGAACGTGCAGCCCGGATCCCATCGCCTGGAGGCCGAGCTCCGGGTCTCCGTGCCGATCCTGCGCATGCAGTTTCCGCTGAAGGCCGGCGCCTCCTTCGAGACGATCGCGCTGCAGCAGCCCGACGACTGCGACGTGCTGAACGACGTCGAGTGCCTGCTGCCGTATCCGTCTTCGAAGTTCCTGAAGCCCGCCAACACGGCGACGGGCTGGCAGATCGCGTTCCCGGAGAACGTCTTCCCGCTGCAGAACGGCCAGCAGCTCCCGGTCGCGCCCTACAACTCGGCCGACGGCTTCAGCCCGACGGCGCAGGTGCTGATGCACTTCCCGGGCGGCGGTGTCGATCCGGTGCTCTCGGACGCGCCGCGGATCGACCCGCAGACCCGCACCTACGACGACCGCTCCCTCGATGCCGACAGCCCCACGGTGCTGATCGACGCCGACACCGGCGAGCGCATCCTCCACTTCACCGAGCGCGACATGCGCGCGCCGCTGCCGCCGGATCCGTCCGCAGACCTCGCGCCGTACTTCCTGCGACCGGGCCAGAGCCTCACGCCGGGCCACCGCTACATCGTGGCGGTGCGGAACGTGGTGCATCCCGACGGAACGCCGATCGAGGCAGAGGCGACCTTCGCGGCGCTGCGCGACCGCCGGCCGACCGACATCCCGCAGCTCATCGAGCGCCGCGCCCACTTCGAGGACGTGTTCTCGCGCCTCGCGGCGGCTGGCGTCGAGCGCGACGAGCTGGTGCTCGCCTTCGACTGGGTGGTGGCGAGCGACGAGAGCCTGACCGGCCAGGTGCTCTCGATGCGCGACCAGGCCTTCGAGTGGCTCGCGCTGCAGGAGTCGCTCGGCATCCAGACCTTCACCGTGAATCCCGCGAAGACCATCGAGCGCGACTGCTCGCAGCCGGGCGTGACGGCCTGGCGCGAGATCGAGGGCACGTACCAGGTGCCGCTCTTCCTGACGAGCGATCCGGTGCCGGATCCGCTCGCGCCGGGCGTCGTGAAACTCGACGCGCAGGGCAAGCCCGTCGCGACGGGCTTCACGAACCCGCCCTTCACGATCGCGATCCCGTGCACGGTGTTCGATGCGGGGCAGCCGCCGCCGTTCCCGATCTACCTCGGCCACGGGCTCTTCGGGACCGGACGCGACTTCGTGAAGCAGCTCGCGCGCGAGCTGCCGAACCTGAACGAGTCGGCCGGCGGCACCGGGACGTTCAACTTCATCCCAGGCGGCAGCGACTGGCGCGGGCTCTCGGAGCCCGACATCGAGTCGGGCTTCGTGGTCGGCACCGTGCTGCTGAACTTCCAGAACTTCCCGGCCCTCGCAGACCGCATGAAGCAGGGGCAGATCAACGCCCTGGTGCTCGCGCGCATGATGAAGCGCGGCCTGTTCAACCTGGACCCGGCATTCCAGAAGCCGGGCGGCGAGGGCGCGTTCCCCGGCCCCGAGGTCGAGATGTTCTACGGTGGCGGAAGCCTCGGCGGCATCATGGGCCTGATGTTCGGCGCGCTCTCGCCGGACGTGAACAACGTCGCGGCGGTCGTGCCGGCGATCAACTTCTCGCTGCTGCTCGAGCGCGCGATGCCGTACTTCGCCTTCGAGCCGATGATCGCGGGCGCCGTCGGCCCGAGCCGCATCAAGCAGGCGCTCGTGCTGACGATCGCCCACGAGCGGTGGGTGAGCGGCGAGTCGGCGGGCTACGCGACGCACATCACCAGCAACCCCTTGCCCGGTACGAACGCGAAGCGGGTGCTGATCTCCGAGGCGTGGCTCGATCACCAGGTGTCGAACGTCGGCACCGAGATCGCGGCGCGCACGCTCGGCCTGCCGAACCTCGTCGGCTCGTTCACGCCCGGGAAGGTCGGCATCCCGGATCTGCCGGGCCCGCTGCCGTCGGCCTACGTCACGTTCACGACGGGCGCCCTCGACCCGAACGATCCCGCGCACCTGCCGCACATCCCGCCGATCGGGAACAAGCAGATCCCGGCCGGGCTGGCCGGCCGCTGCGATCCCCACGGCGAGTCGATCTTCACGCCGGCCGCGGTGCGGCAGCTCCTCGCGTTCTTGCAGCCGGACGGCCAGGTGCAGAACTTCTGCAACGGCATCTGCGATGCCGACCAGACGCTCCTGCCCGGAGGCCTCCGCCTCGAGACGCCGCGGGGCCGGGCGCCCTGCAACCCGGTGCCGTGAGGCACGGCGGCCGGGGCGGAGGCGGGACGCCGCGTCCGCCCCGCCGCTCGCCCGGAAGCGCGCGGGAAATCGCGGAGATTCTCCTGCCGCGCGCCGCCGCGATGCGCTAAACCCGCTGCGTCACCCCAAGGAGGCAGCGCGGTGGAGGTCTTCCGGCACGACATCGTGATCGTCGGCGGCGGAGGCGCGGGTCTGCGCGCCGCGATCGCGGCGGTCGAGGCCGACCCGAAGGCGTCGGTGGCCCTGGTCTCGAAGGTCTACCCGATGCGCAGCCACACGGTCTCGGCCGAGGGCGGCGCCGCCGCGGTGGCCCGGGAAGACGACAGCCTCGAGATGCACTTCAAGGACACGGTGAAGGGCTCCGACTTCCTGGGCGATCAGGACGTCGTGGACTACTTCGTCGAGCAGGCGCCCCTCGAGCTCACGCGCCTCGAGCACTGGGGCTGCCCCTGGAGCCGCGACGAGGACGGCCGCGTGTCCGTGCGCGCCTTCGGCGGCATGGCCGCGAAGCGCACCTGGTACGCCACCGACAAGGTCGGCTTCCACATGCTCCACTCGCTGTTCCAGCACTCGATGCGCTTCGACCGCATCGTGCGCTATGACGAGTTCTTCGCGACCCGGCTGCTGGTGGACGGCGGCGCCGTGCGCGGCGTCGCAGCCCTCGACATCCGCCAGGGCACGATGAACGTGTTCCTCGGACGCGCGGTGATCCTCGCGACGGGCGGCGCGGGCAAGTGCTTCCCGTTCACGACCAACGGCACGATCAAGACCGGCGACGGCATGGCGCTGGCGTACCGCGCGGGTGTCGGTCTCAAGGACATGGAGTTCGTCCAGTACCACCCGACGGGGCTTCCCGGGACGGGCATCCTGATCACCGAGGCCTCGCGCGGCGAGGGCGGCTACCTGGTCAACTCCGAGGGCGAACGCTTCCTGGTGACGCGCGACTACGGCGTGGGCCAGAAGGCGGAGCTCGGTCCCCGCGACATGATCTCGCGCGCGATCACGCTGGAGATCAACGCGGGCCGCGGCCTCAAGGGCGCCTACGGCGAGTACGTGCACCTCGACCTGCGGCATCTCGGCGAGGAGAAGATCATGGCCAGGCTCCCGTTCGTGCGGGAGCTCTCGAAGACCTACGCCGGCGTCGACCCCGTGACGCAGCCGATCCCGATCCGCCCCGTGCTGCACTACATGATGGGCGGCGTGGACACCGACATCACCGCCGGCACGACGCTCCCGGGTCTCTACGCCGCGGGCGAGACGGCCTGCGCCTCGCTGAACGGCGCGAACCGCCTCGGCTCGAACTCGCTCACGGAATGCCTGGTCTTCGGCGCGCGCGCCGGCGTCGAGTCGGTGAAGTACGCGAAGGGTGCGAGCGACGGCAACGCGGCGCAGCTCACGCAGCAGGCCGGCGACGACATGGCGCGCATCGAAGCGCTGCGCGGCCGCAAGAAGGGCGGCGAGAAGATCGCCCACGTGCGGCGCGAGATGCAGCTTGCGATGGAGCGCGGCTGCGGCGTCTACCGCGAGCAGACCTCGATGCAGCAGACCGTGCGGGAGCTGGCGCAGCTCAAGGGCCGCTACGCGGACCTCGTGCTCGAGGACACGAGCAAGGTCTTCAACACCGAGATCCTGACCGCCCTCGAGCTCGGCAACATGCTCGACGTGGCGGAGGCCATCGCGGTCGGCGCCGCCGCGCGCCGGGAATCGCGCGGCGCCCACGCCTGCAGCGACTACCCGACGCGCAACGACCAGGAGTTCCTGCACCACTCGATGGTCTACTGGACGCCGAACGGGCCGCGCCTCGACAAGAAGCCGGTCACGATCACGCGCTTCCAGCCGGAGGAGCGGAAGTACTGATGAGCGAGCTCAAGAAGAAGACGTTCGTGGTCACGCGCTTCGATCCCGACAAGGACCAGGTGCCGAAGACGCAGAGCTACGAGGTGCCTTGCCGCCCCGAATGGAAGGTCCTGGACGCGCTGAACTACATCAAGGACGAGATCGACGGCACCCTCTCGCATCGCTGGTCGTGCCGCATGGCCGTGTGCGGGAGCTGCGGGATGATGGTGAACGGCGAGCCGAAGCTCACCTGCAAGACCGCGCTCTCCGACTACGGCGACACCGTCGAGATCAACCCGCTCGCGAACTTCCCCGTGGTCCGCGATCTCGTGGTCGAGCTCGAAGGCTTCATGGACAAGTTCAAGGCCGTGAAGCCCTGGATCCTGCGTGCCAAGGAGGCGGCGCCGGAGGAGGGCCCCTACCGCCAGACGCCGGCGGAGCTCGCCGCCTTCAAGCAGTTCAGCATGTGCATCAACTGCATGCTCTGCTACTCGGCGTGCCCGGTGGTGATGCAGGAGCCCGACTTCCTCGGGCCCGCCGCCACCGCCCTCGGCCATCGCTACAACCTCGACTCCCGCGACGAGGGCGCCGAGGAGCGGAACGAGGTGTTCCGCGGCGACGGCTCGATCTTCCACTGCTCCTACGCGAACGAATGCAGCGAGGTCTGCCCCAAGAACGTCGACCCGGCGGCCGCCATCAACCAGGCGAAGCTGCTCGCGGTCGTCGACTGGGCCAAGGGCTTCGTGGTGCCTCGGAAGGGGAAGAAGTAGCCATGGCGCAGACCGCGAACCCGCGCGCGATGGCGCCGGCAAAGCCGGGCCCGACGCGCACCGCCGCACCGATGAAGCCCGGCAACTGGCCGTCGTCGGCGCGCTACCGCACCTATCTCGGCTTCGACCTCACGGGCCTCGTCTACCTGCTCGCGGGCTTCGCGGTGCTCGGCGCCGCGCGGGCGTTCGCAAAGGGCCCCGACGCCTGGAACGCGCTGCTGGCTTCCTACAAGCACCCGCTGTGGATCCTGTTCCACCTGGTCGTGCTGGCGTCGGTGGTCTTCGTCGGCGTGCGCTTCTTCCGGCTCTTCCCGAAGGCGCAGCCGCCGCAGATCGGACCGGCGAAGCCGCCGCCGGGCCCGCTGATCCACGCGGGTCTCTACGCCGCGTGGATCGGCGCCACGATCGTGCTCGCTGCGATCCTCGGAGGGGTGATCCTGTGAAGGCCTTCCTGCTCAAGATCGAGCCCGTGATCTGGCTTCTCTTCGGCGCGGGCATCATGGTCGGGACGATCCTCCTGCCGGGCTATCTGCTGACGGTGGGCCTCGGCGCGCCACTCGGGCTCGTCTCCGCCGACGCGCTCTCCTACGACCGCCTGCACGGCATGGTGTCGCATCCGATCGGTGGCCTCGTGTTCCGACTGGTGCTGCTGGCGCTGATCGCGCTCCCGCTCTGGAAGGGGGCCCACCACCTGCGCCACTTCCTGATCGACATGAACGTCCACGCCGACTCCGTCGTGGCGCCGTTGCTCTATCTGATCGCGGCGGTGGGGAGCGTGTGCGGGATCCTCACGGTTCTCGCGCTCTAGGCGACGCCGGTGACCGTCCCGCTCTGGTGTCTGCTCGGCTTCGTGCTCTGGACCACGCTGCTCCTGACCGCAGTCGGCGCCGCGCGGGTGGCGCAGATCCTCGGCGGGAGCGCCCGGCCGAGCGATTTCCCGAGCGGCGTGCCGCACGGCGGCGATCGCTACTGGCGTCTGAACCGCGCGCACCTGAACTGTCTCGAGAACCTTCCGCTCTTCGGCGCCGTGGTGCTGACCGGCGCCGTGATCGGCGCCGACGCACAGCTGCTCGACGACCTCGCGCTCACGTACCTCGGCGCTCGTGTCGCGCAGTCGGTCGTGCACGTGGCTTCGGGCAGCGATCTCGCGGTGCAGGTTCGCTTCGGCTTCTTCCTGATCCAGCTCGCGTGCCTGCTCTGGATGCTCTTCCTGACGGTTCCCGCCGGGGCGCTCTGAGCCGTCTCGCTTGTGCATCCGAGGAAGTGGGCTACTAACCCGGTGCCACCTTCTTCTTTGGACCACGCACGGTTCCCGGGTCCCTCCCGCTTCTTCGTGATTCCAATCGAGTCTGCTGGTCGCCCGAGATCCCGTCGCGCATTCACGCCGATCGGATCGAAGCGGTGTAGTGCGCTCGGGTCCGAGTCACCGGACATTCCCGTGAAGGTCCCGAGCGATCATGGTGCGTGCGCCCACCAGGGCGCGCTGCAGCCACCGAGGTACTTGATTTTGAGCACTAAACTTTATGTTGGAAACCTTCCCTTCAGCGCCGGCGAGGCGGACCTCCGTCACCTCTTCGAGCCCCACGGCGAGGTTTCCTCCGTCAGCGTCGTGACCGATCGGGAGACCGGTCGTCCGCGCGGATTCGCATTCGTCGAGATGAGCGACGCCGGCGCCGCGCGTGCGGCGATCGCGGGCCTCGACGGGCGGGACATGGACGGGCGCGCGCTTCGTGTCAACGAAGCCCACGACCGCGCCGCCACGAACCGCAGCGGCTTCGCGGGCGGACGCGCCTAGCACACGCTCGACGTCGGGCCGGGGCGATCGCCCCGGCTCGACCTGCGAGGTGGGACATGTCCAGCCTCCGCGTGTACGTCTGCTTCGATCCGCGCAATGACGCCGATCTCTTCGAGCGCCTCGCGCTCGATTCGCGTCGCGCGGATTCGCCCTTCGAGATCGTGGGCGCCACCGGCCTGTACGTCGAGAGCCAGTCGTGGGAGGATTCCTTCCGCAGCGGGCTCGACGGCGTCGACGAGGTCGTCGTGATCTGCAGCGAGCACAGCGACACCGCGGACGCGGTCAACGCCGAGCTCCGGATCGTCCGCGCGCACGCGAAGCCGTACTTCCTGTTGCTCGGCCGCCGCGACGTCCCCTGCACCAAGCCCGCCGCGGCACGGGCCACCGACTGCTACTACGCCTGGATCTGGGACATCTTGAAGTTCCAGGTCGGCGTGACGCTCCGGCGTGCCGCGCTCCGCGGCGCCGAGGCGATCGGATGAGGCCGCGGCGCGCCCAGCCGCGCGACGTGCCGCGCGTCAGTGGATCGCAGCACCCCGCAGCCTGGGGTCACCGCTTCGGTCCCTTGCTCTCCTGCGATCGCTGCGGCGTGCGCTGGAACGACCACGGGCTGAATCCGCACCCCTGCGCGGCCGCGCTGCCACGCGCGGGGAGCGCCGAGCCGACTCGGCCGGTCCCCGAGGCCGGGGATCGAGAGGGCCGACCCCCGGGCCCCTGACCCGAGCTCGTGGCCGCGAAGGGCGACGAGCCGGCCTCAGTGAGGCAGGCTCGCCGCGCACACCTGCTTGATCGTCGCGATCGGCGGCGTGAGCAGCGCCCGGCGCACGATCACCGCGTCCGCAATGGTGCACGCCGCGCTTCCGCCGACGTTGCACAGATCGGGCCGGACCAGCGTGGCGATCGGCGGAGTCAGGAGCGAGTGCAGATAGAGGCTCGCATCGCTCACGGTCACGACACCGTTCCCATCCACGTCTCCACACTGACAGGCGTCGCCGATTCCGTCGGGCTCGGAGCCGAGGCCGATGCCGCCCTGATCGGCCTGATCGGCATTCGGCTCGTAGCGGCAGTCGTCCGTGGCGTCGGGCACGCCGTCGCCGTCGGCGTCGGGCTCCGGGACGGAGGTCAGGTAGATGCCGGCCCAGCCCTCGCTCTCTTCTTCGGTCTCGCCCTCGGCGAGCATGCTCGCGTTCAACGCGAGCCGTCCCTGGCGGAAGCCGTCACGCTCGAGGCCGACCGCGGCGACGAGCGAGCCCTCGGGCGCCTCGGGATCGAGCGGAGCACCGGACTGCCCGACCTCGAGCGCCGTCGCGAGGGGCCCGAGAGGTGACACTCCGCCGTGTCGAATGTAGATCCCGTCGACGCCGTTGCGCCGGGCCTTGAACGCGACGCCATAGGCCGCGAGCGCATCGCCGGAGACCGCCACGAAGGAGGCGGAGCGCCAGCGCGGCGGCTCCTGATCCTCGGTCTCTCCTTCGCCGCCGCCACCGACTCCCGGCGGGCGTCCCGAGAAGCCCCAGTAGACGAAGTCCTCGATGCCGTCCTGTCCCGTCGAGGCGATCTGGACGGCGCTACCGAGCACGGTGTCGTAGACGAAGATGCCCTGGTGGACCGGCACGAGCACCTCGAAGCCGTTCGGATACTGCTCGTTGCAGTAGGCGATGAGGTCCTGGTTCCCCTCGGTCGGACAGATCAGCGTCAGCGGCGTCGTCTCGGAGCCCCAGGCGCCCCAGAACCCGACGTGGCGCCCGGCGGAGGAGATCGAGAGGCCCTCGCCGAACTTCGTGAACAGCGCCCCGGGCTCGTTCGGGACCGGGTCGCCGATCCCCACCAGGGTCTCCAGCGGCGCGGACGGGGCGAGCGCCGCGCGGTAGACGCCGCCCGCGGTCGGCGCGTCTTCATTGTCGCTGCCGACGAAAACCATGTGACCGTTCGCCGCGCTCGGCGGGGCGGTCGATCCGAAGACCGCACCCGCGAACTCCGGGATCGGATCTCCCGAGCGAGCGATCAGCTCGACCGGCGCCGCACCGGCCTCGGCCAAGAGGTCGCGGTAGAAGACACCGGTCTGGGAAACGACATCCTGGTAGTTGCCCTTGAAGGCGACGATCGATCCGTCGGTGACGGCGGGCGCCCCCGGGAACTGGTCGAAGCGGGTGCCGGGCGGTGCGCCCGGGACCTGGAACTGCGGGAACACGAGCTCGCTCGTCGTGGCGTCGGCGACCGCGCCGAGCAGCGCGACTCCCGTCGTCAACGCGCCGCCGGGATTGGCGAAGATGCCGGCGGTTCCGACCCGGGACTCCGTCGTGTCGGGAAGCAGGTAGGTCCACACAGGCTGGGATTGGCCGCGCGTGGCCACGGTCGGGGATCCCGCGTCGATGCGCGGGAACGAGGGGAACTCGTTGAAGCTCGCGGGCTCACCGTTGTAGAGGGTGTTGTTCGGCTGCGGCACCGCGGTGCCGACGCTCGCGATCACGTCGATCGGTGCATTGATCGCGCCCATGTCCCTGGCGTAGACGCCGCGGACCGGTTCCTGGGGTCCCTTTCGGCCGCGAAAAACCACCAGACCCGCGGCGTTCACCGACGGCTGGCCGTAGCTGTTGAAGGTCTTCGAAGGGTTGGAGCCCGGGATCTCGTCCCCGTTGTTGACGACCGTCTGCCAGCCGAGCTCCGGTCCGTCCGCCCTGGCCGCGCCCACGAGTGCAACGCCGAGCGCCCCACACACCAGTCCCACGAACCATCCCCGCATGACATCTCCTCCAGCTGCATCTCGGGAATCACCCGACCAGGTCACCACTCGGCCCGCTCACGCGAGGAACCGCGCACGGTCAAAGAGCAAGACACGTGCCCGCTCGGGGGAACGTCCGGACACGTTCGAGGGCAATCGCGGAGGCAGGAAGTCACAGGTGCGGGGCGATGTCGGCCCGGACGCCACGCAGGGGCGTCCCCGCCGCGCGACTCCATCGGCGGCTCGCGCCGGTGGCCGTCCGGGCGTCTTCGCCAGGATTGACTGAATGAATCATTCAGTAGTAGAGTGCTGCCATGTCGTCTGCCCGCGTCCGCCGCCGCCCGAGTCCGTCCGCCCCCGACCCGTCGGCGCAGACCGCTGCGCCGATCTCGGGCCGCGCCGCCCGCCTCGCCGAGATCCTCGCCGCCGCCGCGGAGGTGATGGGCGACAAGGGCTACGAGCGCACGCAGATGTCCGACGTCGCGCGCGTCCTCGGGATCTCCGCCGGCAACCTCTACAACTACGTCGAGAGCAAGGAGGCGCTCTTCCACCTGCTGGTCGAGCACGGCTTCGGCCGCGCCTCGGCGCCGCCGCTGTCCGAGGGCCTCGTGCGCACTCCGGCTCCCGGCGAGACCCTGGCGCTGCTCCGACGGCGCCTCGCCGAGGCGGTCGTGCTGCCGACCCTCGACGCGGCTCTCGCGCACCCCGGCGCCCCGCGCGACGCGCGGGCCGAGGCCGAGTCGGTGGTCCGCGAGCTCTACGCGGTCATCGAGCGCAATCGCCAGGCCATCCGCATTCTCGAGCGCTCGGCCCACGAGTGGCCGGAACTCGCGGCGCTCTTCTACGTCGACGTGCGTCGCGCGATGCTCGAGAAGCTCCGGCGCTGGATCGCGAGCCGCATTGCACTCGGCGTCTTCGTTTCCGCCGGCGATGCCGCCGTCGCCGCGCGGTTCGTGAACGAGACCATCGCCTGGTTCGCGATGCACCGCTTCGGGGACTTCGAGGCCCGCCAATTCGACGACCGCGCCTGCGAGGAGACCGTCGTGACCCTCCTCGTGCACGCGCTGATGGGAGCGTGAAGCCATGGAACGAGCCGAGCGCCGTCCCGACGTCGACGCGCTGCGCGTCTTCGCGACCTACCTGCTGCTGCTCTTCCACGCCGCGAAGGTCTACGACGTCGCTCCCTTCTACTCGATCAAGAACGCAGAGCTCTCGCCCGCGCTCGGTCTCCTCACGGGCTTCATCCACCAGTGGCACATGCCACTCTTCTTCCTGCTCGCCGGCTGGGCGGCGTTCGGCTCGCTGCGCGTTCGCAGCGCGCGCGCCTTCGTCGGCGAGCGCGTGAACAAGCTCCTGCTGCCGCTCGCCTTCGGGATGCTCGTGCTGTGCGTTCCGATCCGCTTCGTCGAGTACACCCACGGCCAGTTCGTGAGCACGGGTGGGACGCCGCTCCCCGGCGATCCCGGTGCTTCCTTCCTCTCCTTCCTGCCGATCTACTTCACGCTCGACTTCTCGAAGGGCGGCCCGACCTGGTCGCATCTCTGGTTCCTCGCCTACCTCTTCACGTTCACCGTGCTCGCGCTCCCGCTCTTCCGCGCCGCGATGGCGCGGCCCGCGCGCGCGGAGCGGGCGTCGGCATGGCTCGTCTACGCGCCGATCGCGCCCCTCGCACTGATCCAGCTGACGCTCCGCGGCCGCTGGCCGGGCTTCCAGAACCTGATCGACGACTGGGCGAACTTCTCCTACTACCTGCTCTTCTTCGTGCTGGGGTTCGCCTTCGCCCGCAGCGCCGCGCTCGAGCGGGCGGCCTGGCGCGAGCTGCCGCGCGCCGCGATGGCAGGGCTCGTCGCCTTCGGCGGGATGCTCGCGCTCGGCGACGCGGCGCGCGGCGGCGGTGCGTCGGCGATCGCGGGAAGCCGCGCGCTCTCCGCCGTCGCAGGCTGGTGTCTCGTCGTGGCGCTCCTCGGCCTCGCCCGTCGCACGGTGGTGCAGAGCAGCCCGCGCCTCGCCTGGCTCGCCGAGTCGGCCTTCCCGGTCTACGTGCTGCACCAGCTCGCGGTGGTCGGCGTGGCGGTCGTGGTCACACGCCTCGCGCTCGGGATTCCGCTCAAGCTCGCGCTCACGGTGGCCGGCGCGACGCTCCTGACGCTCGCGGCCTACGTGCTGCTCGTGCGGCCGAGCCGCACGCTGCGCTGGCTCCTCGCCATGAAGCCGCTTCCCGTCCGCGCGAGGGCTGCGCGAGCCGCCGCGGCGACCAGCGCGGTCGCGCTGGCGCTGGGCCTCGTTGCAGCCGGATCCGCCCGCGCGGAAGACCCGGCGGCTCCAGCAGCCGCCGCGAGGGATGTCCCGGGTGCGGCGGCGAGGTCCGACGCTCCGTCCGCGGGCTGGCCGGCCTACGGCGGCGACGCGGGCGGCTCGCGCTTCTCGCCGGCGGACGAGATCACGCCCGCGAACGTGTCGCGGCTCGAGGTCGCCTGGACCTTCCGCACGGGCGACGTCGCCAGGGCCGAGGGCTCCGGTCCGAAGTGGAAGACCTCGTTCCAGGCGACGCCGGTGCTCGACGAGGGCACGCTCTACTTCCCGTCGCCCCTCGGCCGCGTCTTCGCCGTGGACGCCGAGACCGGCGCCCAGCGCTTCGTCTTCGACACGAAGCTCGCGGGCGATCGCTTCTCGGAAACGACCTCGCGCGGTGTCGCCCTCTGGCGCGACGGTGCGGCGGCGCCGGGCGCCGCGTGCGCGCGCCGCGTCTTCTACGCGCCCCTGGACGCGCGCCTGTTCGCGATCGACGCCGCGACGGGCAAGGCTTGCGCGGGCTTCGGGGACGCCGGCGCCGTCGACCTGAAGACCGCCGTCGGCCCCGAGGCCTACCGCGGCGAGTACACCGTGACCTCGCCGCCCGCGGTGCTGGGCGATCTCGTGATCGTCGGCTCCGCCGTCGGCGACAACCAGCGCGCCGACTCGCCGCGCGGCATCGTGCGCGCCTTCGACGCCCGCACGGGCGCCCTGCGCTGGAGCTTCGACCCGATCCCGAAGCGGCCCGAAGACCCGCGGGTCGCCTCCGGCCGCGACTGGAAGGACGGCGCCTGGCAGCGCACCGGCTCCGCGAACGCCTGGTCGATCCTCTCCGTCGACGCCGCGCGCGACCTCGTCTTCGTGCCGACCGGGAGCGCGAGCCCGGACTACTTCGGCGGCGAACGGAAGGGCGACGATCGTCATGCGAACAGCGTGGTCGCGCTGCGCGGCAGCACGGGCGAGGTGGTGTGGGCGTTCCAGGCCGTGCACCACGACCTCTGGGACTACGACGTTCCCGCGCAGCCGGTGCTGGTGACGCTGCGAAGCGACGGCGTCGCGGTGCCGGCGCTGATCCAGGCCACGAAGATGGGCCTCCTCTTCGTGCTGCACCGCGAGACGGGCGAGCCGCTCTTCCCGGTCGAAGAGCGCCCGGTGCCCGCGAGCGACGTGCCCGGCGAGGAGGCATCGCCGACGCAGCCCTTCCCGACGGCGATCCCGCAACTCGTTCCGCAGCGCCTCGCGCCGGACGACGCCTTCGGCCTCACGCCCTGGGACCGCGGCCGGTGTCGCGACGTGATCGCGAAGCTCCGGGGCGAGGGCCTCTACACGCCGCCGAGCCTCGAGGGGACGCTCGAGTACCCGGGGATCGCCGGCGGCTCGAACTGGGGCAGCGTCGCCTTCGACGAGACCCGGCAGCGCGTCTACGCCAACACCTCGCGCGCCGCGTTCTTCGTCCGCCTGATCCCGCGCGCGCGCTTCGACGGCGAGAAGGCCGCCGCGACCGACGCGAACCTCGAGTTCGCGCCCCAGCGCGGGACGCCCTTCGGCATGGTGCGCGGGCCGCTGCTCTCGCCGCTCGGCATCCCCTGCAACCCGCCGCCCTGGGGGACGCTCGCCGCTGTCGATCTCGACCTCGGTGCGAAGCAGGGCGCGCTCGCCTGGGAGTCGACGCTCGGGACGACCCGCGACCTCGCGCCCGTCCCGATCCCGCTGGCCTGGGGCACGCCCAACCTCGGCGGCCCGCTCGCGACGGCCGGCGGCCTCGTCTTCATCGGCGCCGCCATGGACGACTACCTGCGGGCCTTCGACGCCGCGACCGGCTCCGAGCTCTGGAAGGGGCGGCTCCCGGCCGGCGGCCAGGCCACGCCGATGACCTACCGCCTGCGCCCGGAAGGGCCCCAATACGTCGTGATCGCCGCCGGCGGCCACGCGCGGCTCGGCACGACGCTCGGGGACAGCCTCGTTGCCTTCGCCCTGCCGCGGCACTGAGCTCCGTGAACCTCTTCACAGAGCCTCTGTGAACCTCTTCACAGCGTTCCGGCACCCAAGCAGGCAGGATGCGCTGGTTCCGGGGGGAACGCCGGTTCGGAGGCAACGTGTCGACCCTGTCTGGCTTCTGGATGCTCGTGATCGCCATCGCCTACGCCGTCGTGAGCGTCGGCATGCGCTAGCCGCGTCGCCGGCCTGGGGCCGGCGCGCGCTGCTAGGCTCGCGCGCCATGGCCGGCCGCATCCTCGAAGGCATCCGCGTCCTCGATCTGACCCGCGTGGTCGCGGGCCCCTTCGCCACCGCCGTGCTCGCCGATCTCGGCGCCGACGTGATCAAGGTGGAGCGGCCGCGCACGGGCGACGACTACCGCTACGGCCCGTCGAAGCCCGGCGAGACCTCGCTCTCGTTCCAGAACACGAACCGGGGCAAGCGCTCGATCACCCTCGACGTGCGCAACGAGGAAGGCCGCGAGCTCTTCGTGCGCCTCGCCGAGAAGGCCGACGTCGTGACCGAGAACTTCCGTGCGGGCTGGATGGCCCGGCGCGGGCTCGGCGCGGACGTGCTGCAGGCGCGCAACCCGAGGCTCGTCGTGGCGTCGCTCTCGGGCTTCGGCAGCACCGGCCCGCGGGCGGGCGAGGCCAGCTACGACATCGTGGCCCAGGCTTCGGGCGGGCTCCTCGCGATGACAGGGCCCGAGGGAGCGCCGCCCGTGCGCGGCGGCGGCGCCCTCGCCGACTTCGTGGGCGGCCTCTACCTCGCACTCGGCATCTCCGCGGCGCTGGTCGAGCGCGCGCGCACGGGCCGCGGCCGCGTGCTCGACCTCTCGAACCAGGACGCGATCTTCGCCATCACCGACTCGGCCGCGACGATCTTCCACGGCATCGGCGCCGTGATGCCGCGGGTCGGCAACCAGCATCCCTTCACCGCGCCGTACGACGCGTATCCGGCGCGGGATGGCTTCGTCGCGATCGGCACCGCGAGC
>Ga0105107_10000168_pt1 | contig 37319 bp, 25 predicted proteins | sample PPLLaktember2015_6_FD_79335 | JGI IMG/M metagenome (GOLD analysis project Ga0105107, IMG submission 79335) | Freshwater sediment microbial communities from Prairie Pothole Lake near Jamestown, North Dakota, USA - PPLs Lake P8 Core (1) Depth... | ecosystem: Environmental > Aquatic > Freshwater >...
CGCCTGTTCCCGTGGCGCCAGCCGCTCAGTCCCTGGGTCGAGCGCTGCTACTTCGCGCGCATCCCCACGCGAGCCCTCGCGAGCTGCCGCAGCCACACCCTCCGCTACGCCGTCTGAAGCCGATCTCCCCGCCAGGTCGCGGCTTTCCCTCTCTCGGGACCCATTCTTCGATCCACGACTAGGCGGCGAGGACTATGGTTACGATCGAGGCGATCGTGAGCGGAGCCCCGAGACGCCAGTAATCGCCGAACCGATAACCCGCCGGGCCGTAGACCATCGTGTTGGTCTGGTACCCGATCGGCGTCAGGAACGACAGCGACGCCGCGATCGCCACCGCGATCGCGAAGCGGCGCGGCTCGGCGCCCACCTCCGCGGCGGTAGCCATCGCGATCGGGAACATCAGCGCGGCGGCGGCGTTGTTGGAGATGAACTCGGTGAGCATGACGGTCGCGAGCACCACGCCCAGCAGCACCCAGCGCCAGCCGAGGCCGCTGCTGGCCTCGACGATGATGTGGCCCAGCTCCGCCGCCAACCCGGAGCGCTCGATGGCTGCGCCGAGACCGAAGGAGGCGGCGATCACGATCAGCACCTCGATCTCGACCGCGTCGCGGGCGGCCTGGGCCGTCAGTACGCGGGTCGCGACCAGCAACGCCGCGCCGATCAGCGAGGCGTGCAGGATCGGCAGCGCGCCGCTGCCGGCCACCAGCACCACCGCGACCACCATCGCGCCCACCGCGAAGGCCTTCGGCGAGAGCGCCGGAGCGCCGTCCTCCCCGTCGAGGGGCTGGATCACGATGAAGTCGGGGCGATCGCGCCAGCGCTCGCGGAAGCCCGCGTCGGCGAGCAGCAGCAGCGTGTCGCCGAGGCGCAGCTTCACCTCGCCGAGCTTCGCCACCACCGGCTGGCCCTCGCGGTGGATGCCGACGATCGCGGCGTCGTAACGGGCGCGGAAGCCGACGTCCTTGGGCGTCCGGCCGAGCAGTGGCGAGCTGGCGCCCACCACGGTCTCGACGAGCCGATGGTCGCCCGTGTCGAGTTCCTCCAGGTGCGGGCTCTCGGCGGAGCTCAGCCCCGGCAGGTTGCGCAGGTCCGCCACCACCCGCGCCTGGCCCACGAAGAGCAGGTGATCGCCGCCGTGCAGCAGCGTCGTCGGCGCCACCGGCGCGATCGGCTCGCCGTTGCGCTCGATCTCGACCAGGAAGACGCCCTCCAGGTGACGCAGGCCGGCGTCCTCGACGCTGGAGCCCGCGAGGGGCCCATGGGGCTCGACGATCATGCGGACCACGAAGTCGCGGGCCGCGGCGAGGCCGCGTCGCGGCGACTGGCGTTCGGGCAGCACGGCGGGCGCGAGCAGCGCCACCACCACGACGCCGATCGCAGCGAGGGGAAGCCCGACGTGGGAGATCTCGAACAGGCCGAAAGGCTCGGCGCCGCTCTGCTGCAGCAGGCCCGAGACCACGAGGTTGGTCGAGGTACCGATCGTCGTCACGACGCCGCCCATGATCACGGCGAACGAGAGCGGCATCAGGAAGCGCGAAGAAGCGACGCCCCGGGACTCGGCCCATTCGGTGACCGGCGAAATCAGCATCGCGACGATCGGCGTGTTGTTCAGGAAGGCCGAGGCCGCGGCCGCGGGAAAGCAGAGCCGCATGATGCTCGTGCGCTCGCCGCTTGCGCCGCTCAAAGCCCCGCGCACCAGGGGCCGCAGCACGCCGGTGTCCTCCACCGCGCGGGCCAGCACGTAGAGGGCGGCCACCGTGATCGGCGCCGCGTTCGCGAAGCCCGCGAACGCCTGCCGCTCGTCGATCACGCCGGCCACGAGCAGCACGATCACGGCGGAGACGATCGCCACCGCGGGGTGGGCCAGGCCGCGCACCATCGCGAGGAACATCCCCACCACGACGGCGAGGGTCAGCCAAGCCTGCCAGCCCATGGGCCGCGCAGCGTAGCGCAGCGGCGCTCCGGGCGGGCCCGCGGGGCCCCCGGCGCGTCAGGCGGCCGCGGCCCCCGCCCGGCGCGCGCGCAGGTACTCGAACACCATCGGCATCACCGAGATCACGACGATCGCCAGGATCACGATGTGGAAGTTGCGCTTCACCGTCGGGATCTGGCCGAACCAGTAGCCCGCGATCAGGAAGCCCAGCACCCAGGCGAGGGCGCCGGTGACGTTGTAGCTCGCGAAGTACGCGTAGCGCATGCGGCCGATGCCGGCGACGAAGGGCGCGAAGGTGCGCACGATGGGCACGAAGCGCGCCAGGAAGATGGTCTTGCCGCCGTGGCGCGCGTAGAACTGCTGGGTGCGGATCAGGTGCCGCCGATTCAGGAAACGCGAGTGCTCGCTGGTGAACACCGCCGGCCCGAGATAGGCCCCGATCGCGTAGTTCAAGGCGTCGCCGCTGACCGCGGCGATCACCAGCAGCACCGCCAGGGGCCCCACGGAGAGCGGCGAGCCGTCGAGGGCGCAGAGGGCGCCGGCGGCGAAGAGCAGCGAATCCCCCGGCAGGAAGGGCATCACGACCAGGCCCGTCTCGCAGAAGACGATCAGGAACAGCACGAGGTAAAGCCACGGCCCCAGCACCCCCGCCCACTCCGTCAGGTGGGCGTCGAGGTGGAGGAATACGTCGATGAGCTGCGCCAGCGCTTCCATGGGTCCTTTCGGGGGCGGTGAGGCGTAACCCATCTTTCGAGCGGAGGCCAGTCGCGGGGGCCGGGAGCCGCCTATACTGGCCCGCCGTGTCCCGCGGCCTCTCGCTTCGCATGCTGGCCGGCCTCGTGCTCGGGGCTGCGCTCGGGGCCGGCGCCCACGTCGTCCTCGCGCCGGAGCGGCTCGAGACGCTCGTCGCGGTCACGGAGCCCGCCGGCAGGCTCTTCCTGCGCCTGCTCTTCATGCTCGTGATCCCGCTGATCCTGTCCGCCCTGCCGCTCGGCGTGGCCGGCCTCGGCGACCTGCGCGCGCTCGGTCGGATCGGCCTGCGCACGCTGCTCTACACGGTCGCGGTATCGGGTGTCGCGGTCCTGCTCGGCGTGGCGATGGTGAACGTGTTCCGTCCGGGCGACGGGCTCTCGCCGGAGCTGAAGGCGCGGGTGGGCGAGCACCTGGCCGCGCCGGCGACGGCGAGCGGGCCGCCCGCCGGGGCCGAGCTGCTGATCCGGCTGGTGCCCGACAACCTGGTCCGCGCGATGGCAGAAGGCGACATGCTGGCGGTGATGGTCTTCGCGGTGCTGCTGGGCGTCGGGCTGGCGGCGGTGCGCAGCGAGCCGGCGCGTCGCCTCGAGGAGGCGCTGCAGGGCCTGTACGACGTCGTGATGTGGCTGCTCGACTAGGTGATCCGCCTCGCCCCGGTCGGCGTGTTCTGCCTGGTCTTCACGCTGACCGCCCGGCTCGGCTACGAGATCCTGGGGCAGCTGGCCGCGTACGTCGGGGTGGTCGTCGGCGCCCTCGCCATCCACATGTTCGTCGTGTACTCGATCTCCGTCTCGTGGCTCGGCGGAATGAGCCCCGCCTTCTTCTTTCGCGCGGTGCGCTCGGCGATGGTGACGGCGTTCTCGACGGCCTCCAGCAACGCCACGCTTCCGACCGCGCTGCTCGTCGCCGAGCGCGAGCTCCGGCTGCCGAGCCACGTGAGCCGCTTCGTGCTGACGCTCGGCTCGACAGCCAACCAGAACGGCACCGCCCTGTTCGAAGGGGTCACGGTGCTGTTCCTGGCCCAGTTCTACGGCATCGAGCTGAGCCTCGGCCAGCAGATCCTGGTGGTCTCGATCTGCGTGCTGGGGGGCATCGGCACCGCCGGGGTCCCGGCCGGTTCGATCCCGGTCGTGATCATGATCCTCGGCCTGGTCGGGATCCCCGCCGAAGGCATCGGTATGATCCTCGGCGTCGATCGCTTCCTCGACATGTGCCGCACCACCGTGAACGTGACCGGCGACCTCGCCGCCGCGGTGGTGGTCGCGCGCGGCGAAGAAAACTCGGCGCGCGCGGGCCGGACTTGATACAATTCGACGCGCGCGCCCACGCCCCGCAGGTGTCTTGTTGATCGATCTGCGCAACGTCTCTCGCCTCTACCGGCGCGGCGCCGACGAAGTCCATGCCCTGGAGCACGTGTCCCTGCACGTGCCCGCCGCCCGCTTCGTGGCGCTGATGGGCCCGTCCGGCTCCGGGAAGTCCACGCTGCTCAACATCCTGGCCGGGCTCGACCGCCCGAGCGGCGGGGACGTGGTGGTCGCCGGGGAGCGCCTGAACGACCTCTCCGAGGACGAGCTGGCCGGCTTCCGCGCCCGTCACGTGGGCTTCGTGTTCCAGTTCTTCAACCTGATCCCGGTGCTCTCCGCCCAGGAGAACGTCGAGCTGCCGCTGCTGCTGACGCACCTCACGCGGGACGAGCGACGCGAGCGCGCGGCGACGGCGCTGCGGGTGGTGGGCCTCGCAGAGCGCGCCCGCCACTCGCCGCGCCAGCTCTCGGGCGGCGAGCAGCAGCGCGTCGCGATCGCCCGGGCTCTGGTCAGCGACCCGGAGATCATCGTGGCCGACGAGCCCACGGGCGACCTCGACGCCAAGAACGCGGAAGGCACCCTCGAGCTGCTGCGCATGCTGAAGCAGGAGTTCGGCAAGACCGTGGTGATGGTCACCCACGATCCGCGCGCCGAGAAGTACGTGGACGAGGTCCACCATCTGGACAAGGGCGTGCTGCTCGAGACGCGGCCCGGGGGCGCCGCCGCCGGAGGGAGCCGGGCGTGATCAAGTTCCTCCCGCTGGTCTGGAAGAATCTCGGCCGCAACAAGATCCGCAGCGTGCTGACCGGTTCGGCGATCGCCCTGGCCATCCTGCTGGTCTGCCTGCTGCGGACGATGCCTGCCGGGCTCGACTACTTCCTCGACCAGATGGCCAAGAACAACCGCATCTCGGTGCACAACAAGGCCGGCATCGTCTACCCGATGCCCTACTCCTACCTCCAGAAGGTGCGAGCGGTTCCCGGCGTGGTGGAGGCCACGAGCTGGACCTGGTTCGGCGGCGCGTTCGAGGAGGAGAAGGGCGTCACCTTCCCGAACTTCGCGGTCGATCCCGAGACGGTCGGCATCGTCTACGAGGACTACGCGATCGACCCGAAGGGGCTGGCGGACTTCCAACGCTACCGCGACGCGGCGCTCGTCGGGCGGGGAACCCTGAAGCAGTACGGCTGGAAGGTCGGCGACCTCATCACGCTGAAGAGCACCGTATTCCCCGTCGACCTGAACCTGCGCATCGTCGGCGAGCTGGGCAACGAGCGCGATCCCCGGCTCTGGTTCCAGCGCGAGTACCTGAGCCAGGCGCTCGAGGCGGCGGGCGTCCAGTTCGACCAGCTCGGGACGGTATGGGCGCGCATCGACGACCCGGCCCGCGTGAACGAGGTGATGCGCCGGATCGACGAGATGTTCCGCAACAGCGAGGCCGAGACCGCCAGCGAGACCGAGAAGAGCTTCTTCGCGAGCTTCTTCGGCAACCTGGAGGGATTCGTCACGATCATCCTGATCGTGACGGGCCTGGTCGCGCTGTGCATCGTGTTTATCGCCGCCAACACCGCGAGCATGTCGGTGCGCGAGCGGGTGGGCGAGATCGCCGTGCTGAAGGCCCTCGGCTTCCGCTGGCGCCTGCTGTTCGGGCTGCTGGTGGTCGAGGCCGCGCTGCTGTCGACGCTCGCCGGCGCGGCGGGCGTGGCGCTGTCCGCGGGCCTGTCGCGCATCCTGGGCAGCGTGGCCGGCTGGAACCCCCAGCTCGGGCCGCTGGGCGCCTTCGTGGTCACCGACGCCATCATCGTCCAGGGCCTGTTCCTGGCGCTGTTCATCGGCATCCTCTCGGGGGTGATCCCGTCGTGGGGCGCGGCGCGCCGGAGCGTCGCGGCGACGCTGCGCGAGGTGTTCTAGGCCGTGCCGCTTCCGCTCTCCTACAGCGTGCGCAGCCTGTTCGCGCGCCGCCTGCGCACGGGGCTGACGGTGGCGGTGATCGCTCTCGTGGTGATCGCCACCACCCTGTTCCTCGGCCTGATCACCAGCCTGCGCCGCACGCTGGTGACGACGGGCGACGAGCGCAACCTGATCGTGATGCGCAAGGGCTCGTCGAACGACGGCTCCAGCCAGCTCTCGCTCCAGGCGCTCCAGGACATCCGCTACTTCGAAGGCATCGCGCGCGATCCGGCGGGCAACCCGGTGCTCTCCCCCGAGCTGGTCGTGCAGCCGTTCTTCTGGCGGAAGGACGGGGTGCGCGAGAACGTGCTGGTGCGGGGCGTCGAGCCGGCGGCGGCGCTGGAGGTGCACGGCGACGTGCACCTGCTGGAGGGGCGCGTCTTCGAGCCCTCGTCCGGCGAGGCGCTGGTTGGCTCCGGCGTGGCCGGCCGCTACCGCGGCGCGCAGCTCGGCCAGGAGCTCGAGTTCGGCCGCGGCCGCTGGAAGGTGGTGGGCGTCTTCGAATCCGGCGGCTCCTCCTTCGAGAGCGAGGTCTGGGTGGACGCCCGCGAGCTCGGGAACGACGCCAAGCGCACCCTCCCCTACTCGAGCTTCCGGCTGCGCGTGGCCGAAGGCGCGGACCGGGACGCGCTGATCAAGCGTCTGAATGACGACCCGCGCCACGCGCTCGAGGCGCTGCCGGAGATCGAGTACTACGCCGAGCAGGCGGAGTCCGCGAACACGCTGTACGTGCTGGTGATCGGCCTGGCGCTGCTGGCGGGCGTCGGCGCGGTGTTCGGCGCCACCAACACCCTCTACGCGGCGGTCCAGGCGCGCACCGCCGAGATCGGCACGCTGCGCGCCATCGGCTTCTCGCGGAGCGCGATCCTGCTCTCGTTCCTGGCGGAGTCGCTCGTGACGGCGGCGCTCGGCTTCGCGATCGGCGGGGCGCTGGCGTGGCTGCTCGGCGCCGCGGTCTCCTCGGCCCTCGGCGGCATCGGTTTCGGGGCCGCCACCTTCACCACCAACGTGATCCAGCTCCGCGTGGGCCCGTCGGACCTCGCCGCGGCCCTCGGCCTGGCGCTCGTGATCGGCCTGGTCGGCGGACTCGCGCCGGCGCGCCGCGCCGCCGGGCTGCGGCCGGTGGAAGCGCTCCGCAAAGGGTGAGCATGAGCAGCGAACCGCCCCGCAGCGTCCGAGACGAGCTCGCCAGTCTGCGCATCGACCGCAGTCGCCCGCCGCCGCGGCGCGGGCGCGCGCCGCGGGTCGCGGTTCTCGCCGGCCTCGCGCTGCTGCTGCTCGGCGGCGGCGCGTTCCTGTGGCGGAGCTTCACCGGACCGGTTCCGGTGCAGGTCGCCTACGCCGAGCGCTCCGAGCCCGGCGCCGCGGCGGCGTCGGGCCCGGTGCTCTCCGGCTCGGGCTACATCGTCACCGGCGACAAGTACATCTCGATCGGCGTCCGGGTGGCGGGCCGCATCGACGAGTACCTGGTCGACGAGTCGGACCGCGTCGTGAAGGGCCAGGCCCTGGTGCGCCTCGACGCCCGGGACTACCAGGCGGCCCTCGCCCACGCCGAGGCCGGCCTGCGCCGCGCGGAGGCCAACGCGCGGCTGAAGCGCAAGGAGATCGAGCGCATCCGCACACTTCGTCGCCAGGACGTAGCCTCCCAGGCGGAGCTCGACGTGAAGGAGAACGAGCTCGCGGTGGCCGAGGCGGAGGCCGCCGAGCTGCGCGCCGAGATCGAGCAGGCCAGGGTGAACCTCGACTACACCGTGCTGCGCGCCCCGATGGACGGCGTGGTGCTCGCCAAGCTGAAGGAGGTCGGCGAGATCGCGGTGCCCGGCGGCTTCGCCGGCTCCGGCGACCTGATCCGCATGGCGAACCTCGACGACCTGCGCGCCGAGGTCGACGTGAACGAGGCGGATCTCGCTCGCGTGCGCCTCGGTCAGCCCGCGGAGGTGGTGCCGGACGCATTCCAGGACCACCACTACGACGCGCAGGTCGTGAAGCTCTACCCGCAGGTGAACCGGCAGAAGGGCACGCTGAAGGTCGAGGTCAAGATCCAGCAGCCCGACGAGGTGCTGCGCCCCGACATGAGCGTGCGCATCCACTTCCTCGACGAGGCGAAGCCCGCCGCGGCCGGAGCCCCCCTGGTGCTCGCGCCGCGCGCCGCCCTCCGCCAGGAGAACGGCTCCGCGTACGCGTGGGTCGTCACCGCCGGCAAGCTCCGCCGCCAGCCCGTCCGCACCGGCCAGGAGATGGGCGACCGCGTGGTGATCGCCGAGGGCCTGCTCGGCGGCGAAGCCCTCGTGCTGGGCGACAGCCCGGACCTCCGCGAGGGCCGTGCGGCAGAGGTCGTGGCGGGCGGGTGAGCTCGCGCCGCACGCGCGGCCCTCAGCGGAAGAACAGCAGCGTGCACACCACGAACAGCGGTACGAGGATCCCGCAGGAGTACGCCATGTACCCGAAGAAGCTCGGCATCTGCACGCCGTTCTGCTCCGCGATCGCCTTCACCATGAAGTTCGGGCCGTTTCCGATGTAGGTGTTGGCGCCCATGAAGACCGCTCCGCAGGAGATCGCGGCGAGCGTCGCGGACGCGTGGGCGCCGAGGGCCAGGTAGTCGGCGAGGTAGCGGCCCTGGAGAGGAATCCCCGCCTGGCCGCAGGCCGTGGCCGCGAAGGTCAGGTAGGTCGGCGCGTTGTCGAGAAACGACGACAGCACGCCCGTCGCCCAGAAGAACTGGGCGGGCTCGCGGATCCGAAAGCTCTCGGCGTGCGCGTTCAGCACCAGCAGCGCCGGCGCCATCGTGGCGAAGATGCCCGCGAACAGCACCGCCACCTCGACGATCGGCGCGAAGTCGAAGGCGTTGGCTTCGCGCAGGCGGCCGGGCGTGGCGGAGTAGGCGAGCACGGCGATCGCCGCCATCAGCCCCTCCTGCACGCCGAAGGGCCAGGGTTCGCCCCCGTTGCCGAGGCCCCTGCCCGCGGCGGCGATCGTCGCCACGATGGCGAGCAGGAAGGCGAAGTTCCGCTTCCCCTCGATGCGGAGCGGCTCGTGCTTCATCACCGCCTCGAGCTGGGAGCCGGGCCGCTCGCGCTCCTCGCGCCCCAGCGCGCGCTGGTCCCACACGTTGAAGATGGCGAGGAGCACTCCGTTCACCAGCAGCCATTCCTTCCAGAGCTGGAACGTCCAGGCGAAGGGCACGCCCTTCAGGAAGCCGAGGAAGAGCGGCGGGTCGCCGAGGGGCGTCAGCAGCCCGCCGCAGTTCGAAACCACGAAGATGAAGAAGACGAACACGTGGGTCTTGTAAACCCGCGGCGCGTTCGCGCGCAGCAGCGGCCGGATCAACAACACCGACGCGCCCGTCGTACCGATCGCGCTCGCCAGCAGTCCGCCGAGCGCGAGCACCGCCGTGTTGACCAGCGGCGTGCCCGCGAGGGACCCCCGCACGTAGATGCCGCCGGTGATTACGAACAGCGAGCCGATCAGCAGGATGAAGGAGACGTACTCCTTGCCCTTCTCGATCAGCTCGTGGACCCCGAAGGAGCCGAGCGCCACGACCAGGTAGGCCGCCACGGGCAGCGCGAAGAGCGCGGCGACCAGGCCCTTGTTGAAGTTGCGCTCCCACCAGGGGTGGGCGACGAGCGGGAGCACGGCGATCGAGAGCAGCAGCCCCGCGAAGGGCAGCACCGTCCACAGCGGCAGGTCGACCTGATGCATGCGCGCTCCGCGTCGGGGCGCGCCAGGCTACCGCGAAGCGCCTGGCCCCGAAAGGCGGGCGCGGCCCTCGCGGGCCCCGCGCTCCCGGGGCGGGGGCGCGCCGGTGTAGCGGAGCACGCGGTAGACGTGCTCGCTCTCGATGCCGTCGAAGCGGGCCACCGGCTCGAACAGTTCGGGGTCCTCCAGCAGCGCCATCAGGCGCGGGTAGTTCCGGCGGTTCTGCGCGTGGTAGCCGTGGGAGGCGTAGAGTGGGCGGCCCTCGGCACGCACCTGCTCCAGCGCCGCCAACAGCCCCTCCGCGCTCGTCACCTCGACGATGAAAGGGTCGTAGACGCGCGGCACCTGGCCCCCCATGCCGACGCCGAGCTTCATCACACCGTCGGGGTGATCCGTCTCCTGCTTCGCCATGAACTCGGCCACCTCGCGGGCGGGGGCCTGGGGGAACGTCAGCAGGATCCGCGTCAGCGGCGCCAGCGCGATCTGGTAGGCGGCGAGTCCCGCGACGAGCCCGGCGGGTACTGCCCAGCGCGCCTCGGCTCCGCGCAGCAGCGCGCGCAGCAGGCCCTCCAGCCCGATCGCGAGGAAGGCGACCGCGGGGATCAGGCTGTAGATGGCGAAGCGCTGGTAGGCGAAGAAGCCGTCGAAGGCGCGGTGCAGCACCAGCAGCAGCGGCGCCGCCAGCAGCGCCAGCGCCACCGCGCGCTCCGGAGCGCCGCCACGCCGGACGGTTCGGACGAGGCCGGCGGCGAAGAGCGCGGGCAGCACGTAGCTCACGGCTACCCGCACGGCGGGCGAGACGGTGTGGAGCGTGGGGAAATCGACGTCCGGAAGCTCCGGCATGCGGACGTGGAGGCCGGTCGTCGCGAACACGAAGAGCCGCTGCAGCCAGGCGAGGTCGAAGCGCGCCGCCTCGCCCAGCAGCCGCTCGAGCAGCACCGCCTGGGCGAGGTTCGGCGCCATCAGCTGCAGGTACAGCATCGCGGCGAGCAGGTTCGCAGCGACGAGCCGCAGCAGACGATCCCGACGCGCGCGCGGGCCCGCCGCGATCGCAAGCAGCGCCGCGGCGCCGAGGGCCAGCGGCAGGTAGATGGCGATCGGGAGCGTCCAGAGCACGAGGAGCTGAGCGGCCGCGTAGCCGAGCCACCAGCGCCAGCGGTCCTCGCGCAGCGCGCGCAGCAGCAGCAGGGCGGCGCTCAAACCGAAGAGCACGACGAAGCTGTAGCCGCGGCCGTCGGCCCCGTAGCGGATGTGCCAGGGGTGGATCGCCAGCAGGAAGGCTGCGGCCGGAGCGGCCGCCGGAAAGCCCAGGGCATGCACCAGCAAGCCGATCGCCACGACGGCGCCGAGGGCGGCCAGCCAGGCCGGCAGCCGCAGCGCGACCTCGTCGAACGCGCTGCGGTCGGCGCCGGTCACCGCGCGCCAGACCGCGTGGGAGAGCCGCGCGGACACGCTGTAGGCGACGTGATTCGTGGGCGCCCGGTAGTTCCAGAGCGTGTCGATCCAGGGAACTGCGTGGAACTCCACGCCCGGCCCGCCCTCCGCCGGCTCGAGCTGACCCACCACCGTGTGGCGGACGCTCCACGCCTCGTCCCACCACAGGCTGCCCTGCACCAGCGGCCAGCGGAGCGCCCCGGCGAGGGCCGCGGCGGCGAGCAGCAGCAGCCAGATGCGCGGGCTCGGACCCCGGGCACCCGGTGCGGCGCCCTCGCCGGGCTGCGCCCAGAGCCGCGCGCTGGCCAGCAGGCCGGTGCAGAGCAGCGCGTTCGCGGCCGCCGCCCACCAGAGCCCCACCAGCACGGTGTGGATGCGGCTCTGCCCCGGGCTCGGCACCAGGGTCGGATCCCCGGGCAGCAGCCAGGGCGCGTAGGGACCGATCAGCCAGAGCACCAGTACGGCGAGGGCGAGCAGCAGCGCCGCGCGGGCGCGGCGCAGCGGCGAGCCCGGCGGTCCCAGCCGCTCGAGGAGGCGGATCGCCAAGAGTCCCCTGCCCCTGGCCTCAGTCGCCGCGAAGCGGCCGGCCGGTGTAGCGACGCACGCGAATCACCATGTCGGGGTCGATTCCGTCGAGCCGCGCGATGGGCTCGAAGTAGTCAGAGTCGCGCACCCAGATGAAGAGTTCCGGAAGGCGCTTCTGGTTCACGGTCCCGTAGGCGTAGGAGACGTAGAGCGGCAGCCCCTCGCGGCGCGCCCGCTCGCAGAGCGCCTCGAGCTGCTCCGGGCGCTCCACCTCGACGATGCGCGGATCGTAGATGCGCGGCGCGTCGCCGCCGAGGCCGAGCCCGGCGCGCAGGATCCCGGCGGGCGCCGCCTTCTCCACTCCGTCGAGCAGCGCCACCAGCTCGCGGGAGGGCGACGCAGGGTGCGTCCACAGCACGCGCAGGGCCGGCTCCACCAGCAACCCGAAGCCCGCCAGCGAGAGCGCGAGCCCGCTGGCGACCACCCCGCGCCGCCCGCGGGCGAGCCAGCGCAGCAAGCCCTCGAGCCCGACCATCGGCAGGCACACGAAGGCGGGCAGCGCGAAGATCACGAAGCGCGGCAGGATGAAGAAGTTCTGCAGCTCGCGGTGAACGAAGAAGAACCCGATCGGACCGAGCAGCCCGAACCACACGGCTCGCTCGGTCGCCCCGCCCCGGCGCAGCGCGCGCACGACGCCGGCGAGCGCCAGCAGCGGCATGGCGCCGTACACCACGGCGCGGAGCGCAGGCCTTGCCTCGCCCAGGTTCGCGAGGGTCGGAAACCAGACGTCCGGCTGCCGCGGGCCCCGCAGCTGGAGCCCGCTCGACATCATCACCCAGAAGCGCTGCAGCCAGTAGAGGTCGAGCCGGCCGGCGTCGTGCCACTCCTTCTTGAAGCCCGCAGCCTGGGCCAGGTTCGGCGCCATGAGCTGAACGAACGCCATCGCAGCCAAGACGTTCGCGACGACCAGGCGGGCAGCCAGCAGCGCGCGATCGCCGGCGCTGCGCTCCCGGTCGACTGTAAGCGAGACGAGGCCCGCGAGACCGAAGGAGAGCGGGACGTAGACCGCGAGGGGGAAGGTCCACAGCAGCCAGAACTGCGAGACCCCGTAGGCCAGCCACCAGCGCCAGCGTCCGTCGCGCAGGGCGCGCAGCAGCAGCCAGCCCCCGAGCAGGGTGAGCAGCACGACGAAGCTGTAGCCGCGCCCGTCGGCGCCGTAGCGCACGTGGAGCGGGTGGATCGCGAGCAGGAAGGCGGCGGCCGGGGCAGCCCCCGCGAAGCCGAGCTCCGCAACGAGCACGCCCGCCATCGCGACCGCGGCCAGCGCCGCCAGGAAGGCCGGCAGCCGGTAGGCGAACTCGTCGAACGCCTGCGGCTCGGCGCCGTTCAGCCAGCGCCAGGCGTCGACCGAGAGGCGCGCGGGCACGCTGAACCCTGCGTGATTGGTGGGCGAGTGGTAGTACCAGAGGGTCCTCCGCCAGGATGCGGGCTGGAAGACCTCGCGCTGCCCGTCGTCCTGCGCGACGTCCAGCTTCCCGACGATGGTGTTGCGGACGTTCCACGCCTCGTCCCACCAGAGGCTGCTGTGGGCCAGGGGCCAGCGCAGGACGCCGGCGAGCAGCACCGCCGCCAGGATCAGCAGGCACGCGCCGACTGCGAGGCGCCGCGGCGGCGCGGCCGCGGGCAGCGCGCCGGCCGGCCGACGCATCCAGAGGCCAGACGTCGCGAGCAGCAGCGCGCACAGCGCCGCGTTCAGCGCCGCCGCCCACCACGTGGCGACGAGGATGGTGTGGATGTGGCTCTGCCCGGGGTGAGGCACGAAGGTCGGAGAGCCCGCCAACGCCCCGGGGCGCAGCGGACCCACGAGCCACGCCAGCAGCGCGAGCAGCCCCGCCAAAAGCAGCAGCCGCACGCGGCGCAGCGCGGACCCGGGCGGACCGAGCGCGCTCACCGTCTCAGCCCGCTCCCGGCATGCGGCCCGTGAAGCGGAGCACGCGGAACACGTATTCGGCCTCGACGGCGCCGAAGTGCGCGACCTCTTCGAAGGCGTTCGCGTCGTCGAGATCGACGAACACGTCCTTGTACGGGCCTCCGCGGTTGGCCTGGTTGTAGCCATAGAACAGGTAGAGGGGCCGGCCCTCCTGCAGCGAGCGACGGCACAGCGCGGCGATCTCGTCGCGGCGGAAGACGTGCTCCACGAAGGGGTCGTAGACGTCGGGCACGTTGCCGCCGAGGGCGACGCCCGCGCGGATCACGCCGCCCGGCACGCCTTCGCCGGCGGCGGCGAGGAAGTCGGCGACCTCGCGCGACGGCATCAGCGGCCGCTCCATCAGCATGCGCGTCTGGGGCGCGACGAAGGCCTGGAACGCGACGAGGCCGAGGGCCATGCCGATCGGAACGGCGACGCGCGCGGCCCGCGCCGGCAGCAGCGCCCGGAGCGCGCCTTCGAGGCCGAGCACGATCGCCGCCACCGCGGGAACGAGCGCGTAGATCACGAAGCGCTCGATCAGCAGGAAGTCGGCGACGGCCCGGTGCAGGAACAGCAGCAGGGTCCCGCCGGCGAGGCCGAGGAACGCGAAGCGCTCCGGCTGCGGCCGGCGCAGGACGCGCACGGCTCCGGCGATCGCCAGGGCGGGGATCAGCCCGAACACCACCAGCCAGCGCCAGAGGGAGTCCCCGGCGAGCGCCGTCAGGGTCGGGAACCCGTAGTCGGGGTCCCACGGCATCTTCCGGTGCAGGCCCACCGCGAGGAAGATCCAGATGTTCTCCGCGAGCTGGCTGAGCCGCTCCGGCTCCTGCTTCAGCTGGCGGCCGAGGATCACGCCCTGGGCGAGGATCGGCGCATTGAGCTGCAGGAACGCCATCCCCGACATCACCAGCGCGGCGATCAGCCGCCCGAGCCTCACCGCACGGTCGTAGGGGGTGCCCGGCCCCAGCCAGATCCCGAGCGCGCCGGCGCCGGCCATCGAGATCGGGAAGTAGACCGCGAGGGGATGCACCCAGAGCATCGCGAGCAGCGAGCCGCCGAGCCCGAGCCACCAGCGCCAACGCCCGTCGCGCAGCCCGTGGAGCAGGCAGAACCCCGCCAGGATCGCGATCAGCACCATCAGCGAGTAGCCCCGGCCCTCGGCGCCGAAGCGGACGTGCCAGGGATGGATGGCGAGCAGCCAGGCCGCGAAGGGCGCCGCGCGCGGGAAGCCGAGGTCGTGCACCAGCAGGCCGAGCAGGAGCACCGAGAGCAGCGCCGCGACGAAGGTGGGGAAGCGGAAGGCGAAGTCTTCCCACTCGGAGCGCTCCGCCCCCGTGAGCGCGCGCCAGCCCGCGAGGCTGAGGCGCGACGTCACGCTGTAGAGAACGTGGTTCGTCGGCTTGTTGTAGTACCAGAGCGTGTCCATCCAGGTGGCGGGCTCGAACTCGACCCGGCCGGGCTCCCCCTCCACCGGCTTGCTCATGCCGACGATGGCGTTGCGGATCGTCCAGGCTTCGTCCCACCAGACGCCGCCGTGGGCGAGGTTCCAGCGCAGCGCGCCGGCCACCACGCACGCGCCGAGCAGCAGCGCCCAGGTGACGGCCGGGACGCGCGAGCGACGCGCCGGCCCGGGCGCGAGCGGCTCGCGCTCCTCGCGGGCCCAGAAGCGCGACGTCGCCAGCAGCCCGACGCAGAGCAGCGCGTTCAGCGCGGCCGCCCAGTACATGGGAACCAGCACGATGTGGATGCGGCTCTGGCCCTTGTGCGGGACGAGCGTCGGATCGCCGGGCAGCCGCCAGGGCTGGTAGGGCCCCAACAGGTACACGACCCAGAGCGCCAGACCCGCCGCGAGCAGCAGCCGCCAGCGCCGGAGGCTCGAGCCCCGAGGGCCCAGGAGCGATGCGAGGCGCGCTCTGGCGTCCATGAAGCGAGCAGCCCCCCCGCGGCGGGCTGATCCTGCCAGTTTCGAGCCTCTGCGCAAGCCGGAGGCTAGAGGACGGCGACGCCTCCGGGCGGGAGGCTTCCGACCCAGCGCGCGAGCCGGGTGCGCAGCGAGGCCTGCGGCGGCGGGCGCAGCAGCGGGAGCGGATCGGGCACCGCCGCGATCACGCCCCGGTCCACCAGCAGCTCGGCCAGCTCGGCCATGTGCTCGTTCAGGTAGGGAAGCAACGGCGACTCGGCGACCGGCTGCTGCCCGTAGCGGTCGAGCTCCCGATAGCTCGCTTCCGCGGAGCGCCCCTCGACGAGGAGCTGGTACATCGCCACCACAGCCGCGCTGCGTCGCGAGCCGGCGGCGCAGTGCACCAGCACCGGCACGCCGTTCCGCTGCGCCTCGGCCACCTGGGCGATCGCGTCGGCGTAGCGCCGGACCTTGCCGGTGCCGTCCCCCCGCAGCTGGAAGTGGTGCCGCTCGATGCCGAGCGCCTCGATCGCCGCTTTCTCGGCGCGGTGGCTGCGCCGCGCCGGGTCGTAGTGGAGCATCCACACCACCTTCCCGATCCGGTGCTCCTCGAGCACGCCGCGGATCAGCCGCGGCGAGATCTGGCCGGATCGGAACAGGCCGGGCTGGGCCTGTACGAATCGCTTCGGTCGAATCTCGCCGTCGAGCGCGTCGACGCCGACGGCCGCCGTCAGGGCGAGGGCCACCGCCGCCAGGGCCAGCCTCAGGATCGGGGTCGGAATCACGCTCACCTCCCTTGGGAGGTCGAAGGATCGCCGCGCCGCATGATCGGGTTGTGAAGGGATCGCGAGCTGCCCTGGTGCCCCCAGGGGGTCGTCGGGGAATCGCGATTTCCTTAGGATGGAGCCGCTCCGCCGGAGGACCCGATGCGCCCGCCGATCCGTTGCCGCGGCCTCACGCCCGCGCCGAGCGCGTCCTGACCGGAGCGAACGAAGTGCACTATCCGGGCGCGCGCGCGCCCGACCGCCGCCGCCAGGTGGACTTCCACGGCCTGCGCCTGGCGGTCTACGAATGGGGCCGGTCCGACGCCCCGCCGCTGCTGCTCGCCCACGGCGGCTTCGACTTCGCGCGCACCTTCGACGTCTTCGCCCCGCTGCTTGCCGACGGCGGCTGGCGCGTGGTGAGCTTCGACCAGCGCGGCCACGGCGACTCCGACCACGCGGCGCTCTACAACTGGGATGCCGACGCGCGCGACGCCCTCGCGGTGCTCGACACCACGACGCGCGAGCCGGTGCCCTTCGTGGGCCACTCGAAGGGCGGCGCGGTGCTGACGCACCTCGCGCAAGCCTGCCCCCACCGCGTGACGAAGCTCGTCTCGATCGACGGCCTCCCGTCGCGGCGCCCGGCTCCCGACATCGCCGACCACGAGCGCACGCGGCTGCTGGCCGACGAGGTCGCCGGCTGGCTCTCCCATCGGCGCCGGGCGGCGGACCTGGTGCGCAAGCCGGGCACGCCCGACGACCTGGCCCGACGCCGCGGCCGCATGAACCCGCGGCTCTCGCCGGAGTGGCTGCTGTACCTGGTGTCGGCCGGAGCGCGGCAGGACGCCGACGGCTGGCGCTGGAAGATCGACCCCGCGCTGCGCCCGGGCGGCTTCGGGCCCTGGCGGCCCGACTGGACGCTCGGCCGGCTGCCGGGGCTCTCGGTTCCGCTGCTCGGTCTGCTCGCGACGGTGAGCGAGCCGATGGGCTGGGACACCACGCCCGAGATCCTGCGCCCCTTCCTGCCGCCGGAGGCGCGCATCGTGTCCTACCCGGAGACCGGTCACTTCATCCACGTCGAGCGCCCGCGCGAGGTGGCCGACCTCGTGCTCGAGTTCCTCGCCTCGTGAGGCGCACCCTTCGCCACTCGCGCATCGAGCTGGCGCTGCACCGCCTGCGGGACGGCGCGGGCCGGCCGCTGCTGCTGCTCCACGGCCTCGGCGAGCGCTCGCCGGTGCGGCCCCCCGCCGAGCTCGACCGCTGGCCGGGGCCCGTCTGGGCCCTCGACTTCACCGGGCACGGAGCCTCGAGCGTCCCGCGCGGAGGAGGCTACACCGGAGAGTGTCTGATGGGCGACGCCGACGCCGCGATCTGCGAGCTCGGCGAGGTGACGCTGCGCGGGCGCGGCCTCGGCGCCTGGGTGGCGCTGCTCGTGGCGGGCGCCCGGCCCCGCGAGGTGCGAGGCGCGATCCTCTCCGACGGACCGGGCCTCGCGGGCGGAGGCGCGCGCCCGGGCAGCCCGGCGATCGCCTGGGTCGACCCGGCGGCCCCCGCCCCGCCCGACCCGTTCGCGCTGGTCGAGCTCGCCCGCGACGTGCGGCCGCCCGAGTACGCCACCGCGTTCGTGCGGCTCGCCAACGAGCTCTCGGGCCTGCCCCGCCCGCTCACCGTCTGCGCGAGCGAGCGACCCGAGTGGCTGCGGGCGGTCCTCGAGGAGCCCGGCGTCGAGGCGGCGACTCTGGCGGCGGCGCTGGAGAGCTACGCTCGCCTCTGATCCCCGCCGGGACCAGTACCGGAGTGGTATGCCGAATGGTATAACCGGGGCCTTACCTGTCGTTCAGGCAGCCGGACCTTCGCCTCCAGGGGCAGCCGGCCCGTGAGGAAACGCGATGACCCGGACCCGCTCCTTCCGCTCCCGTTCGGCCTCGCGTCGCCGACCGCTCTCCGCGCTGGCGCTCGCGCTGCTGGGAATCGCCGCGCTCGGCGCGAAGTGCCAGGCGCCCGCCGCGCTGACGCCGCGAGGAGCGGCCGTGCTGCCGGCCTCCGGCAGCGCGCTCTTCACGAGCCCCCAGACCAACCCGGTCGCCCTCTCGCCGCGGGGCGACGTCCTCTACGTCGCCAACACCACCTCGGGAACGCTCTCGGTGCTCGCGATCGACGAGAGCGACCCGGCCAACCTCACCGAGCTCGCCGAGATCCCGGTCGGCCTCGATCCGGTGGGCGTGGCGGTCCGCCCCGGCAGCAAGAAGAAGAACGCCGACGAGCTGGTGCTCGTGACGAACCACCTCTCCGACAGCATCTCCGTCGTCAGCCGCAAGCGGCTCGAGGTGGTCCAGACGCTGCAGGAGTTGGGGCCGGACGGCGTCACCACCACCAACGAGCCCGTCGGCGTCACCTTCGCCGGCAAGAACCTGGCGTTCGTCAGCCTCGACGAGCCGGACCAGGTGATCGCGATCCGCTTCAAGAACGGCCGCGCCTCGATCCGGCCCGAGCGCATCCAGCTCTCGGCCCAGGCGCCCCGCGCGCTCGCGGCAGTGGGCGACAAGCTGTTCGTCGCGGCCTTCGAGTCGGGGAACCAGACCGAGTTCCCGAGCTGCTCGCCCGACGATGCGCGCGGCCTCGACGAGTCGAACGACTTCGACGAGGGCTGCGAGTTCAAGATGGCGATCTTCGAGTCCTTCGATCCGATCCAGCTCTCCACGATCTTCGATTTCGCCACCGGCCCGAACATCGGCGGGCGCGTGATCCGGGATCGCGACCTCCCGGACCGCGATCTCTTCGTCTACGACACGAAGAGCCTGAAGCTCGAGCAGGTCGTCGACGGGGTCGGCACGCTGCTCTACGGGCTCGCCACCGCGGGCTCGCGCGTCTTCGTCTCCAACACCGACGCGCGCAACCACCTCGACGGTCTGGCGGCCCTCGGCAACCGCATGTTCGACAACCGGCTCTCGATCCTCGACTGCGGCGCGAGCTGCGGCGCGCCGGTGCACGTCGACCTCGACGCGGAGGCGTCGACGCTCGGCGGCGTGATCCCCACCCCCTACGGCATCGCCGCCAGCGGCGACGGCGCCACCCTGGTGGTCACCGGCGCGGGCTCCGACGGCGTCGCGCCCGGCGCCGCGGGAACCCCGGCCGGCCAGCCCGAGATCTTCGGCCTCGCGACCCTCGACGCCGACGGCAACGTGCTCGGCGCGCTCCGCCTCGGCGCGATTCCCCAGGGCGTGGCGCTCGCCTCCGACGAGCAAGGGGCCGCGCGCACGGCCTACGTGCTGAACACCGTCGACTCGACCCTTTCGGTCGTGGACGTGTCGGCGCCGGCGGCTCCGGTCGTGCTGGCGGCGGCGCTGCCGGTGGGCTCGGATCCGACGCCCGATGCGGTGAAACGCGGCCGCGTCGCCTTCAGCACTGCGCGCGCGTCGACGAGCGGCACCTTCTCCTGCGAGTCGTGCCACCCGAACGGCAACATGGACCAGCTCCTCTGGGTGATCAACACCGTCAGCGGGCCGGACAACGGCCCCGACCCCTCGGGCGCCCACGCCGAGCCGCGCCTCACCATGGCGGTGCGCGGCATCCGCGACACCGTGCCGCTCCACTGGGACGGCAGCCTCGGCGACCCGGTCGGCGGCATGAACGGAGAGACGGGCACCTCCGGCAACCTGACGCCGAACTGCGACGGAGCGGACCGCATCTCCTGCTTCCGTCAGCTCTCGAACGCGAGCCTCTCGGGCGTGATGTGCGCCCAGGACCCCGACTGCCCGGTCGGGGTCGCCACCGACGGAGTCGGCACGCCGCTGCCGGGCGCGCTGACCGACGCCGAGCGCAACGACCTGGCCGCCTTCATGATGTCCGTCTCCTACCCCCCGTCGCCGCGGCGCCGGCCGGACGACTCCCTCAGCGCCGTCGCGAAGCAGGGCGCGAGCGACTTCTTCACCGACGAGGACGGCGACGGCGTCTTCATCGTCGGGCAGTTCGTAGGCTTCGCGCCGCGCACCTGCGCCGACAACAACGGCGGCTGCCACGCGCTGCCCCTCGGCGCGTCCACCAACTCGGTCACCGTGGGCGGCTTCGACGCGCCGACCATGCGCGGCATGTGGGATCGCCAGATCATCTTCTCGAACGGCTTGATGAGCTCGCAGGAATCCATCGAGCTCGCGCAGCTCTGCGCGAACGGCACCCCGCCCACGAGCTCCGCCACCCCGGACGACCCGTGCAACCCGCTCGGCCTGAATGCCGTGTACCCCAGCGGCAGCGACATCTGGGACCCCGCCCTGGGCATCACGCCGCGCACCAGCCACCTCGCCAGCTTCGAGCTGATCTTCAGCCTCGCCTACGGCACCAAGGGCGAGGACATGTGGGAGTTCTTCAACGAGATGAGCGTCGGCCTGCCCGGCCTGCTCGGGCGCCAGGTGGAGCTCTCCCGGAAGACGGCGAAGAAGCCCGAGACCGCGGCCGCCGTGGCCGCGCTCGAGGACGCGGCGCAGCAGGGCCGCGTGACCGCGCGCGCCCACGCCAGCTCGCTCGGCGAGCTGCGCTTCGACCCCGCCAGCGGCCTCTGGCGCTCGCTCGCCGACGCCGCCGTCAGCTACGACTTCGCGGCGCTCCAGAAGGCGGCGCGCAAGGGCAAGACCGTGGTCACCTTCCGGGCCGACCTCCCGGGCGACGTGAGCGCGGACACGCCGCAGCCGATCCTCGACATCGACCCCGCCGACAAGGACGCCGAGCAGATCGGCGACGGACCGGCCATCCCGCGCCCGCTGACGGGCACCGCCAGCGAGTGGACCCTCGCCTACGCCCACCTCGAGCCGGGCGCGCAGGTGATCCTCGACGGCGCCGACTGCAGCGCCTGCAGCCTCACGCTGGCGCCCGGCGGCGGCTTCGGGGGTGCGGACGTGCTGACCCTCGGGCTGCCGGGTCTGCCGGAAGGCATGCACATGGTGCAGGTGCGCAACGCGGACGGCCTCGCCAGCAACGAGCTGCCGGTCCTGGTGAAGAGCGCGCCGTAGCTCAGCCGAGCGCGGCGCGCAGGGTCAGCCAGGCGGCGCCGAACGCCAGCGTCGCCAGGGTGACGGGCACGCCCACGCGGGCGTGCTGGCGCCAGTCGATCGCCACGCCCAGGCGCGCCGCCTGATCGATGACGATGAGGTTGGCGATGCTGCCCACCACCAGCAGGTTGCCGGCCAGCGTGCTCGCGAGGGCCAGGACGGGACCCGCGAGCGGGTGCTCGGCGGCGGGCAGCAGCAGCATCACCGCCGGCACGTTCGACACCGCATTCGAGAGCAGCGCGCTCGCGGCGTACAGCCAGGCCGGATGCGTGAGGTCGAGGCCGGCGGCGGCGAGCTCCGCCAGCGCGAGCGCGGGCGCGCCCGTGTCGGCGAAGGCGCGGTTCACCACGAAGAGGCCCATGAAGAGCACCAGCAGCTCCCAGTCCACGAGCCCCAGGATCTCGCGCGAGGCCATGCGGCGGCTGCAGAGCAGCACGCCCGCCGCGCCGAGCGCCACCAGCTCGCGCGGCCACGGCGTCGCCACGAACGCGATCACCACGGCGCCGAGCAGCAGCCCGCCCTTGGCGCTCTGCCAGCGATCGAAGGCGGGAGCAGAGATCGGAGGAGGCTCCGGCGGAGGCCCCGAGGCGGAGCGCACGAAAGGCCGGACCACGGCGTAGACGATCCCGAGCCCCACGACGGCCGGCACGCCGCCGTCGAGCAGATAGCCGGCGAACGAGAGCCCGAGCGCCTGCCCGATCAGCATGTTCTGGGGATTGCCGATCAGCGTGGCCGCGGAGCCCACGTTCGCCGCGCAGGCCAGGGCGAGCAGGAAGGGGACCGGCCCCTGGCGACGCCGCGCGCAGATCTCCACCACGATCGGCGCCATCGCCAGGCAGACGATGTCGTTGGCGAGGAGCGCCGAGAGGGCGCCGGAAGCCGCCACGAGCAGCGCGAGCAGGCGTTCCGGCGAGGCGGCGCGGTCGCCGAGCTTCCGCGTGAGGTGCGTGTAGAAGCCCCCCAGGCGGAACTGGGCGGACACCACCATCAGCCCGAACAGCAGCGCCAGCGTGGGGCCGTCGAGGGCCTCCGCCGCTCCGGCCAGGCTGATGCGCCCGCTCACGATCAGCGCGATGGCTCCGAGCAGCGCCACGCCCGTCCGGTCGATGGCCAGGCCGGGCAGCTCGCCGAGCAGCATCCCGACGTAGACGAGCGCGAAGACGGCGAGGACGAGCGGGTCCATCGGGAGCGCGAGCATACGCGAAGCCCGGAAAGCGCGAAGGGCGGAGCGGCTGGCCAGCCGCTCCGCCCTTCGCAGGACGTCCGCAGAAGCTCTGCGCTAGGCGCTCGGCCGCAGCTTGCGCTCGCGGCCCAGCAGCGCGAGGCCGCCGAGACCGAGGGAGAGGAGCAGCGCCGTGTCGGGCTCCGGCACCAGCGTGGCGGTGAGCATCACGCCGTCACCCGCCCCGGGAAGATTGTCGGCGGTGAAGAGGCCCAGAGGGCTGTCGATCCCCATGCGCAGCGCCGCCTCGTCGCCGGCCGGCGGGCCGCCGCCGGGGAGGTCGTTGGAGGTGGCGCTGGCAGTGAAGGTGAAGGTGATGTTCACGAGCTGGGCCGCACCGGTTCCCACGCCCGAGATCGTCGCGGAACCCGATTGGCTGAAGGGGTTGCTCATCGAGAGCGCCTCGTTCCCCGCATTGCTCGTGTTGGCGACCGCCGCGAGGCCGAGGCTCCCGGCGGAGAGTGAGCCCGCGCCCGCGAGAGTTCCGGTCATCGCGCCCATCGCCACGGTCGCGTTCCCGTTGCCGTCGCTCACGATGTTCATCGCGCCGGCGCGGCCGATGTCGAGCACCACGTCCCAGAGCTCCCCGGCGTTGGCGTTCACCTGGAAGCTGATCGTGAAGCTCGCCGTCAGCGTGCGCGTCACGTCGTTGCCCCCGTCGGCCCCGATCACCGCCGCGTAGCGGGTCGAGAAGCCTGCCGCGCCGCTCGAGAGCACGCTGGCCGTGCTGGTGGTGACGCTGCGGGTGCTTCCGTTGTTGTCGAAGAAATCGGGGGTGTTGGCCGGGTTCAGGACGATCGAGATCGCGCTCATGGTCGCCGCCCCCGCCGAGAGCGGCGAGAGCGCCAGCGCGAGCGCCAGCGCCAGCAACCAGCGTCCCTGGCCTCGGTGTCTTCGCTCCATGGGGGGGCTCCTTCAGTGCGAACGTGGCGTTCTCGCCACGCCCGAGCGGATCGGTGCGAACCCCTCAGAACTAAAGGGGAATCTCGGATCAGGTGAGGCTCGTCACTTGCCCTCGGGGTTGCCTGCGAGCTGCCGGTGCCCGCAATCACCCGAAAGCGGACCGGTCGCGCCGCGGTCGCGGCGCGAGCTGCGCGCGGCCTGCGGCGGCGGGGAGCGGATCTGCCGGTCGGGCCCCCGAAGAGCCCGGGAAGCCGGCCGAACGTCTATGCTTGTGAATGGAGCCGCGGAGGAGCCCCGATGAACGGCTCGGGCGTCGTCGGACCGCAAGCTGCCCCCCACTTCCGGGGGCCCCTGCGCGCCTGGCTGCGCCGCCGGCTGCACGCCGGGCTGGCCGCGCTGGAGCGCGGCGAGATCGAGCTGCGCGAGGCCGGCGAGACGCGCCGCTTCGGCCGGCTCGACCCGGAGCTGCCGCTGCGCGGCGTCGTCGAGGTCCGCGATCCGGCCTTCTACGCGGGCCTCGCCCGCGGCGGCACGCTGGGGGCCGCCGAGAGCTGGATGCGCGGCGAGTGGGGCTCCCCCGACCTCACCGCCCTGATCCGCATCCTGCTGCGCAACGCCGGCGCGATGGGGCGCCTCGATCGGGGGCTGCCGCGGCTCGCCGAGCCGGGGCGCCGGCTGTGGAGCCGGCTACGCCGCAACAGCCGGCGCGGGGCGCGCCGCAACATCGAGGCCCACTACGACCTCGGCAACGACTTCTTCGCGCTGTTCCTGGACCCCACCCTCACCTACTCCTCGGGCCTCTTCGAGCGCGAGGGCGCCAGCATGGAGGAGGCCTCGCGCGCCAAGTACGAGCGCATCTGCCGCAAGCTCGAGCTCGGCCCGCAGGATCACGTGCTCGAGATCGGCACGGGCTGGGGCGGCTTCTGCCTGCACGCCGCGTCGCGCTACGGCTGCCGCGTGACCAGCACCACGATCTCGCCCTCCCAGGGCAGCCTGGCGCGGGAGCGCGTCGCCGCCGCGGGGCTCGCGGACCGCGTCACCGTGCTCGATCGCGACTACCGCGACGTCGAGGGGCGCTTCGACAAGCTGGTGTCGATCGAGATGATCGAGGCCGTCGGCCACGAGCACCTGCGCGCGTGGTTCCACGCCTGCGCCGCGCGCCTGGCGCCGGCGGGCCGCGCTCTGGTGCAGGCGATCGTGATCCGCGACCAGGGCTACGAGCAGGCCCGCCTCACCGTCGACTTCATCAAGCGCTACGTCTTCCCGGGCGGCTGCCTGCCGTCCGTGGGGGCGCTGCTCGAAGCGGCCTCGCGCGCCAGCGACCTGCGCCTCGTGCACCTCGAGGAGCTGACGCCCCACTACGCCGAGACCCTGCGCCGCTGGCGCGCGCGCTTCCAGGAGAACCAGCCGCGCATCCGCGCCCTCGGCCATCCGGAGCGCTTCCTGCGGCTGTGGGAGTTCTACCTGCGCTACTGCGAGGCCGCCTTCGAAGAGCGCCACATCGGCGTCGCGCAGCTCGTCTTCGAACGCGCGGGCTGCCGCGCGCGCCCGATCCTCGGCGCCCTCGAGGCCGCGCCCGCCTAGGGCGCGGTCCTCGCGCGCCGCGTGCGGCGCGCGAGCTGGAGCCACGGGAGCAGGAAGGCGAGCTCGAAGCCGAGGCCGCAGCCGGGACGCTCCGTGAGCCGCTGCGGGTTGCCGGCGCACTGCGCGTCCGGCGTGCCGCCGGGGCCGCCGTCCCAGTCGACGAGCCCGTCGCCGTCGTCGTCGAGCCCGTTGTCGCACTCCGGGCCTTCCCGATAGCCGAGGGCGCCGAGGCAGCCGGGGTCGTCGGGATGGTCGACGTCGCCGTCGGCGTCGTTGTCGACGCCGTCCGCGCACTCCGGGAGCGCGTAGAACGCCGTGAACGACTGCCAGGTCTCCGGGGCGACGATGTTGTGGCTCTGCGCGCCGCCGTCGGACCAGAGCAGGAACTCCCGGGAGACGCCGTCCACGAGCTGCGGAGAGGGCGCGCTCAGCGACTGCGTCGAGCCGACGATCACCTGGCGCTGGATCGGCGCCGTGGCGAGCCCCGCTCCCACCCCGAGCTGGAGGCCGTTCGGGAAGGTGTTGAAGCGGAGCGACACGACCGCCGGGTGCACCTCGACGCTCGCCGACGCCGACAGCGCGCCGCGGTCCTCGGCGACGCCGAACTCCACGAAGGCGTCGGACATCGAGAGGTACTGCGCCGCCATCCAGTCGGCGGAGCGCGCCAGCGGCGCGATGCGGATCTCGTCGATCCGCCCCAGGAAGAACTCCGCGGACTCGCGCCCGAAGCGCAGCGACTGCGCCCCCGCCGCGAGCGCGCTGAGCGTGCCGTCGCTGGTGCGATCGACCCCGTCCACGTACATGCGGCCGCTCGTCCCGCTGACGCTGGCGCCCACCCAGTGCCAGGCGGTGTCGAGGTCGATGCCGTCCGCACGCGCGTAGTCGCCGCCGCTCCCGACGGTCGTGAGGTTGTTCTCGGCGGGCTTGTACTCGAGGTTGTAGCCCTGGGCCGCGTCCCAGCCGGGCTTCTTGGAGAGCACGCGCGGGGCGCCCGCCTGGGCGGGGTCGTCGATGGCGATCCAGGCCTCGAGCGTGAGCGAGCCGGTGAGGGCCAGGCTCGCGCCGCTCCCGGCGTCGACCCAGCTCGCTCCGCCGAAGCGCCGCGCGTCGCCGAGCAGGCCCGGCACCACGCTGGTGCCGGAGTTGGCGCCGTGGTTGCCGTTCCCGCTCGAGTCCTGGAGCGAGGCGCCGAGGTGCCACACGCCGGCGTACCCCGCCCAGACCCCGGCGGCGTCCTGCGCGGGTGGCGCCGCGGCGTTGCCGTAGTAGAGCCAGACGTGGTCGTCGCCCGAGCCGCCGTCGATGCGCGGCACCCGCACCCACACCGTCGAGACGCCCGCTTCGTTCCAGCTCTCGATCTCGTGGGGCAGCGGGGTGACGCCGTCCGCGTCGACGAAGCGCAGGTCCGCGCCGCCCGCGGCCACCTGCCCGTAGTCGATGCGGGTCGGGTCGAGGCGCACCAGCACGGGGAAGCCGTCGAGGTCCTCGCCCTGCCCCGTGTTGTCGAAGCCGAGTCGCTGGCGCCGCGTCCACGCCGGGTCCCACCAACCGCCCACCCCGAAATCGCTGGCCGTGAGGCGCAGCTCGAGATGGGAGGGGTACTCGTGATCCGGCGCCACGAACTCGCCCGCGGCCACCCCCGGCAGGTCCTGGACCGGATGCGTGTGGCAGTCCACCAGCGTGGCGCAGTGGTGCATGATGACGGTCCAGGAGAGGCTCTCGGGGGGCAGCAGGCCGTCCTGCGGGTCGACGGCGCGGCCGGAGAACGGAATCTCGTCGCCCACCGCCCAGAGCAGATCGGGCGAGGGCGAGAAGATCTCGACCAGCGGCGGCGTGTTGTCGGCGGTGATCGTCAGGCTCGCGACGTCGCTCGCGCCCTGCGAATCCGTGACGCGCAGCCGCACGAGGTGGCTGCCGGCCTCGACGAAGGTGTGGGAGGGCGCCGCCAGCGTCGAGTCGTCGAAGGCGCCGTCGCCATCGAGATCCCAGGCGTAGAGCAGGCTGGCGCCGTCCTCCGGATCGCTGCTCGCCGAGCCGTCGAGCTGCACGAGGAGCGGCGCGTCGCCGCTGGTCGGCGTCGCCGCCGGCAGCGCGGTCGGCGGCTCGTTGGCGGAGAAGTACTCGACCCGGAACACGTTGCCGCCGTCGAAGTCGACGTAGAAGAGGTCCCCGCCCGGCCCGACCTGGACGTCCACGACGCGGCCGGTGGCGTTCGAGACGAAGGGCGCGCGCAGCGCCGGGTCGGGCGTGCCGCCCGTGCCGGGGAACAGCGTCCAGACGCAGCGCCGCGAGGAGTCGGCGAAGAAGAACGCGCCGTCGTAGCCGCTCGGATAGTCGCCGTTCGTGTAGAACGCCGCGCCCGTGGCGGACGAGCTGCCGGTGCCGCAGAGCTCGCCCGGCACCACCTGCTCGCTGTGGCGGTAGCCGAAGTGGGGCGCTGCCACGACGCTCGTCGCGCCGCCGCCGAGGTTCGCGACGGGATTCGCGTAGAGGCTCTCGCACAGGTTCAGGTTGGCGCCGTCGTAGCCGCCCTGGCGGAGGCTCGAGCCGTTTCCGCCCTCGAAGCACGGCCAGCCGAAGTTCTCGACCACCGCGTCGTTGGGATCCGTGATGCGGTTGATCTCCTCCCAGTCGTTCCAGCCCACCTCGGCGATCCAGATCTCGTCGGTGCCGGGGCGCGCGGCCAGCCGGAAGGGGTTGCGCAGGCCGTGGGCGATGACGAAGTCGTCGCCCGCGACGCCGTTGTTGCGGAGCGGGTTGTCGGAAGGCACCTGAGCACCCGACGCGGGCACGCCGACGTCGATGCGCAGCACGGTGCCGTCGTAGCTGGTCGGGTCGGCGGAGGTGCGGATGTCCTGGCTGCGCAGGGCGCCGCCCTCGGAGCTCGGCGGCGTGGGACTGGCGCCGCCCGGGTCGGCGCAGGGGTTCACTGGGCTCCCGTCCTGGCCCCAGTCGACGAAGCCGAAGCTCGCGCCGTCGCCCGCGCTCGCGTAGAGCATGCCGTCGGCGCCGAACACGAGATCGCCCACCGAGTGGCTCGGGTACTGCTGGCACCAGTTGCCGTCGAGCAGCGGCACCTCGCTGCCCGCCATCGTGATCGGGTTCACGTCGATGCGCGAGAGTCGGCCCTGCACCACGCAGCCGTCGGCGGTCGGGCCGGGTGGCGTGGGGCACGGATCGCTGGTCGCGCCCGCCGTCCCCCAGCGCGGCGCCGTCCCGCCCGGCATGGCGTCGTGGGTGTAGAGCGCGTAGAGGTACGGCCGCGCCGGGAAGCCGGGGTCGATCGCCAGGCCGAGCAGCCCGCGGTCCCAGAAGTTGTGCACCTGGGTGCGCAGGTCGACCACCGGCGTCGGCGTGGCGTCGCCGATCCCGTCGTACACCAGGATCATCCCGCTCTTCTCCGCCACGAAGACCTGGCCGTTGGCCGCGAAGCGGATCGCGGTGGGGTTCAGCAGCCCGCTGATCACCGCCGACTCCTGGAAGCCCTCGGGAAGCGTGGCCGCAGAGCCCTGCCCGGCGGCCAGCGAGAGGAGAGCGGCCAGACAGGTGGGGGCGAGGCGACGGATGACCATGGGGCAGCTCCCTGTCGAAGGCGCCCCTCCGGGGAGGGGTCGACGAGGAGGAGTGACCGCGACCGGCGAAAAGGTGACTACCGTCACCATGATGCGCCCGCGCGGGCGGGCGGAGCCGAGTAGAATGCACGCCTCACGGCCCGAGGGAGCGCTGCGACCGCCGCGTCGCCCATCCGGCCCCGCTGCGGAGCCCTCGCGTGCGCGTCCTGCTGATCAACCCCTCGTACCCGTTCGAAGAGTTCCCGCGGCTGCTGGTGACCCTCCCCTACGTGGCGTCGGCGCTGCAGGCGGAGGGGCACGAGGTCGAGATCCTCGACCTGCTGCTGTCGCGCACCACCGCGGCGAAGATCGAGGCGCGCATGCTGCGCTTCCGGCCGCAGCTCGTGGGGATCACCTCCGTCACGCTGAACCACCACATCGCCGAGGACATCGCGCGCTGGGTGCGAGCCTGCGACGGAAACGTCGCGATCGCGATGGGCGGCCCGCACGTCTCCTTCGAGATCGAGGGCTCCTTCGCGAGCTTGCCCGGCGCGCTCGACTTCGTCGGCGTCGGCGAGGGCGAGCACACCATGGTGGAGCTCGCGCGCGCCCTCGAGGGCCGCATGGACCTGCGCGACGTGCGCGGCCTCGCCGCCTGGGACCGCGCCAGCGGCAAGGTCGCGAAGAACGCGCCCCGCCCGCTGGAGGACGACCTCGACACGCTACCCGACCCGGCGCGCGAGCTGGTGCCGCTCTCGCGCTACCTGGCCTTCGACAGCCACGCCAGCGTGGTGACGAGCCGCGGCTGCCCCTACGAGTGCATCTTCTGCTCCGCGCCCGCCTGGACGGGCCGCAAGGTGCGCTACCGCACGCCGAGCCTGTGCGTCGACGAGATCGAGCGTCTCGCGGCGCACGGCTTCACCGAGATCACCATCGAGGACGACCTCTTCACGCTCTACCGCAAGCACTTCATGGCCGTCTGCGGCGAGCTGATGAAGCGCGACACCGGCATCCGCTGGAACGCGTTCTCGCGCGTCGACACCATCACGCCCGAGGTCGTGGAGACGATGGCGCAGGCCGGCTGCCAGGCGATCTGCTTCGGGGTGGAGAGCGGCAACCAGGAGGTGCTCGACCTGGTGAAGAAGCGCTCGAACCTCGACAAGGTGAAGGAAGCCATGCGCATGACCCAGGACGTCGGGATCAGCGCGCTGGCCTCGTTCATCATCGGGCTGCCCGGCGAGACGGTGGAGACGCTGCAGAAGACCGTCGACTTCGCCAACCAGCTCCACGAGGAGTTCGGCTCTCTCTACGGCTTCCACATCCTGGCCCCCTTCCCCGGCACGGAGGTGCGCGAGCGCGCCTCGGAGTACGGCCTCGAGATCCTGAACTCCGACTGGCGCGAGTACGACGCGAACCACGTGGTGTCGAGAACGCCGGGCGCGGATCCGGCGGCGATCCAGGCGGTGGCGGACCAGTACGAGGAGACCATCGAGCGCTACGTGCGTTACCAGGATCACCTGCACGCCACCGGCCAGCTCTCGGGCTACGAGCTCAAGATGTACCACCGCCGCCGCCGCCAGACGCTGCTCTGGAAGCTGCTGCTGGACGAGACGATCGAGTCGCTGCCGGCGCTGCCCGGCGACGGCGTCGCGGGCCTGAAGGAGCGCGTCGCCGCGGCCACCGGCAGCGACGCTGCGCTCATCGACGCCGAGATCGAGCGCGTGCTGGCGCTCGGCGCGCTGGTTGGCGACGTGGGCGCCGAGGGGGTGCGCTGGCGCTGGGCGGAGTCCTGAGCGCGAGCCGGAGCGGCATCGCCCTGGCGCTCGCGCTGCTCGGCGCCGCGGGCGCCGCGCCGCCCGAGCCCGACGGCCGCGCCCTGCTCGCCGCCCAGCCGCCCGAGCTGGCGAAGCGGCTCTTCGAGAGGAAGGTCGTCCTCGAGCGCGCCTCGGGCGACGCGCACGTCGCTCGCGGCTTCGTGATCTTCGAGCAGCCCGTGAGCCGCGCCTTCGGGCTGCTCGCGCAGACCGCGCGCCAGCGGGAGTACCGCCCGGAGCTCGATTCGATCGAGACGGTCGAGCAGCTCGGCGACGGAACGGTGGACGAGCACCGACTGCGCATGATGTTCATCGACATCCGCTACCGTCTGCGCAGCCGGGTCGACGCCGCGAAGCGACGCATCCAGTGGGAGCTCGCGCCGGGCTTCGACAACGACCTCGCGCGGGTCGACGGATCCTGGGAGCTCTACGCACTGGAGGAGGGGCGTACGCTCGGCGTCTTCGGCACGGTGGTGGAGGTCGGCGCGGGGCTTCCCGCCTTCCTCCAGGACTACGTCACCCGCAAGAACCTGCCCCGCACGCTCGAGCGCTGCCGGCGCTGGGTGGACGGCGATGGCCGCTCCGGCGACTGAGGGGACGACCGGGAGGCGCGGCCTGCTGCGGCGCATGCTGCATGCGGCGCTGCTGCGCGCCGACCTCTACGAGGAGGTGGAGGCCGACCGCGCCGCCAACCCCCAGGCCCTCGCGGTGGTGGTGCTGGCGGGCCTCGCGACCGGCGTCGGCGCCCTCGAGAACAGCGGACCCGTGGGCCTCGCCTGGCACCCCGCCGTCGACGTCGTCGGCTGGTACGCGTGGGCCTGGGTGTCCTTCCAGGTCGGCACGCGGCTGCTGCCGACGCCCGAAACGCGCGCCGACCACGGCGAGCTGCTGCGCACCCTCGGCTTCGCCTGCGCGCCGGGCCTGCTGCGCGCCTTCGCGCTGATCGATCCCCTCGCCTTCGCGCTCTTCACCGTCTGCTCGCTGTGGACCGCCGCGGCGATGGTGGTGGCGGTGCGCCAGGCCCTCGACTACCGCAGCACCGCGCGCGCCGCGCTGGTGTGCGCCTGCGGCTTCCCGATCTACGCCTTCGCCCAGCTCCTCTCGGTGCTGACGCTCGGCCCCTGGCCGCTGTGAGCGACGAGGATCTCGTCACCCGGGCGCTCCGCTGGATCGTCGCTCGGCGGCTCTGGATCGTCGCCTTCTACGCCCTGCTGCTCCCCCCGAGCGCCTGGCTCGCGGCCCAGGTGCGCCAGGACAACTCGACGGACCGCCTGATCCTCCCGGGCGACCCCGATCTTCTCGCGCTGCGCGCCTTCGAGGGCGTCTTCGGCGGCGGCGAGTACGCGCTGGTGCTCGCCGAAGCCGAGGACCCGCTGGCCCCCGGCGTGATCGAGCGCGTCGACCGCATCGAGCGGGCGCTGCGCGACGTGCCGCAGGTGTCGGTGAACTCGCTCGTCTCGGTGTTCCGCCGCGCGCGCGCGGGCTTCGAGCCGACGCCGGAGCAGTGCGCGGAGCTGCGCCGTTTCGCCGGCGGCACCGATCTGCTGCGGCGCCAGGGCCTGGTCGGCGAGCACCATCTGGCGATCGCGCTGACGCTCACCGTGAAGGACCCGGCCGACCGGCGCGCCGCCCTCGACGCGGTGGAGCGAGCCCTGGCTCCGGTGCGCGCCGACCCCGGACCGATCCGCGACCTCGCGCGCCTCGGCCAGCCCTGGGTGAACGCCTGGCTGGACGAGACGGTCAGCCAGGACATGCGCTACTTCGCCGTCTTCGCGGCGTTCCTGGTGGTGCTGGTGCTGGGCCTCTACCGCTCGCTGCGCACGCTGCTGGCGTTCGTCGCGACCCTCGGCACCTGCGTCGCGGTGTCGGTCGCCTACATCGTGGCGACCGGAGGCACGCTCACCATCGTCTCGCCGATGGTGCCGATGAGCATCCTCGTCACCGCCACCTCGAGCCTCGTCTACCTCCAGTCGCGCTTCGTGGAACGGCCGAGCGACGCCCCCGTCGACGCCCACCAGCTCTTCGCCCTGCGCAACAAGTTCGTGGCGGTGACGGCCTCGATCTTCGCCACGGCGGTGGGCTTCGCAGCCCTCGTGGTCTCGAACATCCGGCCGATCCGCGAGATGGGCGTCTGGGTGGCGATCGGCCTCGCCTTCACCTGGGTGATCGTCTTCACGCTGTTCCCGGCGCTCCAGAAGCTGCTGCGCACGCCCACGCGCGGCGAGCGGAGGGACGCGGGCGCGCGGCTGGAGCGACTGGCCGCCGACCTGCCGCGCTGGACCTTCCGTTGGCGCTGGCCGCTCGTCGGGGCAGCCAGCGTCCTCACGCTCGCCGGTGCGGCTGCACTCTTCGGCATCCCGGGCCTGCTCGCGCCGATGCCCGTGCACACGGACCCCGTCGAGTACCTCGACCCGAGCTCTTCCCTCTACCAGGACATCCGCCGCCTCGCACCGCACACGCCCGGCCTCTCGGTCACCCACGTCTGGCTGCGCGGCCCGCTCGGCGCGGTGGCGGAGCCCGAGGTGCTGACCGCGCTCCATCGGCTCCAGCAGGCCTTCGAGGCGGACCCGGAAGTCGGCGCCGCGGTCGGCCCCACCTCGATCCTGCGCCTGGTGCGCTACGTCGCCGGTGCGGGCGACGGCTGGCCGGACGACCCCGCCGCGCAGGAGGCCCTGGCCGCAGACCTCGAGGCGCTGCTCCCCGCGGAGCCGATGCTCCAGCACTTCGTGCAGCCGCACGCCCTCGCCGAGGCGCAGATCACCGTGGTCTCCCGCGCGGCGGAGCACGAAGCCTTCCTGCGCCTCGACGCGGCGCTGCACCGCCACTGGGACGCCGTGCGCGCGGCCGAGCCCGCGCTGGCCCCGTTCTCGATGCAGCTCGTGGGGCTGGCCCCGCTCCAGGCGCGCGTGGCGCAGGAGCTGGTGCCGACCCTCGTCGAGAGCTTCGCGCTCACGGTCGCGATCATCTTCGCCGCGTTCCTGCTGGTATTCCGCAGCGGCTCGGCGCGCCTGCTGGCGATGATCCCCTCGATCTTCGCGATCCTCGTGATGTTCGCGGTGATGCGCGTGACCGGCATGGAGCTGAACGTCGCCACCATCCTGATCGCCTCCACAGTGCTCGGCACCTCGGAGAACGACCAGATCCACTTCTTCTACCACTTCCTCGAACGTCGCAAGGACGGCACGGTGGAGGAGTCGCTGCGCCACGCCCTGCTCGTCGCGGGCCGCGCCATCTGCTTCGCCACGCTGATCAACGCCGGCGGCTTCCTCGGCTTCGTAGCCGGCCAGAACCCCGCCGTCCGCGAGTTCGGCGCCCTCGCCGCCCTCGCGTTCACCCTCTCGATGCTCGCCGACTTCAGCGCGCTGCTCGCGACGCTCTGGATCCTCTCCGGCGAGCGGCCGGCGAAGAGGGAGACGCTCAATCCGCGGCGGGCGCAGGCTTGACGAAGCGCAAGGTCATGCGGTCGCTCTCGCCGATGGCCTGATACTTCGCGCGGTCCTGGTCCCCCAGCCGATAGGTCGGCGGGAGCGTCCAGACGCCCTCGGGGTGGTCCTTGGTGTCCCGCGGGTTCGCGTTGATCTCGGAGCGGCCGGCCAGCTCGAAGCCCGCGCGCTGCGCCGCCGCGATCACGAAGGACTCCGGCAGGTAGCCGGTCTTCGCGGACGCGATCGGGTCCACGCCCTCCTTCGCGCGGTGCTGCACCACGCCGAGCACGCCGCCCGGCTTCAGCACGCGGAAGATCTCGCGGTACATCGCGTCGTGGTAGCCCCCGTTCGTCCAGCCGTGGTTGTTGCGGAAGGTGAGCACCAGGTCGTAGGCCCCGGCGTCGCCGAGGGCGAGACGCTCGGGCGGCGCGACCTCGATCACCCGCACCGCGCCGAAGCGCGCCGGGTCGGCGGCCAGCTTGTCCTTCAGCTCGCGCGCCATCCGCGTCGCCGGGGCATCCGGCGGGCCGTCGGGGTCGAAGTTCGTGATCGTCAGCTGGCCTTCCGGCGCCAGCAGCTCGGCCAGGATCTCGGTGTACCAGGCGCCGCCCGGCCAGAGCTCCAGCACGCGCATCCCGGGCTCGATGCCGAAGAACGCCAGCGTCTCCTGCGGGTGCCGGTGGGCATCCCGGGCGCGGTTCTCCGCCGAGCGTTCCGGCGATGCGAGGGCGCGCTGCAGCTTCGCGACGGCGGCAGGCGACGACTCGGCGGTCGCCGCCGCGGGCCAGGGGGCGAGCAGGCAGGCGGCCAGGGTAGAGCGGAGGACGAGGGCGATCACGGCGGCTCCCTTCGGGCGCAGGGCGTCGCGCCAGCCTGCGCGAAGCGGGGCCCGGGTGCAACCCGGGCCCCGCGAGCCCGATCCGCCGACCGCCGGCTGCGCTACGGCGCCGCGCTGATCACCACGTCGTCGACCCAGAGGGTGCCCTTGCCCTTCCACTGGATCGTCACCTTGGCCGCTTTCCACTGCTGCGTGGTCGTGAACTGGATGCTGTGGGACGTCCAGTCGTAGGTGCCGATCGGCAGCGTCAGCTTGTAGGTCTTCTTCTTGCCCTTCATCGGCGTGACCTGCAGCTTCACCTTGGGGGCGCCGCTGATGGCGTCGGCCTTCGCCGAGATGCCCAGCACGTAGGTGCCCGCGGGGTTGGTGGAGCCGAAGCTCTGGTAGAGCTTCCGGCCCTTGCCCGTACCCACGATCTTGAACGAGCAGGCGCCCGAGTTGGACGTCGTGCAGTCGTTCATGTCCGTGGCCGGGTTGACGCTCAGCACCCAGCCGTCGGGCTGGCCGTCGGCGGGCGTCGTGTCGATCTCGAAGCCCGGGTTCTGGAAGACGCTCGCCGTCCCCTGCTCGCCGACCTGGGCGGTCACGGTGCCGGTGTTGTTTTCCGGCGTCGCATCGAAGGCTCGAAGCAGGGCGGTGCTGGTGACCGTCGTGCCGTTGCTGCCGATCGGGAGCTGCCCGGTCAACGTCAGGCTGGCGGCGCTGTAGTTCGGCACGTCGCCGATCTCCCAGATGCCGGTGTTGACGTTGTAGGTGCCCTGGCTCGCCAGCGAATCGACGAAGACCAGGCCCTCCGGGAACGGGGTGTAGATTGCCACCGCGTTCGCGTCGTCGGGGCCCCAGTTGGTGACGGTCACGGTGAACACCACGGTGGCGCCCTCCGCCGGCGCGGGGTCGTTGACGGCCGTGGCGACCACCAGATCGCAGTCCTGCTGGTAGGCGTAGAAGAGGTACGCCCCGCCCTGGTCGTCGATCAGGTCGTCGTCCAGGTGCGCGCCGATCGCCAGCGAGCCGCCGCTGATCGCCACGGCGGCGCCGAACTCGTCGCCGCCCTCCCCGTCCGAGCCGCGGATGCGCATGATGCGCGGCCAATCCACCCCGAGGCGCGCGAACACGAAGGCCTCGCCCTGGCTCCCACTGTCGCCCGGTGCGCCGACCAGGAGCGTGTCGCTGCTGACCGCCACGGAGCTGCCGAAGTGATCGTTGTTGCTTGCGTTCTGGGCGTAGATCTCTTCCAGCTCGTTCCAGCTGGTGTCGTAGCGGACGAACACGTAGGCCGACCCGGAGTCGCCGTTCTGATCGTCGTCGCGGGGCGCGCCAACCACCACCGTGTCGCCGCTGATCCCGACCGAGCGGCCGAACTCGTCGCCCGCGGTCTCGTCCGAGGCCGTCAGCTTCTGCTGCTCGGTCCAGAGCAGGTCGGCGCGGACGAACACGTAGGCGGAGCCGGACTGGCCGCCGGCGTCGTCGTTGCCCCAGGCACCGACGACCGCGCTCTCGCCGTCGATGGAGACCGCCGAGCCGAACTCGTCACCGGCCGCGGCGTCCGACGCAGTCAGCTCGGCCTGGAAGGTGGGCACGGTGACCGCGACGGGGTCGAACACGAAGACGTACGCGGAGCCCGAGTCGGCGACGCCGCTGTCGCCGGCGGGAGCGCCGATCAGGGCGGTGCCGTCGAAGACCGCCACCGCGGCGCCGAAGGCGTCGGAGGCGGCCAGGTCCGGCGCGAGCAGCTTGCCGAGCTCGCTCCACACGCCGTTGGTGCGGCGGAAGACGTAGGCGGAGCCGGTGTCGGCGCCGGCGATGGTGTCGTCGTCGCCGGGCGCGCCGACCACGATGGTCTCGCCGGAGATCGCGACCGAGGCGCCGAAGTTGTCGTCCGGCGCCCTGTCGAGCGCGGTGATCTTCTGCTGGAGCACCCAGGCCGCGCCGACCCGCACGTAGACGTAGGCGGCACCGGTGCCGTCGCCGGCGACCGGATCGTCGTCGCCGGGCGCGCCCACCACCGCGGTGTCGACGTCGACGGCCACCGAGGCGCCATAGTCGTCGCCGGTGAGGGCGTCGAAGGCGACCTGCTTCGCTTCCATGTAGATCAGCGGGTCGATCGTCAGCGGGTACACCGCACCGCTGTCGTCGACCTCCAGGACCAGGCGCTCGGGCTCGAGCGCGAAGCGGGCCGGAAGCTGCACGCCGCGGGCGTCGAAGGCCGCAAGATCCGAGTAGCGCAGCCTCGAGCCGTCGGGCGCGCTGAAGCTGAGGCTGCGCGCGTCGGGCGAGAGGGACGGCGCGAGGTCCGTGCGCAGCTCGAAGTGGAGCGCGAGCGGGCCGCTGCCCGCCGGCTTCTCGCTCACCGTGAAGCCCTGCTCGATGGCCGGGCCGACGTTCACATACCACTCGGTCAGTGTCCCACGCTGGTACTCGACGCGAGCGCTGTGGCTCGACTTCTTCGAGGCCGAGCGCGCGCGCTGCATGCCCGTGCCTCGGCCGTAGGCGCGCAGCGGGAGCTGCCACTGCCAGCCGCCCTCGGTCGCGCCGCCCTCGCTGACCTTGAGCCCGTCGCCGGTGAAGGAAGCGCGGGCGCCCTGCCCCAGCCGCGCCTCGAGCGCGAAAGCTCCGTCGGGCAGCACGATCGCTGCGGCGAGCAGCCACAGTCCAGCAACCTGCAAGCCCGGGTGAATTCGACCACGGAACATGACGTCCTCCAACCGACATCGGGGC
>Ga0105107_10000169_pt1 | contig 37165 bp, 33 predicted proteins | sample PPLLaktember2015_6_FD_79335 | JGI IMG/M metagenome (GOLD analysis project Ga0105107, IMG submission 79335) | Freshwater sediment microbial communities from Prairie Pothole Lake near Jamestown, North Dakota, USA - PPLs Lake P8 Core (1) Depth... | ecosystem: Environmental > Aquatic > Freshwater >...
AGAGGGTCTGGCGCCCGTTGTCCGCAACGAAGCTGATTTCCATGCGCGGCGGGAAATGATCGTCCATGATGGTTTTGTACATCTGTTTCAGGTCCTCAGCCATCTCGACCTCCTTTTGGATTCCGGGCGGGCCACAGGCCGCCCCCTAAAGCCCGCGGTAACAGCCTTTGACCGCTTCCGGTGATCGGGTCATGAGAAAATCGGCAATGGCGCGATCATAGTCCGCGGTATGCGCGAACGCCTTTTGGGCCAATTCAAAGCGCAGGGCCAGGGGGAGGCTGCCGGCATCGGCCTGCAGACGAACGAGAAGCGCGGGGTAATCGCCGGGGTCCACCACCGATGCGACCCGCAGATAGTTCTTGGCCGCCGCCCGGATCATGCAGGGCCCCCCGATATCGATGTTGGCGCGGGCCTCTTCGACGGTGACCTCCGCCCGGGCGACGGTCTGCTGGAAAGGATAGAGGTTGACGACCACCATGTCGATCGGCACGCCGGCGGTGCGCGCCAGGTCCTGCTGGTGGGCGGCGTTGTATGTTTCGGTGAGCAGCCCGAGATAGATTTTGAAGTCGAGCGTTTTCACGAGGCCCCCCTGGGTTTCAGGCTGGCCGGTGTAGGCGGACACCTGGGTGAGGCATTTTTCGGCGCGCCCCCCGAGAATTTCAGCGAGGCGCTTGAACGTCCCGCCGGTTGAAAAAATCCGGATATCGGGAGTGATCTCCAGCAACCGCGGCACGAAGCGCTCGAGGCCGCTTTTGTCGGAAACACTGATCAGCACGTGACGAACGGAGACCAGATCGTCGATGCGGTCGACAATGTTGACACTCATGTGGGCTACCCCCTTCCTTCGTATTCCAGCACAAAACGATCGAAAAAAGCTTCCATAAAGCGGTGGCGCTCCTCGGCCAGCTGCCGGCCGGCGGTGGTCAGCATCCGCTCGCGAATCCGGCAGAGTTTCAGCTTGTACTCCCGGTAGCCGGTATCCTCGCGGGAATAGGCGCGCGTCCGGGCAGGATCGACCGCCCCGTTGTGCAGCCGGGCGCCGATCTCGCCGGCAAACAGGTACGCACGCGCGATCCCCACGGCGCCGATCGCATCCAGCTTGTCGGCGTCAAAAAGCACCCGGGCCTCCAGGGTCTGCGGCACGCACCCGCCTCTGAAACGATGCGACCGGATGCTGTGCAGAATGTTCTCGCGCCGCGGCGCGCTCAGCGGCAGGCTCGCCACCAATGGCGCGGCCAGCTCCACGCCCAAGCGGGCATGACAGACCTTGCCGTGGGAGGCGTCCTGGGGCCCCCGGCCGATATCGTGCAGATAGGCGGCGGCGGTCACCACCAGCGGGTCGGCGCCCTCGATCCGACCGATGTGGCGCCCCAGCCGACAGACCCGCAGGGTGTGGTCCCAGGCATGGCTGCCGCAAGTGCCCCGCAAGTGCCGCTCGGCAAACTGCCGCACCTGGGCGGTCAACTCGTCGGACGCAGGCGCCATGACGGCCTCCTCAGCGGGGTTCGGGGTCAGGCCAGCCCAGGGGATCCAGCACGCCGGCCAGGGTGTCGCGCACAAAGGTGGGCAGCATGAAGGCCGCCCGGTGGATCCCGGGGTTGTAATAGCGGGTCGCGAGACCGGCGGCGGCCACCCGCTGCGGGTCAAAGTCGACCAGCGGGCAGGGCCCCTTCGAGGCGAACCCGAAGCTCCAGGTGCCACCCGGGTAGGTCAGGGTGCTGAAAAGATACAGGTGCAGACGCGCAAAGAAGGGCCGCTGGTTGCGGAGCATCGGTCCCTGGAGTTCGGGGTCGTAGAAGGGGCTTTCGGCCTGGGACACCAGGATGCCGTCGGGACCCAGCAAAGCGGCGGCTTGCTGGTAAAAATCGCGGTTGAACAGGGGGGTGGCGGGCCCGATGGGGTCGGTGGAGTCGACGATGACGAGATCGAAAGTTTCGCGGCACTGCGCCACGTAGTGGACCCCGTCCTGGATGCGCAGTTCCAGACGCGGGTCGTCCAGGGCGCAGCTCACATCCGGCATGTGGGCCCGGCAGGCGCGCACCACGACCTCGTCGATCTCCACCATCACGACCCGCTCGATGCCGCTGTGCTTCATGATTTCGCGGACACTGCCGCCGTCGCCGCCCCCGATCACCAGCACCCGCCGGGGGTTGGGGTGCACGAAAAGCGGCACATGCGCAATCATTTCATGGTAGACAAATTCGTCGCGCTCGGACAGCATCACGATGCCGTCGTTGAGCAGCATCCTGCCCAGTCCGGCGGTTTCGACCACATCGATCTGCTGAAAGGGGCTTTTTTCCGAAAAAAGGGTCTTTTCCACCCGGTAGTGCGTCTCCAGAAACCCTTTGTGATCCTCGCGGACCCACAGATTCAAATGGCACGGCTCACTCATATCCGAAGGCCTCAAAAAAACTGAAAGACTCACAGCGTTGCTGCCGGTCAGTTTAACAGATCCTGACCGCTTGCCAAACCGGAAAATGCAGGACTCCGGTGCCTGCGGCCGGCCGGCGGGTAGTGTTCAGACGCAGGTATGGTTGCTGATGCTGACCGTCGTGCCGCAGTCGAAATCGTGACGGTCGCTGCGGGTCAGCCGATACCCCTGGAGCGTGGCGTTCGCAGACGGATGGGGCTGCGGACCCAGGCTTTTTCTGGCGGTGGTCACCAGCACCATCAGGCGGCGGGGCTTGAAAATCGACACGACCTGGTGAAGCGTGCCGGCATAGTCCCGTTCGAACCGGTTGGTTTCAAAGCTGGCGTAAGAGTTCTGGGGCTGGGGCGTGACGTGCACCGTGTGGTAGCTCTTGCCGGCGACCGCGTTGGCGGAATACCCGTGGGGCGAAAAAAGATGACTGTCACGGGCCATGTCGGGATAGACGCGGTCCAGTCCGCAGAGAGTTTCGGCCCGGGCGGCGGTTCCGGCCCGGCGAACGGAAAAACAGGCCTGCACCGCGGGGGCCAGGTCATGCATCAGCACCTGGAGGGTCGCCTGCCCCGGTGGCTGAGGAGCGCCGGCGCCGGCGGAATAGAGATGAACATGGTCGTCGGCTGCCGCCCCCAGGAGGTGCGCCCTGCCGCTGAAGAAATCCGCCAGACGGGCGACATCATCGTCGAACTGGGTGGACTGCTGATCCGGGTAAAGCATGTTTTTGCGTTCGTAAAACACCCGGGCCACATTGCGCCTGCCGGTCAGGCGCAAGATTTCCGGCACCGCGTTCACCAGGGTGGTTTTGCCGCAGGTGATCATCAGAATCCGGTCCTCCCAGACAAAAAGACTGGATTCGGAGAGCAGGTAGGCATCCACCCCTTCGGCGGAAATACTGCTGATGATATGGCTCCGACTGGCATTGACGACCCGCTCCCAGCGGCCGTCCTGATTCGAGCGAAGGTTTGAACAAGGGGAATTCAAAATGATTTCCAGCTTTTTCTCAGGTCCCTCGAAATGTTCTATGGCTGCTGTCAATTATCATAAACTCCTCTCTACCGTGGAGGGTTCTCTTTTTGTTTTTCGCGATAAATTTGTTTTCATATCACAAAGCCTCGGGAAAAGGAAAAAAAACTGCAGAACGTCTTTTTTTTTTGAGAGGCCTAAAGGTTTGCTTTGTCCATCCGATTTAATCTTTATCCCACTTTTTCCCACCTATCCGGGGTAGGTTCTTTAAATTATTAAACAACACAAATTGTTATTAAAATATAGGAATTAGGCGGAACTTTTTCCTTGACTCTTATCGAAAAATGGCATTTATACCAAGAAAAGTGGCAAAAAGTGTCAAGCCCTTGATCGACCTTCCGCAGCGATCCGGGCGACGGGTTTCAACAGCACGCCAAGGCCCTTAGCGACCAGGCCCATCAATACGGAAAATCATGTTTCGGGGAATCAATTTCCACAACATCGATCCCAAGGGACGCGTGAGCGTACCGGCCAAGTTCCGCGAGATTGCGCGCGCCGACGGAAGCAACGGCTTCATGGTGACCCGCATGGACGGCTGTCTTTTGGGCTACGCTTTCTCCGAGTGGCTGAGGCTCGAAAAACGGGTCCTGGAAACCCCCAACAAAGACGATTTTTTCCGGCGCTTCCGGCGGACCTTTATCGGCGGGGCCTCGGAATGCCCATTTGACCGCCAGGGGCGCATCCTGCTGCCGCCCCCGCAAAGAATCTATGCTGGCATCGAAAAAGAGGTCGTTTTCGTCGGCGTGACAGATCATTTTGAAATCTGGTCACGGGAAAAATGGGACCAAGAAAACGAAAAGATGGAGTTGGATCTGAAACAGGAGGAAGCCCGCATCCAGATTGCCGCACTAGGAATTTAGGACCATGCCGTACCACCACGTCCCCGCCATGCTCGCCGAGGTTATCGAACTCCTCGAACCCGCACCGGGGGATCTTTTTGTGGACGGCACCCTCGGGGGTGCGGGGCACGCCCGCGCGATCCTCGAAAAAATCACACCCGGCGGGCTCTTGATCGGTGTCGACCAGGACCCCGACGCCCTGGTCAACGCCGAGACCGTGCTGAAACCCTATGCTGGCAGTTATGGCCTGTTTCACGACAATTTTTCAAATCTCCCGGGGATTCTTTCACAACTGGCGATTCCCGCAGTCGACGGCATCCTGCTCGATCTGGGGATCGCGTGTCACCACCTGGCCGCCAGCGGCCGGGGGTTCAGCTTCCAGCAGGACGAACCGCTGGACATGCGCATGAACCCCTCCACCGGCAGCACCGCTGCCGAACTGGTGAATTCGGCGGATGAAAGGACCCTCACCCGCCTGTTCAGGGAGTATGGCGAAGAACGCTTTGCGCGTGCAGTCGCCCGCAGGATCGTAGCCGAGCGCCGGAGCGCGCGCATCGTTTCAAGCGGCCAACTGGCGCGCATCGTGGTCGCTGCGATTCCCCGCAAGAGCGCCGCGAGCCAAAAAATTCATCCGGCCACCCGTGTTTTCATGGCACTGCGAATTGCCGTCAACCACGAGCTGGAAGCGCTGGAAGCCTTTCTGGCGGCGGCCACCGATCTGCTCACGCCGGGGGGGCGCCTGTGCATCCTGGCCTTCCATTCACTGGAAGACCGCATCGTCAAGCATCGCTTCCGCGAACTGGCCCAGCCCTGCGTGTGTCCACCGGACCTGCCGCGCTGCGTCTGCGGCCGCACCCCCGTGGTTCGGGTGGTGACCCCCAGGGCGCGGCGCCCGGGTGAGGCCGAAATAGCGCGAAACCCGATGGCCCGCAGCACCCGCCTGCGGGTCTTGGAAAAGCTGTAAGCGCCACCCCGTGAAACGGAGAAAACCGATTGGACGCAGCCTCCCCACCCCCCCAAACCCGACGCTCCGCCAGCAGGCTGCCCATCTGGGCGTTGGTGATGGTTTTCTTCCTGGGCGAGGTTTACTTTTACACTTGGTGCCGCGTGCAGTGCACCCAGGTCGGCTATGAAATAAACCGGGCGGCCGATCACCGCCAGCAGCTCCAGGGGACCCAGAGCAGCCTGAAAATCGAACTCGAACGGTTGAAGTCGCCCCAACGCATCGCCCGTTACGCCCGCGAAAAACTGGGGCTTGAAATGCCCAACCGCGCGCAGATCATTATCATGCCATGAAACTACCCCAAGCTCCCACCAAAATTCGGCGCAGAGCGATGGGCATGGCCGTTTTCTTTACGCTCTTTCTGACCCTGATCGCCGCCAAGGCCGCCTATCTCCAAATTTTCCAGGGGGCCTGGCTGGCCCGCAAGGCAGCCGACCAGTACGAGAAATCCCTGGTCATCGAGGGGCGTCGGGGCGCCATCGTGGACGCCCGCCACCGCGAAATGGCGGTCAGCATCGATGTGACCTCGATTGGGGCCTACCCGCGCCAACTGGCGGACAAGCCGGCCGCCGCCAAGGCCCTGGCGCACGCCCTGAACCTCAACTACCGGCTGCTGCTGCGCAAACTCGAGTCCAAAAGCCCCTTTGTCTGGATCAAACGCCAGGTGACGCCCAAGGAAGCCGGGGCCGTGCGGGCGCTGAGCCTCCCGGGGGTCGATTTCGTCCCCGAACGCAGCCGCTTCTACCCCAGTAAAACCCTGGCCGCTCAAGCGCTCGGATTCACCGGGACCGACGGCCACGGCCTCGAGGGGGTGGAGTTTTTCTTCGACAAAGAAATGCGGGGCGCCGCGGAAAACTACACCCTGCTCAGGGATGCCCGCGGCAAGAGTTTCAGCGACGTCAACCAGTGGATCGACAGCCACGGCGGCCGCAACGTGGTCCTCACCATCGACCGCACCGTCCAGTATCTGACGGAGCGCGCGCTGCAGGAGGCCGTTGATGAGTTCGAAGGCCGCTCGGGGATGGCGATCGTGATGGTGCCGCAGACGGGGGCGATTCTGGCGCTGGCGCATTACCCCTTTTTCAACCCGAATGTTTTTCGCGCCTACGAGCGCGAAAAGTGGCGCAACCGGGCCATCACCGATCCCTTCGAACCGGGCTCAAGCATGAAGATGTTCCTGGCGGCGGCGGCGTTGGAATCCGGCCGGCTGACCCCCAATTCGATCTTTTTCTGCGAAAACGGCAAATACCGCATCGGGGGAAACGTGGTTCACGACACCCACCCCCACGGCTGGCTCTCCATGCAACAGATCATCAAGGTTTCGAGCAATATCGGGGCGGTCAAAATCATCGAGACTCTGGGTCAGAAATCCCTCCACAGCACGCTGCGCAATTTCGGTTTCGGCGCGCCGACGGGCATTGACTGCCCCGGCGAGACCGCCGGCAGCCTTTCGCCCTACCAGCGCTGGACCCGGATCGACGCCGGGGCCATCTCTTTTGGTCAGGGTCTCTCGGTTTCGGCGCTGCAGCTGATCACCGCGGCCAGCGCCATCGCAAATGACGGTGTACTGATGAAGCCTTTTCTGGTTCAGGCCGTCACCGACCGGGACGGCCGCCTGGTCAAAAGCTTTCATCCCACCGCGGTTCGACGGGCGATTTCGGCTCAGACCGCCCTGCGGGTCCGCGATATTCTTCAAACCGTCACCAGTAAAGGCGGCACCGGTGAAAATGCCGCCCTGGAGGGCTTTGAAGTGGCCGGCAAAACCGGAACAGCCCAGAAAGTCGACGAGGGCGGCCGCTACGCCCAGGGACGCTACGTGTCGTCATTTCTGGGCTTTGCGCCGGCCAAGGACCCCAAGGTGGCGATCCTCGTGCTGGTCGACGAACCCCGCAAGGCCCACTATGGCGGCACAGTTGCGGCTCCGGCGTTCCGCAAAATCGCCCACGGCACCCTGAATTATCTCAATGTTACCCCCCGCAGCGACACGGCGCGCCAAACTGCGCTGCGGGGAGCGGAGGCTGAAGGATGAAACTCTCCGACCTGATAGCTGCGGTTACCGTCGAAGCCACGCTTTCAGCGGCCGTAAAGTCCCCCAACCCGGAGATCAGCGCCATTCATTACCGTTCCCAGGCGGTAGTCCCCGGCGGACTTTTCGTGGCGATAGCGGGCGAGCGCGTCGATGGCCACGCTTTCATTGCCGATGCGGTTGCCCGTGGGGCGGTGGCCGTGGTGGCCGAGCGGCCCGTCGCGCTGGCGGTGCCGGTCATCATCGTGGCCGACAGCCGCCGGGCGCTGGCAGCCCTGGCCGCCCGCTTGCACGGCTGTCCGGCGGAGAAGCTGGTCGTCGTCGGCATCACGGGCACCAACGGCAAAACCACCACCGCCTACCTGCTGGAGCGTATCCTGCAGCAGGCGGGTTTCAGCGTCGGGGTCATCGGCACGATCAACTACCGTTTCGGGGGCCACGTCCGCAAGGCCCCCGTGACCACCCCGGAGTCCCTCGACCTTCAGGCCCTGCTGCTCGAAATGGTCCGGGCCGGGGTGACCCACGTGGTCATGGAGGTTTCCTCCCACGCCATCGCCCTGAATAGAATTGCCGGCTGCTGGCTGGATGTGGGGGTCTTCACCAACCTGACCCAGGACCACCTGGATTTTCACCGCGACATGGAAACCTACTGGGACGTCAAGAAAACACTGTTCACGCGGCATTTGAACACCGGTCCCAAGCGGGACCGCGCCGTGGCCGTCATCAACAGCAACGATCCCCGCGGGGCTGCCCTGCTGCGGGAACTCAACGGCCACGGCCTGTCGGTCGGCAGCGCCGCCACCAACCGCGTCCACCCGCGCGGCATTGTGCACGACGCCGCCGGACAGCGCGGCGAACTGATGACCCCGGAGGGCGCGATCCGTTTCGCCTCCCCGCTGGTGGGCCGCCACAACCTGGAAAACATTCTCTGCGCCGTCGGCACCGCCGTGGCGCTGGGCATCCCGCTCGACAAGATCCGGACCGGCCTCGAAACCCTCGATGCCGTGCCGGGCCGGCTGGAGCCGATCCCCAACCGGTCGGGCAAGTTCGTTTACGTGGACTACGCCCATACCCCGGGCGCTCTCGAAAACGTCCTGCAGTGTCTTCAGCCGCTGACTCGGGGCCGCATCATCTGCGTGTTCGGCTGCGGCGGCGACCGTGATCCCGGCAAACGACCGCAGATGGGGGAGATCGCCGCCAGAATGAGCGATCTGGCGGTCGTCACATCGGACAACCCGCGCACGGAAAACCCGGCCCGGATCATCGATCAGGTGCTGGACGGCATTCGCCGCGCAACCGCGCACGCCTATAGCCCGGCGGAGCTGGCGGGCAGCTTCACCCGCCGCGGCTACACGGTGGAGCCCGACCGGCGGCGCGCCATCCGTCTGGCGGTTTTGGCCGCACGCCCGGGCGACACGATCCTGATTGCCGGCAAAGGCCACGAAACCTACCAGCTCCTGGGAGAGCGCAGCATCGATTTCGACGACCGCGTGGAAGCCCGCAGGGCGCTTGAAGACGGGGCGACCGAAGGCGGCGGCAGGACGGCAGCGTTCCATGAGGACAGAAAATGACCCCCACCCAGCCCCCGCCCTGGACCGTTGGCGACATCCTGGCCGCCACCGGGGGTGCGCTTCTGGGTGGCCCCGCGGAAAAGCGCTTCGGGGCCATCGGGATCGACTCGCGCAGCCTGCAGCCGTCGGATCTTTTCATCGCCATCAAGGGCAGCACCCATGACGGCCACCGCTTTGCCGAAGCCGTGGTCGCCGGCGGCGGGCGCGGCCTGCTGCTCTCGGCCGACGCTGCGCGGGCCTTGCCCTGGCCGCAGTGGGCGGCCGGCGGCGTGGTCTGCATCGCGGTGGCCGACACCACCCGGGCGCTGGGGGACCTCGGGGCGTTCCACCGCCGCCGCCTGAATGTGCCGGTGGTGGCCATCACCGGCTCCAACGGCAAGACCACCACCCGCGCCATGACGGCCGCAGTGGTCTCCCGGCGGTTTCAAACCCTGGCCACGATCGGGAACTTCAACAACGAAATCGGACTGCCGCTGACCCTCCTGCGCCTGACGGATGCCCACCAATGGGCGGTGCTGGAAATGGGCATGAACCACCCCGGTGAAATCCGGCGCCTGGCCGCCCTCTGCGCCCCCCGGATCGGCGTCATCACCAACGTGGCCGCGGCCCATTTGGCGGGATTGGGCTCGGTCGAGGCGGTCAAACGCGCCAAGGGCGAACTGCTGCTGGAACTGGCCGCCGACGGCATCGCGATCCTCAACGCCGACGATCCCAAGGTGATGGAGCTGGCCGCCGAAACCCGCCGGCGGGTGGTACGGTTCGCAACCGCGGCGGCAGCGGAGGTCCAGGCCCGACACCTCCAGCCGGCCGCGCTGGGGACCACTTTCGATCTGATCCTGCCCGGAGAGCGGGCGAGCGTGGCCCTCGGGGTGCCGGGGACGTTCATGGTGGCCAATGCCCTGGCCGCCGCCGCGGTGGGCTGGACCCTGGGCATCGGCATCGCGGAAATCAAGGCGGGTCTGGAGGCCTTCAGACCGATCGCGGGCCGCATGGCCCACCGGGAACTCGCGGGCGGGGTCCACCTGATCGACGACACCTACAACGCCAACCCAGGTTCCATGGCCGCCGCCATCCAGACCCTGGCCGATCTGGGCCGCAACAGTCGGCGTCTTCTGGTGATGGGCGACATGCTGGAACTCGGAGACCAGAGCGCAGCCCTGCATGCCGCCGCCGGGGAACTGGCGGCCCGCAGCGGGGTATCGGCACTTTTGGTCGCCGGCCGGTTCGGCGCGGCGGTCACCCGGGGCGCACGCGCGGGCGGCCTGCAGGACGAGAGGATCTTCGCGGGCAGCCGCGAGGAGATCCTGGCGGCCTTGAAAAAAAGACTTCGCCCGGGGGACTGGGTCCTGGTAAAAGGCTCGCGCGGCATGGGCATGGAAACCATCGTTCAGGGGTTGGCCGCCTGGACGGGCCCCTGACAGGCGGCTGCCACACCAGGCAGCGCAGCCGGCGATGGTCCTGGACCTGATTCCGCCGGCACTGACTGCAGAAATAGCAAAGGTTGGTTATGCTGTATCATCTTCTCTTCCCCTTGCACACAAGCCTGACGGTTTTCAACGTCTTCCGCTACATCACGTTCCGGACGATCTATGCCGGCCTGACGGCGCTCTTCATCTGTTTCATCCTGGGGCCGTGGGTGATCCGCAGGCTGACGGTCATGCAGGTCGGCCAGTACATCCGCGAGGAGGGGCCCGCCAGCCATCGCCGCAAAGCGGGCACGCCCACCATGGGAGGGGTGCTGATGCTCTTTGCGATCGTGGCCTCGACCCTGCTGTGGGCCAACCTGACGACCCCCTATGTCTGGATCGCCCTGATGGTGACGGTCGGGTATGCGGGCATCGGCACCATCGACGACTATCTGATGCAGGTCAAAAAGCAGAGCAAGGGCCTCAGCGCCCGGGACAAGTTTCTGCTCCAGACGGTCCTGGCGCTGGTCGCCGGGATCCTCTTGTACCGGCTGCCCAATTTCAGCACGGCGCTGACCATCCCGTTCTTCAAGAACCTCTCGCCGGACATCGGTTGGGGCTATATTTTTTTCGCCGCCCTGGTGATCGTCGGGACCAGCAACGCCGTCAACCTCACCGACGGACTGGACGGGCTGGCCATCGGGCCGGTGATCATCGCCGCAGTCACCTATATGATTTTTGCCTATGTCGCCGGGCACGCCCAGATCGCAGCCTACCTGCAGATCAATCCGGTTGCGGGCTGCGGGGAGATCACGGTCTTTTGCGGTGCGCTGGCCGGGGCCGGTTTGGGGTTTCTGTGGTTCAATGCCTACCCGGCTCAGGTCTTCATGGGCGACGTGGGGTCCCTGTCACTGGGGGGCGCCTTGGGGGTGGTGGCGGTGATCACCAAGCAGGAGATCCTGCTGGTCCTGGTGGGCGGTCTCTTTGTGATCGAGGCGCTCTCGGTGATCTTCCAGGTGGGCTTTTTCAAGATGACCAAGGGGCGGCGGATCTTCAAAATGGCCCCCCTGCATCACCATTTCGAACTCAAGGGGTGGGCGGAGCCCAAGGTCATCGTGCGTTTCTGGATCATCGCGATCATCCTGGCGCTGGTGTCCATGAGCACCCTGAAACTGCGCTGACCCAAACCTCCGTCGACCGGCGGAGCGGAGCTGACAGATAGATGGCAATCGAAGTGTCGCAGAAAGCCGTGCTGGTCGTGGGCCTGGGGAAATCCGGGGAAGCGGCCGCCCGTTTCCTGGTGCGCCGCGGCGCCCGGGTGACCGTGACGGACAGCGCCCCCGCCGAGCAGATCGGGGAACGCGCTGCGGCCCTGGAGCGCCTGGGCGTCCGGCTGGAACTCGGCGGCCACAACCCGTCACCCTTTGCGGCTGCCGATCTGATCGTCATCAGTCCGGGAGTCGCCCACACCCTGGAGCCCCTGGTTGAGGCCCGCCGGCGGGGGGTGGCGGTCATCGGCGAAATGGAACTCGCCGCCCGTTTTCTGCGCACGCCCCTGCTGGCGATCACCGGGACCAACGGCAAGACCACGACCACCGCGCTCCTCGGGGAGATGCTGACCTGCTCGGGACTGAGCGTTTTCGTAGGCGGCAATATCGGCAGCCCCCTGATCGGCCACATCGACCGCGGCCAGACCGTGGACCGCGTGGTGGTGGAGGTCAGCAGCTTCCAGTTGGACACCATCGCGACCTTCAGACCGAGCGTGGGGGTCTGGCTCAACATCAGCGACGATCACCTTGACCGCTACCCGGGCCCGGCCGCCTATGCGGCTTCCAAGGCCAGGCTCTTTGAAAACCAGCAGGCCGGCGATACGGCGATTTTAAACGGCGACGTCGAAGCCATCCGTTCCCTGACCGGCGCCTGCGCCGCCCGCAAGCTGTATTTCACCGGCCGCCGACCGGGGGAATGGGGGGCCACCCTGACGGCCGAGGGCCTTGTGATCGAAGACGGGCGGCAGCCGGCCGAGCGCATCGATCTCCAGCAGATGCAGCTGCAGGGCACCCACAACCGCGAAAACGCCGCGGCCGCCGCCCTGGCGGCGCTGGCGGCGGGAGGCACGCCGGCGGGAATTCAAACCGCGCTAGCGCGCTTTCGCGGATTGCCCCACCGCGTGGAAACCGTGGCCGTCGTGGAGGGCGTGCGGTATGTCGACGACTCCAAGGCCACCAACGTCGATGCCGTGGTGCGGGCGCTGGAGGGCTTCGGCGAACCGGTGGTGCTGATCATGGGCGGCCGCGACAAGTTGGGCAGTTACGAGGCCCTCAAGGCGCCGGTGCGCCGGGGCGTGCGCCGGCTGATCCTGATCGGCGAAGCCCGCGACCGCATCCAGGCGGCCCTGGCACCGGAATGCCCAGGCGGCTTTCTTGCGGCGGCTTCCATGGACCAGGCGGTGACCCTGGCGCACGCCGCCGCCCGACCCGGCGACGTGGTCCTGCTGTCGCCGGCATGCGCAAGCTTCGACATGTTCGACAGCTACGCCCACCGGGGCGATTGTTTCCGCCGGGCGGTGGACCGTCTGAGGGGGGCCCGATGACCCGCCAGCCCCCATCCGACCGGCAACTCCCGCGGGTGAGCCCATCCTACGACGTGCAGCTCCTGTTTCCGGTTCTTTTCCTGGTGGGCATCGGAATCGCCATGGTCTACAGCGCCAGTTCGACGCTGGCGATGGGCAAGTACGGCAGCGATTATTTCTTCGTCAAGAAGCAGGCGATCTTCGCGGTCCTGGGGGTCGTGGGGCTGGTCATCACCAGCCACATCCCCTACCGGCTCTACCGCCCGCTGGCCTACCCGCTGCTGGCGGCGGCGATCGTCATGCTGGTCGCGGTGCGCTTCAGCCCTTTGGGAACGGCCGCCGGGGGGGCGCTGCGCTGGCTGAACATCGCGGGCCAGAGCTTCCAGCCATCGGAGCTCGCGCGCCTCGCGCTGGTGATCTACCTGGCCTATTCCCTGAGCAAAAAGGGGGAAAACCTGAACAAATTCACGGTCGGGTTTCTGCCGCACGTGGTCGTGTTCGGGGTCATGGCCGTCATGCTGATGCTCCAGCCGGATTTCGGCTCTTCGGTGATCCTGGGGGCCATCACCTGGATCGTGATGTTCATCGGCGGGGTCCCCCTGCGGCACCTGGCCACCGGCCTGTTGGCGCTGGGGCCGACGGCCTACTATATGATGATCAACACCGACTACCGCCTCAGGCGTTTCACCAGCTTTCTGGACCCCTGGCAGTACCCCCAGCACGAGGGCTACCAGATCACCCATTCGCTGATGGCCTTCGGCAGCGGGGGGCTGTGGGGATCGGGGATCGGCAAAAGCTATCAGAAGCTCTTCTATCTGCCGGAGCCCCACACCGACTTCATCTTTTCGGTGATCGGCGAGGAACTGGGACTGTGGGGGGTGCTGCTCATCATCGGGCTGTTCGCCCTGATCCTGTGGCGCGGTACCCTCATCGCCCGCAACGCAGCGGACCCCTTCGGCGCACTTTTGGCGATGGGGCTGACCACCGCGCTGACCCTCCAGGTGAGCATCAACATGGCCGTCAGCCTTGGGTTGCTGCCGACCAAGGGGCTGACCCTGCCCTTTCTGAGCTACGGCGGCACCTCCCTGCTGCTCAACCTGCTGGCGGTGGGCATTCTGATCAACATCAGCGCCACCAGCCCCCGGCGCGCAAACCGCGCCGTCGGGGGCGCGCCCCGGGCAAGAAAGGAAAAAGGGGATGGCGACGACTGAAGGCCCATACACCCCCGCGAGCCGCCCCGCCAAGCCTCTGCGCCTGGTGGTTGCCGGCGGCGGCACGGGCGGGCATCTCTTTGTGGGCATCGCCGTCGCCGAGGTTTTCATGGCACGCGATCCGGCCAACCGGGTGCTGTTCGTCAGCACCGGCAACCGCTTTGAACGCAGCGTGCTGAAGCGCCGCGGGTTTCCCCTGGCGCGCGTGGCGATCGAGGGCATCAAGGGGCGCGGCCGCCGGCAGCAGCTGACGGCCGCTCTCAAAATTCCGCTGGCGGTGCTTCAGGCGCTGCGGATTCTCGGCCGTTTCCGACCGCACCTGGTCCTGGGGGTCGGCAGCTATGCCGCCGGCCCGGTGGTCTTGGCCGCCTGGCTGCTGCGCTGCAAAATCGCGCTGCACGAGCAGAACCTGCTGCCCGGGATCACCAACCGCCTCCTGGTGCGGCTGGCCGACCGGTTTTATGCCTCGTTTGCCGAAACCCGACGCGCCGCAGCCCGAACACCCGTTCGGATCACCGGAAACCCGGTTCGCAGCGCCATCCGCGAACTTGCGGCGCGACCGTCGGCGGCCGTCGACCACCCGGATCGCCCGCTGAGCGTGCTGGTCGCCGGCGGCAGCCAGGGCGCCCACAGCATCAACCGGGCCGTGCTGGCAGCCCTCGACCATCTCCAAGACCCGGCCGGGATCACCTGGGTGCACCAGACCGGCGCGCAGGACGAAGGGGCGGTCGCCCGGGCGTATGCCGAACGGGGCATCACCGCCCGGGTCCAGGCCTTTTTCGAAGACATCGAGCGCCATTACGCCGCTGCCGACCTGTTGGTCTGCCGGGCCGGCGCCACGACCGTAGCCGAGATCAGCGCCATCGGCAAGGCCGCCCTTTTCATTCCGTTTCCCTTCGCGGCCGACAACCACCAGCAGCTCAACGCCCAGGCCCTGGTGGCGGCCGGCGCGGCCGACATGCTCCTGGAGCGCGACCTGTCGGGGCAGCGCTTGGCCCGCAAGCTTGAATTTTACCGCACCCACCGGGCGTCCCTGGCGGCCATGGCGACCCGCGCACGGGCGTTGGGCCGACCGGATGCCGCCGAGGCGATCGTAGACGATTGCTACCGCCTGGTTTACGCTCAAAAGGCACCCCACAGCGAAGGTTGAAGGCATGTATCGCAAAAAATATCAAATCCATTTCGTGGGCATCGGCGGCATCGGCATGAGCGGGATTGCCGAACTACTGCTCAACCTGGGCTACCGCGTGAGCGGCTCGGATCTCAAATCTTCGGAGATCACCGACCGCCTGAAGCGCCTGGGCGGCGCCATCTACCAGGGCCACCTCGGCGACCAGATCCAGGGCGCCGACGTGGTGGTGGTTTCCTCGGCCGTCAACCGCCAGAACCCCGAGGTGACCGCCGCCGAAAAGGCCGGCATTCCCGTCATCCCGCGCGCCGAAATGCTGGCGGAACTGATGCGCCTCAAATACAGCGTGGCAATCGCCGGGGCCCACGGCAAAACCTCGACGACCTCGATCATCGCCTCGGTCCTTGGCCGCGGCGGACTCGACCCGACGGTGGTGATCGGCGGCAAGCTCAAGAGCATCAACACCAACGCCTTTTTGGGCCAGGGCGATTTTATCGTGGCGGAGGCGGACGAAAGCGACGGGTCGTTTTTGAAGTTCTCCCCCACCCTGGCGGTAATCACCAACATCGACCTGGAGCACCTTGATTTTTACCGCGACCTGGAGGCCATCAAGGCGGTTTTTCTGGATTTCATCGACCGGATCCCCTTTTACGGCCTGGCGGTCCTGTGTCTGGACAACGAAGCCATCCAGGATCTGCTGCCGCACGTCAAGAAGCGCTATACGACCTACGGTCTGACCCCCCAGGCCGATCTCCAGGCGCGCGACGTGGTATTCGACGGCTTGCGCAGCCGCTACAGCGTCTACCGCCAGGGCGAACGCTTGGGGGATATCGCCCTGAGCCTCCCCGGCCTCCACAACGTCTACAACTCCCTGGCCAGCATTGCGGTCGGCCTGGAACTGGACATCCCCTTCGCGACCATTGCCGCGGCCCTCAGGGACCTCGAGGGGGTCCAGCGGCGCCTGGAAATAAAGGGCGAAAAAGACGGCATCACGGTGGTGGACGATTACGGCCATCATCCGACCGAGATCAAGGCGACCCTCGCGGCGATGCGCGAAAGCTGGCCGGGCCGGCGGGTCGTGGCGGTTTTTCAGCCCCACCGCTTCAGCCGTACGCGGGCGCTTTTCGGGGAGTTCACCCGGGCCTTTTACCAGACAGACCTGCTGGTGGTGCTGCCGATTTACTCTGCGGGTGAGGACCCGCTGCCGGGGGTCGCGGCGGAACGGCTGGCGGAAGCCATCGCCGCCCACGGCCACCGCGAGGTGGTCTTCCTGCAGGACCCGGAGGCGGCCGTGGCCTTTCTCAGCGGCCAGCTGCTGCCCGGGGATCTTGTCCTGACCCTGGGGGCCGGCGACGTTTGGCGGGTGGGCGAGCGTCTCCTTGCAGTCCTGGCGAAGCCGGCCGCGGCCAAAAGGCCCTCAAAAAAAGCGGGTGACCGCAAACCGCTGTAGGCCTCCGGGCAGGCCGCTGGCACCCATCAGCAGGGGACACCCCTGCAGGCCCGGGAGAGGCTGAAGACGGAAAACCGATTGCCTCACAATGCGCTAATTTTTGAATAAAATATTTAATTGACCACACCACATGGTGCTCAAGCGGGTAATAGGTAACAATTTTAAAATCTTCGCCCATCCCTTGGCACACATCACCCCATAGCGAGGAAATACAAAAAACAATACACAACATTTTGTGGTTGACAAAAATACCGAACACTATAAGAAGTTAGCGAAACCAAAGAATGGTCGTCAAAAAGCACATCCGCAAGAATGCTTACCGGCGCAGGCCGGCCGGTGCCTGCCACGACTGGCGGCGCCTGCTGGGGCGCGCCGCGGCAGTCGCCGGAATTCTGATCGGCCTGACGCTGACCAGCTTCCTGCTGGTCTTCGCCCATGACCTCCTGACCCAGTGCGACTATTTCCGGGGCAGCCGCATCGTGGTGCAGGGCAACGACCGTCTGGGGAGCGAGGAAGTCCTGACTCAGAGCGGGGTTCATCCCGGCGCCAACATCCTGTCGGTCAATCTGCGCCTGGTGCGCTGCAAGTTGCTGGCCCACCCCTGGATCGCCGATGCCCAGGTCAGCCGCGAACTGCCCGACGGCATTTTCATCCGCATCCAGGAGCAGCAGCCCCTGGCGATTCTCGACGTGGGCCACAAGTTCCTGCTCAATGCCAGCGGCGAGATCTTTAAGGCCTGGGAACCCGAGGACCCCGAAAATCTGCCGGTGATCACCGGCCTGGCGCTTTCGGATGTCAGCGCCTCCGGCGCCCCGCGCAGCCTGCCGTTCGCGGCCGTGATGGAGATTCTGCAGATCGAACGGGATGCCGGGATCCCGCAGCTGGGGACTTTGATGCGCCAAATCCGGGTGGACCGTGAATTGGGGCTGACCCTGGCAGGGGCCGACCGGGTACAAGCGGTCTGTCTGGGCTACAGCGACTACCTGGCCAAGTGCCGCCGCCTGGTGCGGCTGCTCAGCGAACTGCCCGTTGCCACCGAATTTGGCGATATCGACATGATCGATCTTAAGGACCTTAACCGCGTGGTGATCAGACCGCTGGCACCCGATACCCCAGAGGGGTCCGTAAAGGAGGAAACCTGAAATTGCAGGGAAAAGGGGACATCATTGTCGGCCTGGACATCGGAACCACCAAGATCTGCGCCGTGGTCGGGGAAGTTACCGGGCGCGAGGTCAACATCATCGGTATCGGCACCTATCCCTCCATCGGACTGCGCAAGGGGGTGGTGGTCAACATCGAGTCGACGGTGGATTCCATCAAAAAGGCCGTCGAGGAGGCAGAGCTGATGGCCGGCTGCGAGATATCCTCGGTCTATGCCGGCATCGCCGGGGGCCACATCACCGGGTTCAACAGTCGGGGCATCGTGGCCATCAAAGGCCTCGAAATCAACCAGCAGGATGTTGACCGGGTGATCGACGCGGCCCGCGCGGTCGCCATTCCCATGGACCGCGAGGTGATTCACGTAATTCCCCAGGAATATATCGTGGACGACCAGCCGGGCATTCAGAACCCCATCGGCATGGCCGGGGTGCGCCTGGAGGCCAAGATCCACATCGTCACCGGCGCGGTGACGTCGGCCCACAACATCGTCAAGTGCGCCAACCGTGCGGGCTTGGATGTGTGTGACATCGTCCTGGAGTCCCTCGCCTCCGGCGAGGCGGTGCTGACCGAGGAGGAGAAGCAGCTCGGAACGGCGCTCCTGGACCTCGGCGGCGGCACGAGCGATCTGGCGATTTTTTCGGAAAAAAACATCAAGCACACCTTCGTCCTGGCGCTGGGGGGCAACAACCTGACCAACGACATCGCCATCGGGCTGCGGGCGCCGCTCAACGAAGTCGAGAACATCAAAAAGAAATACGGCACCTGCCTGCCGTCCAACCTCCAGGCCGACGAGATGATCGAGGTGCCGGGAATGGGGGGCCGCAAGCCCCGTAAACTGCCGCGCCAGATTCTGAGCGAGATCCTGGAGCCGCGCATGGAGGAGATGTTCACCCTGATCAACCGGGAGATCTATCGCGCCGGCATGGAAAACATGATCGCCTCCGGGGTGGTCCTGACCGGCGGTACGTCCCTGCTGGACGGCGTGACCGAGGTGGCCGAGGCGATTTTCGGCCTGCCGGCGCGTCTGGGCAAACCCCAGAACATCACCGGGCTGGTGGACGTGGTCAACAACCCGATGTACGCCACCGGCGTCGGGCTGGTAATCTACGGCGCCAAGAATCAACGTGCCAAGAATCAAAGTGCGAAGAAATTCCGCATCCGGGACGGCAATATCTTCAATCGCGTCATGACCCGGATGCGTAAATGGTTCAAGGAGGTCCTCTGAGGCCCTCCGGGGAAAAAAACAAACAGCCTTTTTACACGAAAATAGAGCGGTCAGGATCACACACCAAACAGGAGGAGGGGGAATGACATTTACATTTGTGGAGAATGACAATTCGGCCAAAATCAAGGTGATCGGGGTTGGCGGTGCCGGCAACAACGCGATCAACAACATGATCGACGCCCAGCTGCATGGCGTCAAATTCATCGCGGCCAACACCGATGCCCAGGCCCTGGAAATCTCCAAGGCGCCGCTCAAAATTCAAATCGGTGAAAAACTGACCGAGGGCCTGGGGGCGGGTGCCAACCCCGAAAAAGGTCGCGAGGCCGCCATGGAGACCACCGACATCATCCGCAGCGCCCTGGAAGGCAGCCACATGGTCTTCATCACGGCCGGCTTCGGCGGCGGCACCGGCACCGGGGCGGCGCCCGTGATCGCCGAGATCTGCAAGGAAATCGGGGCGCTGACCGTGGCCGTGATCACTAAACCGTTTTCCTTCGAGGGCCGCAAACGGTCCCGCCAGGCCGAGGAGGGCATCGAGCTCCTCAAGGAGGTCGCCGACACCGTCATCACCATCCCCAATGACCGCCTGCGGGGAATTGCGCCCAAGAACGCCAAGATGATCGACATGTTCCGCAAAGCCGACGAGATTCTACTGCACTCGGTCAAGGGCATCACCGATCTGATCATGATGCCGGGGCTCGTCAACCTCGATTTCGCCGATGTGCGCACCACGATGTCCAAGGCGGGCATGGCGATCATGGGGATCGGCATCGGCACCGGCCCAAACCGCGCCATCGAGGCCGCCGAGCGCGCGATATCCCACCCGCTGCTGGAGGACATCTCGATTGCCGGGGCCAAGGGGGTGCTGATGAACATCACCTCGACCAGCGATCTGACCCTGGAGGAAATGACCGAAGCCTCCGACCGCATCTACGAGGAAGTCGGCGAGGACGCCGAGATTATCTGGGGCCAGGCCATCGACGAGAGCCTCGGCGACGAGATGCGGGTGACCGTCATTGCAACCGGCATCGGCGGCGGGCCGCAGTCCACCCTGCGCGAAGCCTCGCGCGGCAGCAGCGTCCGCGGCAACATCGCCCGGGCCAATATCGCCCGGGGCAAAATCCGCGACGTCACCCCGGCGGACCTCAAACATGCCGTCAACTTCGACGAGCCGACCTTCATCCGCCGCCAGGAGGCCGTTGGCGAAGGCTCCGGGGCTACCTACCGGGGGGGGTACCGCGGGCTGGTGATCGACAACAACGACCTGGACATTCCGACCTTCCTGCGCCGCAAGGCCGACTGAGCCCTCCGCCGACGCTGGTCGAAGGGCGGCTTGACATTGCGTTTCATGGGCAAATCTTGTCCTTGGAAGCGGCCGGCCAAGAGTGACGCCGGCCGGCCGCAGCTGCCGGACAAGGGACGCAAAAGATGGCACGCAAACCGCACCAGCCCCGCGGCAGGCTGCTCGCCTGCGAGCACGGCACCCTGCACAAGGCCTGGGCCGGCCGGGTGCGGGTGGCTTTGGTGTACCCCAACAGCTATGCGGTCGGGATGTCCAACCTCGGCTTCCAGACGGTCTACCGCCTGCTGAACGCGCTGGACGGGGTGGTCTGCGAACGGGCCTTTGTGCCCGACGCTGCCGGGCCCCAGGCACCGTTGGCCACCCTTGAATCCGGACGGCCGTTGGGCGCTTTTGACGTCGTGGCCTTCTCGGTATCCTTTGAAAACGATTACCCCAACATCCTCTCGCTGCTTCACCAGGCAGGCCTCCCCCTGCACAGCCATGACCGCGGCCCCCCCCACCCGCTGGTCATGGCCGGGGGGGTCGCCTGTTTCCTGAACCCCGAACCGCTGGCGCCGTTTATCGATCTTTTCATGCTGGGCGAGGCCGAGGAAATGCTGCCGGCCTTTTTCGGCGCCTTCGACCCCGCCGTCCCCCGCCGCGAGCTTCTGCTGCGCCTGGCGCGCTCCCAAGCGGGGCTCTATGTGCCGGCCTTCTACCGCCCGAACTACCACAGCGACGGCACCCTTCAGGCTTTCACGCCCGTGGTGGACGTACCGCCCCGGATCCGGCGGGTCTTTCTGCCGGACTTGTCAAAAACCGCCACCTGCAGCGCAGTGGTGACCCCCCACACCACCTTCGAGCGCACCTACCTGATCGAGACCGGGCGGGGCTGCCCCCACGGCTGCCGTTTCTGCAGCGCCGGCTACATTTACCGCCCGCCGCGTTTTCGCCCGCTGGCACTGCTGGAGGAAAACCTGCGCCAGGGCAGCGCGGTCACCGATCGCATCGGTTTGGTGGGCGCAGCGGTTTCCGATCTGCCGGAGATCGGGGCCCTCTGCAGCGGCCTGCGCGGCGCTGGGGTGCGCATCTCCTTCAGCTCCCTGCGGGCCGATGCCCTCACGCCGGAGCTGATCGCCACTCTGCGGCAAAGCAAGGTCAAGACCGCCACCATCGCACCGGACGCCGGTTCCGAACGCATGCGACGGGTGATCAACAAGGGCATCGACGAAGCCAGCATCCTGGCGGCCGCGGAAACCCTGGTGGCGGCCGGAATCCCCAATCTCAAGCTCTACTTCATGGTGGGGCTGCCCACCGAGACGATGGAGGACGTGGCCGCAATCGTGGCGCTGTGCAAACGGATCAAGCACCATTTTCTGACGTCCAGCCGAGCCCGCGGGCGTATCGGCGAGTTGACGGTGAGCCTCAACAGCTTCGTGCCCAAACCGGCGACACCCTTCCAATGGGTCGCCATGGATGAGGTCAAAACACTGAAGTCAAAAATACGACAGGTCACGGAGGGGTTGAAAAAGGTGTCCAACGTGCGGGTCCATGCCGATTTGCCGCGCTGGGCTTTTCTGCAGGCGCTGCTGTCGCGGGGGGACCGCCGGGTGGCGCAGCTGCTGGAGACGGCGGCCGGAAACGGCTGGAACTGGCCCCAGACCTTCAAGGGGTCAGTCCTCAACCCGGGCTTTTACGTCACCCGCGAACGGCCGCTGGCGGAAGTCCTGCCCTGGGATTTCATCGACCACGGGATGCACAAGGCCTTTCTGAAAAAAGAATACCAGCGGGCCCTGGCGGCACGCACCAGCCCGGACTGCCCCATGGACGGGGCCTGCACCCGCTGCGGAGCCTGCAGCGGGCAGGCGGCGGCAGAACAGGGATCCGGGGGCGGCATAAGCTTCGAAGCAAAGGCATGACGCCCGCTCAGGCCAGCGGCAGCCTGACGGCAAAGCGGGTGCCGCGACCTTCCCGGCTCTCGCAGGTGATCCGCCCGTCCAGGGACTTGACGATGCTGTGAACGATGGACAGCCCGAGCCCCGCGTGCCCGCCGCCCTTGGCGCTGTTGAAAGGCTCGAAGATCCGCGCCCGGACTTCGGCCGGCAGACCGGGGCCGTCGTCACGGATCGTAATTTCGGCCTCGCCGCACGGACCGTGGGCGTTTTTGACCGGCCCCAGCCTGCGGGTCGCGACGAAGAGGTTCCCCCCCTGGGCCATGGCCTCGGCGGCATTTTTGACCAGGTTGATGAGCACCTGTTTCAACCCGTTGCGTTCCGCGGCCACCGGCGGCAGAGGGTTCGCCAAATCAAGATGGGCGGCAATCCCGAGCGGCGCCAGAATTGAGGGGTCGATGACTTTGATCAGGTCCCGAATCAGCCGGTTGACATCCACGCTGTCGGTCGCCCGGACGGTGGAAATCGAAAAATCCGAGAGCTGCCGAATAATCTGCGCCACCCGGTCGATCTCCTCGCAAATGATGTCCAGCTCTTCGGCCGCCGGGTGGTTTTCGCCCAGCTTGGGCATCAGAATGGCGAGATAATTTTTGATGATGCTCAGAGGGTTGTTGGCTTCGTGGGCCACGCGGCGGGCGACGATCGCCGCCGCCTCGATCCGCTGGGCCTGAATCATTTCGTTCTGGCGCGCCTTGACCTGATCGACGTGCAGACAGAGCGCCACCTGGTGGGCGAACATGGTGAGCAGCTTCATGCGGCCGGTCAGGCGGCGAAACTGGGCCTCGTAGAGCCCCAAGGCCATCACCCCGACCCGCTGCCGGCGGAAGACCATCGGCAGGCAGAGCATGCCCTCGGTGCCCAGGGCGCGGATCACCTGCTCATCGGCGATGCTCGGTTTTTCGCCGCTGAGGTGGCCGAAGGAGTCCAGGATGGTGTTGCGCGTCAGGGCGCGGATCAGCAGTCCCTTCTCGGTGGTAAGCGAGAGAACCTGGCGGTGCAGCACCTCCTGGGGAAGATCTTCCTCGGCGCTGTGCCCCACCAGACACTCCCCAGCGGGGTTGTGCAGAAAAACCACCGACTGTTGGACCTCAAAGAGAATCCTCAACGCCCGTTCGACGGTCCGCAGGATCGCGCGGGTGTTCTCGGCCCGCAGCAGGTTGTCAAGGGTGCCGCAGAGCAGCGAGGCATCACGCACCTCGCAGGTGAGCAGCGCCTGCAGCTCGGGCTCCGGGGGAGGCTCCGAAAGCCAGTTCGCAGACGGGGCCTCCACCGCAACGCCCAAGATGCGCGCCGTCGCCTGAACCTCTTCACCGCTCTCGGCAACGAGGGCCTCGCAGCGGGTATGCGTCAGGCTGAAAAGGCTTTCGGCAGCCCCGCGGCCGGCCGCCGGGTCCGTCTGCGGCCCCTGGCTGAGGGCGTTGGCGACGTAGACGATTTTGACCAGCGGGAGGGCGTCGACGATCCGGCCGAAGTCCTCGTGGTGGTAGTAAACCGCGTCGGCCATCAGTGAATCCAGGCCCCACTGCCGGATGGTCCAGGCCCCGACCTCGCAGTGCGTGGCGCCCAGTTGCGCCTCGCCGGCCAGCAGGCTTTCGGCCCCGCTGTCGACGGCCTGGAGAATCGCGGTGTAGTCGGACCTGAAGTTGGCCCACAGCAGCAGCTTGCCGATATCGTGCAGCAAACCCGCAAGAAACGCCTCCTCGGGATGCACCGCGGCGTTGCAGCGGGCCAGGCCCCGGGCGATGGTGGCGCACATCAGCGAATGCCACCAGAAGCGCTGCAGATTGAAGCTGGGGTCGCTCTTGACCCGCCGGAAAACCTGCAGTACGGCAGCACACAGCGCGATATTTTTAACGGTGTCGGCCCCCAGGTAGACCACCGCCTGCTCAAGGCTGCCGGGTTTATTCACCAGCCCGATGAAAGCGGAGTTGACCAGCTGCATGACCTTGGCGCTGATGGCGGGGTCCTTGAGGATGACCTCGGCAAGCTCCCCGGGGGTGGTCTCTTCGCGGTTGCAGACCTCGATGAGTTTGAGGAGAACCTGGGGAAGACTGGGAAGCCTCTTGGAGCTTTTGATCGTATCGTAAATTTTAGCTTGTCGGCTCACTGCTCATCAACCAACTTCTTTAAGTTTTACAGGACTTTATTCGCCAGTGCGGCACCTGTCAAGAAAATAGTGGGGCCCGCTTGAAGGCCCGCCCCATCGACCTTTGTGGGTATTTGGCACCAGGATTTTTTTCTTGACAAGAAACCAACTCGGGCTTAAAAGTATTTTTTTGAGCATATTCTCACAATAGAGGTCCTATGGTTCGCCCTCAGAAAAATCGCATTGTGGAGTTCAACCCCAGCATCAGCTACTTCAAGCCCCGGGGAATTCCGATGATCGACCTGGAGGAAGTCCGGCTGACCGTGGATGAGCGCGAAGCCATCCGCTTGGCTGACTTGCTGGGGATGTCGCACGAAGAGGCCGGCCGCCGCATGGGGGTATCGCGGGCCACCTTCGGCCGCATCGTCCAGAATGCCCGCCGGGCCGTTGCGGACGCCCTGATCAACGGCAAGGCCATCAATGTGGAAGGGGGCCACTACACCATTGTGGCCGACGAGGAGCGTGTCTTCGTCTGCCGCAGTTGCCACCATTCCTGGCGAGAACCCAAGGGAACCGGCCGCCCCGGGCAGTGCCCGGCCTGCAGCCATGAAGATTTTTACCGAATCCGAGGCTGAAGGGCCAAGTCCGGCCAGCGCCGCGGGATCATACGAAAGGTCAAGACACCATGAAAATCGCCGTTACCGCAACCGGCCCGCAGCTTTCGTCCGAACTGGACCCGAGATTTGGAAGGGCCGCCTATTTCATTCTCGTCGACCCCGACACCATGGCGTTTGAGGTTGTGACAAACCAGCAGAATTTGGACCTGCCCCAGGGCGCCGGCATCCAGGCCGGTAAAACCATCGTCGACCACCACGTGGACGCTCTGGTCACCGGCAACTGCGGCCCCAAGGCCTTCAAGGTCCTGGAGCGCGCCGGCGTCAAAATTCTGGTGGGCGCCAAAGGCACGGTGGCGGATGCGATCGACCAGTTCAAGCGCAACCAACTCACCCCCGTGGATTCCCCCAACGTGGAGGGCCACTGGGTCTAACGGCAGCAGCGGCCCACAAGCACCGGCCGCAATCGCCCTTCGCAGCAACAGGAGATGACAGATGGAAAAATGCACCCCCGGATCGCCGCCCCCCGGTGACCCCAAAGCCGCCCAGGCCCAGAAGGACGCAGCCGTAACGGACGTCCTTGCAAAAATAAAAAACAAGTTTCTCGTCATGAGCGGCAAGGGCGGTGTCGGCAAAACCAGCGTGTCGGTCAACCTCGCCATGGCGCTCGCCAACCGTGGTTTCAAGGTCGGCATCCTGGATGTGGACATCCACGGGCCCGACGTGCCGCGCATGCTGGGACTAAAGGGCATGCTGGACCTCAACCCCAGCCAGAAGCTCGTACCGCTGCAGTACTCGCCCAATTTGAGCGCCGTCTCCATCGAGGCCCTCACAGCGAGCAAGGATGACGCCATCATCTGGCGCGGCCCCCTGAAACACTCGATAATTCGCCAGTTTATCGGCGATGTGGCCTGGGGGCAATTGGACTACCTGGTGATCGACTCGCCCCCGGGAACCGGGGACGAACCCCTTTCGATCGCCCAGTCGATACCCGACGCACAAGCCGTGGTGGTCACCACTCCCCAAGAGGTTTCGCTCGCTGACGTACGCAAATCGATCAATTTCTGCAAAACCGTCAAGATGGCCATTTTCGGTCTGATCGAAAACATGAGCGGGTTTGCCTGTCCCCACTGCGGCTGCGAAATCGACCTCTTCGGCCGCGGCGGCGGGGAACGCACCTGCCAGCAAATGGGGATCCGATTTCTCGGCCGGATTCCCTTTGACCCCCACCTGGTGTCCTGCGGAGACGAGGGCACCTGCTTCCAGGACCGCTACGCCGACGCGCCGGTGGCAAAAGCCTTTGCCCAGTTGGCGCGAACCATCGCCCCGTAAGGGTGTCAGCCAAGGTCCGGCTGGACATCGACTTGAGCGCAAATCTGCAACCCAATGGAGGACTTTTGAAAATGAAAATCGCAATTCCCATTGCCGAGGGTAAATTGGCAGCCCATTTCGGACATTGCCAGGAGTTTGCTCTGATCGAAGTTGAAAACAACGAAATAAAAAAAACGGAAATGCTGCAGCCGCCCCCCCATGAGCCGGGCGTTCTGCCCCGCTGGCTCAATGAGATGGGCGCCGATGTGATCATCGCCGGCGGCATGGGCCAGAAAGCGCTCAGCCTCTTCGCGGAAAACGGCATCAACGTCGTCATCGGCGCCGAGCGGGAGGAACCTCACAAACTTGTCAAAGGCTACCTTGCAGACTCCCTGGTAACCGGCGTCAACCTCTGCGACCACTGAAAATGAGCGGCCGCCCTGATCCGAGCCAGCCCGAGAGGCTGCAATCGGCAGCGGCGGCCGCAACCTGCCGCCACCCGGCAGACTTAGGCCACACATGTTGGCGAGACCGGCCGAGGTCCCTCTGCCCCCCGTTAAAAGCTTGCCGCCAGCACCCCATCAGCCGAATCAAACCTTTCCGCCCCCCTTTTTGGGGCGGTATGAACGCCTTTCAATCCGTAAACCCCGGTGGAGCAATTGACCCTTTCCTTTTTAACTGTCAGCAGCGACGGCCCGCTGCGCTCAAGGAGGAGGACAAGTCCCCACAATCTCTCCTTATTTTAAATTTTTTGAAACTTCGACTTTAAAAAATTTCTTGAAAGCTTCAGACCAGTGTGATAGGCGAAGTCTGGTTTCAAATCCCTCACCGATCTTCAAAGTTTACCCCTTGCTCGAAAGGAATGTAAGCAAATGACTTCCAAGAAAGAACTGCAGACAGCTTACTGCCTTGCTGCAATTTTAATTGTTTTGGGGCTTTTAAGCTATGCAGCCTTTCCGGCGAAGACTCCGGATCCACCCGTGAGGATGATGTTTCAAGGGGTCGCCGGAAAAGTTCTGTTCGACCACAAGCTGCATTTCACGGGCACCGAAATTGGCCTGGCCTGCACCGATTGCCACCACCACCACGAAGAGGATGCAGACCGGTTCCGGGCCTGCGGTGATTGCCACCTCACCGCAGACGCCGAAATGCCCCCCCAAGCCTGCCTGGACTGCCATGACGAAAGTGAGATCGATGCCGAAGAGCTTCCCAAGCGGACCGACGCCTTTCACCAGCAGTGCGGGGGGTGCCATGAGGAGTACGGCGCCGGTCCGGGCACGTCCGCCTGCTCGTCGTGCCATGTCATGTAAAACCGGCCGCAATTCATCACCCGGTCTCATTGGCTTTTCACCCCATCCCGGCAAACTCGAGAAGGTTTTATCATGATAAAAAGATCTTTTTTGGGCTACGCGCTTCCGCAGCTCCCGTACGACAGCGATGTCAAAAGCCTGCCGGCGCCGAAGCTGATCCGCCCCTCATCGTCTGTCACGCTTTTGCTCCCCCTTCCGCCCCAGCGCAAAGCAACGGTGGACCTGAAGGTGGGCGACCGTGTCAAAACCGGTCAGAAAATCGCTCTGACGGATTATCCCGGGGCCTACACGATCTCTTCGGTCACCGGCACCATCAGCGCCGTCGCCCCCTTCCAAGGCGATTTTGGCCAACGGTTTCTAAGCATCACGGTGTCGGTGGCGCCTGCGGCCGAAATCGACGCCGGTTTTAAGGAAGCCGGCACGGATCCGAGCCTGACGCAGGCGCTGACCTATCTGTCCCAAGTTCCCGGTCTGCCGCCGCTCAGCGCACTGGGCGACCCGCAGTACCCCATTTCCACCATCGTGGTCTGCGGGGTCGACGACGATCTGCTGGTCGCCACCCAGCAGCATATTCTCCAGGGGGACATCCAGGCGGTCCGAGACGGCATCGTCCTCTTGAAGCAGATTGCAGGGGCGGCACGCATCGTCCTGGTCGCGCCGGCGCATCTCATGCAGGATGCCGTCGCTTCCGGCGCGGAAGTCAAGATCACCGCAAATCACTACCCGGCGAGCCTGCCCCACATGATCATGAAGGATTGCCTCGGCCAGGTGCTCCCGGCCGGCAAACGCTTCGAAGAAATCGGGGTTTGTTTCATGACCGCCGAGGCCGTCGCCGCCCTGGGCCATGCTTTTGCGGACGGGCTGGTGCCCGTCATCAAGCGCTTTACCCTGATCAATAAGGAAGGGGGTAAGACCCTGGTCGCGGCCCCCATCGGCACCCCCCTGAAGGATGTTTTCCAGAATGCCGGCATCACTCTCCAGGACCGCGACCGGATCATCCTGGGCGGTCCCTTTCGCGGCCGCGCCGTTTTCAGCGATGCCTACCCCATCCGCCCCGACACCGACGCCGTCATGGTCCAGGACCGCGCAAGCGTCCCGCTGGTGTCTGATTATCCCTGCATCAACTGCGGGGACTGCGTCCGCGCCTGCCCGGCCCAAATGCCGGTCAACATGCTGGTTCGCTTTCTGGAGGCCGGCCAGTACGAAACCGGTGCGGAAGAATACGATCTCTTTTCCTGCATCGAATGCGGCCTCTGCAGCTACGTCTGCGTGGCGAAGATCCCCATCTTTCAGTACATCCGTTTAGCCAAATACGAGCTGGCCCGGCTCAACCCGGTGGAGGCAGAAAATGTCGAAACAGAATAAGTACATCGTTTCCCACGCACCTTTCTGGCACGACGGCAGCGGGATCCGCGAGCGAAGCTACCACACCATCCTGGCCGCCCTGCCGGCCGTCCTGATGGGGCTTTTCCAATACGGGGTACCCGCGGTCGGCGTGGTTTCGGTGGCTGTGGGGACCGCCATCCTCTGGGAATGGGCGATGAACAAGGCCATGAAGCGCCCGCTGACCATCGGAGACGGCAATGCCGCCCTGATCGGGCTGGTTTTCGCGATGCTCATCCCGGCCACAACCCCCTGGTGGGTCGTGGCGGTCGGCACCCTGATTGCGATCGGCATCGGCAAGCAGATCTTCGGCGGCATCGGCGGCAACCCCTTCAACCCGGTGGTGGTGTCCCTTTCGATTCTGATCGTTTCCTGGGGCCATCTGGTGGACTTCGACACGGCCCTGGTCAGCTACGACTTTGCCTTCAACCCCAGCTACCCCTTGGGCGTCTTGAAGTATTTCGGGGTTTCGGCGATTGACGACTTCAGCTACCTCGGCCTGCTTCTCGGCCAACAGGCCGGCGGCATCGGTGCAACCTTTGGCCTGGGCTTGATCCTGGGCGGAATTTATCTGATTCTAAAAGGCTGCGTCCGCTGGGAAATTCCCGTCGCTTTTCTTGCCGGGGTGTTCATTTCGGCGCTGATCTTCAACATCGTCGATCCGAGTCGCTACGCCGGTCCCTTTTTCCATCTCCTGACCGGCTACACCCTGATCGGCGCCTTTTTCCTGGCCCCTGAAGACTCCTCCTCCCCGGTCAACCCGATCCCGATGCTGATTTACGGCGCCGGTGCGGGTGTCATGACCGTCTTGATCCGCAATATCGGCGTTTTTGTCGATGGCGTTTTGCTGGCCGTTCTCATGATGAATCTAGTAAACCCCCTGCTCGACAAGATCAGACCAAAAGCATTGGGAAAGGTGGGGTAAATCATGCGCGAAATGATCAAAATGATTCTGGTGCTCACCATTTTGTGCACTGTCTCGGGCGGTCTTCTGGCCTATGTCAAGGTGGGAACCAAGGACCGGATCGACAACCAGGTGCTCCAACTGGTGAAAGGCCCGGCAATCCGGTCGATCCTGGCGGGCGCTTCCAACGACCCTGTAGCTGATCGTTTCACCCTGCCGGACGGGGAACAAGAAATCGAATTTTTTGTCGGCAAATTCGACGGCCAGCCCAAAACCGTGGTCTTCGAAACCTTTGGGAAGGGCTACGGCGGCGATGTGGGACTGATGGTCGCGGTGGACGTCACCCAGAACCAAATTTATGGCGTCGAGGTCACCACCCACAGCGAAACCGCCGGTTTGGGCGCCCGCGCCAAGGAGGACCCGGCCTTCGCGGCGCAGTTCAAGGGACAGCCGCTTACCAAGCCCATTCAGGTTTCAGGCGACGGTGGCAGCATCAACGCCCTCAGCGGGGCGACCATCACCTCGCGCGCGGTCTGCGATGCAGCCAGCGAGGCCAGCCAGATTTACGACCGACTCAAACCGCAAATCGAAGACAAACTGAAAAGTTTACCCTAACAGGGAGAAACCGATGGCCAAGTCTTTAGCGCATGAATTTTTCAAGGGGTTTTGGCAGGAGATCCCCCCATTTCGCCTGGTATTGGGGATTTGCCCGATGCTGGGGGTCACCACCAAAATTCAGTTTGGGATCGGCATGGGCATAGCAACCACCTTTGTGCTGGTGTGCTCCAACATCCTGATCTCGATGCTGCGCAACCTGATTCCCTCCAAGGTTCGCATCGCCTGTTTCATCATCATCGTCGCCACCTTCGTGACCGTGGTCGAGTTGATGATGCAGGCCTTCACCTACGGGCTTTTCAAACAGCTGGGGGTTTTCATTCCGCTGATCGTCGTCAACTGCATCGTCCTGGGTCGCGCCGAGGCCTTCGCTTGCAAGAACAGCGTCATCATGTCCACGGCCGACGGCCTCGGCATCGGGCTCGGATACACCCTGTCCCTGGCGGCGATTGGCAGTGTGCGCGAGCTTTTGGGCGCCGGCACGCTCACCGTCTGGGGTGATCCGATCCTCAACCTTTCCAGCATTTTCCCGGGCTTCGAGCCGTTCGTTTTCACGGTTCAGGCGCCGGGGGCCTTTATGATCTTGGGTCTGATGCTCTGCGCCATGAACATGGTTGGCAAAAAATAGGAGATATCCACAATGGGTGATTATATTGTATTGATCATCAGCTGCATTTTTGTCAACAACATCCTCCTGGCCCAGTTTCTTGGCAACTGCCCGTTTTTCGGCACCTCCAAGAAGATGGAAACCGCGATCGGCATGGGCATGGCCGTGGTGTTCGTTCTGGTGCTGGGGGGTGCCATGACCTGGCTGACCTATGAGTACCTGCTGGTGCCCCTCAAACTGGTCTATCTGCGCACCATCGTGTTCATTCTGGTGATCGCCGGCCTGGTCCAGTTCGTCGAGATGTTCTTGAAAAAAAACATGCCGGCGCTCTATGCGGGGCTCGGCATCTTTCTTCCCCTGATCACCACCAACTGCGCGGTCCTGGGCGCTTGCGTGATCAACATCGACAAAGAATATAATTTTATGCAGGCGCTGGTGGCCTCGTTTGCTTTTGCGGCCGGTTTCGGCCTCGCCCTGGTGCTCTTTGCCGGCATCCGCGAGCGCATCCTGCTGGCGCGGGTTCCCAAACCGCTGCAGGACACTTCCATCGCCCTGATCACCGCCGGTATCCTGTCGCTTTCGTTTTTCGCCTTCAAGGGGATGGCCTGACCCGCTCGCCCGTCAGACGTAGTGATGACACATCAAGAGCCGGGCCGGAGCGCTGGGCATCACCCCAAGCTCCGGCCGGCACGACCGCCTCCCCCCCCCGTCTTCCCGGCAGAAACCAAGTCCATGCGGCAACCTTGCGCATCCCGCCGAAACGTTTTTAGCCCTCAAGGAGGTCCATCGTGATCGAGTCCGTGCTGGTAATGCTGGCCCTCGGCGCCCTGTGCGGCGCCATTCTCAGTATCGCTTCCAAGGTTTTCTATGTCTGGGAGGACCCCCGCATCGCCCAGGTCGAAAACTATCTGGCCGGGGCCAATTGCGGCGGCTGCGGCTTTGCCGGCTGCTCGGCCGCTGCAGTCGCCGTCGTGGTCGGCAAGGCCGCGCCCAGCGTCTGCATCGTGGCCGGACCGGAATCCGCCCAGAATGTTGCGGCCGTGATGGGCGTCGACCCGGGAAAGGCCGAGCCCCTCAAATCGGTCAACCATTGTGACGGCGGAAACCGCGCGGAGGACCGCTACCATTACATGGGAATCAACACCTGCAAGGCGTTGGCCGCGTTTTACGGCGGCAAGCGCGTCTGCCATATCGGCTGCCTGGGTTTGGGGGACTGTGTCCGGTCCTGCGCCTTTGGCGCGCTGGCCATGGGGCCGGATGGATTCCCGGCGGTCGACGAAATGAAATGCGTGGGCTGCAAAGCCTGCGAAAAAGCCTGCCCCAAAGGCATCATCGATGTCCGCAGCATGTCCCAACGGCTGCTGCACTTCAATGAAGCCGAAGACGCCCTGGCCCCCTGCCAGCAGACCTGCCCGGCTGAGATCGATATCCCCCGGTATATCGCCCAGATCCGCGACGGCGATTACGCGGGCGCCGTCATGACCCTCCGCGAACGCAACCCGCTGCTGCTGGCCTGCGGCCGCGTCTGCCCCCACCCCTGCGAAGATTTCTGCCGCCGGGGCATCGAAGACGAGCCGGTTTCGATCAACCAGCTCAAACGGTTTGCAGCCGACTATGAAATGAACTCCGGAAAACGGTTGCCGATATCCTGCGCCCCGGATAGCGGTAAAAAGGTCGCCGTTATCGGCGGGGGACCGGCGGGCTTGAGCGCCGCCTATTTTCTGCGACGGCTGGGCCACGACGTCACCATTTTCGACATGATGCCGAAACTGGGCGGCATGATCCGCTACGGGATTCCAGAGTACCGCCTTCCCAAGGCGGTCCTGCAATGGGAAATTGACGGCATTTTGGCCCTGGGCGTCCAGCACCACCCCAATGTGCGCCTGGGGTCGGATTTTTCCATGGCGTCTCTGGTTGCCGATGGTTTCGACGCGATTTTTCTCGGGGTCGGGGCGTGGAAGGATTATGCCCTTAAAATTCCGGGCGAAGATCTCGCGGGCTGCTACACCGGAATCGACTTTCTGACCAGATTCGCCCTTAACCAGCAGGCGTGCGAAACCCTGCACCCCCTTCACATCGGGCGACACTGTGCGGTCATCGGCGGCGGCAACACCGCCATCGACTGTGTCCGCACCCTGATTCGTCTGGGAGCCCAGGAGGTGACCCTGGTCTACCGCCGCACCCGCACCGAAATGCCGGCCAACAGGGTCGAAATCGAGGCCGCCGAGCATGAAGGGGTCAAATTTGTTTTTCTCGCCGCTCCGGTGACTGTTATCGGCAACGAACACGGCTTTGTCACCCAGCTCGAATACCAGCAAATGCGTCTGGGAGAGCCCGACGCCAGCGGCCGCCGCCGCCCGGTGCCGGTGGAAGGTTCTGAAACCCGTTTGGATGTGGACATGATCGTTACCGCTATCGGCCAGGGGCCCGATGTTTCCTTCGCTTCCGCCAGCAAACCGGCCAGCCACCTCAAGATCTCCCGCTGGAACACCATCGACGGCGACCCTGAAACCCTGCAGTCCAATATCCCCTGCGTTTTTGCTGCCGGAGACGCCTACACCGGTGCATCCCTGGTGGTGGAGGCGATCGGCGGTGGACGCCGCGCGGCGCGCAGCATCCATCAGTTCCTGATGGGCGAAGCAGTCAAGGGCTCGCCCGACTCGCTGCGCAAAAAGCACATACCGGAATCCCTTTTCAAAACCGTCGCCGGCATCGTCCAGAGCCCGCGCGCAAAAATGCCGGAATTGCCGGTGAACGACCGCATCCACACATTTGACGAGGCGGATCTTGTTCTGTCCGAAGCTGGGGCGCGCCAGGAGTCAGAACGCTGCCTGGCCTGCTGCCGCCTCTGCTACAACCGCGACAGCAAGGCCGCCTGAGGCCGTTAAATCCAAGGGGCGCGCGGCACAGATAGGATGCCGTGGGTGCCACCCCCTGCCGCTTCAACGGGTTGACGCGGAAGCTGCCAGAAGTCGAAGGGTTTCGACCATATCCCAAGGCAGCGGCGCTTCAAACGCAAGGCGGGTGTTGGACTCGGGATGGTAAAACCCAATCCGCCAGGCGTGAAGCATCTGGCGCAGCGGGCGCCCCCAGGCGTGTAATGACCGCTGGCCGCGCCCATCCCGCCCTTTCCCGTAAAGCGGGTCGCCCAAGATTCCGTGGCCGATGGCGGCGAGGTGCACCCGGATCTGATGAGTGCGCCCGGTTTTCAGGGCAACCTCGAGCAGGCTCGCATTCTGAAATGACCGTCGAACCTTCCAGAGGGTTTGCGCAGATCTGGCCCGGCGGCTATGGGTTGACATTTTTTTGCGGTCGACGGGATGCCGGCCGATGGGCAGGTCCACAGCCCCGGATTCAGCCGGCATTTGACCCCAGACGATGGTCAGGTAAGTTTTTTCAATGGTGCGGGTTTTGAATTGACCAGCAAGATGGATATGGGCGATCTGGTTTTTGGCGACCAGCAGAACCCCTGAGGTGTCTTTGTCCAGCCGGTGGACGATGCCGGGCCGCCGCTGGCCGCCAACCCCTTGAATGTCGGGGCAATGATGGAGAAGCCCGTGCACCAGGGTGCCGGAATGATGCCCGGCCGCCGGGTGCACCACCAGACCCGGCGGCTTGTTGACCACAATCAGATGCTGGTCTTCAAAGAGGATGCCGAAATCCACCGGTTCCGGGGCACAGTCGGTTGCTTCGGGCGCCGGGATCCGGCCGCTGACGGTGTCGCCGGGTTTTACCCGGTAGCCCGCTTTTTTGGGGGTGCCATTGACGCAGATGTGACCGCGGGCAATCAACTTGGCGGCCAAAGACCGTGAAACGACGGCGACGCGGGCGGCCACGAGCACATCCAGGCGCTGATCCGCCTCCTGTGGCTGAATCAAGAAAGTAAAGCCACCAGTGGCAGCCATGGCGCTAAACAGGGGGGGTTACTGGGGGGTGGCGAACAACGATTCGATCCGGGTCAGGATGGTTTCCTCATCTGTTTTGGCGGCGGTCGACAGCTCCTTGACCAGCAGCCCCTGAGCGGTGTCGTAAAGTTTGCGTTCGCCAAAGGACAGATCCTTGGAGTGCTTCAACAGGGAGAGGTCGCGGAAGACTTCGGCGACCTCGTAGAGCGAACCGGTTTTGATCTTATCCATGTATTCGCGGTAGCGCCGGTTCCAGGTCTGACTGTCGGTGGGGTTTTCCGGAGGAGTTTGCATCACCTGGTAGATTTTGGGGATATCCGCTTCGTCAATCACGACCCGCAGCCCCACAGAGGCCACGTTCCAGGTGGGGATCATGATGACCATCCCGTTTTCGAGGACTTTCATGATGTAGAAATCATGTTTCTCGCCGTTGACGCTGCGGCTTTCAATGGCCTCGATGCGCCCCACCCCATGCGCCGGGTAAACCGCGAGGTCACCGACTGCAAAAGTCGGCACGCGATCGGGGATCTTGCCGGTATCTTCCAATGTCCTTTTTTCACTCATTTCAACACCATGATGCCAAATTTTTCAAAGTTTTCAATTTCTAAGGACTGATTTTATATCACACACCTCCCCCAACAAGCAATAGAATAAAAAAGGACCGGCGCCCGTCAGGGCCCCGGTCCTTTTGTGTTTCGCAAAAACGTGGCGCAATTTTTCAGATTACATCAGGAACGGTACCATCAGCAGCGCCACCACGTTGAGGATCTTGATCATCGGGTTGACAGCAGGCCCGGCGGTATCCTTGTAGGGGTCGCCTACGGTATCGCCGGTAACGGCTGCTTTATGGGCCTCGGAGCCTTTTCCGCCCAGATGGCCTTCCTCGATGTATTTTTTGGCGTTATCCCAAGCAGCGCCACCGGTCGTCATGGAAAGCGCGACAAACACACCGGTCACGATGGAACCGATCAGCAGACCGCCGAGCGCAACCTTGCCCAGCAGAAAGCCCACCACCAGCGGGGCCACGACCGGCAGCAGCGCCGGCAGCATCATTTCCTTGAGGGCGAACTTGGTGACGATGTCGACACAGGCGCCGTAATCCGGTTTGGCGGTGCCTTCCATGATGCCGGGGATTTCCCGGAACTGACGACGGACTTCTTCAACGACTGCGCCGCCGGCGTTACCGACCGCTTTCATGGCGATGGAGGCGAACAGGTAGGGCAGCAGACCGCCGATAAAAAGGCCGATGATCACGTTGACGTCGGAAAGGTCAAAGCGGATCGCTTCCTTGCCACCGTGGATAGTGAACTCCTGGACATAGGCGGCGAAAAGCACCAGCGCGGCCAGACCGGCGGAGCCGATGGCGTAGCCCTTGGTGACGGCCTTGGTCGTGTTCCCCACGGCATCCAGCGGATCGGTCACGGAGCGCACGCTGTCGTCCATCCCGGCCATTTCGGCGATGCCGCCGGCATTGTCGGTGATGGGCCCGTAGGCGTCGATCGCGATGACCATACCGGTCATGGAGAGCATGGACATGGCCGCCATGGCGATGCCGTAAAGGCCGGCAAAGGCGTAGGCCAAATAGATGGCCAGACAGATCGCCAGAACGGGCGCTGCGGTGGCCTGCATCGAGACCGCCAGGCCGGAGATGATGTTGGTGCCGTGGCCGGTGGTGGAAGCCTCGGCGATGCCTTTAACCGGACCGTAAATGCCGGTGTAATATTCGGTGATGATGACGATCACGACCGTCAGGACCAGACCGATCAGGGTGGAGTAGTAAATGCTCATCGCGGAAACTGCGCCCAGTTTACCCATGAAGAAGGTGCAGGCGTAGTAAAAAGCGACGGCGGCCAGGATGGCGGCACCGAACATCCCCTTGTAAAGGGCGCCCATGATGTACTGGCTCTTGCCCAGGCGCACGAAGAAAACCGCGATCATCGAGGCGATGATGGAGATCGCCCCCAGCACCAGCGGAAACTCGGTGGCGATCGGGATATCGGGGTACAGCAGACGCCCGATCAGCATGGCGGCCACGGCCGTGACGGCATAGGTCTCGAAAAGATCGGCAGCCATACCGGCACAGTCGCCGACGTTGTCGCCGACGTTGTCGGCGATGGTGGCCGGGTTGCGGGGATCATCCTCGGGAATTCCGGCC
>Ga0105107_10000171_pt1 | contig 36995 bp, 29 predicted proteins | sample PPLLaktember2015_6_FD_79335 | JGI IMG/M metagenome (GOLD analysis project Ga0105107, IMG submission 79335) | Freshwater sediment microbial communities from Prairie Pothole Lake near Jamestown, North Dakota, USA - PPLs Lake P8 Core (1) Depth... | ecosystem: Environmental > Aquatic > Freshwater >...
GCGAGGCGCGCTCGGTAGTCGGCGTAGTTGCCGAGGAACTCGCGCAGCCGGCCGGGCGTCACCTCGATCACGCGGGTGGCGAGGGCGTCGATGAAGCGGCGATCGTGGGAGATGAAGAGCAGCGTCCCGGTGTAGCCCGAGAGCGCCGCCTCCAGCACCTCGCAGGCGTCGACGTCGAGGTGGTTCGTCGGCTCGTCGAGCACCAGCACGTTGGCGGGGCGCAGCAGCAGCTTGGCGAGGGCGAGGCGCGCCTTCTCGCCGCCCGAGAGCACGGAGACGCGCTTCTCGACGTCGTCGCCGGAGAACAGGAAGGCGCCGAGCTGGCCGCGCAGGCGCGCGTGGTCGTCGAGGCGCGCCACGCTGGCGAGCTCCTCGAGCACCGTGCGCCGGGGATCGAGCACCTCGAGCTGGTGCTGCGCGTAGAAGGCCACCTCCACGCGGTGGCCGACCTCGCGGGTGCCGCGATCCGGCGCGAGGACGCCCGCCAGCATGCGCAGCAGCGTGGACTTCCCGGCGCCGTTGGGGCCCACCAGCGCGACGCGCTCGCCGCGCGGGATCTCGAGGTCGATGCCCTCGTAGACGCGCGTCTCGCCGTAGGCCTTGTGCACGCCCGTGAGCCGCAGCACCACCGCCCCCGCGCGCTCCGCGGGCGGGACGCGCAGCCGCATGCGCCGCGCGGCCTCGGGCGCGGCCTCCACCCGCTCGATCTTGTCGAGCGCCTTGAGGCGGCTCTGCACCTGGCGCGCCTTGCTCGACTTGTAGCGGAAGCGTTCGATGAAGCGCTCGGTCTCGGCGATGCGCCGCTCCTGGCTGCGCTGGCGCGCCAGCAGCGCCTCGCGCCGGACCTCGCGCTCCGCGAGGTAGTAGGCCCAGGAGCCCTCGTAGACCGTGAAGGAGACGGGCGTCAGCTCGGCGACGCGGTTCACGTGGCGCTCGAGGAAGGCGCGGTCGTGGGACACCACGACCAGGCCGCCGCGGAAGTCCTCGAGGGTCTCTTCGAACCACTGGATGGAGGGCAGGTCGAGGTGGTTGGTGGGCTCGTCGAGCAGCAGCACGTCCGGCTCGGCGAGCAGCAGCTTGGCCAGCTCGACGCGCATGCGCCAGCCGCCGGAGAGGCTCGAAAGCGGCTTCTCGCGGCGCTCGGCGTCGAAGCCGAGGCCCTCGAGCGTGCGCGCCACGCGCGCCTCGCGCTCGAAGCCGCCGCGCCGCGCGAAGACCTCGCGGAGCCGGTCGTAGCGCTCGGCCCGCTCCGCGGGCACCTCCGCGCCTTCGGCGGCGATGCGGCCCTCGATCGCGCGGATCTCGCGCTCCAGGGCATCGAGGTCCGCGAGGGCGGTGGAGGCTTCTGCCGTCGCGCTGCGCGAGAGATGCGGGTCGATTTCCTGTCGCAGCAGGGCTACGCGGCGGTCGCGCGCGACGAGCACGCGGCCCTCGTCGGGCGCATCGTCCCCGGCGGCGATGCGCAGCAGGGTGGTCTTGCCGGCGCCGTTCGGCCCGACGAGGCCCACCCGGTCGCCCGCGCCGACCACGAGGTCGACGCCGCCGAACAGGCGGCGCCCCCCGAACCCCTTTCCGACGCCCTCGAGACGCAGCAGCACGGCGCGGAGAGTAGGGGGACCCGCGGGGCATTCAAACGCGGGGCCTGCCCGGCCGATGAAGAGGGCATGGACACGGAGCGCCTGCTGGCGGCGGGCGAGCGGGGCAGCCACCTGCTCTTCGATACCGCCACCATCGCCGAGGCCTACTCCCAGGACGCGCGGGAGCTCGAGGCAGTGGTGCGGGCCGACGGCCCGGCGGTGGAGCGGGCCATCCACGGCCTGCTCGCCCAGCCGAGCTGCACCGCGGCGCGGGCCTTCGTCGAGTCCCTCCCGCGCGCGCTCCAGTACGTGCTGGTGCTGCTCTACTTCGAGCTGCTCGACGGGCGGCTCCGCAAGCGCCGCGTCCTACATTGAGGCCAGCGCCGCGGCCCGCCCCGCAGCGGGGGCGCGTTCCCGGGCGCGGGCCGCCTCGATCAGCTCCGCGACGTCGATGCGCAGCGGCAGCCGCACCCGCTCTCCCGCCTTGGTGCGGAACAGCAGGTGGGCGTGCTGCGCGGCGTGCTGGAACAGGTCGCGCAGCAGCGCCACGTCGGCGCGGCAGTAGGCCTCGATCTCGTCGACGCGCCCCTCCTGCCACCAGCGCAGGGACTGCAGGCCGTCGCCCGTCTTGGCGCGTCCGAGGGTCTCCTCGCCGAGGTGCCCGAGGGAGAGCCGGAAGCCGAGCCGGCCGTGGATCTCGTCGAGCAGGTCGAAGGTGCGGAGCTGCTCGAGGTCGAAGGCCGTGTAGCCGGCCAGCACCCGGTAGTCGAAGCGCCGCGCGTTGAAGCCCACGACCAGGTCGGCCTCCCGCAGACGGCGCAGCAGCGGCTCCACGGCGGCCTCGCGATAGGTGACGAAGCGGTCCTCGCGCGCCTCGTAGACCACCGCGAGCGCCACGCGCATCAGGTGGGCGTTGTGCCAGCCGCCGACCTCGAGGGCCCCGCGCTGGGTCTCGAGGTCGAGGAACAGGACGTCCGACGGCGCGGCGGCCGCCGGCGCCGCGGGGGCCACGGGGACGGGACGGGGAGCGCTGCGGGCCGCCTCGGGCTCCGCCTCGGCGGGGAGCGGCTCGCGGGCCAGCAGCAGCTCCAGCACGTGACGCGCGGCCGCCTTGTCGATCGGGCGGTTGCCGCTGCCGCACTTCGGCGAGTGCACGCAGCTCGGGCAGCCCTCCTCGCACTCGCAGTCCGTCACGAGCTCGCGGGTGGCCTCGAGCAGCGACTCGACCCGGTCGAAGAGGCCGGGCGCGAGGCCGGCGCCGCCGGGATGACTGTCGTAGAGGAAGATCGCGGGCTTGCCGAGCTGCGGATGGCGGGCGTAGGAGATGCCGGCCACGTCGTGACGGTCGCAGAGCGCGAACAGCGGACACAGCGCCAGGGCGGCGTGCTCGACCGCGTGGATGCCGCCCATGAAGTGGCGATCGCGCGCCTCGACGGCGCTGCGCAGCTCCTCCGGCATCTCCCACCAGATCGCGGTCGTCTCGAAGCAGGTCGGCGGCAGCTCGAGGGGCTCGGTCGCGAGCAGGTCCTGGCCGTGCACGCGGCGCCGCTCGTAGCCGCTGATGCGCGTCGTCACCCGCACGCGTCCCTGGACCAGGCGGAAGTTGCCGACGGGTCGCGCGCGCTCGCGCGAGAGCACCTCGGTCTCCTTCTCGGAGAGCGCGCGGGTGTAGAAGGGCACGTCGACGGCGCGCACGCGCACGGTGCGGCGGGGCACGTCGAGCTCGGTGACCAGGAACTGGCGCCCGCGGTGCAGGTAGATGGCGCCCTCGTGGCACTCGGCGAACACGCGGCCCACGCCGATCGAGCCGATCTCGCGAGCCCGCTCGCCCGCCGGCACGTCGAGCACGATCGAGCAGCTCGCACCCGCGGCGCGCAGGTCGACCTCGCGGTGCGGGCGGCGTCGGGCCGCGAACCACTCGCGGCCCGACTCGCTGCGGTAGAGCCGCGCGCTCTGCTCGAGCTCGGCGATGCGCTCGGGAGTCCCGGGCTCGGCCAGCCACGGCTCGCCGGCGCGCAGCGGCAGCTCCGCCGCCGCGCAGGCGAGGTGCGCGCCGGAGATCTCGGGGTTCGCCGGGTCGAGCACCGCGTGCTCGAAGCGCCCCGCCAGGAAGCGCTGGGGATGGGAGACCAGGTACTGGTCGAGGGCGTCGGCGCCGGCCACGAGGGCGACGAGGCCCTCGCGCGCGCGCCCGACGCGGCCGCTGCGCTGCCAGCTCGCGATCTGCGAGCCCGGGTAGCCGACCAGGATGCAGACGTCGAGGTCGCCGACGTCGATGCCGAGCTCGAGCGCCGAGGTCGAGATCACGCCGAGCAGGCGGCCTTCGAAGAGCGAGCGCTCGATCTCGCGGCGCTCGCTGGCGAGGTAGCCGGCGCGGTAGGCGGTGATGCGGCTGCGGAGCGAGGGATCCGACTCCGCCACCCACGTGTACATCAGCTCCGCCACGCCGCGCGCCTTGGTGAAGGCGATGGTGCGCAGCCCGCTCCGCACCGCCAGCCGGAACAGCCGCGCCGCCGTGGTGTAGGCCGAGCCCTGGGGGCGCATCAGCAGCACGTGGCGGGCCGGGCGGGGCGCGCCGTCGCGCTCCACGACCACCGGCTCGCGCCCGCTGAGCCGCGCCGCGAGCTCGCCCGGGTTGGCGACCGTCGCCGAGGCCGCGACGATCTGCGGCCGGCTGCCGTAGTGCGCGGCGATGCGCTCGAGGCGCCGCAGCACCTGGGCCACGTGGCTGCCGAAGATGCCCCGGTAGGTGTGGAGCTCGTCGACCACGACGAGGCGCAGCCCGCGAAAGAACGCCTGCCAGGTGGCGTGGCTCGGCAGGATGCCGGCGTGGAGCATGTCGGGGGTCGAGATCAGCACCGCGGGCGGCCGCTCGCGGATGCGGCGGCGCTCGGCGGTGGGCGTGTCGCCGTCGTAGACGGCCACGGCGGGGGCGCCGCCCTGGCCGAGGCCGAGCGCGTCGGCGGCGGCGCGCAGCCGCTGCAGCTGGTCCTGCTCCAGGGCGCGCAGTGGGAACAGGAACAGCGCGTGGGAGTCGGGCTCGGTCAGCGCGCGGGCCAGCGCCGGCACCTGGTACACGAGGGTCTTGCCGCTGGCCGTGCCGGTGGCGAGCACGACGTCGCGCCCCTCGGCGAGCAGGTCGAGGGCGCGCGCCTGGTGCCCGAACAGGCGCTCGATGCCGGGCAGCGCGCGCGAGGCGCGCAGCCGTTCCCAGGCCGGCGATGCGGAGTCCGCGAGCTCGGCGTCGCGGGCGGGCAGCCGCGCGTGGTGCGCCAGCTCGTCCCGGAGATCGCGCTCCGCGCGAATCTCCCTCAGCAGCTCTTCGACCCCGGCCATCCGCCGCGCCTCGCGCTGCGCCGGAACGACTCCCGCCGGCCCGAAGGCCGCGGCAGCGGTTCCGACGCGTGAGGGCGGTCCAGCCGGAGCTGGCGGTCTGGGGGAGCCCCAGAATATCCCCGGCGCGCGCGTCGCGCACGTTCACCTCGACACCCTCGGCGGGGTGGCGCATGCTGGCTCACGGGCATGCGTCTCTCCCTCCAGGCGCAGTACGCCGTGTGCGGGGTCTTCGATCTCGCCTACAACGGCGCCGGCGAGCCGGTCCAGGTGCGGGTGATCGGCGAGCGCCAGCGCATTCCCGCGCGCTACCTCGAGCAGATCTTCCAGCGCCTGCGGCGCGCGAAGCTGGTGCTCGGCAAGCGCGGCCCCGGGGGCGGCTACACGCTGGCGCGGCCGCCCTCGGAGATCACCCTGCGCGACGTGATCGAGGCGGTCGAGGGGCCCCTGGGCCGCCTGGTGGCCGACTTCCCGGACGACGCGCCGGCGCGGCCCGACTTTCTCTGGCCGCGGCTCGCCCAGAGCCTCGGCGCGGCCCTCGGGGGCATCGACTTCGGCACGCTCTGTGCCGAGGCCTCCCGGCGCGCGGTGCCGCGCGCCCAGACCGCCAGCCAGATGTATCACATCTGAGCGATTCCCTTTGCGCCACGCCCTCTTGCGTGCGGACCGCGAGTCCGTCCCGTAGACTCCGCCCGCGCCGGGCGACGCCCCTCCGCGGCGGAGCCACGAACCAGGAAAAACGCGCTACGGAGGATCGCCGGTTTGGACAGCCGCCGGAGCGGCCGGGTCGACGTCGACCCGACGCGCCCGCCGCTCGAGATGCCGAGCCCGCTGCTGAACGAGATGTGTGAGCAGGCCCTGAAGGCATTCGGCGAGCGGCAGGAGGAGTGCTGCGGGCTGCTCGTGGGGGACGCCGCGGTGCCCTTCCGCGAGGTCCACCCGTGCCGCAACGACATGAACCGGCACCACCGGCGCGATCCCTTCAACTACCCCCGGGACGCCCGCCACGCCTTCCACATGCGAGAGACGGACTACCAGCGCGTGGTGCGCGAGGCCGAGCGACGCGGGCTGCGGGTGACCGGCATCTACCACTCCCACGTGAACGCCGACGCCTACTTCTCCGAGCTCGACCAGGAGTTCGCGTCGCAGCCGCTGTTTCCCTTTCCCGACGTCCATCACGTCGTGCTGTCGGTCACCGGCGAGCCGGGGACGACGCCGCTCGTCGTCGGCGTGGGCGCGTTCCGCTGGCTGGCCGACGAGGGCCGCTTCGAAGGCGTCGCCGTGCAGGCGGTGACGCCGTGAGGCGCCTCGGGCTCCTGGCCGCGGGCGCGCTGCTCGCGGCGGCGCCGGGCTGCATCGGCGTGGGCTTCGATCTCGGCGACCTGCCGGAGGCGCCGCTCGCGATCGTCTACCGCACCCGCGAGGAGTCGGAGCGGCGCGTCGAGCTGATCCAGCAGGCGCAGGAGTCCGCCCTGAAGCGCCAGCGCTCGGAGACCTACGACGCCAGCTTCCTGCGCCTCGAGGCCGCCGCCGACCTGCTCGGCATGGGGCGCTCGCGGGAGCAGAAGGCTGCCGACCTGCTCGGGCGGATGTCGTCGGTCGACGCGCGCCACGAACAGGTGCAGCCCTTCGAGTTCGCCTTCCGCGGGGACCGCCCCCTCGACTGGAGCGCCGACCGCAAGCGCCTGCTGTTCGCCAGCCTGCGCTCCGACTCGGTGCAGCTCTACGAGTGGGATCGCGAGAGCGGCGAAGTGCGGGCCATGACGGTCGGGCCCGAAGACCATTCCACCGGCTGCTACCTGCCGGACGGCCGGCTCGCCGTCGCCGGCATGACGCGCGCGCCCGAGGCGCGCAGGCGCGAGGCGAGCGCGGGCAAGGGGAGCGATGCGAGCGGGCGGGTGTCGCGCATCTACCTGAGCGAGCCGGGCGGCGGGCAGCTCCGGCCGCTCACCCCCGGTCCGACCGACACCAAGCCGGCCTGCAGCCCCGACGGCAAGGTCGTCCTCTACGAGACCCTCGACGCCGCCGGACGCCCCTCGATCGCGGCGCTCGCGCCGGAGGTCGGCGCCGCGCCGCGCGTCGTCGCCCCGGGCCGCGACCCGGCCTTCACGCCCGACGGCGCGTTCGTCGTCTACAGCGCGCGCACGCGCGCCGGCTGGCGGCTCTACCAGATGCATCCCGACGGAGCGGCGAAGCGCCCGCTGGGGAGCGGACCGCGCGACGAGCACGACCCGCGCGTCTCGCCCGACGGCCGCTTCGTGATCTACGTCTACGACGACGAGGGGCGGCAGCAGCTCCGCGTGCGGACCATCGACGGCAGGAAGGACCGGCCGCTGATCTGGAATGGAGACGGCATCACGCCGGTCTGGTGAGAGCCTCGAGAAGGAGAACGGGTTGACGAAGCAGAGCGACGAGGCCGCCCGCGCGGGCGGCGATCTGGTTCCGGTCCACGGCGGCCTGCGCGAGCCCGTCGACCGCACCGTTTCGCTCAAGGATCGCCAGCACTTCCTGCGCGAGGCCGCGAAGCTGCCGCCGGTGCGGGTGAGCCGCGCGGATCTCTCGGCGGTCTACCGCATCGCCGACGGCGCGCTCTCGCCCCTCGAGGGTCCGATGAAGGAGGCCGTCTGGCGCAAGGCGCTCGACGAGGCGGTGATCGAGGTCGCCGGCCGCCGCTACGTCTGGGGCATTCCGCTGGCCCTCCCGGTCACCGACGAGGAGGCGCGCTCGCTCACGCGCGCCGGCTCCGCGGCGATCCGCACGGAGGAGGGCGAGACCGTCGCGATCGTCGAGGACCTCGAGGTCTTCGAGCTCGACAAGGCGCGCTACGTCCAGAAGGTCTACGGCACCGACCGCTTCGACCATCCGGGCGGGCGCATGGTGGAGAGCGATCCGCGCACGAAGCTGCTCGGCGGCCGGCTCTCGGCGCTGCCCCAGCCGCGCCACCCCGAGTACGGGGAGTACATGCTCTCGCCGCGCCTCACGCGCGCGCTGATCCGCGACCGCAAGTGGGAGCGCGCGCTGGCGTTCCAGACCCGCAACCCGCTGCACCGCGCCCACGAGTACGCGCTGGTGGCCGGCGCCGAGCGGCTGACCGGGGAGGGCGCCTTCACCGGCGTCGTGCTGAACCCGCTGGTGGGCGAGGTGAAGGGCGACGACGTGCCCGGCGTGATGCGGATGCGCTGCTACCGCGAGCTCCACGACCGCCGGCTGCTCGGTCAGGGCGACAAGGACGAGGCCCTCTGGCAGCGCGTCGGCTACGACCTCTCGGAGGTCTTCGAGCTGATCGGCCTCGACATCAAGATGTTCTACGGAGGCCCGCGCGAGGCGCTGATGCACGCGGTCTACCGCCAGAACTACGGCTTCACGGACCTCGTGGTGGGCCGCAAGCACGCGGATGCGCCCTACGAGGACGGCTCGCCGATCTGGGGGGACTTCGACGCCCAGGAGATCTTCGAGCGGCTGCCCGGGGAGCTCCACGTGAAGCCCTGCAAGATCGGCTTCGCCGCGTTCTACGAGTCGCTCGGGCGGGTCGACCTCACCGAGCGACACCCCGACGAGAAGCCGGTGAGCGTCTCGGGCACCAAGGTGCGCGAGCAGCTCCGCGGCGGCGAGCGGCCGGATCCCCGCATCATGCGGCCGGAGATCGCCGACATCCTGATCGAGGCGTATCGCAGCGAGTAGGCGGAAGGGGACCCCATGCGCATCGGTGTGCCGCGCGAGAGCAAGGACCAGGAGTTCCGGGTCGGCGCGACTCCCGAGGGCGTGCGGATGCTCGCCGAGGACGGGAACGAGGTGCTCGTGGAGCGCGGCGCCGGCGCCGGCAGCGGCTTCGGCGACGACGCCTATCGCGCCGCCGGCGCGCGCCTGGTGGACGCCGAGGAGGCCTGGTCCGCGCCCGACCTGGTGGTGAAGGTGAAGGAGCCCAACTCCCAGGAGGCGCGCTGGCTCCGCCCGGGCCAGGTCCTCTTCACCTACCTGCACCTCGCCGCCGCGCCGGAGCTGACGCGCGCGCTGCAGGAGTCGGGCGTGATCGCGATCGCCTACGAGACGATCCGCAACCTCGACGGCTCGTTCCCGGTGCTGGCGCCGATGAGCGAGGTGGCGGGGCGCCTCGCCACGCAGATCGGCGTCGGCCTGCTGCAGAAGAGCGAGGGCGGGAAGGGCGTGCTGATCGGCGGCGTGCCGGGGGTGCTGCGCGGCCGCGTGACGGTGATCGGCGCGGGCATCGTCGGGATCAACGCGGTGCGCGTGGCCCACGCGCTCGGGGCGGAGGTCGACGTGCTGGACGTCGACCTGCGCCGGCTGGCCTACGTCTACGACATCTTCCACGGCGAGCTGAACACGCTGTTCTCGAACCGGGCGAACCTCGAGCGCTCGGTGCGCGAGAGCGACGTCGTGATCGGCGCGGTCTACCTGCACGGCCGGCGAGCGCCCACCCTGGTGACGGAGAAGATGGTCGCCTCGATGGAGCCGGGATCGGTGATCGTGGACGTCGCGGTCGACCAGGGCGGCTGCGTGGAGACGATCCGCCCGACCACGCACTCCGCCCCGACGTACGTGACGCACGGCGTGATCCACTACGGCGTCGCCAACATGCCCGGCGCGGTGCCGCGTACCTCCACCTTCGCCCTCACCAATACGACGCTGTCCTACGTCGAGCGGCTGGCGGCGCTGGGCCCCGACGAGGCCGTGCGCCGCGAGCCCGCCCTCGCCCTCGGCGCCAACGTGTGGCGCGGCGACATCGTCTGCCAGGGCGTCGCAGAGTCGCTGGGGCTGCCGTGGCGGCCGCTGGCGGAGGTGATCGCCTAGCCAGCGGCCGCCGTTCGCTCAGGGCCGGCAGCTCCCGGTGACGCTGTCCAGCCAGCGGCTGGTGCAGTTCGCGCTGTAGATCATGAGATGCGGCTGGAGGGGCGGCGTCCCGCTCCCGCTGCAGTCGCCGCTCGCGTCGCAGTCGGTCTCGACGTAGAGGTCCTGGCCCGTCAGCGACTGGAGGCCGCTCACCGGCTCGGCGCTGCCGGACTGCCAGAGGAAGGGCGACATCACGTGCCCGTCCCCGGCGACGCGCGCCACGTCGGCGCCCGCGCCGCCCTTCACCATGAAGCCGGTGTCGGGCGTGTGCCCCATGGCGTCGCCGCTGCCGCCCGCGTCGTTCACGAGCAGGCCGACCACGTCGATGCCCGCGGCGGCGCTGGTGTCGACGGCGATCACGCCGCCGTGCATGTGGAAGGTGCCGCTGCCGTCGGGAGTGCCCGAGTTTCCCGACGGGCCCACCCGCACGCCGGCCGCCGAGCTCACCCAGGGAAAGGCGCTGCCGCCGACCCGCACCGCCGATCCATAGACCCGAACGTCTCCGCGATGCGACACGCCGATACCGGTGTATCCGAAGAGCGGCGTGATGCTGTTGGCGTTCGCCTGGACGCGGACCTCGGAGCCGTAGAGCCAGGTCGCCCCGCACTCCGCGTAGTAGGCGAGCCCTCCGGCGGTGATCGTCGCCCCGTAGAAGCGGTGCTCGCCGGCCGGCGGATCGTCCGCGTCGCCGCCGCACGAGAAGTCGTACCAGCCGGCGTAGGCGCCCCGGATGTCCACGTCGGTCCAGGTCGAGCTCCCAGCCCCGCTCCAGCGCACCGCGATGTTCGCTCCAGGAGACGCTTCGGCGATGACCGAGAGGTCCTGGAAGCCCAGCGCCTGGCAGTTCGTCACGTCCATCGCCCAGGTGAGCCCGGGCCAGCCGAGGATGGTGCTCGGCCCGAGGATGCGGCTCCGATCGCGTCCCGCGCCCCGGAAGGTCACGAAGCCGGCGCCGGAGGGGCACTCGAGCGGGCCCACGAAGTTGCCCGCGCCGACGTCGACCAACGCGGGGGAGCCGGCCGAGGGGTTCAGGCCGGTGACCGGGTCCCACAGGAAGGCGCGCAGGGACGCGATGTCCTCGAAGCAGTCCGTGCCCAGCGTGTGCCCGGCTGCGCCGCAGTCCGTGACGAGGAAGACGATCTCCGCTCCGGGCGTGCCCAGCGTCTGGGTCGAGGCGGGCATGGCGAGCGCGAGCAGAGCAGCGGGCAGCAGAAGGAGAACAGCTCTCATGATATCCCCCGAATGGAAGTGAAAGACGTTCACAATCGGGAGCCATCTTCGGAGCCGATGGACGCCGGAGTCAACGAAAAAACGCACGGCCGGAAATCCTGCCGGGGATCCGGGGGCGAAAGCCCGCTGGATCAGCGGGAGGCAAACGCCACGAACACCGTTCGGTATGGTCGGTGGACGCCCGGTCGACGGAGCGTCGCGCGGCTAGACCATCCGGATGCGCGGCACGCGGGCGCGGGCTTCGAGTTCCTTGCGGTCGGCGCCCTCGGCGGGGTGGATGGCGTAGCCGAAGGCCAGCGCCACGCGCACCGGCTGGTTCACCCGGTCGTCCTTGGCGACGTCGTCGGCGACGCCGCGGGCGAGGGAGGCGATGCGGTCCTCGGGCGCGGGGCCCGGCTCGGGGAGCAGGGCCAGGAACTCCTCGTCGCCGCTGCGGCCGAGCACGTCGAAGTCGCGCAGGTGCGCGCGCAGCGCCTCCGCCACGCGGCGCACCACGCGGTCGGCCACCGGGCCCGCGGCGCGGCGGATGGCGTCGAGGTTCTCGACGCGGCACGACGCGAGGGCGAGGGCGCCGTCGCGGCCGGCGACGCGGGCGAGCTCCTGGTCGACCCGCCGCGCCAGGTAGTCGGCGTTCGGCAGGCCGGTCTCCTCGTCGAAGCTGCGGTGCTGGCGCGCCTGCTCGTAGAAGAGGGCGTTGGCGACGGCGCGCTCCACGTAGGAGACGTAGCGGTTGAAGATGCCGAGGTCCTCGTCGTTGAACACCTCGGCGAAGAACTGGTCGGGCGCGATCTTGTCGTAGAGGGCGAGCGTGCCGATCACGGTCCCGTCGCGGCGCAGCGGGGCCGCCATGGCGGAGCGCACGTGGGTCTCGTGGGCGGGCAGCTCGCGCAGCACGGCGGGCGCCCGCCGGCGCAGCACCTCGATGCTCACCGCTTTGTCGAGGCGGAACAGCTTCTCCTCGAGGCGCCCGTCGGCGGATCCGTAGTAGGAGCGGATCACGTAGCGGCGCGTCTCGGGGTCCTGGAGGCGCAGCACCGCGTGGTCCGCCCCGAGGATCAGCGCGCCCGACGAGGTCGCGAGGCGCGCCACCTCCGCCGGGTCGCGCGCGGAGATCATGCGCAGCCCGGCCTCGTTGATCGCGCCCACCTTGGTGGCGCGCGCGGAGATGCGGGCCTCGCGGGAGGCGCGGGAGATGGCGTCCGCGGCCGCCGCGGCGATCTCGAGCAGCGTCTCCTCGAGGGCGCGGCCGTGGGTGGCGGGCGGCGACTCGGCCCCCACCTGCACCGAGAGCAGGCCCGCCAGCTCGTCGCCGGCGAGGAGCGGGAGTGCGGCGTAGGCGAGGCCGCCGTCTCCCGCGGGCAGGAAGGCCGGAGCGCGCCGCTGGGCCGCACCGCCGTCCACCCCCTGGCCGAGCGGGATGCGGTAGTCGCCGCCCAGGCCGCCGCCCACGAGGGAGGTGGCGGCGAGGCGCAGCTCGCGCTCGTCGGGATGGTAGAGGTAGAGCGTGGCAATGCCGCCGCCGACCCGGCGCGCGACCAGCCCGCACAGCGCGCCGAGCCGGTCGAGCAGCGGGGCGCCCCCGGCGAGGGCCTGCTGCACCTCGCGCACCGCGCCGTAGCGGTTGGCCTGGCTGCGCAGCAGCTCGTGCTCCTGGGCGCGGGCGATGATCTCGGCGTCGAGCCGCCCGAGCTGCTCGGCGAAGGCCAGGTCGTCGTCGCTGAAGGCGTCGGTCCGCGTGGCGTGGCTCAGGTTCAGCACGCCGAGCACGCGCCCGCCGTGCACCAGCGGCACGCACAGCGCCGACTCGACGTCGAAGCGCTCGCGCACCAGCCGGAAGGACTTCTGATCGGCCTTGCCGCGCACGCGGATCGGCCGCGCGTCGGCGGCGGCACGGCCCGCGATGCCTTCGCCGAGGCGCACGCGGATCTTCGGCCAGAGCTCCTTCTCGACGCCCACCGCCACGCGCACCGAGAGGCTGCGCGCCTCGGCATCGAGCAGCATCAGCGAGCCGCCGTCCGCGCCGGTCACGCTCATCGCGATCTCGAGCATGCGTGCGAACAGCTCGTCGGTGTCGACCGTGAGGTTCACGGACTCCACCACCTCGTGGAGCGCCTGGAGCAGCTCGGTCTTGCGGTCGGGGGAGGAGACGCCGCCGTAGCCCCAGAGCAGCCGCGCGGTGAGGGGCGAGACCACCTGGAGGCCGCGGGCCTCCGCCTCGGGGAAGCGCCGCGCGAAGGGCTCCGCGGCCCCGGCGTCGATCACCGCACGGACCTCGGGCGCCAGCAGGGCCTGCGGGTCGCCGGTGAGCCGGGGCACGACGCGCTCGCGGGTGGCCGGGTCGAGCAGCTCGGCGCGAACGCGCGCAGCCGCCGGATCGGGGTCGTAGATGGCCGCGACCTCGAGGGACGGGTTGTCCTCGAGCAGCGAGACGAGCTGGAGGGCCTCCTCCGTCGCCCCGTAGATGGCCACGGCCCGGCGCATCAATCGCCGCCTTCGCCCGACGGGCCGATCTGGAGGGTCAGCGTCAGGTCGTGGAGGCCGCCGGCGGCGTCGCGCAGCACCAGCGGCACCCGCAGCGCCCCGGGCCCCACCTTGCGGGCGGCGCCGACGCTCTCGAGCGTCAGCGGAGCGGGGCCGGCGCGCTCCGGTTCCGGGGTCAGCAGCAGGTCGCCGCCTCGCAGCTCGGCGGGAGCCTCGAGCAGCGCGCTCGCGGCGGCGGCGGTGGCGGCGGAGCGCGCCGCGGCCGGGTGGCTCGCCTCGGCGGCGACGGCGTCCGCCAGACTCGCGGGGCGCCGCGGCGCTTCGCGGGGGGCGGGCGCGGCCGGAGCGGGCGGCGGGGGAGCGGTCGCGGGCTTCGGCGCGGCGCTGCGCGCGCGCACCTCGGCGGCGCCGGCGTCCTTCAGCACGCGCATCACGCGCTTCGAGATCGTGGTGAGCGTCTGCAGCACCGCGGTGCCTTCGACGGCGACCGCCTCGAACGCGGCGGCGCCCCGCAGGTCGAGCTTCTTGTGCAGCTCCTCGAGGGCGTAGGGGTCCGAGAGGTCGCACTTGTTGTACTGGATCACCAGCGGCACCTGCTCGAGGGAGCGGCCGTAGGCCGAGAGGCAGCGGCGCAGCTCCTCGAAGGCCGCGAGGTTGTCGTCGATGCGGCCGGGCTGGGCGTCGATCACGAAGACCACGCCGTCGACCTGGTCCAGGAGCTGCTTGCGGGTGGGCGCCTGGTCGGCGGCGCCGGGCACGGCGGCGACCTCGATGCGCGTGCGCTGCCCGCCCACGTCGCCGAGCTCGATCGGCAGCACCTCGTAGGTGACGGTCGGATCGAGGCGCGTGCGGCGCACCTGGAGCTCGCCGCGGTGGTCCGGGCGCAGCTTCTGGTGGATGACGCGCAGGTTCGTGCTCTTGCCGGCGCCGTCGACGCCCCAGTACACGATCCGCGCATTCACCGTGCCAGAGTCGCGGTTCACCTCAGCCATCAGACTTTTCCCTTCTTGGACAGCAGCCGGCGCGCGTGGGTCGAGACCGCCGAGGGCACGTCCTTGCTTTTCATGATCTGGCGCAGCTCGCGCTCGTGCAGGAAGTTCAGGAACTTCACCGCCATCGGCAGCGGGCACTTCGGGTTCATCGCGAGGCCGAGCTTCACGGTGTAGTTGCGCGTCCACTCGCGATTCGACGCGATGATGCGCAGCACCTCGTCCGAGACGTTGCGCGCCTTGGCGAAGCCTTCGACCTCGTTCTCGCTCATCTTGGGGCTGCGGATCGCGGCGGTGGCCACCAGCTTGTTGCGGTCGCGCACCAGCAGCCCGCGCGCCTCCTTGTTGCCCATGCGCGCCAGCTTGATCTTCTGCATGATGCTCATCTTCTGGATCAGGGCGAACAGGTTGCCCTCGGCCTCGGGGTCGAGCTCGCCCTCGTGCTCCTCGATCAGGGTGGCGGCGAAGGCGCTGGCATCGTCGCCCAGGAAGGCGCGCAGCGCCGCCGCCGCGGCCTCGTCGGTGAGCACGTCGGGCCCCGCCGGCACCTCGCTGGCGTCGCTGGTGTCCTCGGAGAACTCGGCGGCGTGCTTCTGGAAGCCGAGGAAGGAGAGGATGCGGTCCACCGTCGAGCGGCCGGTGGCGGGGTTCTCGCCGAGGGCCTCGGCGATCTCCGAGCAGCGCAGCAGCCGGGTCTGGTTCGCGGCGACGATCTCGACCACGCGCTTGTGGGGCAGCCCGGCGAGGAACACGAAGGTGCGGTCGTCCGCAGCGGGGTTGAGCGCGATCTTCTCCAGGCGCGCGGGGTCGTCGCGGAACGTGTGGGCCAGGTAGCCGAGCACCGCGGGGTGGGTCTCGCCGCCCAGCACGGCGTCGCACACCGTCGGCGGCAGCGTCTCGAGGCTCTCTCGCGCGCGGCTCTTCACCTCGTCGTCGGGGTCGTGGGTGAGCGCGAAGAGGACCGTCGCCAGCTCGACGGGCGCGAGCGGCAGCGCACCGCGTGCGGCGAGGCGGCGCACCTCCACGGGCGCGTCGCGCCGTACGTAGCGCTCCGCCTGGGGCGAGAGGGTCAGTTTGATCTTGGCCGGCGCCGTCACGGGCCCGCGCACTCCTGGTCTCGATCGGTCGCGGGTCGGTCGGCTGCCGCGTTCCCCGGATCCCTGGTCAGGTCTCCTGGGCCCGCTTGGCCTGGGCGTCCGCGACGATCTTTTCCCGCAGCTGGGCGGGGACCTCCTCGTAGTGGGAGAACTCCATGCGAAACGCGCCCTTGCCGCCCGTGAGGGAGGTCAACGCGCTGGCATACTCCAGCATTTCGGCCATGGGGACCTGCGCCTTGATGACCTGGCTGCCGCCCCGGGCCTCGCTGCTCTGGACCCGACCCCGGCGGCCGCTCACGTCGCCCATGATGTCCCCCACGGACTCGGAGGGGACGGCGATCTCGGCGTTCATGATCGGCTCCAGGAGGGTGGGGCGGGCCTTTTCCACCGCGGCCTTGAAGCCCACCGAGCCGGCGATCTTGAAGGCCATCTCGTTCGAGTCCACGGAGTGGTACTTGCCGTCGATGCAGCGCACCCGGACGTCGACCACGGGGAAGCCCGCCAGGGGGCCGTGGACCGCGGCCTCGACCACCCCTTTCTCGACCGCCGGGATCAGGTTCCGGGGGATCGCGCCCCCGACGATCTCGTCGACGAACTCGAATCCCGCCCCGCGGGGAAGGGGCTCGACCGTCAGGTAGCAGACGCCGAACATGCCCTTGCCGCCGGTCTGCTTCTTGAGCTTGCCCTCGACGTTCTCCGCCCGGCCGATCACGGTCTCGCGGTAGGGCACCTTCGGCGTGCGCAGCTCCGCCTCGACCCCGTAGAGCCGCTTCAGGCGGCCGACCGCGATGCGGATGTGGAGCTCGCCGATCCCGGTGAGCAGGAACTCGCCGGTCGCCGGATCGCGGCCGAGGTGGAGCGTGGGATCCTCCTCGACCAGGCGGCCGAGGGAGGAGAAGACCTTGTCCTCGTCGTCCTTGGCGCGCGCGCGGATCGCGTAGGAGAGGGCGCCGGTCGGGATCGGGATCTCCGCGAGGCGCGCCCCCTTCTTCTCGGCGGTGAGCGCGTGCCCGGTCCGCACCTCCTTCAGCTTCGCGACCGCCACGATGTCGCCCGGGCCCGCCTGCGCCACGTCCACGTGCTCCGCGCCGCGCACCCGCATCAGCTTGCCGAGCCGCTCGCGCACGCCGGTGGTGGCGTTCAGGATCCCGCTGTCGTGCTGCACGGTGCCCGACCAGACGCGGAACAGCGACAGGGTGCCCGCGTAGCGGTCGATCACCGTCTTGAAAACGAGGGCGGTGAAGGGCGCCGCCGGATCTGCGGCGAGCTGCAGCTCGCCGTTCCCCTCGAGGGCGCGCGCGCTGCGCGCCGGGCGATCGGCGGGGGAGGGCAGCCAGGCGAGGATCGCGTCGAGCAGCGGCGCGGTGCCCTTCGAGGCGGGCGCCGCGCCGCAGAGCACGGGCAGCAGGCGCCCGGCGCGCACGCCGGACACCAGGCCCTGCGCGACCTCGGCGTCCGAGAGCGTGCCTTCCTCGAGGTACTTCTCGATCAGCGCGTCGTCGCTCTCGGCCACGGCCTCGGCGATCCGGTCGCGCGCCGCGGAGACGGCGGCGCGCAGCGCCTCGGGCACCGGCCCCTCGCCGTCGGGTCGCACCGCGACCCCGCGCAGCACGTCCACCACGCCTTCGAAGCCGTGCTCGGCGCCGATCGGGACGGTCACCGCCACCGGCCGCGCGCCGTCGAGCTTCGACAGGGCCTCGAGCGTCCGCTCGAGATCGGCGCGCTCGCGGTCCATGCCGTTCACGAAGGCGAGGGCCGGCAGGCCGAGCCGCTGGCTGGCCCGCCACATGGCGTCGCTGCCGACCTTCACGCCGTCGACGGCCGACACCACCAGCACCGCGGCGTCGAGGGCCGCCAGGCAGATCTGGCCCTCGCCCGAGAAGTTCGCGTCGCCGGGCGTGTCGACCAGCGTCACGACGTGACCCCGATGCTCGAAGGTGAACACGTGGGAGCTGAGCGTGTGGCGGCGCTCCTTCTCCTCGGGCCAGTGGTCGAGGGTCGAGCTGCCGTCGTCGACGCGGCCGAGGCTCGGGGTGGCGCCGGCGGCGTGCAGCAGCGCTTCGGCCAGGGAGGTCTTTCCATCCCCGGCGTGGCCGATCAGCGCGAAGCTCCTTCGGGTGGCGACGTCCTCGGAAGTCATGCTCACTTCTCCTTGCGCGGGCCCTCCCGCTCCGGCCGGTTCTTCTCGAACAGCAGCCGCAGGCCCTCCAGGGTGAGGAACGGCTCGACGCGCTCGATGGTCTGCGTCTCGCTGGCGATGAGCTGCGCCAGCCCGCCCGTCGCGACCACCCGCGCCTGCGCCCCGAGCTCGCCGCGGATGCGCTCGACCATCGCGTCGACCATGCCCGCGTAGCCGAATAGCAGGCCCGACTGCAGCGACTGCGTCGTGGTCCGCCCGATCACGGTGCGCGGGCGCGCGATCTCGATGCGGTGGAGCATCGAGGCGCGGTCGAACAGCGCCTCCATGGCGACGTGGATGCCCGGGAAGATCGCGCCGCCCAGGTACTCGCCGCGGTCGGAGACGCAGTCGAAGGTGGTGGCGGTGCCGAAGTCGACGGCGATCACCGGCGCGCCGACCAGCTCGACCGCCGCCACCGCGTTCACGATGCGGTCCGCGCCGACCTCGCGGGGGTTCTCGTAGCGCACCGGCATGCCGGTGCGGATGCCCGGCCCGACGACCAGCGGCGGGCGTCCGAACAGCTTGCCGCAGGCGCGCTCCCAGATCGGCAGCAGGGGCGGCACGACCGTCGAGAGGATCACGTCGGTGACCTCGGCGAGGGAGCGGCCCGACTGCTCGAACAGCGCGCGCACCAGCACGCCGAGCTCGTCGGAGGTCTGCTCGCGGCGCGTGGCGATGCGCCAGTGCTGGGCCAGCCGCGGCTCGGTGCCTTCGTCGAACAGGCCGAACAGCACGTTGGTGTTTCCGACGTCGACGGCGAGCAGCACGGCGTCGCTCACGGCCGCGCCTCGGCGCGGGCGGAGAGCGTCACGTCGCCCGCCAGCACGCGCACCACCTCGCCGTCGTGCCGGCGCACGTTCAGGGCGCCGTCGGCGTCGGGGGCGAGGGCCACGCCCTCGAGGCGCGCCCCGCCGGGCTCGGAGACGACGATCGGCCGGCCGGCCATGCGGTAGAAGAAGTCGAAGCGCGGGCGGAGCGCGGCGAAGCCGCGGGCCGCGTGGAGGTCCAGCACGCCTTCCAGGGTAACGAAGAGCCGCCGCGCGAAGGCGGCGCGCTCGACGGGCCGGCCGAGGTAGCTGGCGAGGCTCGTGGCGGTCTCGCGGAACTCCTCGGGGAAGGTCGCGCGGTCGACGTTGAGGTTGACTCCGATCCCGAGCACCAGGTGGCCCACCCGCGTCCCCTCCGCGACCAGCTCCATCAGGATGCCGGAGGTCTTGCGCCCTCCGAGCAGGACGTCGTTCGGCCACTTCACCTCCACCTTCTGCGGGTCGCCGACGCAGTCGGCCACGGCTTCCGCCACCGCGACCCCGGCGGCGAGGATCAAGGTCGGGGCCTCGGCGAGGGCGAGCTCCGGCCGCAGCACGATCGAGGTGTAGAGGTTCAGGTAGGGCGGGGAGAAGAAGGAGCGCCCCTGGCGCCCGCGGCCCGCCGTCTGGCCCTCGGCGACGACGCAGTAGCCGTGGGGGGCGCCGGCGCGCGCGCGCTCGCCGGCGACGCGGTTGGTGGAGTCGGTGAGGTCGAGCCACTCGACCTCGTGGGCCAGCCAGCGCGTCGCGAGGCCCGCCTGGAGCTCCTCGGGATAGAGGCGGTCCGGCACGCACACCAGCCGGTAGCCGCCGCCGGGCGTGCCCTCGACTTCGTAGCCCCTCCGGCGCAGCGCCTCGACGTGCTTCCAGACCTGCGCGCGCGTGACGCCCAGCGCCTCGGCGAGGCTGCCCCCCGAGCAGGGCCGCCCGCCGGCCTCGCGCAGCGCCTCGAGCACGCGGGCGGCCCCGTCCTTCACCGGCTCGCTCCTGGCCAGGCGGCCACCTCGAGCGCGACGTCGACGTGCGGGGCCGAGTGGGTGAGGGCGCCGATCGAGATGCGATGCACGCCCGTCTCGGCGACGGCGCGCACGTTCGCGAGGCCGACGCCCCCGGAGGCCTCGAGCACGCAGTGCTCGCGGAAGCGGGCGGCGAGGGCGGCCAGCTCCGCGAGGCTGCGGTTGTCGAGGAGCAGCGAGTCCGCGCCCGCGGCGAGCGCCTCCTCGGCCTGGCGCTCGGACTCGACCTCGACCTGCACCCAGAGGTGCGCCGGGGCGGCGGCCCGCGCGGCCTTGACCGCCGCGGTGACGCCGCCCGCCGCCGCGATGTGGTTGTCCTTCACCAGCATCGCGTCGTAGAGGCCGCTGCGGTGATTGACGCCGCCGCCGGTCGCGACCGCGTACTTCTCCAGGCTGCGCCAGCCGGGGAGGGTCTTGCGCGTGTCCACGATCGCGACGCCGGTGCCGGCCACGGCGTCGACGAAGCGGCGGGTCCAGGTCGCCACGGAGGAGCAGCGCGCGAGCAGGTTCAGCGCGGTGCGCTCGCCCGCCAGGATCGCGTGGGCGGAGCCGGAGAGCGCGCACAGCGCCTCGCCGGCCGCGGCGCGCTCGCCGTCGCCGCGCAGCGCCTCGACCTCCACCCCGCCGAGCAGCCCGAAGGCCGCGGCGGCGACCTCCTGCCCGCACACCACGAGGGGCTCGCGGGCCTCGATCACGGCCTCGACCCTGCGGTCCTCGGGCAGCACCGCGCGCGTCGTCACGTCCCCGCTGCCGAGGTCTTCGGCGAGGGCGCGTTCTACGGCGGGGAGCCACGAGCTGCGGGCCGGGAGCGTCGCGGGCGGGGCCACCCCCGCAGTCTACCCCAGCGGCGCGCGCTCACTCGCCCTTCAGCTTGCGGAGCTCCTCTTTGATCAGGGACTCGGCGAGCTGCGGGATCACCTCCCAGGCGATCCGCTCGATGCGGTCGACGGCCTCGCGCACGAGGTTCTCGGCCACCGGCCCGAAGGCCTCCCAGGCGAGCTTCTCGAGCGCGTCGTGCAGCTCGCGGCGCTCGCGCTCGGGGAGCTCCGCGGCGGCGCTCGAGGCGGCGGGGCGCGGAGCGGGCTCGGAGGGGCGGGGCGCCGGAGCGGCGGCGGGAGCCGGCATCGGCGGGGACGCCGCGAGCAGCGGGCCGAGGTCCGAGGACGAGACGTCGTAGTCGCGAGCGGAGTCGGGGTCGCTGACGGCGCTCCCGAAGGCCGCACTCTCCCCGAGGCCCGGCTCGAGCTCGAAGTCCGCGAACCCGCGCGAGGGCGGGGCGGACGCGAGGGGATCGGCGCGGGTCGGAGCGGGCGCCTCGATCAGCCGGGTGGCGGCGAGATCGGGGGCGGGCGGCGGCGCGAACCACTCGGGCGTCTCCGCGCGGGCGGTCTCGCTCTCGGCGGCGGGCTCGCCGGCGTCCTCCCAGTCGAAGGCGGGCGGCGTCTCCGCGCGCGCGGGCTCGAAGCCGAAGGCGCCGCGCTCGGAGGCGCTCGGCGCGTCCCAGGCCGGCTCGGGCGCGGACGCGGGCTCGGGCTCCGGCTCCGGCTCGTTCCAGCCGAGATCCACGGCGGCGGGCTCCGCGGCGGGCGTCGACCAGGCCGGCTCGACGGAGGCCGCGGAGGAAGCGGGCTCCGGCTGCGCGGCCGGCGGCGGGAAGTCGTCGAACAAGCTCGACTCGCCGGAGGCATCGCCCCCGAAGTCCAGCTCGTCGCTGCCGAAGCCGCTCGTTGGTGCGGCGGCCGCAGGGCTCGCGGGCCTCGGAGCCTCGGCCTCGAGGTCGTCGAGCGCGAAGGCGGCCTCCGGAGCCGGCTCCGGCTGCGGGCGAGGCTGGCTGAGCACCACGGTGGTGTCCTGGGGCGCCTCGCTCGGACTGCGCGGCGCCGTGATCTCCTCGTCGAAGAAGTCGTAGGCGGTGTCCGCGGTGTGGGACACCGGCTGCGGCGGCGGGGCCGCGGCGCGCGCCGGACGCACGCTGCCGATCGGCGTCGCCTCCGGTCGCGCGGCGGTCTCGGCCGGCGCGTCGCCCGCGACGGCGGCGCCGCGCGCGAGCAGCGCGTTCACCTTGTCGACCAGCGACTGGGCCTCGAAGGGCTTCGTGATGTGGCCGTCCGCGCCGACGCGCGCGGCGCGCTGCTCGTCGAAGGCTTCGAACGTTCCCGTGAGCAGCAGCACCGGGATGTGCGCGAGGGACGGCTCGGCCTTGATCGCCTGGCAGACGTCGTAGCCGTTCTTGCCGGGCATCACGACGTCGGCGAGCACGACGTCGGGGCGCGCGTCGCGGGCGCGCGCGATTGCGTCGTCGCCGTTGTCCACGGTGAGGAGCACGATGTCCTCGTTGGCGAAGCTGATGCCGACGACCTTCTGGATGGTGACGCTGTCGTCGGCGAGGAGCAGAGTCTTGGGCATGGTCCCCCCTACGCGGGCCCGAGCGCGGATCGGGCGCGGAAGGGGAGCCGGCGGCCCCTTCTCCCGCACTCCGCCCGTATTATCGTCCGCAAGCTCCCGCGGATTGAATCAAATTGCCGGCGAGGGCTCCCGGCTGGCCGGTCCCCGCCCCCGAGGGTAGCCTGGCGGTGGATCAAGTGCGCCGCTCCGGGCTCCGATAGGCCGGGGGATGCGGCTCGCGGCGACGCGCCCGGCCGGGGGGTGAAGTCAGATGATGCTTCGGGCGGCGGCGTCGACGGACGTGGGCCTCCGCCGCCGCATCAACGAGGACCGCTACGCCCTCGCTCCGGAGCTCGGCCTCTACCTGGTGGCCGACGGCATGGGCGGTCATACCGCCGGGCAGGTGGCCAGCGAGCTCGCCGCCGACGCCGCCCTGCAGGCCATCCGCGCGCTGGAGGGCGCCTCGGCGAGCCTCGCCGAGAAGCTCCGCTACGCGGTGGCGTCGGCCAACCGCGCGATCTACACGATGGCCCGCGAGAAGCCGGAGCTGGCGGGGATGGGCACCACGCTCGTGTGCCTGCTCTCGGGCCAGGGGCGCGCGGCCCTCGCCCACGTCGGCGACAGCCGCGCCTACCTGGTGCGCGGCGAGCGCATCCGCCAGCTCACCGACGACCACTCGATCGTCGGCGAGCTGCTGCGCCGCAACGAGATCAGCGAGGACGCCGCCAAGGAGCATCCGCACCGCCACGTGCTGACGCGCGCCCTCGGCGTGCGGCGGGCCGTGGAGCCGGACCTCGCCGAGCTGACGCCCCAGGCGGGCGACCTGTTCGTGCTCTGCTCGGACGGGCTCACCAACCACGTCGAGGACCACGAGATCGCCAAGGCCGTGACGCAGGAGGAGGACCTCCAGGAGGCCTGCGAGCGTCTCATCGACCTCGCCAACGGCCGCGGCGGCGAGGACAACACCACGATCATCGTGGCGCGCTGCGAGAAGGACTGAGGGCGCGCCTCCCTCGCGGCGCTTGCTCAGCGCTCCAGGGTCCCCTTCAGCTTCGAGCGCAGGCGCAGCACGGACTTGGTGTGGATCTGGCACACCCGCGATTCGGTGATGCCGAGGATGTTGCCGATCTCCTTCATGTTCAGGTCTTCGTAGTAGTAGAGGGAGATCACCAGGCGCTCCTTCTCCGGGAGGCCGCCGATGGTGTCGGCGATCAGCTGCTTCATCTCCGCCAGCTTGAAGGAGGCGAAGGGGTTCTCGGAGGTCACGTCCTCGATGATGTCGGCGAAGCTGCCGGTGCGGTCGCCGTCCTGGCCGTTGCCCCGGATCTCCTCGAGGTTCACCAGCGAGATGCCGCGCACCTGGTTCATCAGCTCGTGGAACTTGTCGATCTGGAGGCCCAGCGAGTCGGCCACCTCCTCCTCGGTGGCGGAGCGGCCGAGCCGCTGCTCGACCTCGCCGTAGGCGCGCTCCAGGCGGCGGCTCTTCTGGCGCACGCTGCGCGGCACCCAGTCGAGCGAGCGGAGCTGGTCGAGGATGGCGCCCTTGATGCGGAACTCCGCATACGTCTTGAACTTGCAGTTCTTCTCGGGGTCGTACTTCTCGATCGCGTCCATCAACCCGATCACGCCGGTGTTGTGGAGGTCGTCGAGGTCGATGTGGGACGGCAGGCGGACGGCGATGCGGTTCACGATGTAACGGATGAGCGGCGTGTGCTCGAGGACGATCTGCTCTTTCAGCGGCTGGGGGATCAGCCCCGCCCGCTGCTTCGCGTCCCGGAGCTCCTCTTCCATCGAGTCCTCGAAAGTCGTCTCCATGCCCCCCTCGGCCTCCCCGCGTGAATTGCTGGTGCGATGCATACCGGGTGCGTGCAGTAGCAGGGGGCATGCCAAGGAGCGTCACCGGGCGGGCGCTGCGCGCGCGCGGACCTGCGGCCGGAGCGCGGGCGCGCGCCTAACCGCCGCTCGCGGCAAGGGGAATCCCGCGCGCGGCCGCGTCTCGGGAACGCGTCCGGGCCGGGCGATCGCCTGCCGCCCGGGGCGGCATTCGGCCGGGGTTCGCGCGCGGAACGTCGAGAAGCCGTCGGCCGCAACGCGTCACTGAGTTACGGAAACGTCACCAGCGAGGGGCGGCGGGCGTGTGCCGGAAGCGGTTTCGGCCGCTCGGGGCGCCCGCTTGAACGCGGGACGGGGGGGTCAGTCGAGGCCGGGGGGCGGCTCGAGGCCCTTCTTCTTGATCTTCTCGAGCAGCGTGGTGCGATTCAGCCCCAGGAGCTGCGCCGCGCGCTGCTTGTTCCAATGGGTCTGCTCGAGGGCCTGCCGGATCAGGTCCGTCTCGAAGCGGTCCACCACGTCGTTGAAGGGGATGCCGGCCATCGGGATCCGGGGGGGCTCCGCCCGCAGCGGAGTGCGCCCGGGACCGAAGGGCGGGGGGAGGTCGTCGAGCCGGATCTCGCCCTCGCCGCGCAGGATGACGAGCCGCTCGATCAGGTTCTCGAGCTCCCGGACGTTGCCGGGCCAGTCGTGGCCCAGCAGCCGCTCGAGCGCCTTCTGCTCGAAGCCGGTCACGGCGCGCCCCTTCTCGGCGTTCATCACGTCGAGGAAGTGGCGGATCAAGAGGGGCACGTCCTCGCGGCGGTCGCGCAAAGGGGGAACCTCGATCGGGATCACGTTGAGGCGGTAGTAGAGGTCCTCCCGGAAGCGCTTCTCGCGGATCGCGACCGGCAGGTCCTGGTTCGTGGCGGCCACCACCCGCACGTCCACCGAGACCGACTTCGACGACCCCACGGGCTCGAAGGTCCGCTCCTGGAGCACCCGCAGCAGCTTCACCTGGAGGTTCGGGCTCATGTCCCCGATCTCGTCGAGGAAGATGGTGCCGCCGTGGGCCAGGGCGAAGCGCCCCTGGCGGTGGCTCACCGCGTTGGTGAACGCCCCGCGCACGTGCCCGAACAGCTCCGACTCGAGCAGCTCCTCCGGGATGGCCCCGCAGTTCACCGTGACCAGCAGCCGGTCCGCGCGCCGGCTGTTGTAGTGCAGGGCCCGGGCGAACAGCTCCTTGCCCGTGCCGCTCTCGCCGGTGATGAGGACGGTGCTGTCGGTATCCGCCACCTTCTCGACCATCTCGAGCGCGTAGCGCAGGGCGGGGCTGGCGCCGACGATGTTCTCGAAGCGGTAGCGCGTGCGGAGCTGCCGCTGGAGCAGGCGGTTCTCGGCCTTCAGCCGGCCGTGCTCGATGGCCTGGTCCACCAGGCGGCGCACCACGTCGAGGCTGGTCTGGTCGAAGGGCTTCTCCAGATACCAGAAAGCCCCGGCGCGGAGCGCGTCCACCGACGCCTCCGCGCTGCCGTAGCCGGTGATCACGATGCAGGGCAGGTCGGGCTGCAGATCGTGGATCTGGCGCACCAGCTCGAGGCCCTGGATGCCGGGCATGCGCACGTCGCAGAGCACCAGGTCGAGATGCTCGGCGGAGACGACCGACATCGCCTCGCTCGCATCTCGCGCACAGCTCACGCGATGCCCGACGCGCGCGAGGATCCGCTCGAGGGCTCGCCGGTACAGCTCCTCGTCGTCGATCACGAGGACGTGGGAGTCTCGCAGGGCGCGCGCCTCCGTGGGGGAGCGTGCGCATTCTAGACAGCGCCCCGGGAGGAGGCAACGCCCGAACGCCGCTCTCAAGCAGGTTTTCGTCCGCGCCGATAGCCCCGCCATGAGGTCCGCGCCGACGTCGCGCGAGGGCGCTCCCCAGCCCGAGAGCGCCCCCGGCGTCGTGCTGCTGCTGGACGACGAGCCGCTGCTGCTGAAGGCGCTCGAGCGCATCCTGCGCCCCGAGAGCCACGAGGTCCGCCTGGCCGGGAGCTTGGAGGAGGCGCGCGCCCAGCTCCTCGACCCCGCCCTCGACGTCGTGCTCGTCGATCTGTTCCTCGGAAATGCGAGCGGCCTCGACGTGCTCGACCTGGTGGCCCGTGAGGGCCTCGAGGTCGAGGTCATCGTGATGACCGGCCACGCCAGCATCGAGAGCGCGGTGGGCTGCATGCGGCAGGGGGCCTTCGACTACCTCGCCAAGCCCTTCGACGACATCCACCGCGTGCGGGCCACGGTCCGCAAGGCGATCGAGCGGCGCCACCTGGTGCGGCGCAACCGCGAGCTCGAGCGCGCGCTCCGCCAGCGCGGCGGGGTGCCCGAGCTGGTCGGCCACTCGGAGCCGATGCGGGCGCTCCAGCGCAAGGTGGAGAGCCTGCGGCACAACGAGAGCAACGTGCTGATCCAGGGCGAGAGCGGGACGGGCAAGGAGCTGGTGGCGCGCGCGCTGCACGCGGCGAGCCCCAGGCACGCGGGGCCGTTCGTGCCGGTCGACTGCGGCGCGCTGCCCGAGTCGATCATCGAGAGCGAGCTGTTCGGCCACGAGCGCGGCGCCTTCACCGGGGCGGTCGGCGCGGCGGGCCTGTTCCGGATGGCCCAGCGCGGCACGTTGTTCCTCGACGAGGTCGGCGAGATCCCGCTGCACGTCCAGGCGAAGCTGCTGCGCGCGCTCCAGCAGCGCGAGGTGCGCCCGCTCGGGGGCAGCGAGCCCGTGCCGGTCGACATCCGGGTGATCGCCGCCAGCAACCGCGATCTCGCCGCGATGGTGGAGAGCGGCGCCTTCCGCCTCGACCTCTTCTACCGCCTGAACGTGGTGCGCATCGACGTGCCGCCGCTGCGCCAGCGCATGGAGGACGTGCCGCTGCTGGCCGCCCACTTCCTGGCGAAGCACGCGCGTCCCGGGGAAGGGCCGGTCTCGCTCGGCCCCGAGGCCCTCGACAAGCTGCTCCACTACGCCTGGCCCGGGAACGTGCGCGAGCTGGAGAACGCCATCGAGTCCTCGCTGGCCCTCGCCCGCGGGCCGATCCTGCGGGCGAACGACCTGGCCTTCGAGGTGCCGCCGCGCGGGGAGCCCGCGCCGCCCGCGGACTCCGTGCCGCTGCGGCTCGACGCCTACGAGCGGCTCGCCCTCGAGCGCGCGCTGCGCGAGTCCGCGGGCGACGCCAGCCTCGCCGCGCGCCGGCTCGGCATGGGGCGCTCGACCTTCTACCGCAAGCTCTCGCGCCACGGCCTGCGCCCGCCCCGCGCGCTTTCCGCGTCGCGCCCGATCCGGTAGCCTCCCCGCACCCCCCGACGGCGACGGCCCAGCCGCCGCCCGGGAGAGCCTGCGTGGAGCGACCGTCGAAGCCGCTGCGGCCTGCGCCGGACGAGCCGCTCTCGGCGCCGTCCGTGGTGGTCGCGCTGCTGGCCGAGCCGGGCGGCTCCACGGCGCAGCGCAGCGAGCAGGCGCTGGTCCGCCTCGGGGCCGAGGTCGAGGTCTCGGTGCACGCGACCGCGCCCGAGCTGGTCCGCCAGATGCGCTCCGGGGGCGTCGACCTGCTGGTGCTCGACGGCTCCCTCGGCGACGCCGTGCAGCGCGTCCTCGCCGCGCGCGACCCCGACGCCCCGCCCGCCCTGGTGGTGGCGCAGGGCGCCGACGAGAAGCTCGCCCTCTCCGTGTTCCGGCGCGGCGCCGCCGACTGCGTCGCCCTCGGTCCGGACTACGAGGAGGTGCTGGCCGTCGCAGCCCTCGAGCAGATCCAGCGCTTCCGCGCCGCCGCCGAGCGGGGAGCCGCGGAGCGGCGCATCCGCTGGCTCGAGCGCCTGCACGAGGCGATCGTCGAGGAGATCCCGGCGGCGCTCGCGGTGGTGGACGCGCGCGGGCGCCTGGTGACGGTGAACCCGGAGTTTGCGCGCTGCTTCGACGCGCCGCCGCGCGAGGTGGTGGGGCGGCGCTTCCAGGACGTGCTGCCCGAGACGCTGCGCGAGAGCGGCGCGATCGGGCGGCTGATCGAGCGCGCCGCGGCCGGCCACGCCCCCGAGCTGCGTCTCGCGCGCATGCGCGACGCCTCGGGCGAGCGCGCCTTCGGCGTGCGCGCCCAGCGGCTCGACGAGGACCGGCGCGTGCTGCTGGTGCTGGCAGAGGTGACCCTCACCGAGGCGCTGACCAAGGAGCTGGCGACGCTGCGGCGCTTCGGCGAGAACGTGATCGAGAACGTGAACAGCGCACTGCTGGTCGTCGACCTCGAGGGCCGCATCAACTACGCCAACCCGGCCGCGGAGAGCCTCCTCGGCGAGAAGCCGATCGGGAGCCTGTGGCGCTGGTTCGACGGCGCGCTGCGCGAGCGCCTGGTCGAGCGCACGCTGCGCGAGGGAGTGCGCTTCCGCGGCGCCGAGGGCCTGATCGCCCGCGGGAGCGGCGAACGCGTCCCGATCGGCACCTCCTGCGCTCCGATGGTGGACCCCGACGGCGTGCGCCGCGGCGCGGTGGTGATCTTCCAGGACCTGACCGAGATCAAGCAGCTTCAGCGCCAGGTGTTGCAGGCGGAGAAGATGGCGTCGATCGGGCAGCTCGCCGCGGGCGTCGCCCACGAGATCAACAACCCGATGGGCTTCATCCACGCCAACCTGTTCCAGCTGGGCGAGTACGTGCAGGACCTGGCGCGCGTCTTCGAGGAGGTCCAGGGCCTGCGCAAGGCGGCGGCGAGCGGCTCGCTCGGCGAGGTGGCGCGCGCCGCCGAGCGGCTCGAGTCCGTCGCCTCGGAGCTCGACGCCGACTACCTGCTCGAGGACTGCGCCAAGGCGGTGCGCGAGTCGCTGGAGGGCTCGGAGCGCATCCGGCACATCGTCCAGGACCTGCGCGCCTTCTCCCACCCGGACGGCAGCGAGCGCAGCGACGCCGACCTGAACGAGTGCCTCGACTCCACCGCCAACATCGTGTGGACCATGATGAAGCACGTGGTGATGCTCACCAAGGACTACGGCGAGCTGCCTCCGGTGCGCTGCTTCCCGATGCAGATCAAGCAGGTGTTCATGAACCTGCTGGTGAACGCCTATCAGGCCCTCGAGGAGGCGGGTCGCGGGCGCGAGCGGCCCGGCGAGATCCGCCTGCGCACGCGCGCGGCGCGCGGCGGCGTGCAGATCGAGGTCGAGGACGACGGCGTCGGGATCCCGTCGGCGGACTTGAACCGGATCTTCGATCCGTTCTTCACCACGAAGGACGTGGGCGTCGGCACGGGGCTCGGCCTCTCGATCGCCTACAACATCGTGAAGCGCCACGGGGGCACGATGCGCGTGGACAGCGAGCCCGGCGTCCGCACGCGGTTCTCGATCTTCCTGCCGCGCGACGGAGGGGAGGTCGCGGAGGAGGCGCCGTGAGCGGCGCGGCAGAGCCGCCGGTGCTGCTGCTCGTGGACGACGAGCCGCGCATCCTGTCGGCCCTCCAGCGCTGCCTGCGGCGCGAGGGCTACGAGATCGTGCTGGCGGATTCGGCGGCGGCCGCCCTCCGGGTGCTGCGCGCGCAGCGCGTCGACCTGGTCCTGACGGACCACAAGATGCCGGGCATGAGCGGGCTCGAGCTGATTCGTGAGATTGCGTCGGAATGGCCCGGAATCCCTCGGCTTCTCCTCACGGGGTGGACCGCCGAGATCACCCCCGCCGAGGCGCGCCGCCTCGGCATCCGCGCCCTCGTGGCGAAGCCCTGGGAGGACGCGGACCTGAAGGCGCGGCTGCGGGACGCGCTCGCGGGCGGCGCCGGGGAGGGCTCCCGCCCCTAGGCCTCCCGCGGCAGCCGGCTGAGGTACTCGAGGTCGCGCTTCTGGGAGGCCTTGTCGCCGATCGCGAGCACGCGGAAGCGGCGCACGCTGCCCTTGGTGTAGTAGATGCGCCCGCCGCCGGCGAAGCCGAGCTCGAAGATCGACAGGTGGGGCGGCAGGCCGCCGACCTTGCGGCGGATCGCGGCGTGGTCGGCCTCGTCCGAGAGCCGCTTCAGCATCTCCTCGGCGCGCAGCTTCAGGGACTCGTCGCGCAGGCCCACCAGATCGGAGAGCGCTCGCTCGTCGATCTCCAGGTTCTTGTAGAGCGTGCGCAGCCGGCGCGCGAGATGCTCGTCCTCGCGGCGGCTGGGGGTGCGCTGCTTCACCTGTTTCTGGAGGGAGCGCATCTCCTCGTCCTTGCGGCCGAGGTCCGTGAGCGCTTCCTCCAGCAGGCCTTCGAGGGCCTGGTACTCCTCGCGCAGCGCGCTGCTCTGGGCGCTGTCGGTTCGCAGCGAGGCCTCACGCGTCTCGAGCTCGCCGAGCCGCGCGAGCAGCGCGGCGCGTTCGCCGCGCAGCGCGCGGATCTCGGCGGCGTCGCTCTCGTGGCCGGGCTCCACCTCGGCGAGCCTTTCGCGGACGCTGCCGAGCTCGTCCTCGATCTGGGCGGCGCGTTCCGCGAGCGCGTCGCGGGTCGCGATCACGCGATCGAGGCGCTCCTGCTCGCGGCGCGTGAGCACGCGCGTGTAGACGAACAGCAGGGTCAGCAGCAGCGTCGCGTAGAGCACCAGCACCCCGTTCGCGACGAGGGCGTTGTGCGGCACCGACACCACCACCTTGAAGCGCGCCGGGAACAGGCCGCGCTCCAGCGCCGACCAGCGGGTCTCCCCCGCGTCCCGCCGCGCCATGCCCGGGGCGAACAGCAGGGTGCGGCCATCCGAGCCGAGCACCAGCGGATCGACGCGCACGCCCCCCCAGCGGATCCAGCGCGACTCCCGCAGCAGGGCGTCCAGCTCCCGGGCGATGCGTTCGCTGGGGCGCACCTCGTCGGGGGCAGGCGTCGCGATCTGCTGGACCGTCAGGTGGAAGTGCCACGCCAGCAGCGCCTCCACGCCCCGGACGCTGAACACGTACAGCAGGACGAAGGCGCAGAAGGCGAGATAGGTGAAGCGGAACGAGGCGAGGCGCTCGAGCGGGCTCGGCGTCGTGGCCGCCGGCGGAACGGGAGTTCCGCGGGAAGGGATCTCTTCTTCCATGGGATCGGGCGGAACATACCGCTCCGCCGCCCTTCCCCAACACCGAAAGGGCCCCTGCGCGCCCCCGAAGGCGGTTCGGCCCCCGGCCGCCGTGCCGGGATCCGCGCACGCCTCTTGCATGGAGATGCGAGCGGCTGGCGAGGAGTAGGGTGGTGGACTGGGAGCGCCGCGAGCGCCGGAATGGCGCACGCGCGGCCTTCGACGGCTGGGTGGAGATCACGATGGGGCCCGAGCGGCGGCTCGGGAGCTCCGTCGACCTCTCTGCCGAAGGGCTCGGCATGCTCCTCGCGCCGCCCCACCCCGAGGCGGGCGAGGCGGTCGAAAGCGAGTTCGCGCTCCCGGGGTTCGGGGTGCCGCTCGCGATCGCGGCGCGGGTCGCCTGGAGCGATCCCGAGGCAGGGCGGCTGGGCCTGGTCTTCGACCGCCTCGACCTGGCCGTGGTGGAGCTGCTGGAGAGCGCGGTCGCCGGTCGCTTCCGGGCCGGCTAAGGTCCGCCGCCGTGCGCGTGGTGGATCTCGACCGCGACATGACGGACGTGATCCCGACCGGGACCACGCGCGACAGCGCCTATCTGTTCGCTCGCATGACGGACCTCAGCCTGGCGCGCGCGACGCCCGCGCCCGGCGGCCGCGTGCTCGACGTGGCCAGCGGCTTCGGCCAGGACGCCCTCGCGCTCGCGGCGCGCGGAGCCCGCGTGGTCGGAGCCGAGCCCTCGGCGCGCATGACCGGCTGGGCGCGGCTCCAGGGCGGCGGCGGGCCGGGGAGCGCGCCGCACTGGGTGCGCGGCTGGGGCGACGCACTGCCCTTCGCGAGCGGCGTGTTCGATGCCGTGCTCTGCAAAGGCGCGCTCGATCACTTCGACCGGCCGGATCTCGCGATCGCCGAGATGGCGCGGGTCGCGAAGCCGGCCGGCCGGGTGGTGCTGGCGATCGCGAACTTCGAGTCGCTGGCCTGTCGCATCGCGCGCGCGCTCGACGACCTGCGCGAGGGCTGGCTGGGCCGGGCCGCGGCCCGCGGGCGGCGACACTACGACGTGCCCGCCGACCACTTCACCCGCTACGACCTACCGTTGATGCGCGAGCAGGCGGAGCGGAGCCTCGAGCTCGAGGCCACCCTGGGGATCTCGCTGGCCTGGGGGCTCCCGGCCTGGACGCGCGCGGTGGAGAGGCTTCCGCAATCGGCCGCGGATCTCGCGCTGCGCGGCGTCGACTGGCTGGCGCGCCGGGCGCCCGCCTACGCGGACGTGGTGGTGCTGTGCGGCCGGCCGCGGCGGGGGGCAGCCAGCAGCTCTGCGTAGACCTCGGCGGTGCGCGCCGCGACGCGCGCCCACGAGTACGCGGCGTCGATGCGCGCGGGGGCGCGCGCGCCCAGCGCCTGGCGGGCCTCGGGCTGCTCGGCGAGGCTCGCGATCGCCTTGGCCAGGGCCTCCGGGTCCTCGGGCGGCACCAGCATGCCGCCCCCGCCGGTCTCGACGACCTCCGGAAGCGCGCCGGCGGCGGACGCCACGACCGGAGTGCCGCAGGCCATGGCCTCGGCGGCCGGCAGGCCGAAGCCCTCGTAGCGCGAGGGGACCACCACCAGCATCGCGCGCCGGTAGAGCGCTACGAGCTCGTCGTCCGTGACTCGCCCGGCGATCTCGAGCCGATCCGCGCAGCCGGCCTCGCGCGCCCACTTGCGCGCCTCGTTGTGGGGCGAAGGGTCGTCCACCAGCGTGAGCCGGATCCCCGGCAGGCGGGCCAGTGCGGCCACCAGGCTGCGGATCCCCTTGTTCGGGTCCGAGGCCCGGCCGACGCAGAGGATCTCGCCCTCGCTGCGGGGCACCGCCGCGTCCGGCCGGAAGCGCTCGGTGTCGAGGCCGTTCCCGAGCATCCGCATGCGCTGCGGCGGGACGCGGAAGTCGCGCTCGATCTGGCGCCGGCTCGCCTCCGAAGAGGTGATCATGCGATCCACCCGCCGCGCCACGAAGGCCTGCATGCCGACCGGGTAGAACTCCATGGTGCCGAGCGCCTCGCGCAGCGTGCGGTCGCGGGCGAAGGAGGCGCGGCGGTCGACCGAGAGCGGGTGGTGCACGGTCGACACCACGGGAAGGCCGAGGGCGCGCACGCCGAGCATCCCGTAGCCGAGGCACTGCACGTCGTGGACCACGTCGTAGCGCTCGCCCGCGCGCAGGCGCGCCGCGAGCGCCCGGAAGGCGCGCACGCTGAAGGCGAACGGCTCGGGAAGGAAGCCCATCCGGCTCGCGGCCAGCTCGTAGAAGGTGAGCGGCTCGAAGACGCGCAGCGGGTTCGGCTCGGGCAGCAGACGGCGGCGGTCGCTGAAGAACCACTTGCCCCAGAACTGCTCGTCGTGGAGCGGCGTCAGCGAGCGGGCGAAGGGCATCGGCGCCGGCCAGGGAGGCCCGACCAGCACGTCGATCCGGTGGCCGAGCCGCGCCAGCTCGCGCGCGAGATACCAGAGGTAGACGCCCTGGCCGCCGCAGTTCATGTTGCCGCGGTAGGCGGCGAAGCAGATGCGGAGCGGCCGGGAGGGGCTCACGCGGCGCGCCGCGCCGGCGCCGCCGCGGGCTTCCTCGCGTAGAGGATCAGGCTCTTCGGGCACACGAAGTTCAGGAGGCCCTCGATCCGCGCCATCAGCGGGGAGAGGGTCGCGCGGATCAGGAACAGGCGGTACAGGCGCACCAGCGCGAAGGAGTCGGCGTGCGGCAGCCCCACCGCCGAGCGCAGCATCCAGTACGGCGTGTGGAAGGCGTGGGCGAAGCCGACGCCCTCGGTCTCGAGACCCGCGCGCGCCAGGCCGCGCGCCAGCTCGCGGGGGCGGAAGATCCGGATGTGGCCGCCGGGGCTCTCGAAGTACTCGTCGCCGAGCCGCAGGTAGAGATGCTCGCTGGTGGCGGTGGGGATCGTCACGGCGATGCGGCCGCCGGGCTTCGTCACTCGCGCCAGCTCGCGCGCCGCGGCGCCGTAGTCGTGGACGTGCTCCATGACCTCCGCGCAGATCACGCGGTCGAACGTCGCGTCGCGGAAGGGCAGGCGGAACGCGTCGCCCTGGAGCATCGCGGCCAGCGCGCCCTTCTCGCGGCCCCGGAAGCGCAGCGCGCCGGCCCCGGCGCGCAGCGAGGCGAGGTCGAGGTCGAGGCCCACCACGCGCGCCCCGCGCTCGAGGGCGCCGAAGCAGTGCCGCCCCTCGCCGCAGCCTGCGTCGAGCAGGAGCTGCCCGGGGCCGACCTCAAGCCGCGCGAGATCGACGGTGAGCAGCACGGACCGTGTCCTCGAGCACGCGCGCGAGCTGCGCGGCGGCGTCGCGCCAGCGGAAGACGGTCTCGACGCGCGTGCGGGCCGCGCGGCCCATCGCTTCGAGCCGCTGCGGGTCGCCGAGCAGCTCGCCGATCGCCCCCGCGAGCGCGGCGGGGTCGCGGGGCGGGACCAGGCGGCCTGCGGAGCCGTCGCTGCCGACGACCTCGGGCAGCGCGCCCGCGGCGTTGGCCACCACCGGCAGGCCGCAGGCCATCGCCTCGCTGGCGGGGAAGCCGAAGCCCTCGAAGAAGGAGGGAACCACCGCCACGCGGCCCGTCGAGTACTCGCGCACCAGCTCGGGCAGCTCGAGGAAGCGCCCCTGGATCGTCACGCGCCCGGCGAGGCCGTACTTGCGGATCAGCCGCGGCACCAACCCGTTCTCCGGGATGCGCCCGTCGACGATCTTCAGGGTGACGCGCTCGGGGAGGCGCGAGAGGGCCTCGAGCAGCGTGCCGATGCCCTTCTTCCGGTCCTCGGTGCGCCCGACGAAGATCAGGTCCGTCTGCTTCGCCACGCCCGGCACGGGCCGGAACAGCTCGGTGTCGGTGCCGTTGTAGACGACCGCCACCTCCTTCTCCGGGATCCCGAAGTAGCGCTCGATCTCGGCGCGCGAGGCCTCGCTCACCGTCACGATCTTGTCGAGGCGCGGCGCCACCTGCTGCTGCATCCAGAGCGGGAAGTAGAGCGTGCGCTTGATCTTCTTCACGAGCCGCGGGTCGACGGCGAAGTCGGCCTCGCGGTCGATGTGGAGCGGGTGGTGGATCACCGACGCGACGGGCACCCCGCTGGCGCGGATGCCGAGCAGGCCCCAGGACAGGCACTGGTTGTCGAACACCACGTCGAAGCGGTGGCGGGCGTGGAGCTCGCGCCAGCGCAGCAGCAGCCGCAGCCCGAAGGTCTGCATCTCGGGGAAGACGCCGAAGCGCGAGACGCCGGCCTCCCAGAAGGAGAGCGGCTCCAGCAGCAGCCGCCGCGGATCGCGGCCGCGCGCCCAGTCGCGCAGCGGCAGGCCGAAGACGTTCTGGTTCGGGATCTCGTGGAGCGGGATGCCGGGGTCGAGGGAGGGGAGGGGCGGCCCGGCGATCACGTGGACGTCGTGGCCCAGCGCGCGCAGCTCCCGCGCCAGGTAGGCGGCGTAGATGCCCTGGCCGCCGCAGTACATGTTGCCCCGATAGGTGAGCAGCGCGATCCGCACGCAGGGTCTCTAGGCGGAGCGGTCGGAGGCGTTCGGGGCCGCGGGGGGCGCCGCGTCGGGGTCGGGCTCGGGCTCCACCTGCACGCTGGCGATCGTCCAGCCCACCCAGAAGGTGAGGCCGAGGCCGAAGGCCAGCAGCGCGCCCACCGGGAGCGCGACCGCCCACCAGGACTTCGTGAGCAGTCCGACGAGGAAGAGGACGCCGGCGAGCGCGGAGCCGGCGCAGATGAGGAGGCCCTGGGTGCGGGAGGATTCGGTCATGGAGGCATAGGATCGCGGCGGCCCGGGGCCTGTCAATCGCGGCCTCGGGCGCGCTGCGCGCCGTCCCGCGATCGGCGAGACTCCCCGCCGATGCGGGTGGTGGGCCTGATGTCGGGGACCTCGGCGGACGCCGTGGACGCGGCGCTCGTCGAGTGGCCTGCCGGGGAGGCCGCGCGGCCCTTCCGCCTGCTCGCCTACCGAGAGGACCCGCTCGCCCCCGCGCTGCGCGATCGCATCCACCGGCTCGCTGCGGGCCGCGTGCCGGGCTCCGAGGCGCTGCGCGAGCTCGCCAGCCTGGACGTGGAGCTGGGCGAGCGCTTCGCGGCTTCGGCGCGCGCCGTGGTCGAGCAGGCGGGTCTCGGATTCGCGGAGATCGACGCTGTCGCCTCCCATGGGCAGACGGTCGGCCACTTCCCCGAGCTCCGCGCCACGCTGCAGCTCGGCGATCCGTCCGTCATCGCGGAGCGCACCGGCTGCACCACGATCGCCGACTTCCGGCCGCGGGACGTCGCCGCCGGCGGCGAAGGCGCGCCGCTCGCGCCCTTCCTGCACCATGCGCTGCTCGCCGATCCGCGCGAGGCGCGCCTGGTGCTGAACCTCGGAGGGATCGCGAACGTCACCTGGCTCCCGGCGGGCGGCGGTCCGGACGCTGCGCTCGCCTTCGACGTCGGGCCGGCCAACGCGCTGCTCGACGGCGCGGTCACCGCCGCCAGCGCCGGCGCCGAGCGCATGGACCGCGGCGGCGAGCGGGCGCTGCGCGGCCGCGTCGACGCGGGGCTGCTCGAGCGGCTGCTGGACGACGACTTCCTGCGCAGGCCGCCGCCCAAGAGCACGGGGCGTGAGCGCTACGGGAGCGCGGAGGCCGAGGCCCTCGTCGCCGACTCGCGCGCCGCGGGGCGCTCGCTCGAGGACCTGCTCGCGACCCTCGTCGCCTTCACCGCCCAGGCCGTGGCGCGCGCCGTGCGGGACCATCTCGCGGGCGGCGCGGGGCTCGCGCGCGTGCTCGTCGGCGGCGGCGGCGCGCGCAACCCGGCGGTGCTCGGGGCCCTCGCGGGGGCGCTGCCGGGCGCGGCGATCGAGGCGATGGACGCGGTGGGCGTCCCCGCCGACGCCGCCGAGGCCATGGCCTTCTCGCTGATGGGGCGCAACGCGCTGCTCGGCCTGCCGAACCACCTGCCGCGCTGTACCGGCGCGCGCGCGGCGCGCGTGCTCGGCGAGATCGTCCCGGGCGCCCCGGGTCAGACCTTCCGTTGTGGATGAAAGAATGGGTCTGGCACGTCCCGTGCTCTCTCTGCGGTCGTGCCGAGACCCTGCCGAAGCTGGACGCCTCCCTTCTGTCCGAACCCGCGCTGCGATTCCCATGGCGCGCCGGGCACCTGGCGCTGGAAGCGCAAGGGCTTCTACGAGCGGCTGCGCGGCCCGCGCCGCGTGCAGCGGTACGTCTGTCGTTCCTGCCGCCGGAA